>Ga0073899_10000762_pt1 | contig 29701 bp, 24 predicted proteins | sample KloWWTmetaKNB5Ph_FD_88975 | JGI IMG/M metagenome (GOLD analysis project Ga0073899, IMG submission 88975) | Active sludge microbial communities from Klosterneuburg, Austria, studying microevolution and ecology of nitrifiers - Klosterneuburg... | ecosystem: Engineered > WWTP > Aerobic digester >... | reverse complement strand
TGCGTCGCCGCACCTCCCCTCGGCGGGGCCAGGTCCCCGCCGAGCCTCCCCTCCGCGACGCGAGACGGGTGGCGGCCCCCACGGCAGCGACGGTGCGTCGCCGCACCTCCCCTCGGCGGGGCCGAGCCTCCCCTCCGCGACGCGAGACGGGTGACGGCCCGCACGCCAGGTCCCCGCCGAGCCGCCGCGATGCGCGACGAGTGGCGATACGGCGCTACAGCGACCAGCCGCTGACGGCGGCGGGGCCGGTGAGATCGATCGTGTAGGCGCCGCCGCCGGGCGTCATCCACGGCGTGTGCGCGGCGGGCACCAGCGTCTTCCACTCGGTGCCGGCGCCGCCGTTGACGACGTGACCGGCGACGCGGAGCTGGGTCGGACAGCCGCCCAGCGCCGACCACGGCACGCGCACCGACAGCTCGGCGTTGTCGGCGGCGATGAACACGTCGGTGCCGGGCACGAGCGCGGTCGCGCGGGTGGACCACGCCGGCGTGCCGGTCGGGACGTAGACGCCGTCGTAAGCGCCGCTGCCGAAGTCGTTGGTGCGGCGCATCGCGATCAGGTGGGTCGCGGTGAACGGCAGCTGCGCGGTGAGGCCGCTGTACTCCTTGCCGGTCGACGGCGCCGCGGCCGGCAGCGCGGTGCCCGCTTGCAGGTACAGGTGGTACGGCTTGGCGCCGTCGGCGAACGCCGCGGAGTGCACGGTCAGGTACAGCGCGGTCGAGCTCCAGCTCAGGCGGACCGCGTCGGCGCCGTCGAAGCCGGCGCCGATCGGCACGATCTGCGCCGCCGGGTACGCGGCGAGATCGCCGCTGCCGTCGAGCGTGATCGCGGCGGCGCCGGCGATCGCGCAGCCGGCGGCGTCGATCGCCGTCGCGGCGTCGGTAGCCGTGGCGTCGATCGCCGTCGCGGCGTCGGTGGCCGTGGCGTCGATCGCCGTCGCGGCGTCGGTGGCCGCCGCGTCGGTGACCGCGGCGTCAGGGCGCGCGTCGATCGCCAGCGCGGCGTCGGTGGCCGCGGCGTCGATCGCCCCGCCGTCGATGCCCCGGCCGTCCACCCCGGACGGCGCGTCCTCGTGGCTGACCATCTGCGCGGTGGAGCAAGACGCCAGGAGCAGGATCGCGACCGCCGGGAGGCGCATGGCCACCTGCGTAGCAGGCGTCGTGCCGACGCTGAACCCCGGTCGACCGGCGCAAGTGGTGGAGATCCGGCGGGCGTTGCCAGCCTCACCATCCGCGGCGTTGCGAAACGAAACGTGAGGGCGGCCGCGGTGACCGATCGCGCCCCGCGTTGCGGTTCGCGACGCGGCGGGCCGCGCGTCACCAGGCCAGCAGCACCTTGCCAGTGGCGCCCTTGGTCTCGAGCAGGTGGTGGGCCTCGGCGACGTCGGTCGCGGCGAACACCTTGCCGACGTGGGGCTTGAGCCCGACCGCCTCGACCTCGCCCAGCGACTGCGTCAGCGTCGCGACCCAGGTCGGGTCCTCGAGCACCTTGAGCGCGTTGAGCGCGAAGATCCCGCTGTTGGTGTCGAACAGCTTGAGGATCGAGATCCGCGGCGTGCGCAGCGCGGCCATGCCCATGCGCACGAAGCTGCGCTTGCCGTCCTTCACGCCCGACGAGATGCCGATGCACACCATCCGGCCGGTGATGCCCAGGCGCGCCCGCTGCGGCTGGATCTCGGCGCCGCCCGACGCGTTGAGGATGAAGTCGTAGCCGGTGGCGGTCGCGTCGGCGAGCCACTCGGCCTTGGTCAGCGCCTTGGCGCCGAGCCCCTCGATGAACGGCTTCTTGTGCGGGCTGGTGGTGAGCCCGGTGACCTCGGCGCCGAGGTGCCGCGCCAGCTGGATCGCCAGCACGCCGACGCCGCCGGTGGCGCACTCGATCAGCACCTTGTCGCCCGCGCGCACCCGCGCCATCTCGGTCAGCGCCAGCTTGGCGGTGAAGTAGTTCACCGGCAGCGCGGCGCCGGCCTCGAGGTCGAGGTGGCCGGGCAGCGCGAACGCCTGGGCCGCGGGGATCACCGCGCGCGAGGTGTAGCCGCCGAAGTACGTGCCGGCGACCACCGGCTGCCCGACGGTGAAGCCGGTGACGCCGGGGCCCACCGCCGCGACCGTGCCCGACACCTCGTAGCCCGGGACGAACGGCTTCTTCGGCGCGTCGGGGTAGAAGCCGAGCCGCATCTGGATGTCGGCGAAGTTGATCCCGGAGTAGGCGACGTCGATCGCGACCTCGCCGGCGCCGGGGGCCTGGATCGGGCGCTCGCGCACCTTGAGGGTGGACGCGGCGCCGTAGGACTCGATCGCGATCTCGCGCTGGCTGGTCATCGGAATCTCCAAAGTTTCTGAAACATCGAACTATGAAGGCGCGCCGAAACCTCGACGCGCCGTGGGACGGTCGTCAGGTGCCGGCCGGCTCGAACAGCGCGCGCAGCGCGTGCAGCGCGTCGGGGCGCACCGAGCAGATCAGCTGCTTGCCCTGGCGCTCGGTGTCGATCAGGCCGGCGTCGGCCAGCTCCTTCACGTGGTGCGACACCGTCGGGGCGTTGATGTCCAGGCCGCCGAGCAGCTTGGCCAGGAAGCAGTCGTGGGTGCGGCCCTTGGCCAGGTCGAGCTGGCTCTCCTCGACGAGGTTCAAGAACAGCTGCAGGCGGTTGGGGTGCCCAAGCGCCTTGAGCTGGCGCGCGAGGCGCTTGACGTCGGGGCGATCCACGGCGCCATCAATACGACGGTTGTCGAACTATGTCAAGGGTGCTTCGGCGGGGTGGACTGCAACAGAAGCGGGGCGGCCGGCGCGGTGGCCGGGTCCACCGGCGGCGGCGCCGCCAGCGCCTTGGCCTGGGCCTCGAGCGCCGCCACGTCGCGCTCGGCGGCGGTCACCGCGTCACCCAGCCGCACGACGCTGGTGGCGACGTCGCCGCAGGTGCGCGCCAGCAGCGCGACCACCGGGCCGCGCTGCCGCCGGGCGATGGCGTCCGCGGTGGCGGCCGGCAGCCCGGTGAGCGTGCCGCGCAAGGAGGCCAGCGTCGCGGCGTCGGCCGCGAGCCGGGTCGCGACCGCCGGCTGGCCCTCGACGGTGGCCGGCACCGCCGCGAGCCGCATGGCCAGCCGCTGACCGCGGGCGATCAGCGCGTCGACCTGCGGCGCGTAGGCCGCGGTCACGGCGAGGGCCTGCTCGTGGTAGCTCGCCAGCGCCGGCTCGCGCGCGCACGCGGCGACCAGCAGCGCGACGACGATCGCCCGGGCGCGCACGCCGCCTACGCCTTCCCGATCGCGCGGATCACCGCGTCGGTGTAGCCGCGGGTGTCGGCCTGGCCGCCGAGATCCCGGGTCCGGGTGGTCGCGTCGGCCAGCGCCACGTCGATCGCCGCGCGCATCCGCGCCGCCGCCGCGCCCTGCCCCACGTGATCGAGCAGCATCGCCGCCGACAGCATCAGGCCGGTCGGGTTGGCGATGCCCTTGCCGACGATGTCCGGCGCGGTGCCGTGGACCGCCTCGAACAGCGCGCAGCCGACGCCGCCGCCCTCGGGCGCCGCGCCGAGGTTGGCCGCCGGCGCCACGCCCAGCCCGCCGACCAGGCCGGCGGTGAGATCCGACAGGATGTCGCCGAACAGGTTCATCGTGACGATCACGTCGAAGCGCTCGGGCGCGACCACCAGCTTCATCGCGGTGGCGTCGACGATCATGTCGTCGAAGGCGATGTCGGGGTAGCGCTTGGCGATCTCGCGGCCGGTGTCGAGGAACAGGCCGTTGGACAGCTTGAGGATGTTGGCCTTGTGCACCAGCGTCACCTTCTTGCGGCCGTGGCGGCGCGCGTACTCGAAGGCGTAGACGATGATGCGCTCCGAGCCGTAGCGCGTGATGATCGCGATCGACTCGGCGGCGGTGCGGCGCGGATCGACGTAGTGCTCGACGCCGGCGTACAGGTCCTCGGTGTTCTCGCGCACCAGCACGATGTCGACGCCGGTGTAGCGCGACGGCACGCCGGCGATGGTCCGCACCGGCCGCACGTTGGCGTAGAGGTCGAACTGCTGGCGCAGCGCGACGTTGACCGAGCGGAAGCCGGCGCCGATCGGCGTGCCCAGCGGCCCCTTGAGCGCGACCTGGTGCGCGGTGATCGACGCGACGGTCGCGGCCGGCAGCGGATCGCCGACCCGATCGGCCGCGGTCTGCCCGGCCAGCTGGCGATCCCAGTCGATCGTGCCGCCGGCGGCGGCGATCACCTCGAGCGTGGCGGCGGCGATCTCGGGGCCGATGCCGTCACCTTCGATCAGCGTCACGGTCGGACGGGCGGAGAAGGTCATGCGCGAGGTGTACCATCGTCGTAGAGTAGCGACGTGCACCGCGCCCTCGTGATCGCATCGCTCTGCGCCGCCTGTGGCGGCAAGGCCTCGCCCGGCGACCTCGCCAACCGCACCGCGCCGCCGCCGCCACCCGCGGCCTGCCCCGCCGACGCCGCGCCGTTCGCGCCGCCGACGCCGGCGCCCCCCGACGCCGAGTGCATCCGCGGCGCGTCGTCGGCGCTGCTCGCGGCGGCCGCGGCGGCGCCGACCTGCCACGTCTTCGCGGTCACCGGGCCGACCAGCGCCGTCGAGGCGCTGACGCTCGCCGACGGGCGCCGGGTGTGGATCGGCCAGGGCGGCTGCGTCCACGCCGGCATCGAGATCCGCGGGCCGGCGGCGCGCCCGGTCGCCGCCAGCGACCGCCCCGGGGTGCTCGCCGCCGCCGCCGAGCTGCTCACCGCGCTCGACGCCCACACCAGCGACCACGGCTTCGCTGGCTTCGCCCGCGATCTGACCGCGGCGGCGCCGGCCGCGCCCACGGGCAGCTTCGGGCTGGGGGCCGGCGACTGGACCGCCGAGGTCGAGGTCGGCGCCGACGGCGCCCTGACGATCACGCTCGACTTCCCGCTGTAGCTCACGGGGGCCCCGCGGTAGTTCGCGCTGGCCATCGCGGCGTCGGTTCGGACATACTCGCCGCCCGAGGAGGACCGATGTACTTGCTTCGCCTTGCGCTCGCTGCGATGACGTTCCTGACCCTGGCGGGTGGCTGTGGCGGCGGCGGCGGCGGCGCCGATCCCGGCCCCGACGCCGCGCCCGACGCGTCGTTCACGACCGGCACGTACACCGCGACCTGGGGGCCGTACACGATCCCGCCCGGCGAGGAAGGCACCAAGTGTGTCTACGTCCGCCTCGGCAACACCGACAACATCCAGGTGCACGCGATCCACAACGTGCTCGGCGAGGCGTCGCACCACTTCATCGTCTACCGCAAGGCCGACGGCGCGGTGGACACCACGCCGACCGACTGCCAGCCGTTCACGGGCACCCTCGACCCGGCCAACGGCGCGCCGCTGATGATCACCCAGCGCGCGGACGAGACGCTGACCCTGCCCGAGGGCGTGGTGTTCACGCTCAAGCCCGACCAGCTCATCCGGCTCGAGCTGCACTACCTCAACAGCAGCGACCAGCCGCTGTCCGTCACCGCCACCGCCGAGTTCCGCACCGTGCTCGGCGCCCAGCAAGAGGCCGACTTCATCTTCGCCGGCACGCCCGACATCGACCTGCCATCGAGCGCGGCGGTGCAGACCGTCGGCCCGACCTACCTGCCGCTGGCCGGGTTCGGCGGCGCCAACGTCTTCGCGATCACCGGCCACACCCACGCGCTGGGCAAGTCGGTCACCGTGGCGACCGCGGCCAACCGCGACGATCCCGGCACCCCGGTCTACGCGCCGACCAGCTTCAACTGGGACGAGCCCGAGACGGTCTACGCGCCGTTCCAGATCCCGGCCGACGGCGGCTTCCGGTTCTCCTGCACCTACGTCAACGACACCGGCCGGCGGGTGCAGTTCGGCGAGGGCGTCGGCGACGAGATGTGCTTCTTCTGGCTGTACTACTACCCGAGCCAGGGGCCCAAGGTGTGCGCGCACTCGAACCAGTTCAACCCGCCCGACGGCATCGACGTGTGCTGCCCGGCGGCCGAGGGCGACGTGGTGTCGGCGGCGGCGTGTCGCTACCTGATGCAGAACGGGCTGTAGGCCGCCGGATGACGGCTGGCGCGGCGGGTTGATCCGGGGCGGCGCCTGCGTCGATGATGCGGCCAAAGGGGGCTGCATGTCCGAAGAGACCGTCATCGCGAACCAGGCCACGATCATCGCCAACCAGGAGCGGATCATCGCCAACCAGGAGAAGATCCTGGCCAACCAGGCGACCATCGCCGGCAACCAGGGCCGGCTCGACGCGATCCTGGCCAACCAGAAGAAGATCATGGCCAACCAGGGCAAGCTCGACGCCGTCGTCGCCAACGGCAAGAAGATCGACGCGGTGCTCGCCAACCAGAAGAAGATCGTCGGCAACCAGGCCAAGCTCGACGCGGTGCTGGCCAACCAGAAGAAGATCGCCGGCAACCAGGGCAAGCTCGACACGGTGCTGGCCAACCAGAAGAAGATCGTCGGCAACCAGGGCAAGCTCGACGCGGTGATCGCCAACCAGCGCGCGATCATGGGCAACCAGAAGAAGATCCTGGCCAAGAAGTAGATGGAGCTGCTCGGGCGCGCGCGGGCGCTGGCCCGGACGGCGGTGTTCGCGGAGGTGCCGGCGCCGGCGCTGGTCGCGCTGGCGGCCCGGGTCGGGGCGCGCGAGGTCGCCGCCGGCGCGACGGTCGCGACCCGCAAGGACGGCAGCGACGTGGTGCTGGTGGTGGCGACCGGGCGGCTGCGCGACGACGCCGGCGACCACGACGTCGGGGCGGTGCTGGGCGTCGACGGCGCGCTGGTGGGCGCGGCGCCGCGCACGCTGACGGCGATCACCGCCGCCGCGGTGGTCGAGATCGCGGTCGACGACTTCCTCGACGTGCTGGCCGAGCACGGCGCCGCGACCACCGCGCTGGCGCGCCAGCTGGCCAGCCGCGTCCGCGCGGGGGCGCCGTGAACCAGCGCGCCTACGGCCTCGGCGTGCTGATGATCTTCGCGGTGAACGTCGCCGCGATCGCGCTGCGCGCGTACGCCGAGGCGGCGTTCCTGGCCAGCTACGGCGCGCAGTGGATCCCGATCCTGCTGGTCAGCCAGGCGGTCGCGTTCGCGATCGGCACGCTGGCCTACGACGCCGCGACCGGGCGCGCGCCGTCGGCCGCGGTCGACGTCGCCGTCGGCGTCGCGCTGACCATCGCGGCCGGCCTGGCCCCGACGCTGATCGGCCGCGGCGGCGCGTGGCCGTTCGTGGTCGCGCTGACCACGACGACCTTGGCCTCGGTGGCCAACGTCGCGCTGTGGAACACCGTGGCGGCCAGCGTCGCCGGCCGCGACGCGCGGCGCATGCTGCCGCGGGCCGGCGCGGCGATCACCGCCGGCGGCGCGATCGCCGGGTTCGCCGCCGCGGCGCTGACCTCGAAGCTCGGCGCCGCCAGCGTGCCGTGGCTGTCGGCGGTGTTCGCGATCGGCGCGGTCGGCGCGGCGATCGGCGCGCAGCGCGCGCTGGCCGCGGGCGGCGCGCCCGGCATGGCGGCGCCGCCGGGCGCGTCGACCGAGCTGTCACCCGATCACCACGCGCTCTTGCGCTGGCTGGCGGTGGCGGCGATCGCCGAGTCGGCGGTGGCGACCGCGCTGGAGTTCCGGTTCGGCGCGTCGCTCAAGACCCACTGGCAGGGCGGCGACCTAGCCACCGCGGTCAGCCTGTTCCACGGCGGCACCCACGCGATCCAGCTGGTGCTGCAGGCGCTGGTGATCCCGCGGCTGCTCACCAGCCAGCGGCTGCCGGTGACGGTGTCGATCCACCCCGCGCTGACGGCGCTCGGCGCCGTGGTGCTGGTGGCGACGCCGGGCTTCGCGGCGCTGGCGACGCTGCGCACCGGCGAGAAGGTGCTGCGGTCGGCGACGTCGCGCACCGGGCAGGAGGTGTCGCTGTCGGCGCTGCCGCCGCTGCCGCGCGCGCGGTGGAAGATCCTGCTGCGCGGCCTGTTCACGCCGATCGGCGCGGCCGTGGCGGCGCTGGTGCTGGTCGGGTTCGGCCCCGGCGTGCTGGCGCGGCCGCTGCGGTTCGGCGCGGCGATCGTCGCCACCACCGCGGTGCTCGGCTACGCGGTGCGGCGCGCGGCCCGGCGGTTCGTCGCGGCGCTGGCGGCGCCGCTGGGCATGCGCGGCGTGGCGATCGGCGAGCGCGCCCGCGAGCGGGTCGATCTCGACGAGCTGCGCCGGCTGGTCGACGCCACCGGCGCCGACGACGGCGCGCTGGCGCGGGCGGCGCTGGTGCGCTCGGGCGGCCGCGCCGACGACGTCAGCCCGCACCTGGCCCACGACGAGCCGGCGGTGCGCCGCGCGCTGTACGCGATCGCCGCGCGCCGGCCGCACTCGGCGGCCCAGGCCGACCTGATCGGCGCGGTCCAGATCGAGGACGACGACGACGCCCGCGTCGCCGGGATCGCCGCGCTGGCCGCCCACGACGCGCGCGGGGCGATCGCCGAGCTCGACGCCGACGCCACGATCGACGCCGACGTCGGCCGCGCGATCCGCGCCGCGCGCGCCGAGGTGGGCCTGGCCAGCGCCGCCGCGCGCGCAACGGTGGTGGCCGAGCTGATCACCCGCGACGGCGCGTGGGCCGCCCGGATCGCGCGCCGCGGCCGCCCCGACGGCTACGACGCCCAGGTGCTGGCGGCGCTGGCCGGCCCGGGCCGCGCCCACGCGCTGGTCGCCGCGACCGCGGGCGGCGCCGACGCGCTGGCCGCGCTGATCGCGGCGCTGGTCGCCGGCGAGCGCGACGCCACCGCCGCGGTGGCCGACCTCGACGATCGCGACGCCACGGCGCTGGCCGAGCGGCTCGACGGGATCGATCGCGACGGCCGCGCCGCGCTGGCCCGGGCCCGGGCCGCGGCGCCCCACCCGGGCGCGCTCTTGGCGCGGCTGGCGGCCGATCCCGACTCCGACGTGCGCGCCGCGGCGCTGCGCAGCCTGGCCAGCCACGCCCGCGCGGGCGCGGCGCCGTCGCCCGAGCTGGCCGCCGCCGCGATCGAGCGCGAGCGCGCCGCGCTGGCGGCGCTGGTGGCCGCCCGCGGCGTGGGCCAGCCGCCGCTGCACGCCGCCGAGCTGGGCCGCGCGATCCGCCGCGCCACCCGCCGGCTGGTGCTGGCGGTCGCGCTGGGCACCGCCGCCGAGGGCCGCGACCCGCTGCCGCTCTTGGCCGCGGGGCGGCGCATGCTTGACGCGCCCGAGCCGCTGCGCCGCCGCGCGCTCGATCTGTTCCAGGAGGTGGCCAGCGCGCCGCTGCCGGTGCTCGATCTGCTCGAGGCGTCGCTGCGGCCGCCGACCGGGCCCGGCGCGCTCGACCGGGTCGCGGCCGAGGAGCCGTGGCTGGCGGCGCTGCTGGCCGGGCCCGCCGGCCCGCGCGAGGCCGGCCTGGCGGCGCTGCGGCAGTGCCGGTTCTTCGACGATCTCGCCGGCGATCACGTCGACGAGCTGGCGGCGGCGGCGCCGCGGCGGCAGCTCGCGGCCGGCGACGTGCTGGTCACCGCCGGCGATCCCGGCGCCGCGATGTTCGCGGTGCTCGACGGCGAGCTGGTGGGCACCGGCGCGCCGCCGCCGCGCTTCGCCGCCGGCGCCGTGCTGGGAGAGCTGGCGCTGATCGATCGCGCGCCGCGCGCGATGACGATCACCGCGGTCACCGCGACGACCGTGCTGGTGATCGACCAGCCGACGTTCACCCGCGCGCTGGCGCGCTGGCCCGAGTTCGGCGGCGCGCTCCTGCGCACCCTCGCCGCCCGAGCGTAACCCGGGTTCGTCGACGAACCTGGGTGCGCCGCGGCGCGCCGCGCACATATCCTACATGTGCCCTCGCTTCTGCTTGCAGCATGCTCCTCGGGCATCTCAGCACGTGGTGTTTGCACCTGTCAGGTCCGCTCGATTGTGGCGGTGCCCTCGGCGGTGGCATCACGCTCCCACGATGGAGGTCCGCATGACGCGCACGCACGTGGTGTCTGGAACGCTCGCTCTCCTGCTCGCCGGCTCGGCCCAACAAGCCGCCATCGCGCGGCCCCATCCGACGGCGGTCAGCCCGCTGGTCGCCAGCAGCGAGCGCGAGTGGGAGGTGGCCGACGGCCAGCCGCTGCGCGCCGCCCGCGGCACCAGCGCGACCGCGCCGCGCGGCGCCAAGGACGCGTGGGACGCCTTCGTGGCGCGCCACGGCGCCTGGGACGCGGTCTGGGACACCACTACCGGCGTGCCGCTGCGCATCTACGGCGAGGGCATCCCGGCGCCGGGCGCCAACGGCTCGGCCGACAAGGCCGCCGCCGCCGCGTGGCAGCTGCTCGCCGAGCAGCTGCCGCTCGTGGCCCCGGGCGCGCGGCTCGGTGACTTCGCGCTGGTGACCAACGCCGTCCACGGCGGCCTGCACGGCAGCCTGCCGATGCGCACGGTCGCGTTCGCGCAGCGGCAGGACGGCGCGCCGGTGCTCGGCGCCGCGGTCGGCTTCCTGTTCAAGAACGACCGGCTGTTCGTGATCAACTCGACCGCGCAGCCGGCCACCGCCGGCCGCACGCCGGGCGCGCTGGTCGGCCAGGGCCTCGCCGAGGCCCGCGCCGTCGAGTGGGTCGGCCGCACCACCGGCCTCGCGGTCCGGGTCCGGGCCACCGACCTCGCCCCGCGCTGGCTGCCGCTGGCGCGCGCCGCCGGCGGGCTCGACCTGCGGGCGGTGATCTCGGTCGACGTCGAGTCGACCAGCGCCGACGTCCCCGGCCGCTGGCGGGTGTTCGTCGACGCCGGCAAAGGCCTGCCGGTGGCCCGGCAGTCGCTCCTGCGCTTCGCGACCGGCACCATCACCTACCGCGTCCCCACCCGCAGCCCCCAGCGGCCGCGGGTCGACGCGCCGGTGCCCTTCACCAACTTCCGGGTCGGCGCCACGACCACCGCGTCGAACGCCCAGGGCCAGATCACCTGGACCGGCACCGCCGCGGCCCAGGTCACCACCGCGCTGAATGGCCCGCTGGTCGCGATGAGCAACGGCGCCGGCGCGCTGGCCACCGCGACCCTGACGCTGCAGCCTGGCGGCACCGCGTCGTGGGATCGCTCGACGGTCGCGACCGACGACGCCCAGCTGTCGACCTACCTGTTCACCCACACGGTCAAGGCCTACACCAAGGCCAACCTCAACCCGACGCTGGCCTACCTCGACCAGCAGATCTCGGCGACGGTCAACGAGAGCGGCAACTGCAACGCCTACTCGACCGGCGACGACATCCACTTCTACCGCTCGTCGACCCAGTGCGAGAACACCGGGCGCCTCGCCGACGTCGTCTACCACGAGTTCGGCCACTCGCTGCACGCGCAGTCGATCATCGAGGGCGTCGGCAACTTCGACGGCGCGCTGTCCGAGGGCGTGTCCGACTACCTGGCGGCGACGATCACCAACGACTCGGGCATGGGCCGCGGCTTCTTCTACAACGACAACGCGCTGCGCGAGCTGCAGCCGGCCCGCGACCTGCGCTGGCCCGACGACGTCCAGGGCGAGGTCCACGCCGACGGCGAGATCATCGCCGGCACGCTGTGGGACGTCCGGGTGGCGATGATCGCCGCGCTGGGCCCCGCCGCCGGCGTGACCAAGGCCGACGACATCTACTACGCGATCATCCAGCGCGCGACCGACATCCCGTCGAGCTACGCCGAGGCGCTGGCCGCCGACGACGACGACGGCAACCTCGCCAACGGCACGCCCAACCTGTGCGCGCTGCGCGAGGTGTTCGGCCGCCACGGCCTGGCCTCGGGCGGCGGCACGGTCGGCTCGGGGCTGGGCGCGCCGGTGCGGTCGGGCTTCCAGATCCGCGTGCCGATCGCCGCGCCCACCGGCGGCTGCGCCGCGCCGACGATCGGCGCCGCGACGCTGTCGTGGAAGCTGCGCGGCGGCGGCGCCACCACCGACGTGGCGCTGGTGCAGCAGGGCTCCGAGCTGGTCGGCTCGATGCCGGCCCAGCCCGACGGCGCGGTGGTGCAGTACAAGATCAGCGTCGACGTCAGCGGCAACCCCGTCCGCTACCCGGACAACGTGGCCGACCCGCTGTACGAGTTCTTCGTCGGCACGGTCGAGAACATCTACTGCACCGACTTCGAGAGCGACCCGACCTGGACCCACGGCGCGCTCAGCGGCACCGACGTCTGGCAGCGCGGCGTCCCCGCGGGCAACGGCGGCGACCCGCGGACGGCGACCTCGGGCCAGAACGTCTACGGCATGGACCTGGCCGGCGGCGACGGCGTCTACGCGCCCAGCTCGAACATCTGGGCCAAGACCCCGATGATCAGCACCACCGGCTTCACCAACGTCCGCCTGCAGTACAAGCGCTGGCTCAACGTCGAGGACGGCTTCTTCGACCAGGCGACGATCCAGGCCGACGGCACGACGCTGTGGTCGAACTTCAACAGCAACCAGGGCAACAACTCGTCGACCAGCCACACCGACAAGGAGTGGCGGTTCCACGACGTCGACCTGTCGGCGCAGGCGGCCGACGGCAGCGTCCAGCTCAACTTCACGCTCAAGAGCGACCAGGGCCTCGAACTCGGCGGCTGGACCATGGACGACCTGTGCGTGGTCGGCTACCGCGCCGGCGCCACCGCCTGCGGCAACAACGTCGTCGAGGCCGGCGAGCAGTGCGACGACGGCAACACCGCCAGCGGCGACGGCTGCTCGGCGACCTGCCAGGCCGAGGGCCCGCCGCCGCCCGACTGCGGCAACGGCACCGTCGACGCCGGCGAGCAGTGCGACGACGGCAACACCAGCGGCGGCGACGGCTGCTCGGCGGTGTGCCAGACCGAGGCGCCCCCGGCCGGCTGCGGCGACGGCACCGTCGGCGCTGGCGAGGCGTGCGACGACGGCAACGTGGCGCCCGGCGACGGCTGCTCGTCGATCTGCACCATCGAGGACGGCGGCAACCCGGGCGACGGCGGCGCCGAGGGCGGCTGTTGCTCGACCGGCAACGGCGCCGGTGGCCCGCTGACCGCGACCGGCCTGGCGCTGGGCGTGGCCGCGCTGGTCGGCCGCCGCCGGCGCGCGCGGCGCTGAATCCTTGGGAGGGTTTGTCGACAAACCCTCCCCCGGCGGGGTCATGCCCCCGCCGGGGCCCCCGCCCGATACGCGAGACATCCGACGCCTTCCCCGCGATCCCGGGGAGGCGCCGCGCTCAGGCCAGCGTCGCGACGTCGATCGTGACGCCGGCGGCCCGCAGCCGCGGCACCAGCACCGGCGCCAGCGCCACCGCGGGCGTCAGCACGCCGCCGCCCGACGCCGGCGGATCGAGCGCCAGCGCGAGCGCCGCCTCGCCGAGCAGCTTGGCGGTGCCGGCGTAGCCGGGGTCGAGGTCGTCGGCGAACGTCGCCACCCGGGTGACGCCGTCGACGGTGCCGTGCAGGCGCACCCGGTAGCGGCCGCGCTGCCGGACCTCGGCGCTGGGGCCCTCGCCGGGCTTGGGCAGCCGGGCCTCGAGGGCGCGGCGCAGCGGCGCCAGCTGAGTCGCGGCGACGAAGCCGGCCAGCGCGCCGGTCACGCCGACCGCCATGGCGGCGCCGCGCGCGCTGCGCGGCAGGCCCATGCGCTCGTCGTAGTGCCAGACGTCGCCCCACGGGTAGTCGAGCAGCGCGTGGCTGCGGCGCACCACGCGGGTGTTGACCGCGGCCATCACGAACGGCGCGGTGAACACCCCGAGCGCGCGATCGTAGCCGGGGCCACGGGCGTCGCGATCGCCGCCGCGCGGCGCGCCGGCCGGATCGAGCGCGTACGGATCGAGCAGCAGCCGCCGCACCTCGCGATCGCGGGCCGCGGCGTCGACCAGCCCGAGCATGCTGGCCACGGTCCCGCCCGACGCGCCGCCCTTGATCTCGAACAGCGCGGTGACGCTGGGCGCGCCGCGGCCATGGTGCGACTCGAGGTCGCGCTGCAGCACCCAGACGCCGAGATCCGAAGGCACCGAGTCGAAGCCGCAGCAGTGGACGATCCGCGCGCCCGACGCCACCGCCGCCGCGTGGTGGCGATCGATCATCTGCCGCACGAACGGCACCTCGCCGGTGAGATCGCAGTACGCGGCGCCGGCGGCGACGCACGCGGCCACGAGCGCCGCGCCGTGGGCCAGGTACGGCCCGACCGTGGTGCACACCGCGGTCGTGGTGCGGGCCAGCGCGATCAGCGCGGCCTCGTCGTGGGCGTCGGCGAGGACGATCGGCAGCGCGCCGGCGCGCGCGTCGATCGCCGCCAGCTCCCGGCGCACTGCCTCGAGCTTGGCCTGGCTGCGGCCCGCCAGCGCCCCGCAGGTCGGCGCCGGCATGCCGGACGAGGTACTCGGCGACCAGCCGGCCGGTGAAGCCGGTGGCGCCGAACAGGATGAGATCGTAGTGGCGGTCGCGGGCCATCGCCGGCAGCGTACCGCCGCGCCGGCTCGCGCTCGCGGCGCCGACCGACTATCGTCAGCCGATGCACCACCGCCTGGTCCTGGGGACGCTGGCGCTGGCGGCGTGCTCGCGGTCACCGGGCGCGCCCCCGGCCCCGCCTGCGGCGGTCGACGCCGGCCCCCGCCCCGACGCGGCGACGAGGTTGCCGGCGGTCGACGCCGCCGGCGGCCTGGCGATCACCGCGATCGAGCCCGACGCCGCGGCGCCGCGCGGCGCGCCGGCCGGGGCCCGGGTGATCGGCGGCGCGCGCTTCGTCGATCGCGACGGTCCCGGCGCGCTGCACCTGCTCGAGACCCGCGCCTACCAGGGCACGTCGATCTTGCTGCAGGCGCGGCTGACCCGCGGCGCCGACGAGCGCGAGGTCCGGGTGGTCAACGACCGCGCCGACGCCTGCGCCGCGCGCAACCTCACCGGCTTCGCGCCGCCGGCGGTCAGCGTCACCGATCTCGATCACGACGGCGCCGCCGAGCTCGGCTTCGGCTATCTGGTCGGCTGCGCCGGCGCGCGGGTGGTGGCCAAGCAGCTGGTGCTGATCGGCGAGCAGAAGTTCATCATCCGCGGCTCGACCGCCGACGGCGGGGTCCCCGAGCCAGCCGCCGCCGCCTGGCCGCCGGCCGCGCTGGGCGTCGCCACCGCGGCGTTCCGCGACAACGCCGGCGCGCTCGACGTGGTCGACGACAGCGCCACCGCGAGCGCGGCGATCTACACCGCCGACAGCGACGTCGCGCGGGTCACCGGCGGCGCCGGCGATCGCACGTGGTCGTACCCGGTGCTGGCGATGATCGGCCCGGCCCAGGCCGCCCAGCTGACGCTGCGGATGCGGCGGATCGTCGATCCGCCCGGCCGCCGCGCCGCTGGCGCCCGCGCCGCCCGCTGCGACCTCGGGCTGGTCACCGCCGACGTCGTCAGCCTGGCGTGCGCGATCACCGCCGCCGACACCCGCCACGCCACGCTGGCCGCGTGGCGCACCGGCGATCGCGCCGACGTCACCGCCGCCGAGCTGGGGCTGACGCCGGCCGCCGGCTGCGGCGTCGCGCTGACCGCCGCCGGCGTCGCGTGGCGCGCCCTGCGCCCCGACGCCGCCTGCCCCGGCGACACCGCGTGGGCCGCGCTCACCCCGATCAGCCCGCGCGCCACCGCGCTGGTGGCCCGGATGCGAGCGCCGTGAGCGCGCGCTGGTCGCGGCGCCGGATCGCGCTGGCGATCGCGATCGCGATCGTCGCGAGCGTCATGGCGTACATGACGGTCACCGGTGCGATCACCGCCGCCGGGGTCAAGGCCTGGCTCGACGACATGGGGCCGTGGGCGCCGCCGCTGTTCGTCCTGGTGTTCGTGGCTGGCTCGTCGGTCGGCCTGCCGGGCATGGCGTTCGTCGTCGGCGCGCGGCTGGCGTTCGGCCCGTGGCTGGGCTTCGCGCTGGCCTACGGCGGCGGCGTGCTGGCGGTGACCGTGCCGTTCGTGCTGACCCGGGCGCTGCGTCGCGGCGACGTGCCGCCGTGGCGCCCCAAGGGCAAGCGGATCGGCTGGCTGTTCAGCCACCTCGAGGCCCACCCATTCCTGGTGGTGCTCGGCCTGCGGCTGATCCTGTGGTTCAACTCGGCCGTCACCTACGCGCTGGCGCTGTCGCCGATCCGCACCCGCGACTACGTGCTGGCGTGCGCGCTGGCGCTGGCGCCGGTGGTCGCGGTGGCCAGCTTCGTCAGCGGCTGGATCACCGGCTGACCGCGTAGCCGTAGGTGATCGTGCCCGCGACGGTGCCGGTCGACGGCATGCCCGCGACCTTGCCGCCCAGCGTGCCGGTCAGGCGCTGCTCGAGCGGGCGCGCGCGGGCGACGTCGAGCTTCACCGCCAGCCGCATCGTCGACTCGGCGCGGCCGTCGGCGTCGTCGCGGGCCAGCTGCAGGTCGAACTCGAAGGTGGCGACCCCGTCGGCCGCGCCGACCAGGAGCGCGGTCCCCGCCACCGGCGGCATCATCGGGTTGTGACCGAACGCGTCGGTCAGCTCGGCGGGCGTCAGCTCGACCGGCTCGCCGCGGGTCCAGGCGCGGCTGTGCAGCAGCACCGCCAGCGGCGGCACCCGGCCGATCGCGCGGCCCAGATCGGCGGTCAGCGCGGCCTGCTCGGCGGGCGTCACCGCGCTGCCGTCGGCGTGGACCGCGACCAGCACGTCGCCCTCGGCGCGGATGTCGTAGGTCTGGCCCTGCAGCGGGCTGGGCTTGGTGGTGGTGGCGCCGTCCTTGGTCTGCTCGACCTGGTGGCGATCGAAGCGGGCCCGGGCCGCGGTGACGACGCCGTCGGCGGCCACCGCGCGCACCTCGACGTCGAACTGCCGGCTGCGGCGGGTCGACAGCCGCACCACCTGCCCCGGCCCGGCGGTGACCTCGCTCTGCGAGGTGAGCTCGTCGGTGAGCGTCTGGTGCTCGCCGACCACCGGCGTCGGCGCGGCGAGCCGCAGCCCGCCGCCGGCCCCGCGATCGCGGCGCGAGCAGGCGGTGGCGAGGAGCGCGAGGGCGAGCGCGAGAGCGAGCGCGGCGGGCGCGCGGCGGGACAGCACGTCGGCAGTCTACGCGTCCCACGCGCGGCGGCGCACCTCGCGCAGCCACGCGTCGAGATCCGCGGTCGCCGCGGCGCTGGGCTCGACTGGCAACGGCGACCGGGCCGCGGCCTCGTCGACCACCGCGATCGCCGCGGCCAGCGCCGCCCGCCACGCCGCCAGCTCGGCGCCGGCCAGCGCGACCCGCTCGCCGGTGCGCTTGCGCGCGATCAGCTCGCCGACGTCGAGGCCGTAGCCGGGCGCCAGCGCGGTCAGGTCGGTCTCGACCGCGCCGGTCTCGAGCAGGTGGCGGCCGGTGCACGCGGTGCGCAGCACGTAGAGCACCTTCTTGGCGGTCGGCGTGGCCTCGGCCGCGGCCAGCTGCGCGCGCGCGAACCCGCCGTAGTGGCGCGCCACCCGGCGCGACAGCGCGGCCTGGACCAGCGGCCGCGCCGCAGTCAGCAGCGCGTCGTCGGCGTCGAGCACCAGCGCGCCCAGCAGGCGCTCGAGGTAGTTGCCGTTGCCGGTCAGCACGCCGCGCAGCACGCCGCCCAGCTCGTTCGAGCCGTAGTCGACCTCGACGCCGTCGATCACGGTCATCTGCTCGGCGCCGCCCTCGCGCACGGTCAGGCCGATCAGGTCGCCGGTGGGCGCGACGTGGACGCACTTGAGGTCGAGGTCCGAGTCGGGCGACGGGAAGCCGTAGGCGTGGGCCCCCGACAGATACACCACCAGGTGGTGGCGCTCGCGGGCGCGCTCGGCCAGGTAGGCCTGCGCGACCGCGGCCTGGTGCGGCGTGACGACGTCGAAGCGGCGGGCGATGGTCATGGATCCTCCTCGTCGAAGCGGGCCACCGGCGGCGGCGGCGCGTCGCGGCCCCACGGCCCGGGCGCGTCGACCAGCGCGCGGCGCGCCACCTCGTGGCGGATCGCCCGCAGCGCCGCCTCGACCCGCGCCACGTCGGCCTGGCGCGGCAGCCGGCTGGTCGCGCGCGCCGCCTCGAGCGCCGGCGTCATCGCGCGCGCCATCGCCAGCACGTCAGGCATCGGCACCTCGCCGCGCTTGATCGCGCGCAGCGTCGGCGCCAGCGCGTCGGGCACCCGCAGCCGCGGCGCCTCGCCCGCAGCCAGCCCGAGCCAGCGGGTCGCGACGTCGAGCAGGCGGATCAGGTTGTAGGCGTTCTTGGGCCGCAGGTCGCGCGCGGTCGCCAGCGCCAGCCCGCCGCCGGCCGCCGCCACCAGCGCCGCCCACGTCGCCTCGGGCAGCTGGCCCTGATCGTACAGCGATCGATACAGCTGCTTGACGTAGTCGCGGGCGCGCCGCGCCGCCAGCTCGGCGGTGTCGCCACGCACCGCCGCCGCGTCGGCCAGCCGGGCCGCCACCGCGTCGAGCGTCAGCGTCGGATCGGCCGCCAGCCAGCCCAGCACCGTCGCGCGGTGATCGGCCAGCCGCTGGTTGTGCTCGAGCCGATCGAGCTGGGACAGCGCGTAGCGACCGAAGCTGCCGTAGATCGCCTGCGACACGCACGCGTCGCGCACGTCGAGCAAGGTCGCGCCCAGCGGATCGCGCACCGCCGCGGCGTCGGCCACGAACAGCATCTCGAGCGTGTTGGGATCGGCGCGCACCGCCTGGCGCAGCGCCTTGCCGACCTCCCAGTAGGCGCCGGTGGCGTCGGCCGAGGCCAGATCGCCGGGCGGATCGACCAGCCCGGTGGTCCACGCCAGCGGCGCCACGAACACGCCGCGGTGATCCTCGTCGCTGCCGCCGTCGGCCAGGCCCCACGCCCGCGACCCGACCACGACGTCGAGCACGATCGTCGGCGCCAGCGCCTGCCACGCGTCGTCGCGGCGCCGGGCGTAGCGCACCTGCCCCAGCTTGCGCGGCGCCAGCTCGTCGCGGGCGTAGCGGGCGCGGCCGCCGCCGACCAGCTCGACCTCGAGGCCGCCGTCGACCACCGCCACCACCCGGCCCACCGCGCCGGCGGTGATCACCCGCTCGCCGACCGCGCGATCGACGCGGGTCGCGACCTCGGTGCCCAGCGGCAGCGGCACCGCGCGCGGATCGAGGTCGGCCAGGCCGCCGAGACGCAACGCCATGCGCGACCTTACCGCGCGCCGGCGATCCGCCGCACCACCTGCAGCGCCGGGATGCCGGTGACGCCGCCGCCGCCGTGGGTCGCCGACGACGCCTGCCACAGCCCGCGCACCGGCGTGGTGTAGTCGGCGAAGCCCGGCGCCGGCCGCATGTGGAACAGCTGGCTCGCCGACAGCTCGCCGTGGAAGATGTTGCCGCCGGCCAGGCCGTAGGTCGTGGCCATCGCGTGGGGCCCGATGATCTGGCGGTGCTTGATCGACGCGGTGAAGCCGGGCGCCAGCGCCTCGACCCGCGCGATCAGCCGGTCGGCGTAGGCGTCGAGGTCGGCCGCGTGGGGCGCGTCGGCGAAGCCGTGCGGCACCCACTGCGTGAACATCGACATGACGTGGTGGCCCGGCGGCGCCAGCGTCGGATCGAACACCGACGGGATGCACACGTCGGCGAACGGCCGCGCCGCCGGCCGCCCGGCCGCCGCGTCCTGGAACGCCGCCTCGAGCTCGTCGACGTCGTCGGCCAGCACGATCGTGCCGCCGTGGACCTCGGGATCGAAGCCGGGCTTGCACGCGAACTCGGGCAGCCGGTCGAGCGCGAGGTTGACCTTGACGACGCCCGATCGCGACTTCCACCGGCGGATCGCGGCGACGAAGTCGGCCGGCAACGCCGCCGGGTCGAGGTGCTCGAGGAACGTGCGCTGCGGGTGGGTCGTCGCGATCACCACCGGCGCCTGGTAGGCGCGGCCGTCGGCCAGCGCGACGCCGGTGACCGCGCCGTCGTCGACCTCGATCCGCGCCACCTCGGCCTCGGTCACGATCGTCACGCCGGCGGCGCGCGCTGCCGCCGCCAGCGCCTGGGTCACGCCGCCCATGCCGCCCTCGGGGAAGCCCCACGCCCCCTGCTGGCCGAGGCCGACGTCGCCCAGCTTGTGGTGCGCCATCACGTAGGCGGTGCCCGGCGACCGCGGCCCGGCCCAGGTGCCGATGATGCCCGACACCGCCAGCACGCCCTTGAGCGCCGGCGACGCGAAGCTGTCGTCGAGCAGGTCGGCGACGCTCATCGTCATCAGCCGGGTCACGTCGGCGACGCCGGTGGCGTCGAGGCCGCGCAGCTTCCACGCCAGCGCCAGCTGCCGCCACAGCTCGCGCGGGTGGCGCGAGCCGATCCGCGGCGGCACCGTCGTGAGCAGCGGCCCCAGCACCGCCGCCAGCCGGCCCAGCCAGGCGTCCCACGCCTCGAGCGCGGCGACGTCGGCCGGCTCGAACTTGCCGACCTCGGCGGCGCGGCGGGCGCGATCCTCGGGCAGCATCAGGTAGCGGCCGTCGGCGCGCGGCGCGAAGTAGCCGTGCTGCGGGTAGACCTTGTAGCCGAACCGCGGCAGCGCCAGCTCCTCGATGATCGCCGGCGGCAGCAGGCTCACGACGTACGACAGCGCCGTGACCTTGTAGGCCGGCCCCCACGGCGTCTCGGTGATGGCCGCGCCGCCCACCACGTCGCGGCGCTCGAGGACCACCACCCGCCGCCCGCGCTTCGCGAGGAGGCCCGCCGCGGTCAGGCCGTTGTGGCCGCCGCCGATCACGATCACGTCGAACCGGTGCGCGTCGCTCATCCGACCCCGACCTTCACACGGCGCCCGCCGCCGCGGGAGCGCCGGCGCAGGCAACCGCGCGGCCGGCGTGCCAGTCTCTCCCGCGATGCGCCCGCCACCGCTCGCCGTCGTCACGCTGGTCGCCTGGGCAAGCGGGTGCGCGGCCAGCGCGGCGCCACCGCCCGCGACGCCGCTGGTCGACACCCCCGCCCCCGCCGCCAGCCCCGCCACCGACGACCGCGCCGCCGCGACCCGGCTGCTCGAGCTCGCGATCGAGGCCAAGGGCGGCCGCGCCCGCCTGACCGCGCTGCGCTCGCTCCACGCCACCGGCACCATCCGCCTGGTCAGCGCCGACTTCCAGGTCGTCGGCGAGTTCGAGCGCTGGCTGGTCGTCCCCGATCGCCAGCGCGTCGACGTCACCGTCAACGGCAAGACGATCTCGGTGATCATCGCCGGCGACGAGGCCGTGCAGCGGACCGACGCGCAGCTCCGGCCGGTCGAGGGCGTGGCCGCCGACCAGCTGGTCGCGAGCCTGTGGCGCGATCGCGACCTCGTCCTGCGCAACGCGCTGGCGCCCGACGCCAGCGTCAGCGACGCCGGCACCGAGGTCGTCGCCGACACGACCTGCGACGCGTTCACGGTGCGGCGCGCCGGCGAGCCCCGGGTGCGCGTGCTGCTCGATCCGGCGACCCACGCGATCGTCCGGCTGGTGCCGCTCGGCGACGACGCGCGCGGCCACGAGGACGCCGCCGACTACCAGGCCATCGACGGCCTCCAGGTCGCGCGCCGGATCACCAGCGTCGGCGCCGGCCCCTCCACCGAGCTGACGCTCGCCACCGTCGAGCTCGATCTCCCGATCGCTGCCGACGTGTTCGCGCTGGCGCCCTGACCAGCGGGTGGGCCCGACCGCGCCGTAACCGAGGCGCGCGGCTGGCGTACGATCGCCCGAGGCGATGAGCGACCCCCACCCGTCCGAGATCACTCCCCCCGCGGTGTACTGGAACCGCCGCGCGTTCCTGCGCGGCGGCGCGCTGGCCGCCGGCGCGGTCGCCACCGCGGCGCTGTACCGGCGCGTCAACGGCGTGGCGCTGCGCGGCGTCGACACCGCGCTGATCGCCGGGATCCGGCCGGCGCCCGCCGCGAGCGACCCCAGCGGCTTCCGCGTCGACGAGGCGCTGACGCCCCTCACCGCCGTCGCCAACTACAACAACTTCTACGAGTTCACCACCGACAAGGACGGCGTCGCCGCCGCCGCCGCCGGCTTCGACACCCGCGGCTGGACGGTCGAGGTCGGCGGGCTGGTCGGCAAGCCGCGCACGTTCGATCTCGACACGCTGCGCGCGCTGGCGCCGCTCGAGGAGCGCGTCTACCGGATGCGCTGCGTCGAGGCGTGGTCGATGGTCATCCCATGGGTCGGCTGCTCGCTCGGCAAGCTCCTGGCCGCGGTCGAGCCGCTCGGCGACGCGCGCTTCGTCGCGTTCGAGACGCTCTACGACCCGGCGCGGATGCCGGGCCAGCGGACCGACGTGCTCGACTGGCCCTACCGCGAGGGCCTGCGCATGGACGAGGCGATGCACCCGCTGACGCTCCTGGCCACCGGCCTGTACGGGCGCGATCTGCCGCCACAGGACGGCGCGCCGGTGCGGCTGGTGGTGCCGTGGAAGTACGGCTTCAAGGGCGTGAAGTCGATCGTCAAGATCACGCTGACCGCCGGCATGCCGCCGACCACCTGGAACCGCGCCGCGCCCGACGAGTACGGCTTCTACGCCAACGTCAACCCGGCGGTGCCGCACCCGCGGTGGAGCCAGGCCACCGAGCAGCGCATCGGCGAGTCCGGCCGCCGCAAGACCCTGCCCTTCAACGGCTACGCCGACCAGGTCGCGAGCCTCTACGCCGGGATGGATCTGCGTGCCGACTTCTAGCGCGACCGCGACCGCCGCGCCGATGCCCACGCCCGCCACGCCCGCCGCGCCCGCGCCGCCGACCTTCGACGCCGGCTTCGCGCGCCGGTTCGCCTGGCTGTGCGGGCTGACGCCGCTGGCGGTGCTGGCCTGGGACGCGTACCGCGGCCAGCTCGGCGTCAACGCCGTCAGCTACGCCATCCACACCACCGGCCTGCTCGGGCTGGTGTGCCTGGTGGCGTCCCTCGCGATCACCCCGCTGCGCCGCCTGACCGGCGCGGCGACGCTGGTCGCGGCGCGGCGGCCGCTGGGCCTGCTCGCCTTCGGCTACGTCGCGCTGCACCTCGCGATCTTCTTCTGGTTCGATCGCGATCGCAGCGTCGGCGCGACGATCGACGAGGTGCTCGAGCGCCGCTACCTGCAGGTCGGCATGGGCGCGCTGCTGGCGATGGTGCCGCTGGCGATCACGTCGACCGATCGGATGATCAGCCGGCTGGGGCCGCGCCGCTGGAAGGCGCTGCACCGCCTGGCCTACGCGGCCGCCATCGGCGGCGTCGTCCACTACTACCTGCTGGTCAAGGCCGACACCCGACAGCCGCGCGCGTTCGCGGTCGTCCTCGGCGGCCTGCTGCTGCTGCGGGTGGTCGGCCACTACCTCGACCTGCGCGCCAAGGCCCGCCGCGCCGTCGCGCCCGCCGCCGCCGCCCCCGCCGCGGGCAAGCCGTGGCGCGGCACGCTCAAAGTCGCGCGGGTGTTCGACGAGAGCCCCGACGTGCGCACGTTCCGGCTGGTCGCGCCCGACGGCGGGCCGCCGCCGTTCACCCACCGCCCCGGCCAGCACCTGACGCTCGAGCTGACCATCGCCGGCCAGCGGGTGTTCCGCTCGTACACGATCGCGTCGTCGCCGACCCGGGCCGGCGCCATCGAGCTCACCGTCAAGCGCCAGGACGGCGGCCGCGGCGGCTCGAAGCACGTCCACGCGACGCTGGTCGAGGGCGCGCTGGTGTCGGTCCGCGGCCCCCACGGCGACTTCGTCTTCGACGGCGCCGGCGCCGATCACGTCGTCTTGATCGCCGGCGGCGTCGGCATCACGCCGGTGATGGCGATGCTGCGGTCGCTGACCGACCGCGCGTGGCCGGGCCGGGTCGATCTGCTCTACGGCGTGCGCACCGACCAGGACGTGGTCTTCGCCGACGAGCTGGCCTACCTCGAGGCCCGCTTCCCGACCTTGCACGTGACCCGGGTGGCGTCGAGCCCCGACGTCGGCCCGGCCTGGACCGGCGCCCGCGGCCACGTCGATCGCGCGCGCCTCGCCGCGGTGCCCGGCCTCGCCGCCGCGCCGATCTACCTGTGCGGCCCCGCACCGATGATGGCCGCGGTCACCGCCGCGCTGCGCGAGCTCGGCGTGCCCGCCGCCGCGATCCACACCGAGGCGTTCGTCGCCGCCGCCGCGCCGCCGGTCGACGCCGTGGGCGGCGAGGTCGCGTTCGCGCGGTCGGGCAAGCGGGCCAGCGGCCTGACCGTGCTCGATGCCGCCGAGGCGTGCGGCGTCGACCTGCCGTCCGAGTGCCGCGCTGGCATCTGCGGCCAGTGCAAGACCCGGCTCGTGCGCGGCGAGGTCCGGATGGGCGCGGTGTCCGCGCTGAGCGCACGTGAGCGGACGGATGGCTACATCCTCGCCTGTCAGGCGCACCCGGTGAGCGAGATCGTCGTCGATGCCTGATCGCTACCCGCGTTCAGGCTAGCCCAAGGCCCCGACGTTTTCGTAGGATGGTCGGAATGGCTCGTACTCCGCTGGCGTCCTCCCTCCGCACGCTGTGGCGCGATCTGACCCGCGCCCGCGCCCAGGGCATCCCCGTCGATGAGCTAGCCGATCGCGCCGCCGCCCGGCCGCGCCCGTCGCGCCGCGAGGTCCTGGCCGGCGCCGCCGCCGGCGCCGCGCTGCTGGCGGCGCCCGGGCGCGCCCGCGCCGCCGCGGCCGATCCCACCGTCGCGATCATCGGCGGCGGCATCGCCGGCCTCAGCTGCGCGTTGACCCTGCTCGACAAGGGCGTCGAGTCGACGGTGTACGAGGCGTCGGGGCGCGTCGGCGGTCGCATGTACTCCAACCGCACCGGCTACTGGAGCGCCGGGCAGATCAGCGAGTGGGGCGGCGAGCTGATCGACACCGGCCACGCGACGGTCCAGGACCTGGCCGCGCGCTTCGGCCTCCCGGTCGACGATCTGTTCGCGCTGCAGCCGGCCGGCTCCGACGAGGTCTACCGGGTGCTCGGCGGCTACTACCCGCGGGCCCAGGCCAACGCCGACTTCGACGCGATCTTCGCCGCGGTCAAGGCCGACCTGCGGGCGGCGCCGTTCCCCACCACCTGGGACGCGTACACCGCGGCCGGCGCGACGCTCGACGCGCTCAGCGCGTACGACTGGATCGAGTCGCGCATCCCCGGCGGCCACGCCAGCCCGCTCGGCGCGATGCTCGACCTGGCCTACGCGATCGAGTACGGCGCCGACACCACGCAGCAGTCGTCGTTGAACCTGCTCTACCTGCTGGCCTACCAGCCCAAGCCGTACGACCACACGCTGGCGGTGTTCGGCGAGTCCGACGAGCGCTACCACATCCGCGGCGGCAACCAGCGCCTGCCCGAGGCGATCGCCGCCTACCTGGGCGATCGGGTGGTCACCGGGGAGAAGCTGGTCAGGCTCAAGGAGACCGCCGGCGGGCGCTACAAGCTCAGCTTCGAGCGCGGCAACCAGACCATCGATCGCACGTTCGACTACGTCGTGCTGGCGCTGCCGTTCGCCGCCTACACGTTCGACTACGCGCAGGCCGGGTTCGATCCGCTCAAGCTCGACGCGATCACCAGCCTCGGCCGCGGCCACAACGGCAAGCTGCAGCTGCAGTTCAACGCCCGCGGCTGGAACGGCGCCGGCCCGTGGCCAGGCATCGCCAACGGCTCGAGCTACAGCGACACCGGCTACCAGTGCAGCTGGGACGTCACCCGCGGCCAGGCCGGCGCGCCGGGCATCCTCAACCTGTACTCGGGCGGCGGGGTCACCGACGCGATGCGCACGACGACGCCGTTCGCGACCGCGGCCAACGCGCAGGTCCGCGCCGACGCCACCGCCGGCCTGGCCCAGCTGGCGCCGGTGTTCCCCGGCCTGGCGTGGAACGGCAAGGCGACCCAGTCGATCTGGCACAAGGCGCCCCTGTTCAACGCGTCGTACGCCTACTACAGCCCCGGCAGCTACACCCGCTTCGCGGGCTACGAGGCCGAGCCCCAGGGCGGCGTGTACTTCTGCGGCGAGCACACGTCGCTCGACTACCAGGGCTTCATGGAGGGCGGCGCGTTCACCGGCGTCGCCACCGGCAAGGCGCTCAAGCGCGCCATCCGCAACGCCTGATCGCGCGGCTACTTGGCCTTGGCCAGGTCGCCGGCCTCGACCCAGGTCAGCTGCGCCGGCACCAGGTACTGCTTGATCACGCGGGTCACGTCGGCGGCGGTGACCTGGGCGATCGCGGCGCGGCGCGCCTTGCGCCACCCGAGGTCGCGGCCGAGGTAGCGATCGCGGCGCAGCATCCCCACCAGGTTGCCGTCGTCGGCCAGCGCGTTGTCCTCCTGCTCGCGCAGCGCCTTGCGCGCCACCGCGACCTCGTCGTCGGTCACACCCTGATCGCGCAGCCGGGCCACCTCCTCGACGAACGCCGCCCGGGCCTTGGCCAGGTTCTGCGGCGCCAGGATCGCGCCCATCACGACCTGGCCGACCGGGTCCTCGTCGCCGGCGTAGATGCCGCCCCACACGCCGTACGAGAAGCCGTCGCGCTCGCGCAGCCGCATCCACAGCCGCGAGCCGGTCGAGCCGCCGAAGATCTGCGACGCCACCGCGACCGCGGCCGCGTCGGGGCTGTCGTCGCGGAGCGCGACCTGGCTGCCCGCGGTGATCAGCGCCATCTCCTTGTCCTTGGTGTCGATGCGCGCGCTGGTCGCCGGCTGCGACCACAGCTGATCGGACAGCCGCGCGTAGGGCGCCTGCGACGTCCAGCCGTCGAGCGCCTTCGTCAGCAGCTGCCCCAGCTCGGCGGGGTCGAAGTCGCCGACCGCGCTGACCTCGCCGTGGCCGGTGCCCCAGAACCCGCGGTGGTAGGCGGTCAGGTCCTTGATCGTCACCCGCTTCACCGCCGCCACCTCGTCGTCGACGCTCAGCGTCGCCCGCGGATCGGCCTTGGGCCACGGCGCGATCAGCTGGGCGAAGCGCAGGAACGCCAGCTGCGCCGGATCCTGGCGCTGCTCCTCGAGCTCGGCCAGCGCCTCCTGGCGCACCACCGCCAGCTCCTTGGCCGCCAGCGCCGGGCGCCGGAGCAGCTCGCCGACCAGCGCCACCACCTCGGGCAGGGACGCCCGCACCGTCTCGATCGACACGACGATCGCGCCAGCCCGGGCGCTGACCTCGACGTCGGCGGTCAGGCGATCCTCCAGCTCCTCGAGCTGCGCGAACGACCGCGTGGTCGTGCCGCGCTCGACCATCGCGCCCAGCAGCCGCGCCACCGCGGCCTGGCCCTGCAGCGTCGCGGCGTCGCCGTGGCGCAGCACCAGCTCGACGTGGACCTTGCCGCCGCGGGTCTGCTTGGGCAGGAACGTGGCCTTGATCCCGCCGGCCAGCTCGACCTGCTGCACCCGCGCCGCGAGGTTGTCGAGGCTGGCGACGAACGCCTCGCCGGCCACCGCGGTGGAGGGCGCGATCCCCGCCACCTGCGCCGCCACGTCGACGGTCGGCGCCGCCGGGGCCCGATCGGGCGCGGCGGTGGGGACGAACTCGCCCAGCGTACGGTTGGACGGCTTGAGGTAGGCGGTGGCGACCCGCTGGACGTCCGCGACGGTGATGGTCTTGAGCCGATCGCGGTAGGCGAAGATCAGCCGCCAGTCGCCGGCCGCCGCCCACTCGGACAGCTCGACCGCGATCCGCGCGCTGTCGGCGATGCCGAGCGCGAACTCCTTCTGCGCGCTGGCCCGCCACCGCTCGACCTCGGCGCTGGTGACCGGGCGCTCGGCGAAGCCCTCGGCCAGCGCCACCAGCGCCGCCCGCGCCTTGGCGACGGCCTTGGCGTCGGTGGGCTTGACCCCGATCAGCAGGTACGCCGGGTCGCGGAACAGGTACTGCTGCGCCCAGACCTCCGCGGCCAGCCCCGGCGTCACCAGCGCCTGGTACAGCCGGCCGGTGGGCTCGCGGGTCAAGATGTCGGCCAGCGCGTCGAACGCGACGTGATCGGGGTCGGCGCCGGCCACCGCGTGGTACAGCGACATCAGCACCCGCACGTCGCCGGTGCGGCGCAGCGTCACCGCGCGCTCGCCGTCCTGGACCGGCTCGACGGTGTAGGTCGGCGGCAGGGTCCGGGTCGGGCGCGGCAGCGCGCCGAACGTCGCGTTGACGTCGGCCAGCGCCGCCGCCGGATCGAACTTGCCGGCGATGATCACCACGGCGTTGTCGGGCTGGTAGTAGCGCTCGTAGAACGCGCGCAGCGCCGGCACCGGCACGTGCTCGACGTCGCTCCGCGAGCCGATCGTGTCCTTGCCGTAGTTGTGCCACTGGTAGGCGACGGCGGTGACCCGCTGCTCGAGGATGCCGCGCGGATCGTTCTCGCCGGCCTCCATCTCGTTGCGCACGACGCTGAACTCGGTGGCGAGGTCGTCGGCCGAGACGCTGGCGTTGACCATGCGATCGGCCTCGAGCTCCAGCGTCCAGCGCAGGTTGTCGCCGGTCGCCGGCAGCGTCTCGTAGTAGTTGGTGCGGTCCTGCCAGGTCGAGCCGTTGGCGAACGCGCCGCGCTCGTCGAGCAGCTTGAGCACGTTGCGGTGGCGCGGCGAGCCCTTGAACATCATGTGCTCGAGCAGGTGGGCCATGCCGGTCTCGCCCGCGCCCTCGTGCATCGAGCCGACCAGGTAGGTGACGTTGACCGTCACGGTCGACTGGGTGGCGTCGGGGAACAGCAGCACCCGCAGGCCGTTGCCCAGCTCGTACTCGGTGATGCCCTCGAGCGCGCGCACCTGGCGCGGGGCCGGCGGCGCGGCCGGCGGGGTCGCCACCGGCGGCGCCGCGGGGGTCGGCGTGGGCGCGACCGTGACCGGCGCGGCGACCGGGACGGCGCCGGGGCGCGCGCCACCGCAGGCGGTGGCGAGGAGGACGAGCAGCGCGGCCGGGCGGAGGGCGGACATGGGCGCCGTTTATACCAGCGCCCTCGGGCGCGCCCGCCGCGATCAGCGCTTCAGGCGGAACAGCACCACCTTGACCGTGCACATCGGCGCCGCCGCGCCGCTCACCAGGTACGGCCGGAACGTCCAGGCGCGCATCGCGCGGGCCAGCTCGGCGTCGTAGGCGTCGTAGCCGGTCGACTGGATCACGTCGACGCTGTCGACCGCGCCGCCCCGGGTCACGCACAGCTTGATCGTGCCGCGCACCTGGTCGCGGCCGTCGCGCACCATCGCCAGCCGCACCGGATCCGAGGGGTAGAGGGCGTCGTTGCCCGACAGTCGCAGGCCGGCGGCGACCGTCGGCGGCACGATCTCGACGCGGGTGATCGTGTCGGCGGGCGGGTCCTTGGCCTTCGGCGGCTCGGGCTCACCGCACGGCGGCGTCGCGCAGGTGCCGGTGCCGGTCAGCTCCGAGGTCGGATCGCCGCCGGGGTTGTCGCCGCCGCCGCCCGGCGTGTCGCCGCCGCCGGTGGGACCGATCGCCACCACCTTGGTCGGATCCGGCGGCTCGACCTTCACCGGCTGCACCGGCACCACCGGCTTGATCTTGGGCGCGACCGCGGCGCGCTGGACCTTGAGCCGGGCGCCCGGCGGCGGCCCGCCGGCCTCGTCCTTGGGGATGCTGGGGCCCAGCTTGACCGCCGTGCGGTCGGTGACCGGCAGCGGCTCGATCTTCCAGAACGCGACCACCACCAGGGCCGCCAGCGCCGCGGCGTGGCCGGCGGTGGTGCCCACGATCAGGGCGGTCTTCCAGCGGGGCGACTTGGTGCGCACGGCGATGCGTTCGAACATCCCCGTCCCGACGCGTCACCTCCGCCGCCGATCTAACCGCGCCCCTGACCGCCCGTGGCCCCGCCGCGACCCGCCGCCGCAACCCGGTGTCGCAGGGGCTCAGCGACGAGCCCCCTGCGACGAGCGCAGACCCGCGCGCTGGGAGTCTCGC
>Ga0073899_10000761_pt1 | contig 29714 bp, 28 predicted proteins | sample KloWWTmetaKNB5Ph_FD_88975 | JGI IMG/M metagenome (GOLD analysis project Ga0073899, IMG submission 88975) | Active sludge microbial communities from Klosterneuburg, Austria, studying microevolution and ecology of nitrifiers - Klosterneuburg... | ecosystem: Engineered > WWTP > Aerobic digester >... | reverse complement strand
CCCACATCTTTGATGGCCTTGATCCACGCCGGGGTGCTCATATTGTTCTGGCGCACCGCCACGCCAGACACCAGCGCCGTAATTTCAGCCTCGTTTAGCAGTGGTGTTGCGAGCAAAAGCACTATCGTCGCCCCCAAAATGATGTTTCTGAGGGTGAGAAAAGAGCGAAAAGTCCGCGGTGAAGATGTCGCCGTGTTGTTCAATGTGTAAAATAATAATATCAGAGGATAAAAGAGTCTGCGGCTTTTAGAAACCGCAGGCTCTAAAAATTTTATGGCAGCAAAATCAACCCCAAAACCTGCGCCGGTGGAAACCTCCAACGTGGAGATAAACGCCACGAAGCTGGAAAATATCATCATGGAGGCCATTCGCACCAGCAAGCTGGGTTTGCCAGACTGGGCGGCCATCGCCAAAAACGAGCATATCTCGCTGGAATATCTTCAGCAGCGCGTAGACTGGGCCAGACGGGCCGGTCTGATTAAATAACACGCGCTATCAACACGTCTGAAAATCTCTCGCAAAGACGAAAAGAATTCTTGGCATCTTTGCGAGAGATAAAAAGAAACCCCTTCAGTTTTTTAAGTTAAGGCAAAAGCTCCTCCAGCAAGTGGGTGGCCTGGGCATACGACCTGATTTGCGGGTCTAGCAGCAACGCCTGCAATGCGGCGTTACGGTCACCATTCACCGCCGCCTGCACCACCAAATACTGAATATCGGCCTCGCGGCGCAGCATGGAGGCCAGCCCGCGCGGAAGTTCGCCCACGCGCACCCCGCGCACCGTGCCGTTTTGCACCACGCCCGGCACTTCCACAATTGCATCATTTGGCAAATTGGGGATGTAGCCCGCGTTGGGCAGGTTTACGCTTAACTCGTCTTGTGTTTTGTTTTGCCGGATGGCGCAAATGATGGGGATGGCCCGCTCGCCGCTGGCGCTCAGATCGCTCAACGCCACTTGCTGGCTTCCATTCGCCACGCGCTCAATCTCGGCCCATTGCGCCCGGCTTTTTGCCTCGTAGGCGTCAAAATCGTAGCCAGTCAGGGGGATGGTATCTGCGGCGAAGCCAACGTATTCCCCCGCGTGGCCGTCTCCGGTGGCGCAAAACAACCCAAACGCATCCATCAACCTGCGCGACATCAGCTCGAACGAGGGCGGCATGTGCGCCACCCGCTCGCGGAAACGCGGGTAAAGGTCTTCGCCGGTCAGCCGGTCGCGCATCGCCAAAATAAACGTAAAGTGATTCAACCCCGCCGCCACGAGATGATAGCGTTCCTCCAGCGCGCGCTGGTAGGCGCGGGCATCTTGTGCGGGCGCGGGCACCAGCCCAAGAACCTCATTCACCAGCCGGTAACCCTTGCCAATTTGATGGCACAACCCCACGAACTTGACCTTTGTGTGCAGGTGCAACGCCAGGCACAGGCGCGGCAACGGATTGGTGAAATTGAGCAGCAATGCGTTTGACGCGAGCGCTTCCACATCTTTGGCAATGGCCAGAAGAAGCGGGATGTTGCGCATGGCATGAGACAACCCGCCGGGGCCGCCGTTCTCGCCCAGCACATGCCGCACCCCGTGCTTTAGCGGAATCTGCCAGTCGCGCTTCCAGGCGGCAATGCGGTTGACCGCCACGGACACGATGACGAAATCCGCGCCCGGCAGGGCCTCGCGGCGGTCTGAGGTGGCGTGAACCGAGAGGCCATCCTGCCCGGCAAACAACCGCGCCGCGTATTGCGCCATCATTTGCAACGAGGACACATTGGTGTCTACCAGCCACACCTGGCACGGCGAAAGTTGCGCCGCGTGAAGCGCAATATCACCCAGCATGGCCGGGCCAAAGCTGGCGCTGCCCGCGCCAATGAGAACAATTTTTGTCATGGCACCACTCTTTGGGTGTGCATTGTATTAGGGTTTGGGGGTTAAGGGATGGGGGCTGGTGTATTGGGTATTGAGTAACGGCAGTCTCACTGCCAACCCCTAGCCCCCATCCCCTCCCATACAATACGCACCATGTTCGATGTCATCATCATTGGCGCGGGCGCCATGGGCAGCGCCGCCGCGTATCACCTTGCCAAAGACAAACGCCGCGTCCTTTTGCTGGAGCAATTCGGCATTGGCCACACCCGCGGAAGCTCGCACGGCGAGTCGCGCATCTTTCGCTACGCTTACCCGCAACTGTCTTACGCCCAGTTTGCCATGCGCTGCAAACCGATGTGGCGTGAGCTGGAGGCCGAAGCGGGCGAGACTTTGCTGCGCGACACGGGCGGGCTGGATTTTGCAAACGAGCCAGCCGCGTTTGCGGAGGTAAACGAGGTGGCGCAATCGCTGGCGGCGGCGGGCGGCGCGTATGAAATTTTGGATCGCGCTGCGCTGGCGCGGCGGTTCCCGCAATTCACGCTTGGCGCAGATGCCATGGGCGTGTATTCGCCCAATGCCGGCGTGTTGAACGCCACGCGCTGCGTTTTGGCGATGTCTTCTCTCGCGGCGCGGCGCGGCGCGGTGGTGCAAGAGAACGAAGCCGTCCGCGACCTCATCCCCCACCAAAACAGCGTGGAGGTGGTGACCGATGCCGGGCGCTACACCGCCGCCAAGGTGATTGTGACTGCCGGAGCGTGGGTGAATACTTTGCTCGGTCGCGTGGGCATAAAGCTGCCGGTGCGCGTTTCGCAAGAGCAGGTGGTGTATTTCACGCCGCGCCATGCTGATGGGTTTATGCCGGGCGCGTTTCCCATTTGGATTCATCATCGCGCGAAGGGCGATCACGCTTACGGGTTCCCCATCATGGGCAGGCCGGGCGCAAAAATTGCCTTTCATCACGATGGCAACTTTGTGGATGACATCTCGCGCTACACCGCCACGCCCAGCGAGGCCGTGACCGCCCGGCTGCGCGAGTATATTCGCACGCACATCCCAGAACTGGATGGCGCGGCGTTTGACCCCACCGCCTGCCTGTACACCACCACGCCCGATGAGAGTTTCATCGTGGAGGTTGCGGCAAACGCGCCAAACGTCATCATTGGTTCGCCGTGCAGCGGGCACGGCTTTAAGTTTGCCATTGGCGTTGGGCGGGCGTTGGCAGATTTGGCCGGTTGAAGAGTGAAAGGTGAAAGGTGAAGGGTGAAATGAGTTGAAGAGCGCAAGTTTCACACTTCACCCTTCACTCTTTAATCTTGCAGCACCAGCTCCGCGGAATACACCATCGTGCGCAGGCCGTGACCTTCGGCGTTGAGCTTGATAAAGCGAATGGTCTGCACGTTGGTCAGCGAGCGCAACAAGTTATCGGACTCAAACACCTCGCGCGTGCCCAAACTTTTCTTTACGTGTTTGGTGGGGATGTCTGGCGCGTCGGCGATGTAATCGGGCAACGCCTCGGATGGCGTGCCATCGGCGTAAAATCCTTGCGTCCACTCGCGGTCAATGTTGTTCTGGTCGCGGTAGCCAATCGTGACCATAAATGGACACTCGCTCCCGCGCGACCCGCACACGGTTAACTCTTGAAAGAGGATGCTGAACTCCACCCGCACCTGAAGCGAGCTGCGCCCCGCCACGTCCACGTTCACATCTTGCCGAACACCGGTGCGCCCCCAATTTAGGCTTGTTCCAGAGCGGTCTATGAGCAGCGCGGTTGTGCTGCCCTGGTTGATGGATTGCACCACGCCCAGCACATCGCTTTGGTTGGATCGCTCGGCATAGGATTGCCACGCGGGAGAAAGAGGCTCGGTGAAATGGCTGTTGCTGAGTAGGTTCACCCCAGAGGTCAGCACGCCACGCAAACCATCCACTGCGCCCACGGCTGTGCGCTGGCCCGCCTGCGCCACCACCACCCGCGAGGGATCGCTCAGCGCATACACAGACGCCGCGCCATCCCGCGCCAGCACACGGGTTTCATCGGCCAAAGCCTCAAAGGTGTAGTTACCCTCGCTCAGGTCTGCAGAAGCCAGCGCGGTGCGCACCACCACCCGCAAAGTGCGGTTGGCGGGTTGTTGAGTTTTCACTGTGATGCGCCCGCTGAGCAGGGTGATGACCACCTCGTAGCCGCTGGCAGAAATATTAAAACGGGGCAGCCGGGCGCGGGTCACGATGGCTTTTGCGCCGGAATACAACTGCACATCCACCAGCGCATCGGCGGCATCGGGCGCAGACACGGTGAGCAGCGCCTGGGTGGGCAGGGATTGATCTGCCTCAAGCGTGGCGCCTTCATCCAAATTAGTTCCCTGCTGGGTCACCACGCCAGATTTCTCGCCGGGGTTTTGCGCCAACACCAGACCAGATTGCAGTTTGATGTTGATCTGTGCCGGGACGGTGGCCGTGTTGATGACGGAGCTGATGCCCGCAGGCACACCCACCGCAAGGGCGCAACACGTGAAAAATGCCAGCAGCAGCGCAATCCAGGCAGTGCGTTCCGGGCTGTTTCTCATAACGACCTTGCGTAACCCTTACACGTCGCGCAGACCTGTGCGAGTTGGGCGAAATTCACCGCGCCCCCCAGCGCCAGCGGCTGGCCTTTTGCTCGCCGCGCCCAATATGGCTGGCGTTTTGCTGGCCTTTTTGGTGCGCCACCAGCGTGGCGGCGATGGCCGCGATGTCGGCGTGTTTGTGGCCTTCATCCTCCAGCTCAAAGCGGTCTTCCACAAACCGGGTGTCAAAATGCCCGGCCTGAAAGCGCAAGCTGCCGATGAGCTGCTGGTGAAACGGCACATTGGTTTTTACGCCCATGATGCGCATTTCGTTGAGGGCGCGCCTCATCCGCAAAATGGCTTCCGGGCGGGTCTCGCCCCAGCAAATCAGCTTGGCGATCATGGAATCGTAATACGGCGTGATGGTGAACCCTTCGTATACGCCGCTTTCGATGCGCACGCCAATGCCAACCGGGAAGTTGATGCGCGTGACCGTGCCGGTGCTGGGCATAAAGTTGTTAAACGGGTCCTCGGCGTTGATGCGGCACTCAATGGCCCAGCCGGTCTGCTGGATGTCATCTTGCGAATAGCGCAGTTTGCGCCCGCGGGCAATGCGAATTTGTTCCTTCACAATATCCACGCCGGTCACGCGCTCGGTGATGGGATGTTCCACCTGCAAGCGGGTGTTCATCTCCATAAAGTAAATGTTGCCCTGCTTGTCATACAAACATTCGATGGTGCCCGCGTTGACGTAATTCACCGCCTGCGCCGCGCGCACGGCCATCTCGCCAATTTTGCGGCGCTGGTCTTCATCCAGAGCGGGCGAGGGGCTTTCTTCCACCAGTTTTTGGCGGCGGCGCTGCAAGCTGCACTCGCGCTCATACAAGTGGATGATGTTGCCGTGCGTATCGCCCAACAACTGCACTTCAATATGCCGCGCCCCTTCCACCATGCGTTCCAAATACACCGCGCCATCGCCAAACGCGCTTTCCGATTCGCGCCGCGCGGCCTTGAGCAGCGCAGGCATGTCCTCGATGTTGCGCACCTCGCGCTGGCCTTTGCCGCCGCCGCCCGCGCTGGCTTTAATCAGCAAAGGGAAGCCGATGCTGGGCGCGACGTTGAGCAATTCCTCATCAGAGAGATTGGCCTCGCCTTCTGTGCCGGGGATGACCGGAACGCCGGCGTGCTGCACGGTGGCGCGGGCCACAGCCTTATCACCCATTTTGGCGATGGCGCTGGGCGAGGGGCCAATAAACACAATGCCCTCATCGGCGCAGGCTTGCGCAAAATCCTCGCGCTCGGCCAAAAAGCCGTAGCCGGGATGGATGGCGTCGGTCTCGGACTTTTTCGCCACCTCCAAAATTTTGTCCATGCGCAGGTAACTCTCGCGCGAGGGGGCCGGGCCAATGCAATATGCCTCGTCGGCAAAGCGCACATGCAGCGAGTTGCGATCTACCTCGCTATACACGGCCACTGTGCGAATGCCAAGCTCCTGGCAGGCGCGAATAATCCGAACAGCAATCTCTCCACGATTAGCGATGAGGATTTTATTGAACATGTGGCGCGTAGGATACCAGACGCGGGATTGGGGGTTGAAGGCCGGGTTGGGAATTGTCTGGTTTGCAAGCGAGTTTGAAAGTCATCGCCAAAAATGACTTTGCGTATAAACTTAAGAGACTTACAAACTATCTTTGCGCCCGCGCTGCAATAAAAAAGAAGCGGCTTATAACGGCAGTTTGTCTTGATAAAAAACAGGAGGACAATAATGGACATTCTTCAAAATTTCTGGAACTCAATTGTTGTGACGGTGGGGCCGTTTGTGCCGCGTGTTTTGGCTGCGCTTGCCATTGCTATTATTGCGTGGATCATCGCCAGCCTGGTCAGGACGGCCATCCTCAAAATTGGTGAAACCGCAAAGCTGGATGCCCGGCTGAAAAGCCCTGGCATTGGCGTAACGCTTGCAGGCGCGGGCTACTGGCTGGTGTGGTTGTTTGCCCTGCCCATGTTGCTGGGCACGCTGGGTTTGCAAAGCGTGCTGGCCCCCGTGCAAGATATGCTGGCAAAAATGCTTGGGTTCTTGCCCAATCTGTTTGGCTCAATCGTCATCCTCGCCGTTGGCTATTTGATCGCCAAACTGGTGCGCGATATCGTGAGCGGCCTGCTCACCGCCGCTGGCTCAGAGAAACTTGCCGCGCACTTGGGCGTCGCTGGGTCGCTGGGTTCCGGCGGTCTGGCCGGTCTCTTTGGCATGATTGTGTTTGTGCTGATCCTGCTCCCCATTGTTGCTGCCGCGCTTCAACCACTGGGGCTGGATTCAATCACCCGCCCGATCACCAATATGCTGGACACCATCATGGGCATGATCCCGCGGCTCCTCACCGCATCCATCATCCTCATGTTCGCCATCATCATTGGTCGGCTGGTCTCAACCGTTGTAGAGACCATTGTGCGCGGTATTGGGTTTGACAAACTGCCCCAAACGCTGGGGCTGGGCACGCTGGTCATCGCCAATCGCTCGCCATCGGCTTTGGTTGGCACGCTGGTTCAGGCTGGCATTGTGCTCATGGCCGTCATTCAGTCCAGCGAAGTGCTGGGGCTGGGCATTCTCACCGCCGCCATTAGCGGGTTGGGCGGTGTGCTGGTGCAGGTTGCCTCTGGTCTGATGGTTCTGGGGGTGGGGTTGTGGCTGGCGAACATGGCGTATACCGCAATCACCGGCAGCACCATCGCCAATGCGCACACACTGGCCAATGCCGCGCGCATCGCCATTATGCTGTTCGTCATCCCGATGGCGCTCCGGCAGACCGGCGTTTCTTCCGAGATCGTGACGGTGGGTTTTACGGCGATCATTGGCGCAGCCGCAGTTGCGGCGGCCATTGCGTTTGGCATTGGCGGGCGCAACGCCGCCGCCAGAATCCTGGACCGCGCCACAAAATCGCTTGAAGGCGAAGGCGAAACAAAATAAATCTTTGCGATTGAAATCGCAAAGCATAAAAAACACAAATCTTTTGCGGTTTTTCGAGAGACAACTGGACTTGTGCAAAAACTCCCTTTAACGCGGGGAATGGCGCGGTAGGGCTAGGCATGCCTCGCCCCTGCGCCTAAACCTTCGGTTTATTTCATCATTTTCACAAAATTAACTCGGCTTTGCGTAAAGCCAGGATAAAAAGAAAAATACGTTAAACCAACAACCCGCGTTACACTACCCAACATGAAGCCAGGCACACGGTGGATTGACCCAAAAGGATTGCAAGTTGCGTGGAAGACGTTCACCACATCGGGCCTCATCGCCCCAGACCTGGACCCGCTGGTGGCGATGTCTTGGCGGCGATGCGCCCCGCGCGTGAACCCGCATCACGGGTTGGCCTGGCAATATGTGAGCAACACCGTTTTGCCGCTGGTGCTCAAACAGCACGATGCGCTCATCACCGTGGCCCGCCCATTGATGGAAGACACCTACCAGTGTCTGGAGGGCGTGCGCACCGCGCTGGTGCTGGCCGATAGCACCGCCTGTGTGCTGGAGATGCAAGGCGATTTTGAAGCGCTCAGCGCCATCTCCGAGGCGGGCGGCACGCAAGGCGCGTATCTTAGCGAATCGCATATTGGCACAAACGCGTTTGCGCTGGCATTGGAGCAAAGCCTGCCCGCCATGGTGGTGGGCGCGGAGCATTTTGTAACCCGCCTGCACGAGGTTTGCACATTTGCCGCGCCGGTGTATGACCCAACGGGCGCGCCGGTTGGGGTGATTGGGTTTGTGGAGCGCCTGCGCAATTACAACCCGCGTTCGTTGGGAACCGCCGCGGCGCTCGCCCGCGCCATCGAAAACCAGCTTAACACCGAGTTGTTTTTGCGCGAGACGCACGCCCGCACCGCCGAGATGAACGCCACGCTCGACGCCATGTCTGAGGCGATGATCGCGTGGAATGACAGCGGCTTCATCAGCCACATGAACGCGCCCGCCGGGGAGTTGCTGGGTGTGCCGCCGGTCATGGCGATGGGTCACCGCGTGGATGAGTTGCCGCGCTTCCCCGCGCTGTTTTTGGAGGCGATGAGAGCCGATGTCCACTCGCGCTCCATCACCGATTTGGAAGTGCAAATTGGAGAGCGGATGTGCCTCGCCAATTTTCGCGTCATCTCCAGCGGGGCCGCCCACGCCTTTGTGGTCACCATCCGCCCGCTGGAGCAGGTGCGCCGCTGGGTCAACCAGTTCATTGGCTCGCAGGCTGGCCTCACGCTGGCCGACCTGCCGCGCCGGTTGTTGATGACCCCGCGCCTGCAAAAGCAAGCCCAAAGCGCGGCCAGCGCCGATGGCTGCGCATTAATTACGGGCGAGGTTGGGGTGGGCAAAAATCCCCTCGCGCGGGCCATCCACAACACCGGCCCGCGCGCCAGCGCCCCGTTTGTCATTGTCAATTGCCGCGCCCTTTTGTCTCGGCTGGCGCTGATGGAGCTGCTGGGCGTGGAAGGCCGCCAGGTTAGCCGTTTTGAGCTGGCCGAGCGCGGCACACTCTTGTTTGAGGGCATTGAGGATTTGCCGTTGGAGGCTCAATCTGCGTTGAGCCAGGTCATTGAATCGGGCGAGGTGATCCGCCTGAACGGCAACCGCATTATCCCGGTTGATGTGCGGATCATCGCCACATCGCACGCCGACCTAAGCGAATTGGTTGAGCGCGGCGCGTTTAATGCCGAGCTGTTCTTTCGGCTGAGGGCGTTTGTGTTTCATTTGCCAGCGCTGCGCGAGCAGCCGGCTGAAATTCCAGAGCTTGTGCGGCGCATTGTGGCCGACCTGGGGCGGGACAGGACGCCCCGCCGAGTGAGCGAAGCCGCGCTGGCGGTGCTGCGGGCGTATCCCTGGCCGGGCAATGTGCGCGAGATGGAATCGGTGATTGAGCAGGCGCTTTCTAATTGCGATTGCGATGAAATTTTGCCGGAACATTTGCCAGAGGCGGTGCGCTCCCTGCAGGCCAAAGTGCCCAACAAAGCCGTGACCGAGCCGGTGCGCAGCATCGCCGAGGCGGAGCGAGTCGCCATTTTGACGGCGGGCCGCGCCGCGCGGGGCAACCTGGGTCGCGCGGCGCAACTTTTGGGCATTGGCCGCACCACCCTTTGGCGGCGCATGAAAGAGCTTGGGCTGCGGGTGGAAGATTTTGAAGCGGGGCTTGGGGGCTAGGGATTAGGGGTTGGGGGTTGAGGTTGGTTCTGCCATCCCCTATCCCCCATCCCCCTAGACGCGTGTTTCAATCTGGAACAATCGTTTGCGTATGATTGACGACCGCGTTTTATGAGTGTAGCCTTAGAGGAAGTGCGAATTTGTTCGCGAGTCATTTTGAGAGTTTTGAGTTAACAAACTTAATCACGTTCCTCAGGAGGTGACTGATCCAAGAAGATCAAAACCATCAACAACCCCACCAAAGTGTTTTGCCAGCTTTGGCAACAAATTAACCCAAATCCAAACACTTTTCAATTTTTAGTTTAAGGAGAAAAATATCTATGTCATCGTTTATAGGCGAGTTTTTTGGAACCATGTTCCTCATCATCCTCGGCGACGGCGTTGTTGCCAACGTGCTCCTCAACAAATCCAAGGGACAAAACAGCGGATGGATTGTCATTACCGCCGGGTGGGGTTTTGCGGTGATGGCGGGTGTGTTTGTCTCTAACGCGTTGGGCGGCCCAGGCGGCTTGAACCCAGCCGGCCAAATTGCGGGAATTATTGGCGGTGCGAACGTGGGCGTTGCCATCACAAATATTGTGGCCGAATTTTTGGGCGCATTTGTGGGCGCGATCGTCGTTTGGCTGGTGTATATGCCACATTGGGCAGAGACCAAGGATGCTGGCTTGAAGTTGGCCGTGTTCTCCACCGGCCCAGCCATTCGCAACCCAGCCTTGAACTTCCTGACAGAAGCCATCGTTACCTTTGTGCTGATTTTTGGCGCGAATGCGATCTTCTCAAAGTTGGGTGGCGGCGGCACAACGGCGGGTCTGGGCGCTTTGCTTATTGGCGCGTTCATTTGGGGCATCGGCCTCTCGCTTGGCGGCCCAACCGGATACGCGATTAACCCCGCCCGCGACCTCGGCCCGCGCATTGCGCATTTTCTGCTTCCCATCGCCGGAAAGGGTGATAGTGATTGGGGATATAGCTGGGTGCCAGTGTTGGGCCCAATTGTTGGCGCAGTGGTAGCGGCGGTTTTGTGGAAGATGGTTGCTGGCTAGTTAAACTCGAACCTCCTAAAGGCCTCAAAAGGCTCAAGAAAACTCAAGGGTCTCGGAGTCCTTGGGAGGTTTAGTTGGAGAAACAACACATGAAGAAACTCATCAACAGCCCCGAAGCCGTGGTGGATGATGCCCTGAAAGGCATGATTGCCGCGCACAGTGATTTGATAAAGGTTTACACCAACCCCAATTACATCGTTCGCGCAGATGCGCCGGTGAAAGGCAAGGTTGGGGTGCTTTCTGGCGGCGGCTCCGGCCACGAACCCATGCACGGTGGGTTTGTGGGCATGGGCATGTTGGATGCGGCCTGCCCGGGCGCGGTATTCACCTCGCCCACGCCAGACCAAATGCTGGAAGCCACCAAAGCAATCAATGGCGGCGCAGGCGTTCTTCACATTGTCAAGAACTACACCGGCGACGTGCTCAACTTTGAGATGGCCGCCGATTTGGCCCGCGCCGAAGGCATTGAAGTGGAAGCCGTGGTGACCGATGACGACGTTGCCGTGCAGGATTCCCTTTACACCGCAGGGCGCCGCGGCGTGGGCGTGACCGTGCTGCTGGAAAAGATGGTTGGCGCTGCCGCCGAGAAGAAAGCCTCGCTCAAGGAAGTAAAGGCCGTGGCCGAGAAAGTGAACGCGCAAGGCCGCAGCATGGGCATGGCGCTCACAAGCTGCACCGTGCCGCACGCGGGCAAGCCCACTTTCGATCTTCCAGAGGACCAGATGGAAATTGGCATTGGCATTCATGGCGAGCCAGGGCGCAAGCGCCTGCATGTCGCCTCGGCCAAGGAAATTGCCGCGATGCTGATGGAGCCCATCTTGAGCGACCTGCCATACAAATCTGGCGATGACGTGCTGGTGTTTATGAATGGCATGGGCGGCACCCCGCTGATTGAACTGTATGTGATGTATAACGAAGTCAATGAGATTCTAAAAGGCAAGGGCATCAAGATTGCGCGCAATCTTATTGGCTCTTACATTACCTCGCTTGAAATGCAGGGTTGCTCCATCACCCTCGTGAAGATGGACGATCACCTGCTCAAGCTGTGGGATGCGCCTGTTAAAACCCCAGGCCTGCGCTGGGGCGTTTAATTCGATTCCGAGTTCGCAGGTTAGAAGGTTTGTAAGTTCAAATCAAACCATCTTTTGAACGGTTGAACGTTCTAACCTGTGAGCCCAATTCACACCAGGGACGTTAATGAATATCACACGCGACCAAGTAATTCAGTGGCTAAATGTGTTGGCCGAGACGCTGACACAAAATTCAGATTATTTGACCCGGCTGGACTCGGACATTGGCGATGGCGATCACGGCGCAAACATGAAGCGTGGGTTTCAGGCTGTGGTTACCAAGCTGCCCACCGTCGCCGATAAAGACATCGGCACCATCTTCAAAACTGTTGGCATGACGCTGGTTTCTACCGTTGGTGGGGCCAGCGGCCCGCTGTATGGCACCATGTTTATGCAGCTTGGCACATCCACCGCAGGCAAGATGGAACTGACGCTGGCCGACTGGACGCAAGCCCTTGAGGCTGGCGCAGGCGGCATTGTCATGCGCGGCAAAGCGCAACCGGGCGATAAGACGATGGTGGACGCGCTCACGCCCGCGCTGGCGGCCATCAAACAAGCCGGAGCAGAGCAAAAGTCTTTGTGCGAAGCCCTGAAACTGTGCGCGGAGGCGGCCGCAAAAGGCCGCGATGAAACGATTCCTTTGGTGGCGCACAAAGGCCGCGCCAGCTATTTGGGTGAGCGCAGCGCCGGGCATCAGGATCCGGGCGCAACCTCAACTCATTTAATGCTTCAAGCTGCGGCGGATGTGTTTTGCAAGTGATGTAAGCCACAACTCGTGTGGCAAAACGGTTCTGGTGGTGGCATGACCCATCACCAGAAAGGATAAAAACAACCATGAGCAAGTATGTTGGCGCAATAGATCAGGGGACAACCTCCACCCGCTTTATGATTTTTGATCACAGCGGAAAGGTCGTTTCGATTGATCAAAAAGAGCACGAGCAGATTTTCCCGAAGCCGGGCTGGGTGGAGCACAACCCAATGGAAATTTGGGAGCGCGTGCAAGAAGTAATTGCCGGCGCGCTGGCCAAAGCTGGCCTCACCGCCGCAGATTTGGCAGCCGTGGGCGTGACCAACCAGCGCGAGACAACCGTGGTCTGGGATCGCAAGACGGGCAAGCCCGTTTACAACGCCATCGTTTGGCAAGACACCCGCACCGACAAGATTTGCGCCGAGTTGGGCAAGAAGGGCGGGCAGGATAAATTCCGCGCCAAGGTTGGCTTGCCATTGGCCACCTATTTCTCTGGCCCCAAAGTCCGCTGGATTTTGGACAATGTGAAGGGTGTGGCCGCCAAGGCCGCCGCTGGCGATGTTGTGTTTGGCAATATTGACTCGTGGGTGATTTGGAATTTGACCGGCGGCGTGAACGGCGGCGTACACATTACCGATGTGAGCAACGCCAGCCGCACGATGTTGATGAACCTGGAAACGCTGGATTGGGATCCTGACATGCTCAAGGCGATGGGGATTCCGCGCGCCATGTTGCCAGCCATCAAGGCGTCATCCATGGTGTATGGCAATGCCGTCGGCGTGCTGGAAGGCATCCCGGTCGCAGGCGACCTCGGTGACCAGCAGGCGGCTCTGTTCGGGCAGACCTGCTTCTCCAAGGGCGAAGCCAAGAACACATATGGCACGGGCTGCTTCATGCTGATGAACACAGGCAACAAGCCGGTGCAATCCAAGAACGGCTTGCTCACCACGCTGGGCTACAAGATTGGCAACCAGAAGGCTGTGTATTGTCTGGAAGGCTCCATCGCCATCACCGGCGCGTTGGTGCAGTGGCTGCGCGACAACCTGAAGATGATTGAGAAGTCATCGGATGTTGAGGCGCTGGCTGCGACGGTTGAGGACAACGGCGGCGTGTATTTCGTTCCGGCGTTCTCTGGCTTGTATGCGCCATATTGGAAGGATAGCGCCCGCGGCGTGATCGCCGGGTTGACCCGCTACGTGAACAAGGGCCACATTGCCCGTGCCGCGCTGGAAGCCACCGCTTTCCAGACCCGCGAAGTGCTGGATGCCATGAACAAGGACTCTGGCGTGAAGCTGAAGAGCCTGAAAGTGGACGGCGGCATGACCATCAACTCCAACCTGATGCAGTTCCAGGCCGACATTCTGGGCGTGCCGGTTGTGCGCCCAATCGTGGCCGAGACGACCTCGCTGGGCGCGGCCTATGCCGCTGGCTTGGCCGTTGGCTACTGGGAGAAGGTGGAAGACCTGCGCGTGAACTGGGGCATGGACAAGGAATGGAAGCCCGCGATGGACAAGAAGCATCGCGAGAAGCTGTATGCGTTCTGGAAGAAGGCCGTTACACGCACCTTCGACTGGGTTGAGTAAAGAGTTATTTGTTGCTGGTTGCTGGTTGCTAGTTGCTGGTTTTACTAGCAGCCAGCGACCAGCAACCAGCGACCAATATGGCAAAACCTCATGTCATTGTGATTGGAGCCGGGAGCACCGGGTCGGCCACCGCCCACGATTTGGCGTTGCGCGGGCTGCGCGTGACTTTGCTGGAGCGCGGCGAGATCGCCAACATGACCACTGGGCGGAATCACTGCCTTTTGCATTCCGGCGGGCGATATTGCGTCCGCGATCAGGAATCGGCCATTGAGTGCATTGACGAAAATATGATTTTGCGGCGCATCATGCCGCACGCGCTGGAGCTGAACGATGGTTTGTTCGTGGCGGTAGATGACAGCGATCTGGCCTTTAAGCAGAAATTTATTGATGGCTGCGAGGCGTGCCACATCCCCTGGCGCGATGTGCCGGTGGCAGAAGCCCTGCGGATGGAGCCGAACCTGAACCCCAAAACGCTGGCCGCCGTGCAGGTGCCGGATGGCGTTTTTGAGCCATTCCGTTTTAGCCTTGCATTTGTGGCGACGGCGAAGAAGAATGGCGCGACCATTCGCCCATTTGTGGAAGTGAAAGAGCTTACGCGCGCCGGAAATGCCATCACCGGGGTGAAGATTTTGGATTACCGAACCGGAAAGACCGAGACGATTGGCGCAGATTTGGTGGTGAGCGCGGTTGGCCCATGGGCGCACGAAATTGCAAGGATGGCGGGCGTGGATGTGCCCGTTTTGCCCACCGCCGGGGTGATGGTGACGGTGAACCGCCGGTTGAACAACATGGTCATCAACCGGCTGAACAAACCCTCGGATGGGGATATTGTGGTGCCGCAGCGAACGACCAGCGTGATTGGCACAACGTCGTGGACGATCACCGACCCTGACCAGATAGACATCCCCAAAGAGCATATTGAGATGATGCTGGAGAAGGGCCGCGAGTTGATACCCGACGTGGCGAAGTGTTTTACGCGCGGGGTGGGCGCGGCGGCGCGGCCGCTCATTCGCAAAGCCAATGCCGATGAGCGTGATGTGGCCCGCACGTTTGAGTGTTTTGACCACAAATTTGATGGCGTTGAGGGCTTTGTCACCATTTCTGGCGGCAAAACCACCACCGCCCGCGCCATGGCAGAGAAGGTGGCCGATATTGTGTGCCGCAAACTTGATGTGCAGGCGCAATGCCGCACAAAAGAAACGCGGCTGGAGTCGTATCGCCGCTACTACGAGTGAATTCTGAATGCTGAATGTTGAATTCTGAAATTTTTCGACATTTAGAATTCAGAATTCAGAATTCATAACATGCTTGATGTAAACGTAAAAGTGTTTCGCCAGCGCGAAGGCCAGGCGGGGCATTTCCAGGATTTCAAGGTAAGCGTGCCAGATGACGCCAACGTGATTGATGTGATTGACGCCGTGTGGCGGCAGGACTCATCGTTCATGTTTCGCCATGCCTGCCATCACGCCTCGTGCGGCACATGCGCCGTGCGCGTGAATGGCTACGAGAAATTGCCGTGTATTTATTCGGTCAAAGATGCGATGGCCGGGCGCGCAGAGATGACGATTGAGCCGTTGCGCAACTTCCCAATTGTGGGCGATATGGTTGTGGATGTGAGCGGCTTCTTCCAAAAGCAAATTGCATCTGATATGCTGATTACGCGCCCGGCCGAGAAGACACTGGGTGGAGAGGCCTACGAGCGCTCGGAAGTCTTCAGCACAGAAGGCAAGCTGGAAGACCGCGCCTACAACCGCTTTGAGAATTGCGTGGAGTGCGGCATTTGCATTTCTGCGTGCCCAACCATGGCCGCCACCGATAAATTTTTTGGCCCGGCTGGGCTGGCGGCAATCAACCGCGCCTACCAGGAGACGAGTGACCCCGCCGAGAGGGAACATCTGCTTAACCTGGCCGACGACGAGAACGGCGTGTGGCGGTGTCATAGCGGGTGGGAATGCACAGAAGCCTGCCCGCAAAATGTTGACCCGGCGGGCGCGATCATGTCTTTGCGCCGCAGGCTGATTGGGCGCAGGCTGAAGGGAATTTTTAAGCTGAATTGAAAAGATTGGACGGGAGACGGAGGACAGGAGACGGAAATATATCAAATTGATTTGCCGTCTGCCGTCTTCGGTCTTCCGTCAACAAAACATGAATCAACCAACAACCAACAACCAACAACGTCCAAAGCGTGTGTGGCAGTGGATTGACATCCGGAACCGCAAGCTGGGAATGATTGCGTATGTGCTAAACCGCATCACCGGGCTGGGTTTGGTTGTCTATTTATATTTGCATCTCATGGTGTTAAGCCAGCTTACCAACGGCCCGGCTGGGTGGGATGGCTTTGTGGCGATGGCAAAGTCGCCGCTGTTTTTGACATTTGACGTGATTTTGTTGGCCGGGCTGCTCATCCACGCGCTGAACGGGGTGCGCATCGTCATCACCGGCGTGGGCGCGGGCGCTGGCTCGCAAAAGAGCATGTTTGTGGCGTTCATGACTCTTGCGGCGGTTCTGCTGGCCGCAGGCGCATTTTTAATTTTTACAAAGTGAGTGTTTTGCGCCCGGAGCGCTCTCAGCGCTCCGGGCGCTTGAAAAACATCATGCAAAACACAAAAAATCATCGCGGCAGTTTGGGATGGATCTTCCAGGCCATCACCGGCGTTTTGCTCATTGTGTTGGCTGGTCTGCACATGATTGCCCAGCACTTTGTGGCAAAGGAGGGCCTGCGCAATTTTGAGGAAGCGCGAAGTTATCTTGCCAACCCGGTCATTTTGCCGCTTGAGGTGGGCTTCCTGGTGGTGGTCACCGTTCACGCCTTGCTGGGTGTGCGGGCAGTTTTGTTTGACCTGGGTCTGAGCGATGCGACCGAGAAACGCATCACGCAGGCGTTTTGGGTCATTGGGTCACTCACCATTGCCTATGGCTTGTGGATGACATATAAAGTAATTACGTTTTAGTCGCTAGTTGCTAGTTGCTGGTCGCTAGTTTTTCACCAGCCACTAGCCACTAACCACTAACCACCAGCAACCATGGTAGGCATCGTCATCGTCTCGCATAGCGCAAAACTGGCCGAAGGGGCCGCAGAGTTGGCTCGCCAGATGGCCGCGCCAGACGCGAAGATCATCGCGGCGGGGGGCTTCATCCCCCCAGATGCCAGCGAACCCGCGATTGGCACCGACCCCATGCGCGTGATGGAGGCGATTCAAGAAGCAGACACCGGTGATGGCGTTTTGGTGCTGATGGATTTGGGCAGCGCCTTGATGAGCGCGGAGATGGCGCTGAGCTTTTTGGACGATGACCAGCGCGCCCGCGTGAAATTGTGCGATGCCCCATTGATTGAAGGCGTGGTGGCCGCCGCCACCTGCGCCAGCGCGGGCGGCAGCGCCGAGCAATGCGCCAAAGAAGCGCGCGGCGCATTGGCCGCCAAAATTGCGCATTTGGGCGGTGACCAGACCGATCTGCCCGCTCAACCGGATGAGATTTACGCAAGCCAGGCGGGCAGACCCGCGGAAGAACTGCGCATTACCATGCCCAACAAGCTGGGGTTTCATGCCAGGCCAGCGGCGCGGCTGGCGCAGGCGCTGGCGCCGTTTAAGGCCGATGTGAGTTTGCAAAATTCAACCCGCGCAAAACCCGCGGGTGATGCGCGAAGCGTGAACGCCATTTTGCTCCAGAGCGCGCGGAATGGCGATGAAATTATTTTTAGCGCATCCGGGCCAGATGCCGCGCCGGCGTTGGCGGCCATCCGCCAACTGGCCGAGGCCAATTTTGGTGACGACGACTCAAAGCCCACCGAGAAGCCATCTGCCAAAACCGAGGCGCCCCCCGCCAAACCCGCCAAAGAGAACGAGTTGCGCGGCATTTCCGCCTCGCCGGGCATTGGCATTGGGCAGGCGCGCTTTGTGCGGGCCCGGGCGCGGGTGAGTGATGCGCGGGTGAGCGACCCGGCGCAGGCGTGGCAGGAATTGCAAACCGCGCTGGGCGCGGTGGGGCGCAAATTGGCGAGCTTGGGCGAAGCCGCCCGCAAAAAATCGGGCGCGGCGGCGGGCGATATTTTTGCCGCCACCCTGGTGATGCTAAACGACGCGGACTTGCGCGAGACCGCCCGAAAAGACATTTACGAAAACAAGCTGAACCCCGCGGCGGCGTGGATGGGCGCGACCGAGCGCATGGCCGCCCAACTGGATGCGGCGGACGATGAGTATTTGCGCGCCCGCTCCACCGATGTGCGCGATTTGGGGCATCAGGTGGCGGCGCAGTTGGCGGGTGAGGGCCAAGATGGCTCTCGCCTTGCGGGCGGCGGCCACCTGGCAATTTTGATTGCGGATGATTTTGCGCCCGCAGACGTGGCTGGTTTGGCCGATGGCGCGGCGGCGGGCTTGTGCGCCGCGCGTGGCTCGCACACGTCTCATGCGGCTATTTTGGCGCGCGGGTTTGGCATCCCGTGCGTGTTTGGGCTGGGGGATGGGGTTTTGGCGCTGGCTGAGGATACCCCGCTGATCGTGGATGGCACGGCGGGCGCGGTTTTCATCCGGCCAGATGAGGCGACCAAAGCCGAATATGAACACCAGCTTGCCGTGCGGCGCGAGGCCGAGGCCAAGGCCCGCGAGCAGCGTCACGCGCTGGCTCAAACCAAAGATGGCGTTCGGGTGGAGATTGCGGCCAACATTGGCTCGGTAGAGCAGGCGCGGGCGGCGGTGGAGCAGGGCGCAGAGGGTGTGGGGTTGTTCCGCACCGAATTTTTATTTTTAGACCGCGCCACCGCCCCCAGCGAGGACGAACAAGCCGAGGTCTACGCGGCGGCGGCGTGCGCGATGCAAGGCAGGCCGCTGGTCATCCGCACGCTGGACGCGGGCGGCGATAAACCCATCCCCTATTTGAATTTGCCGCCAGAAGCCAACCCGTTTTTGGGCTTCCGCGCGGTGCGCATTGGGCTGGCCATGCCAGAGTTATTTATGACCCAGCTTCGGGCCATCGCGCGGGCGGTGCGGGCTTGTTCGGGGGATGGCTCACCGGGCGGCATCAAGGTCATGTTTCCCATGATCGCCACGCTGGCCGAGTTCCGCGCGGCGAAAGAATTGCTGGCGCGGGCGCTGGACGAAGTGGGCTGCGCCGCGCGGCCAGAGATTGGCATGATGGTCGAGATTCCATCTGCCGTGTTTGACGCTGAGAAATTTGCGCCAGAGACCGACTTTTTCTCCATTGGCACAAACGATTTGACGCAATATCTGTTCGCCGCGGAGCGCGGCAACAACCGCGTGGCGCATTTGGCAGATAGCGCCCACCCCGTGGTGTTGCGGGCCATTGCCCAGGTGGCGCAGGCGGCACAGGCGGCGGGCAAGTGGGTGGGCATTTGCGGCGAGCTGGCAGGCGACCCGGCCATTTTGCCGGTTTTGGTTGGGCTGGGCGTGAACGAGCTGAGCATGTCGGCGCGGCTGGTGCCCCGCGCCAAGCAAATTGTGCGCGAGCTGACCCTGCCCGCCGCGCAAGCCATCGCCCAACGCGCCCTGGCGTGCGAAACCGCGGAGGACGTGCGGGCAATTACGAATTAAAAAAGGCGGGCGTAACGCCGAGCGCTGGCTTGCGCCGACACGCGGCGCGTCCGCGCAGGCAGACGCTCAGCCGCAGGCTCGTAAGGCGCGATTTCAATCGCAAAGCTAATTGCGGCGCGCGCGGGCTACGCTCATGGCGGCCAGCGATTGCAGGGTCACGCTTGCCAGCGAGGCATACACGATCACCTTTTGCGCGGTGGGCTGAACCCACGCCACGTCCGGCGTGTTGCCGCGCGGGCCGTTCACCATCAGCCACACATACACGCCCAGCATCACCGCAAACGCGATGAAGATGAGGGTATGCCGCGAGGGGTAGCCGTTTTCCATCAACATGGGGATGACATACACGGAGACCGCCACGAAGAAAAGCCCAAACGCGCCCAGCACAAACGAGCCGTGCAGCGCGCCAAACAAATTGGATGGCGTAAACGCCACACCGATAAAGCATACTCCCGCCCCAAGCCCAAACAGCGTGCCCACAAAACTTAACACGCGGGTGAGGGCGCTTTGGCGAAAAAACTGGGTGAAGGCGATGAAGAACAAAATCAGCCCGGCCCCCGCGCCGGTGAGCGCAACCGGGAACAGCACAGACGCGATGGTGTTTGGTTGGGTGTTGTGCGCCACCGTGCGCCCCAGATCGCTAAAAAAGTTGGTAAAAAACGAATACCCGCTGGTGGCTTTGTCTGAACTGGTGCCGCCGGGGTAAACCAGCATGGCGATGGCGGTGAGAACGACAAATTGGGCGCAGGCGGCAATCACAATTTGGAATGCGCGTTTGCGCCAGAAGGGAGATGATGAATTGGGCATAAGGCCAGTATTATCACCGCATGGCGGGCAGGCTCACTCGCTTGCCAGTTTCTCGGCCAGCACGGGCGCCCACGCCGCGCCAAACGCGCCGAGGGCGGTGGCATACATCACGTTCCCGGCCTCATCCAACGCGCCAAACAAGGGCGAACGGTCTGGCGTGATGGCCGTGATGCCGCCATACCAGTCGCGGGTTTCGTGCAAAAGGTCTGCGGCGTTGGCGCGCAGCAGGCGGCGCACCGCATCGGCGGGGTCGGCTAAATCATCCGCATCCCACACCCACGAGCCAATTTGCAAATGGCGCGCGGCGTCCTCGGCCACAATCACGCGGCCTTCGTCAATCACCAGCGGCATGGCCCGCATTTGGGTATACCAGCCAGAGGTGAGCGGGTGCGAAATCCAGGTCACGCCCCGCGCGGTGGCGCTGGATTCGGCCAGATACGGCGCCAGCAAGCCAGAGTGCGCGTTGGTGGCAAGCACAATTTTGTCTGCGCTTAATGTGTGATCGCGCCCCAGCGCAATGCGCGCCCCGTAATCCTCAATTTTGTTTATTTGTGCGCCCGCCAAAACCTGAATTCCGGGCTGGGCCAACGCGGCGTGGATGAGTTTTGGCAAATCGAACACCACCCCGCCGCTTACCGAAAGACCGCCGCCAAACCCATCTGGCACAATCGCGGGCGAGGCCTCCCAGCGCGGAGAAAGCTCGGCCTCGGCCAGCTCTGGCAGCCGCCCGCGCAGGGCATCGCGCTTTTCTGGTTTGGCAGCCAGATGGAGCACGCGGGTGGCGCGGGTTTCCACACCCAGCCGCGCGGCCATCTCACCCAGCATTCTGGCCCCGCGCTGGGTTTGGGCAATGTCATGCGCGGTCAGGCTGGCGCAGGCCAGGCCGATGGCGCACCGGGTGGCGGCGCTTCCCGGCGAAAGCGCATCCACCACGATCACCCGCTGACCGGCGCGGGCCAGCGCGTCTGCGGCGCACGCGCCCATCAGCCCCGCGCCAATCACAATCGCGTCGGCATCAGTGTGGCGAGATGAAACGGTCATGTTCGGATTTGCTTACAGCGCGGCTAAAACTTCTTCGGCGTGGCCTTCGGGCTTTACCTGCTCCCACACTTTTTCAATGCGGCCATCGGCCCCAACGATGAAGGTGCTGCGTTGCACGCCCATGTATTCGCGCCCCATAAATTTTTTCTTCACCCACAAGCCAAATGCGTCGGCCACTTTGTGGTCCACATCGGCCAGCAGCGGAAAGTTGAGCGAGAATTTGCCGCGAAATTTGTTGTGCGACTTCGCATCTTGCGGGCTGATGCCAAACACGGGCACATCCAGTTTGCCAAATTTTGGCAGGTTGTCTCGAAAGTTGCACGCCTCGGTGGTGCAGCCGGGCGTGTCATCTTTTGGGTAAAAATACAGCACAAACCGCTTGCCCTTTAGCGAGGCCGCGCTCACGCTGCCCGCGCTGTCACTATCTAAGGTGAAATCGGGGATTTTGTCGCCAACTTTTAACATGCGGTGATGATACTGCAACTTCGCCGGGGGGCAGGGCGATCTATCAACCTCGTAGGTTGGCCTGCGCGATTTTGGAAAACCGAGGCTTTTCAGGCCAACCTGCGAGGTTTTAATCTAGCAGATATGTTATCTTGCAGGCACAAAATCATGGCAGATAACATTCTCATCATTGGCGGCGGGTTGATTGGGCTGTGCGCGGCGTATTACGCGCAAAAAGACGGGCATCGCGTCACCATTCTGGAGCGCGGCGGGCCGGATCATGACATGTGCTCGCTGGGAAACGCGGGCATGATTGTGCCGAGTGACTTTGAGCCACTGGCCATGCCCGGCATGGTGAGCTATGGCCTGCGCACCATGTGGAATCCCGAAAGCCCGTTTTACATCCGGCCCCGCCTTAGCCCAGAGCTGGCCGAGTGGGGGCTGCGGTTTATGCAGGCCGCCACCGCCGAGCGGGTGGAACGCGCCGCGCCGCTTATGCGCGATTTGCAATTGCACAGCCGCCAGTGTTTTGTGGAGCTGGCCGATGAATTGGGCAACGACTTTGGCTTTACCCAAAACGGCTTGTTTATTTTGTGCAAAACGCAAGCCAAGCTGGATGAGAAACGCCATTTGGTGGAACACGCGCTCAAGCTGGGCATCCCCGCGCACATGCTCACCCCCGATGAAGTGCGCCAGCTTGACCCCGGTGTGGCGTATGACATCATCGGCGCGGCGTATTTCCCCAAAGATTGCCATTTGGCCCCGCACACGTTTGTGACGCGGCTCACGCGCCATTTGCAAGAAAACGGCGCGGAGTTCCGCTGGAATTGCGCGGCCACGGGCTGGCGCGATGAGGCTGGGAATGTTTCGGTCGTCACCAATCAGGGAACTTTGAGCGCGGATAAAATTGTGCTGGCTACCGGTTCTTGGGTGGGGCAAACCGCGCGCGGCCTCAAGCTCCATCTGCCCATGCAAGCGGGCAAAGGGTATAGCCTGACGCTGCCCGCACCACGCCAGCTCCCGCGCATTTGCGCGCTGGGCGCGGAGGCGCGCATTGCCATCACGCCCATGAGCGGGCAATTGCGCGTGGGCGGCACGATGGAGATCACCGGGCTGGATGAGAGCATCAACCCGCGCCGGGTGCAAGGCATCCTCAAAAGTTTTACCCAGTATTACCCGGCGTTTAACGTAAAGGATTTTGATGGCGTTCCGGTTTGGCGCGGGTTGCGCCCGGTCACGCCCGATGGCCTGCCGTATGTTGGCCGCGCGAAGAATTACAAAAATTTGTTCATCGCCGCCGGTCACGCCATGCTTGGCCTCAGCCTCGGCCCCATCACCGGAAAGATTTTGGCGCGCTTGCTGGGCGGCCATGAACCCGGTTATGATTTGACCCTGTTAAACGCAGACAGATTCAATTCTTAATTGCCATGAAAATAAACTGGAACGGCGTGATACCCGCCATCACCACAAAATTTAACGCCGACGGCAGCATTGACTTTGACTTCTTCGCCAAACATTGCGCGTGGATGATGGACGCGGGATGTCTGGGCATTGTGCCGTGCGGCTCGCTGGGCGAGGGCGCCACCCTGAGTTTTGACGAAAAAGTGGCCTTGATGAAGGCTGCCGTGAGCGCGGTTGGCCCGCACGGCGGTGTGGTCATTCCGGGCATTGCCTCGCTTTCTACCGATGAGGCCGTGCGGCTGGCAAAGGCCGCGCAAGAGGCGGGCTGTGCCGGGCTGATGGTGCTCCCGCCGTACGTGTATTCATCCGACTGGCGAGAGATGAAGGCGCACATGTCTGCCGTGATGGCCGCCACGCCGCTGGAGTGCATGTTGTATAACAACCCGCCCGCCTACAAAACCGACTTTACGCCGGAGCAAATTGCCGAGCTGGCGGCGGAACACGCCAACCTTGTGGCGGTGAAAGAATCCAGCACCGATGTGCGGCGCGTGACCGCCATTCGCGCGTTGCTGAACGAGCGTCTGAAAATTTTGTGCGGCGTGGATGATGTCATTGTGGAGGCGGTGCAGGCGGGCGCGGTGGGCTGGATCGCCGGGCTGGTCAACGCCTTCCCGTCTGAATCGGTGGAGTTGTTTAACCTGGCGATTAAGTTGCGCGATGGCGATGTCAGTGTGCGCGACCGGCTGGACTCGCTTTACCGCTGGTTCTTGCCGCTTTTGCGGATGGATACCGTGCCCAAGTTTGTGCAGTTGATTAAGTTGTGCCAGCAAGAGGTGGGCATGGGCAGCGAAGTGGTGCGCGGCCCGCGCCTTGTGGTTGTGGGCAAAGAGCGCGAGGAAGCCCTGCGCGTGATCAAACAGGCGCTGGCCCCGGCGATATGCTAATTTTTTTGGGGGATGGGGGATGGGGGATGGCAAATACCCATCCCCAGCCCCCGCTAGAACTGCCAACTGTGCAATAACTCCCAGCTCAGGGTGTGCCACCACGCGCCGTTCCAATCGGCCTTAAACCGAAACAGGTGATATGTGTCGGCCATGAATGACTCTGAGCCGACCTTGCCGCCCTGATTGACAAAGGCCAAAACTTCCTCGCGCAGGTGCGGCTCAACATCGGCCATGGCCAGGGTGATGTGCGCGTGGAAGGGCGGGTTGCCATTTGGCCCGCGCGGGTCGCCTTTGGTGAAGGCGCAATCCGCCGGAATGATGGGCAGCAGCGCCTCGAACGCGCGGTCTTGAATGTCGTCCAGCCCGGTGTTGCGCGAGCCATCGGGCAAATCTCGCCAGCTTGTCACCACGCCGCGCAATCCCATCAAAATGCTCCCGCCGTTATACACGCGGAAGGGTTTGAACCCGGCCAGCGTTTTGTTCAGCCGATCCACCATCTCTGCTGGTTCTGCGGCGCTTTTGTAAAAGCCTTTGATGGTGGCGTGCGGCATAAACAGCCCGCCCGCGATCAGCCCGTATTGCGCCCGCAACACGCGGTGCATTTGGCTCACAGCAATGCTGGTCTTTAGGTCTGGTCGAAGATAAAACCCGTAGCGAAATGTGTCTGTCATGATGGGTATTTAGAATTTGTAACCTAGACTTGCGCAAAAATCAAGATCGTCATTCCCGCGCCAAACCAAAAATGCAAGAGAAGCTCGGTTCCCCGCAATTTATTTTGCGGGTTAGTTATAGATTCCCACTTGCGCGGGAATGACGGATCTTCCTTCGGTTATTTGGCATACATTTTGCGTAAGTCTAGTTATAAAACGATCTTGCCAATTTCCTGGCCGTTTAGCACAAACGTGTATGCGCCAGCGGGCAATGCGCCCAGATCAATGCGGGCGTTAAGCGGCGCAAGAGATTGAACGCACATGCGGTGCGGGTCGCTCACGGTATATACGCGGATGTTCACCAGGTTGCTGGCAGTTGGCTTATCCATCACCATGCGCAGCATATTGCACGGGGTTGGCAAGTTGCCGCGCAATTCCAGGGCTGCTTTGCCCCCGGTTGCGGTTATCTTTTTGTCTTGAATAAACACGCTGCCTTCCAGCCAGTCTTTATCCGCTGCGGTGGGAGCGAGCGCCGCCGCCGTCATCTCGATGAGAATGCCGGGATTGGTTGCGCCGGGCTGCCCAGGCGCCGAGCGATTAATGATGGGAAGTTCGGTAGATGTTGGCATGGGCATATTGGTTGGCGCGGGCGCAGGCGTGTCTGTTGGCTTGGGCGCGGGTGTTGCGGCGCCAGTGCACGCCGCAAGCGCCATCGCGCACACACACACATAAATCATTTTCTTCATCACATACCTCCGCTTATAAGACGCGCGTTTCGCCAGTTTGTTCCGGGGATGCGATGTGCGCGGCTAACGCCTGCGAATGAGGCTGAGACCTGTGCGAGACGAAGCGGGCTTTTTCTCTGGATAGCGAATGGGCGGGGGCGGCGGCGCATACTCCGGGCTGAGCCAATCCAGCTTGCCGGGCATTTTTGCGGGGGCAAACCCAAACACGCGATGCACGCCACCCACTTCGGTTGTGCGATTGTAAGAGAGCGCTTCCAACTCCATTTCATCCAGCGCGTTGCGGCAATGCGCCATGAACCGCGCCAACTGGCGGGTGAACGTGGTTGGCACACGCACAATGCGGCGCGGCTTGCCGGTGGCCTTGAGCGTGATTTGCGCGATGTCTGTGAGCGTGAGCGATTGCGGCCCGCCCACGGTGAGCAACTGGCGGTATGTTGAGCGCGTATCCAAACAGCGCACCACGCAGGCGGCTAAATCGCCCACCCAAATGGGCTGCAATTTTGTCTCGCCGCGATGGGGCAATGGAACGGCAAAAGGCATGGCTTGGGCCGCGCCTGTCAGCCAGCTTGTCAGCCAGTCGCCGGGGCCATACACCGCGGCGCTTTTTACAATCGTCCAGTTCAAGCCGCTGCCGCGCGTAATTTCTTCCAGCTTGCCCATGCTGCGCAAAAACGGATACGGCGAGCGTATCTCGCTGCCCATGCTGCTCACGGTGATGACGCGTTGAACTTTGCACTCTTTGGCCGCGCTCACAATATTTTGCGCGCCCAGCACATGCACGTCGTCAAAAGTGTCGGTTGCGGTTTCGCGGCGGATGGAGGCCAGGTGGATGATGGTGTCGCATTCCCCGCCTTCGCTCAGGGCTTCTACCAGCGAATCGCGGTTGCGCACATCACCACCGGTGATCGTCACGCGGCGGTAGGCGGGATGTTCGCGCCCCCAATGCCACAGGCATTTGACGGATTGCCCGGAAGCCGTGAGACGCTCCACGACCGCCCGGCCAATGCATCCAGTTGCGCCAGTCACCAATATCATGCCAAAGTATTATAACGTTTTGCGAAACAATAACGTAACTCGCTGATTTTGCGCTTATTTAACCCCGATTTTGGGTGCGCGATTGCCGGAATGTTGGCTTGCAAAAGCCTTAATTTGCCTGCGAGGATGCAGCGCCGTGAAAATATTGCTCCATCATTTTGAGCCACGTTTGCAAAGCCTGTTCACCCCAATAGATGCGTTCCTGAGGCGTGAGCGCGTTTGTGGCAATTTGTAGTTTTACCCGGTTGATGGGGACGTTGAGATCCGAGGCTTCGGGGTGTTCGGCCAGCCACGCCGCTTGCCGGGCTTCCATCCACTGAGCCAGCGCCGGGGTGCGCTGAATGTGCGTGCCAATAAAGTTAAAGCGATCATCCAAAAAGGCGATGGCTGGCGTTGGGCCAGACAAAATGCCAGCCAGCGAAAAATGTTCTTTGGCTCGAAAAAATCGCAATAAGATGGTGCCTACTTCCACCGAGAGCCGGCTGATTACCGGCATGTCGCGCATGGTGTCGGGGTCGTCATCATTCACCAGCCCCATCACCCGCACTTTGACCGGCAAACGCCGGTAAGCGCCCAGGATTTCTGGGGTGAGGCAGGCGGTGGCAGACATGAAGTTGGCGCGAAAGGTCTCTTTGTTAGATTTGAGGCTGGCCATGTATTGATCCAGCCTCAATCCCAATTGAAACTGCGCGGCTAAAAACCCGCTATCGTTCGCTGCCATATTGCCCCCTTGTAAGCGCTTGTTTTATGGTTTTGCAGTTGGCTGCATGTATGTCGAAGCTCCCCAGCCCTGCTGGCCATCGGTGTTTTTTAATCTCCACCAGGTAATGCCACCCGAACTGGCCGGGCCTTCCACCACCTGAAACACGCCGCCTTCTGCCAGCGCGCCAATTTTGTCGGCGGTGGTAGAGGGTTCGCGCCTGAAGTTCAGGCCATTTGGCCCTGTGTCTACAATTTTTACATATCCGCCCACGCTGATGGCTCCTGCGGCGGGCGTGGCTGTCATGGGCGGCGGTGTATCGGTTGGCGCAACGTATGGTGTGGCCGTCGCGGGCGATGGGCGTTCTGTTGGCGTAACCTGCGGCGATGTTAGCGTTGGTGTTGGGAAGATTGTAACCGAACTTAGCGATTTTTTGGCATTATTAAAAAAGCCGTTTGCCAAAACGCAGGCAAACACAATCGCCAAAGCGCTGACCAGCGCCGGAATCCAAAATGGCGTTTTTTGTGTTGGCGGGCGTTTGGGTTCGCGCGGCAACCGAGAGAAAGGGCGGAGATCTTCCTCCCACTGAATTTCTTGATTATTGACGCCCCGGCGCAAACTTTTGCGGCCCGGTGGCGTTTTCTGCACAGACATACGTGTAATTATAGGGGCATGTCTGGCAGGGGCGTAAAACTTTGCCGCGTATATGAATGGCTCGGACGCGCACGAGCGCGTTCGCCAAAATTTGGCGTTGCGCCTGATATGGAACGCCCCTTCAGGGCTTTTTGTGTTTTGCGAATTGCCTAAGAAATTGTTTTTCAATTAAAACTGGACTTACGCAAAAACTCCCTTTAATGCGGGGAATGGCGCATATGGGCGAGGCATGCCTCGCCCATATGCCTAAACCTTCGGTTTATTTCATCGTTTTCACAAAATTAACTCGGCTTTGCGTAAGTCCAATTCAACTTGATTTTTTGGGTTTACGGCTTTTGGCTGGTCGTATAATCAACCTGTCCGCCCAGCGAGGGCGGTTAAAAATTGAGCACCCAGGGAGGGTAGCCATGAAATATCAGTTTGTCGTTGTCATCGGGCGGTTTCAGCCATTTCACAACGCCCATCGAAAATTATTTGACCAGGCTTTTGACCTGGCCGAGCGCGTGATCGTGGTTCTTGGCAGCCACCGCGCCGCCCCCACCGTTCGCAACCCATGGAGTTCTGCCCAGCGCGAGGAGATGATGCGCGCCGCGTTGCCGCGCGAGCAGGCGGGCCGCGTGGCCTTCATCCCCATCCGCGACTGGCTTTACAACGAGAGCATGTGGAGCGTGGAAGTGCAAACGCGTGTGCGCGAGATCGCGGGCGATGCGACTTCCATCGCTATTTTGGGCCACTTTAAGGACACGGACAGTTTGTATTTGCGCAGTTTCCCGCAATGGGATTTTGTGGAGCGCCGCGAGCATGAACCCATCCGCGCGGTGCACATCCGCGAGAGCTATTTTCGGGGGATGGGCCAGTGGCGCAAGCAGGTTCCGCCGGAAATTGCGGCGTTTATGGATGCGTTTGCCCAAACCGCGCCATACACCCAACTTTGCGAGGAACAGCAATGGGTGGATCGCTACAAACGCGATTGGGCCGCCGCGCCATACCCGCCCATTTTTGTCACCACCGACGCGGTGGTGCACAAATCTGGTCACGTGCTGGTGGTGCGGCGGCGCGGTTACCCTGGCAAGGGGCTGATGGCGCTTCCGGGCGGGTTTGTCTCGCAGGATGAGACTTTGGAACGCTCCATGCTGCGCGAACTGCGCGAGGAGACCGGCTTGCAATTGCCCGTGGCCGAGCTGCGCAAATATGTGCGCGCCACGGCGGTGTTTGATCACCCGGATCGCTCATTGCGTGGGCGCACCATCACCCACGGGTTTTACGTGAATTTGGGTAACACCGGCGAGCTGCCCCAGGTGAAAGGCGGGGATGATGCCGAACGCGCATGGTGGATGCCGCTGGCCGATGTATACGTGAACGAGGAAAGGTTCTTCGAGGATCACGTGTCCATCATCACCCATTTTGTGAATCGAGGCTAAGGCTGCTGGAGGCGCGGGATTCCGTTCCTCTGCAAAAACTCATCTCAGGGAGAGATGCGATATGACACTTGAAACAGGAATCATATTTTTGCTGGTGGCGTTTATTGCGGGATTGATAACCGGCGTGCGGCTGGCAAAGCCGGTGATCAAAGAGCGCTGACCGGGCGCAAGCCGTTCCAATTGGCGCAAATAAAGCCGTCATCCTGCGGCTCCAGCACAACCCGCCCGCAGTTGGGGATGGGGTTCTGGAAGCCAAAGGCGTGGTTGAGGTTGCGGCACAGCGCGGGCAAAAAGAGCATCATCACCGCCCCGTGCATGATGATGG
>Ga0073899_10000759_pt1 | contig 29744 bp, 21 predicted proteins | sample KloWWTmetaKNB5Ph_FD_88975 | JGI IMG/M metagenome (GOLD analysis project Ga0073899, IMG submission 88975) | Active sludge microbial communities from Klosterneuburg, Austria, studying microevolution and ecology of nitrifiers - Klosterneuburg... | ecosystem: Engineered > WWTP > Aerobic digester >... | reverse complement strand
GCCGCGACGAGGCGGTAGCCCGGGTCGGACACGCTCGGCATGCCGGCGTCGGTCACCAGCACCACCGTCGCACCCCCCTGCAGCTCGGCGATCAGCTCGGGCGTGCGGGCGGCCTCGTTGCCCTCGAAGTACGACACGACCCGGCCGGCCGGCTCGATGCCGAGCCTCCGGGCCAGGGCCCGGAACCGCCGGGTGTCCTCGGCCGCGATCACGTCGGCCGTGGTCAAGGCGCGCAGCAGTGCGGGCGACGCGTCCGCGACGTCCCCGATCGGCGTGCCGGCCAGCACCAGCAGACCCGTCATCCCGTCCTCCGCTCCGGTGCCGTCCGGCCCGCCGCCTATGCTGACACGGTGACGGACGCCACCACGATGCCCGACGGCGCGGCACCGGTGGTACTCGACACCCCGCCCTCCCCGGCGAGCCCCGCTGCGCCGCCTGCCGCCTCCGCCTCCGCGGCCGCCCGGCCCGTTCGGTCGACGATCGACCGGCTTCGCGACGGGCCTCGGGACAACCCGCTCGTCGCCTGGTCGGTCACCATCGGTCTCGCGGCGCTCGCCTTCGTGATCCGGCTCGTCGACCTCGCCCGCCCCGCCACCCTCGTGTTCGACGAGACCTACTACGCCAAGGACGCCTATTCGCTGCTGAAGTTCGGCTACGAGCGGGGCTGGCCCGACTGGGCCAACGACTCGATCGTGGCCGGGCAGCCCGACGTCTACAACTCCGACGCGGCCTTCATCGTGCATCCCCAGGTGGGCAAGTGGCTGATCGCCCTGGGTGAGCACGTGTTCGGCATGACCTCGTTCGGCTGGCGCTTCCCCGCCCTGGTGGCCGGCTCCCTGATGATCGCCGTGGTGGTGCGCCTGGCGCGGCGGCTGTCGCGGTCGCTGCTGGTCGGGGCGATGGCCGGCATTCTGCTCACGTTCGACGGGCTGCACTTCGTGATGTCGCGCATCGCCCTGCTCGACATCTTCCAGTCGCTTTTCATCGTCTCGGCCGTCATGTGCGTGGTGGCCGACCGTGACCGGTTCCGCCATCGCCTGGCCGATCACCTGACGCGGCAGGGCCTGACCACGCTGGGCGGGCAGGCCGGACCGTGGGTGTTCCGTCCGTGGCTGATCGCCTCCGGCGTCCTGTGGGGCCTGGCGATCGGCACGAAGTGGAACTCGGCGTATGCCCTGGCCGTGTCGGGAGTGCTCGTGGTCGCCTGGTCGGTCACGGCCCGGCGCCTCGCCGGTGCTCGGCACCGGTCGTGGCTCGCCCTGCTCGCCGACGGCGTCCCCGCCTTCCTCTCGCTCGTGGTGCTGGCCGGCTTCGTCTACGTGGCCACGTGGGCCTCGTGGCTGGCGACGTCCGGCGGCTACGACCGGCAGTGGGGAGCCGGGCACCCCGACGCTCCGACGGTGCGCCTGCTGGGTCCGGCGCTCGCGAGCCTGCTGCAGTACCACCAGGACATCTACGCGTTCCACACCGGCGACTACATCAAGCAGTCGAACCATCCCTACGCCGCCCACCCGGCCGGGTGGCTGGTGCTCGCCCGTCCCATCGGGATCGACGCCGTCAACGACATCCAGCCGGGTGCCGAGGGCTGCGCCGGACCCGAGACGTGCCTGCGGGTGATCACAGCCAACGGCACCCCGGTGTTGTGGTGGGCGGCGGCGATCGCCCTCGTCGTGTCGCTGGTGTGGTGGGTGGCCGGGCGCGACTGGCGCTTCGGTACCCCCGCCGCGCTCGCGCTGTCCACCTACCTACCCTGGTTCGCCTACACCGAACGCTCGCTGTTCTTCTTCTACGCGATCACGATCGTGCCGTTCACGGCGATCTGTCTCGCCCTCTGTCTGGGTCAGATCCTGGGCCCGCCGGGTGACCCGGTGACGGGCGCCGGCCTGGCCCGGCGGCGGCAGGGCGCCATAGTGGTCGGGGTGCTGATGGGCCTTGTCGTGTTCAACTTCGCGTTCCTCTACCCCGTGCTCACCGACGCCCTGCTGACCCGTACGCAGTGGCTGCTGCGCATGTGGTTCGGCTCCTGGATCTGAGCCTGCCCGGGGGTTCCGCGTACGCGGGCGTATGGCCCGTCTGTATGTTGTGCACCACACGACGACCGACCCCGAGGGGGCACCAGTGGGGAAGTACCTGCTGCGACGACTGCTCAACTACGTCGTCCTGCTGTTCATCGCTGTGTCCCTGGCCTGGCTGCTGGCCCAGACGCAACTCGAGCCCCGCATGCTCTACAAACAGCGCAATCCCCCGCTCAGCCCGCAGTCGATCGACGCCCTGCTCCGGCGCGCGAACGTCTCCGAGACCCAGCCGCTGATCCAGCGCTACCTCACATGGCTGGTCGGTGACGCCGAGCACCCGCAGTTCGGGGTGCTGACCCAGTTCAACTGGGGGACCAGCCCGCAGGGCGGCTTCGTCAACGAGGAGATCGCCCGGCGCATCTGGGTGTCGTTCCGCCTCGTCACGCTGGGCTGGATCCTCGGCACCGTGATCGGCGTGGGCCTCGGCGCCTGGACCGCGACCCGGCAGTACCGCGTGTCGGACCGCGTGGTCACCGCCTTCGCCCTGCTGCTCGTCGCGACGCCCTCCTACGTCACCGGCGAGGTCGCCAAGATGCTCGCCACGTCGGCCAACCAGCGGCTCGGCTACCAGTTCTTCCTGTTCCTCGGCGAGAAGAGCACCGGGACCCTGCCCGACTATCCCCTGGCGGAGCTCATCGACCGGGCGCAGCACCTGCTGCTCCCCACGGTGGTGCTCACCCTGCTCGGCATGGCCGGGCTCTCCCGCCTCCAGCGAGGGCTGATGCTCGACGCGCTCGGGTCGGACTTCGTACGGACGGCGCGCGCGAAGGGGCTCCGCGAGAACAAGGCGGTGATGAAGCACGCCCTGCGCACCGCCCTGATCCCCACCGGCACCTACTTCGCCTTCCAGGCCGCGGCGCTGTTCACCGGAGCCACCTTCACCGAGCGCATCTTCTCGTTCCACGGCATGGGCATGTACGGCGTCGACACCATCAGCAAGCAGGACGTCAACGGCGTCGTCGCCGTGACCGCCTTCGGCGGCCTGTGCTATCTCGTCGGGGCGATCCTCGCCGACATCATGGTCGCCGTCCTCGACCCACGCGTACGGCTGAGCTGACAGGGGGCTGGAGATGAGCGAGACCATCGACGAGGTCGCGACGGCCGGACCCCGTCCCACCGCCAAGCGACTCACCCGCGGCCAGCTGGTGCTGCGCCGGTTCCTGCGCAACAAGGGCGCCGTCTTCGGCCTGGTGATCATCGCCGTGCTGGTGCTCGTGGCGATCTTCGGCGAATACATTCTGCCGTGGCGCTACGACGTGAAGGACCGCAACGCCTACTACGCGCCTCCGGACGGCATCCACTGGTTCGGCACCACGCAGTCGGGCGGCGACGTGCTGGCGCTGACCGTGCGGGGACTAGGCAAGTCGCTGATCATCGGCTTCGCCGTCGCGATCATCCAGACCAGCCTCGCCGCGATCATCGGGTCGTCGGCCGCCTACCTCGGGGGATGGTACGAGAAGGCCTGGCTCTGGGTGATCGACCTGATGCTGGTGCTGCCGAGCTTCTTCCTGATCGCCATCATGACCACCGGCGGCCCGAAGGGTCCCAACGCGTGGATGCTGCTCGTCGTGCTGCTGGCGGCGTTCGGCTGGCAGCTGTCGGCGCGCGTCGTGCGCAGCCTCTCGCTCTCGGTGAAGGAGCGCGAGTACGTGGCCGCGGCGCGGTTCATGGGGCTGTCGACGCCGCGGCTGCTGTTGCGCCACATCGTGCCCAACATCGCCTCGATGCTCATCGTCGACGTGTGCCTGGGGGTGGGCTACGCCATCCTCGGCGAGGCCGGGCTGTCGTACTTCGGCTTCGGGGTGCAGGCTCCGGACACGTCGCTCGGCACCATGATCGCCGAGGGCGCCCAGTCCACCACGATCGCGCCCTGGATCTTCCTCACGCCGGCGTCGCTGCTGGTGCTGCTGGTGATGTGTGTCAACGCCGTCGGGGACGGCCTGCGGGACGCCCTCGATCCCGGCTCGATGTCTGGAGGCCGCGCATGACCGACCCGAACGCACCCGCCCAGAAGACGAGGCGCACGGCGGCCGGCGACGTCGTGCTGTCGGTGCAGGACCTGCAGGTCACGTTCCCCAGCGAGGCGGGACCCGTGCGGGCGGTCCGAGGACTCTCGTTCGACCTGACGGCCGGCGAGACGATGGCGATCGTGGGCGAATCGGGGTCCGGCAAGTCGGTCACCTCGCTCGCGATCATGGGGCTGCATCCGCGCACGACGCGCGTCAGCGGATCGGTCAAGCTGCACGGCGAGGAGCTGATCGGCCGCACCGACGCGCAGCTGTCGAAGATCCGCGGCAACAAGCTCGCCATGATCTTCCAGGACCCGCTGTCGGCGCTGACGCCCGTCTACACCATCGGCGACCAGATCGTCGAGGCGATCCAGACCCACTACGACGTCCCCCGCAAACAGGCGTGGGAGCGCGCGGTCGACCTGCTCGACCTGGTGGGCATCCCCAACCCCCAGCTGCGGGTGAAGTCCTTCCCGCACGAGTTCTCGGGGGGCATGCGGCAGCGCGCCATGATCGCCCAGGCGATCGCCAACGACCCCGACGTGATCATCGCCGACGAGCCCACGACGGCCCTCGACGTGACCATCCAGGCCCAGGTGCTGGAGGTGCTCAAGAAGGCCCAGCACGAGACCGGCGCCGCGGTGATCATGATCACCCACGACCTCGGGGTGGTCGCGGGCATGGCCGACCGGATCACGGTGATGTACGCCGGCCGGCCGGTGGAACAGGGCCGGGTCGACGACATCTTCTACCGGCCGCGCATGCCCTACACGATCGGACTCCTCGGCGCGGTCCCCCGGCTGGACGCCACCAACAAGGAGCCGCTGGCCACGCTCGAGGGCAACCCCCCGTCGGTGGTGGACCTGCCCCCCGGCTGCCCCTTCGCGCCGCGCTGCCCGCTCGCCACGGCCCAGTGCCGGACCGAGGAGCCGCCGCTGGACGGTGCGGGCCGGCACCTCGCCGCGTGCTGGGAGACCGACCGGATCATCGGCGAGAAGCTCACCAGCGTCGAGCTCTTCCCCTCGCCCGTCTTCGAGCGCACCGAGCTGGCCCCGTCCGAGCGGCGTTCGCGGCCGACCGTCCTGGAGCTCAAGGACATGCAGCGGCATTACCCCCTGATGAAGGGGGCGGTGCTGCGGCGGCGTGTCGGAACGGTGTTTGCCGTCGACGGCATCGACCTCGACATCGTCGAGGGCGAGACCCTGGGGCTGGTCGGGGAGTCCGGGTGCGGGAAGTCGACCACGCTGCTCGAGATCCTCAACCTCAAGGCGCCCACGGGCGGCTCGGTCGAGGTGTTCGGCAAACCGACCGCGCACCTGTCGCGGCGCGAGCGCAAGCAGCTGCGCCGCGACCTGCAGGTCGTCTTCCAGGACCCGATGGCCTCCCTCGACCCGCGCATGCCGATCTTCGACATCATCGCCGAGCCGATGGGCGTCCACGGCTTCAGCAAGGCCGACATCGAGCAGCGGGTGATGGAGCTGCTGCGGACCGTGGGGCTCGAGGAGGGTCACGCGAGCCGCTACCCCCAGCATTTCTCGGGTGGCCAGCGTCAGCGCGTCGGCATCGCGCGGGCCCTCGCGCTGAAACCGAAGGTGCTGGTGCTCGACGAGCCGGTCTCGGCCCTCGACGTGTCGATCCAGGCCGGCGTCATCAACCTGCTCGAGGACCTGCAGCAGAAGCTCGGTCTGTCCTACCTGTTCGTCGCCCACGACCTGGCCGTGATCCGGCACATCGCCGACCGGGTGGCTGTGATGTATCTGGGCAAGATCGTCGAGATCGGCGACGTGACCGAGGTCTACGAGCGCCCGTCGCACCCCTACACCCAGGCGCTGCTGTCGGCGATTCCCATCCCCGACCCCGAGACCGAGCGCAGCCGGACGCGCATCCTGCTGCAGGGCGATCTGCCCAGCCCGGCGAACCCGCCCTCGGGCTGCAAGTTCCGCACCCGCTGCCCGTTGTTCGCGGCCCTGACCGAGGAGAAGCGGGCGCTCTGCCTCGAGACCATGCCGCCGCTGCTCGACGTCCGGCAGGCCCACCTCGATCACAAGGTCGCCTGCCACTACCCCACCGTGATCGACGTGTTGGCGCTCGACTCGTCCGGCACCGCCACGGACAGTCCCTACGCTGCCGCTGCCGCCGCCGCGGTGGCCGAGACCGCACCGGACGACGCGGCGACGCCCGCCGCTGGGGCCGATCCTCGACCGGACGGTGATCGTTAGCAAACGGTGACCATTGGGTGATCGTTCCCCCTGCCGATCACAACTAGGCTCGGGCACCAGCAGGAGGCTGCCGCGCGAGCGGGGCCTCCGCAGTTTTCGCACTCTCTCACTGGAGGAACCACGTGAAGCTTCGCAAGGCATTCGCGGCCCCGCTCGCGATCGGCCTGGCCCTCGGCCTCGCCGCGTGCGGGACGCAGGCCCAGACCACCCCCCAGCAATCCGGGGCCGCCAGCTCCAAGCCCAGCCTGTCGTCCACGTCGCAGGACATCAAGGCCACCGCGCGCGACGGCGTGAAGGACGGCGGCGAGATCCGTCTCCCGATCAACGAGTTCGCCGAGAACTGGAACCCGATGAACGTGGCGGGCAACGAGCTCGACTACACCCACGTGCGTGAGCCGCTGACCCCGCGCTTCTTCAACTTCGATGCCGAGGGCACGGCCACGTTCGACAAGAACTGGCTGACCGCCGAGCCGAAGATCGAGACCAGCCCGAACACGGTGATCACGTTCTCGCTGAACCCGAAGGCGGTGTGGGGCGACGGTACCGCCATCACGCTGAAGGACTTCGTGGCCACCTGGAAGGCGTGCGACGGCACGAACGAGAAGTTCGAGTGCGCCACCACCGAGGGCTACGACCAGATCAAGAGCATCGAGCAGGGTGCGAGCGCCCAGGAGATCAAGGTCGCGTTCAAGGAGACCTACCCCGACTGGCGCGCCATCTTCGCCGGCGGCCCGGCCCGCGCCGAGTCCGTCGAGACCGAGGCCGCGTTCAACGGCGGCTGGACCACGCTGGCCGGGCATGACGGCTGGTTCTCGGGCCCCTACAAGGTCGGCAGCTACGACGAGACCCCCAAGATCATCACCCTCGTCCCCAACGACAAGTGGTGGGGCGACAAGCCGAAGCTCGACAAGGTGATCTTCCGCGTGGTGCCGATCGAGGCTCAGGCCCAGGCCTTCGCCAACAACGAGATCGACTCGTTCGACATCGGCGTCAACGCCGACAACTACGTGCGCGCCAAGGCCGTCGCCGACGGTGAAGTGCGTCGCGCCGCCGGCCCGCAGTGGCGTCACATCACGGTCAACCAGGACTCGAGCGACGTGCTCAAGGACAAGACCGTGCGTCAGGCCATCCTGATGGGGCTCGACCGTCTCGAGATCGCCAAGTCCGACCTCGCCGGCATGAACCTCGACCCGGTGGTGCTGAGCAACCACACCTTCATGACCAACCAGAAGCAGTACAAGGACCTCGCCGCCGAGACCGGTATCAAGTTCGACCGCGAGAAGGCCAAGAAGATGCTCGAGGACGCCGGCTGGAAGGCCGGGGCCGACGGCTTCCGGGCCAAGGACGGCAAGACCCTCGAGGTCAAGTTCTCCGTGCTGACCGGTGTCAAGGTGTCCGAGAACGAGGGCGCTCAGTTCCAGAACCAGCTCAAGGAGATCGGCATCAAGGTCACCCTGGTGCAGGTCGCGTCGAAGGACTTCTCCCCGACCCTCGCCAAGCGCACCTTCGAGACCATCGCGTTCACCTGGGTGGGCAACCAGTTCCCCTACAACGGTCTCGCCCAGTGGTTCAACCCCAAGTCGTCGTCCAATTTCTCGGGCTACAACAACGACAAGGTGACCGAGCTCATCGGCAAGATCGCCACCGAGATGGACCCGACCAAGCGTGACCAGTACGTGCTCGAGGCCGAGAAGATGATCTGGGAAGACGTGCAGATCATCCCGCTCTACCAGCGTCCCGAGCAGGTCGCCACCAAGGCCACGCTCGCCAACTTCGGCGCCTACGGCCTCGGCTCCCGTACCTGGGAGGTCATCGGCTGGGTCAAGTGACCCTCCGAGCCTCACCTGAGCCTCACACCGAAGGGCCGGCGGATTCTTCCGCCGGCCCTTCGGCCGTCGTCGGGCGTCCAGGGGGTAGCGTCGCGGCGTGGAGAAGCTGATCCTCGACTGCGACCCCGGCCACGACGACGCCATCGCGATCCTGCTGGCCGCGGGCAACCCCGACGTGGAGCTGCTCGGCATCACGACCGTCGCGGGCAACCAGACGCTGCCGAAGGTGACCCGCAACGCGCTCGCGGTGTGCGCGGCGGCAGGCATCACCGTGCCGGTCGCCGCGGGAGCCGAGGTGCCGCTGGTGCGCCCCCAGCTGGTCGCCGCCGACATCCACGGCGACTCCGGACTCGACGGGCCGGTGCTGCCGTCGCCCACCCTCACGCTCGACCCGCGCCACGCGGTGGACTTCATCGTCGACACGCTGATGGCCGAGCCGGCGGGCACGGTTCACCTCGTCCCGGTGGGGCCGCTGACCAACATCGCCCTCGCCCTGCGCAAGCAGCCGGCCATCGCCGAGCGGGTGAAGTCGGTGGTGCTGATGGGTGGCTCCTTCACGCGGGGCAACGTGACGCCGGCGGCGGAGTTCAACATCTACGTCGATCCCGAGGCCGCCGAGGCCGTCTTCGCGGCGGCCTGGCCGGTCACGATGGTGGGCCTCGACCTGACGCATCAGGCGGCCGCCACCCCCGAGGTGGCGGCCCGTATCGCCGCGATCGGCGGGCCGCTGGCCGACTTCGTCGGCGAGCTGCTGAGGTTCTTCGGCGCCACCTACCTGGAGCGGTTCGGCATCGCCGACCCGCCCGTCCACGACCCGTGCGGCGGTCGCCGCCGTGATCGACCCGAGCGTGTTGTCGACCGTTAACGCGCTCGTCACCGTGGAGCTGCGCGGGGAGTGGACGGCGGGCATGACGGTGGTCGACTTCGACCCCGAGCTAGCCCTGCTGCCCGCCACGCTCGCGGCCGCGGCGGCGAGGCCACGCACCAAGATCGCCCGCGAGCTGGACCGGGACCGGTTCTGGAACCTGGTGATCGACGCCGTCGCGCGGCTCAGCGGGCGAGTCCCCGGCGCTTGAGCACCCCCGGGACGTCGACCATCGGGTCGGGGCCGGCGCCCGTCCAGCGGCGGTAGAGGGCCAGCGCCCCGACCGGCGGGCGCAGCGGTCCCCACGGCAGGTCGGCGGTCCCGTCGCCGCCGCCCGTGGCCGCCGCGGCCACCTGCACCCCTGCCGCGGTGGCGAGTGTGGTCTCCGACAGGCCGAACCCGCGCGCGATCCAGGCACCTTCCAGCACCGGCAGACGTCCGACCAGCGGCAGCCCGTCACCCGACTCCTCCACGTGGCGCGTGCGGATGCTCGTGACCTCGCGACCGAGGCGACTGGTGAACGCGACGAGGTCGACGATCGCGGCGTGCTCGTCGTGAGGGTCGACCGGATGACCGACCAGAACCGAGTGGCCACGGAGGGTGAACACCAGAGCCGCGGGCGTGTCGACGAGCACGTGGAGATCGGGTCGCACCTCGGGCTCGCCGGGCGTGGCCAGCACCACGGGGCACACCCGTGTGGTGCCACCCAGCCGTCCGCCCCAGGGAGCGGACCCGATCGTGTCGACCACGTGGGTGGTCGACACCACGTGGGTCGCGCCGGCGACCTCGAAGGTCACCCGCCACGGCTGCCCGGGGGTGAACCTGCCGAGGGTGGCTCCCCCCACGCGGTCGACGCCGGCCGACCGCGCTGCGGCGAGCAGGGCGTCGCGATGGCGATGCGGATCGACCTGCGCCTGGTCGGCGAACACGAGGGGCGGACGTGTCTCGAGGGGGGCCAGGGGCTGCTCGTCGGTCATGTCGACCGTCACCGAGCCACGCCGCAGCAGCCTCGCCTCGTGGCGCAGGTGGAACGCGAGATGCCCGTCGACGGCGATGCTGTAGGCCGTGCGCGGGGTGAGCTCCACGCCGTGGGCGGGCAGGTTCTGCCGTAGCCACTCGATGCCGCGGAGCGTCTCGGCGATCAGCCGCTCGACCGCGGGCAGGCCCCGGTGGAGCTCCACGTCGCGCAGCCGAGGGCCGTGGGCCACGGTCACCAGTCCCGTACCGAAGCGTGTGGCCTCGGCAAGGTCGACGACGATGACCGACGCGCCGGCGCGGGCCGCCTCGACCGCGGTGGTCAGTCCCGCGACCGTGGCGCCGAGCACGAGGATGTCGACCGTACGGGTGGTCTCGGGCATGGCACCATCCTAGGCAAGGCCACTGACGAGCCGGCGCCGGGAGCACCGCGCCGCGCCGAGGGGTACGGTGGCCCGCTGTGACCACTCCTGCCCGTCCGGCGCCCCCCTGGTCCGCGTGGCGGACCGTGATCGGTTTCGGCTTCGTCAGTCTGCTGGCCGACATGGTCTACGAGGGCGCCCGGTCGCTGTACGGGCCGGCGCTGCTCGCCCTCGGCGCGTCGGCGGCGACCGTTGGCCTGGTCGCGGGCGCCGGGGAGGCCATGGCCCTCATGCTGCGGCTCGTCGCCGGGCCGGTCGCCGACCGCCGCGGTGCGCACTGGTCGTTCACGATCGTGGGGTACGCGTTGACCGCTGTCTGCGTGCCCCTGATGGCCGTGGCCCCCCGGCTCGGTGCTGCCGGTCTCGTCGCGGCCGCGGTGCTGATCCTGCTGGAGCGGGCCGGCAAGGCGGTGCGCTCGCCGTCGAAGTCGGCTCTGCTGGCCCACGCCGCCAAGGCGGTCGGCCGGGGCACGGGCTTCGGCGTCCACAAGGCACTCGACCAGACCGGCGCGTTCGCAGGGCCCCTGCTGGTGGCGGCTGTCGTGGCGGTGTCGGCGTCCCTCTGGTGGGGGTACGCCGCCCTCGCCGTGCCCGGAGCGGCGGCGATGGCGGTGCTGCTGCTCGTCCGGGCCCGGGTACCGGACCCGACCGTCTTCGACCCGCAACCCGCGACGGGCGCGGCCCCGAGCCGCCGTCCGGGCACCGCCGGCGCGTGGTGGTCGGCGATGCTCGGCGCGCGACTGGGCAGCACGTTCTTCCGCTTCGCCGTCGCCGCGGCCCTGACCACGGGAGGTCTCGTGAGCTTCGCCCTCGTCGCGGTGCACCTCACCCGGTCGCTCGGCGTGCAGGCCGGCATGGTGCCGGTCGTCTACGCCGGGGCGATGCTCGTGGAGGCGGTGGCGGCGCTCGTCACCGGCCGTCTCTTCGACAGGGTGGGCGCCAAGGTCCTCGTCATGGTGCCCCTGCTCGTCGCGGTGGTGCCGCCACTCGTGTTCGGTCCGCACCTCGGGTTCGCGCTCGCAGGTGTCGCCTGCTGGGCCGCCGCAGTCGGCGTGCAGGATTCCACCATCAAGGCCCTCGTCGCCGATCTCGTACCGGCGCGGTCCCTGGCCGGGGCCTACGGGGTGTTCGCGGCGGTGCAGGGGGCCTTCGCCGTCGTCGGGGGCGTCACGGCCGGGTGGCTGCTCGACCGGTCCGTCCCGGCGCTGGCGGCCCTCGTCGGCGTGACGCAGCTGGCGTCGCTGATCCTGCTCGTGGCGACGCTACGGGGGCTTCGCCCCGCCACCCGCTGACGTCGTCCACGGGTGGGGGCGCGGCGACCCGCCGGGCGCGCTGGGCCTAGGATTCCCGGCGGAGGTGGAGCACATGGCTATCTGGAAACTGCATGGGAACGGCACGCTCGAACCCGGAGCCGTCGTCGGCCCGACCGAGCGGCTCTCGTGGGGAAAGACCGTCGGACTGGGCGCGCAGCACGTCGTCGCGATGTTCGGCGCAACATTCGTGTTCCCGCTGCTGATGGGCCTGAACCCTCAGCTGGCGGTGATGATGAGCGGCATCGCGACGCTCGTGTTCCTGTTCGCGGTCAACCATCGCGTGCCCAGCTACCTGGGCTCGTCGGCGTCGTTCGTGGGTGTGGCCACGTCGATCTACGCTGCCGGCGGCAACCCGTCCGACCTGACGGGTGCGCTGTTCGTCACCGGTCTGACGCTGTTCGTGGTGGGTCTGATCATCCACTTCATGGGCTCGGGGATCATCCACCGGGTGCTGCCGCCGGCGGTCACCGGCGCCGTCGTGATGCTGATCGGCTTCAACCTGGCTCCCGTCGTGGCCAACGTCTACTGGCCGCAGGACCAGTGGGTCGCGCTGGTCGTGATGCTCGTGGTGGTGGCGCTCAGCGTGGGCTTCAAGGGCTTCATCAGCCGGATCGCGATCTTCCTGTCGCTCATCGTCGGCTACGTGCTGTCGTGGCTGCTCGACCTCGTGACCGGACCGATCACGTCCTACAGCGCAGCGGCGGGCAAGGTCACCGAGCACGTGCGGGTCGACTGGGCGGGGGTCGCGTCCGCGCCCTGGTTCGGGCTTCCCCCCGTGACCGACCTGTCCACGTGGAAGCTGGGTGCCGCGACCACCAACGTGGTCGGGTTCCACCTGCCGTCGTTCAACCTGGCCTTCGTCCTCGTCTCGCTCCCCGTGGTGATCGCGCTGATCGCCGAGAACACCGGCCACGTCAAGGCCGTCGCCGAGATGACCAAGGAGCCGCTCGACGCCTACATGGGCCGCGCGATCGCCGCCGACGGCGCCGGCTCGATGATTGCCACGATGGCCGGTGCGGGCCCCACGACCACCTACGCCGAGAACATCGGCGTGATGGCCGCCACGAAGGTCTACTCCACGCTGGCCTACGTCGTGGCCGCGTTGGTGGCGATCCTGTTCGGCCTGTCGCCGAAGTTCGGTGCCGTGATCTCGGCCACGCCCGGCGGTGTCCTGGGCGGCATCACGGTGGTGCTCTACGGCATGATCGGCCTGCTGGGCGCGAAGATCTGGAAAGAGAACAAGGTCGACTTCGGCAACCCGGTGAACCTGGTGCCGCTCGCCGCCGGCATCGTGATCGGGATCGGCAACGTGTCGCTCAAGGTCACCCCGTCGTTCGAGCTGAGCGGCATCGCGTTCGGCACCATCGTGGCGGTGGGCCTCTACCACCTGGCCAAGGCACTCGCGCCGAAGGCGCTCCGCGACTCCGTCGAGGGTGCCAACCTCATCATCGACGGCCCCGGCGTCTACGACGAGAGCGACGACATCCCACCCGCCCGCTGAGCCGCTGCTGAGCAGACAGCACTGACGAGAACGGCCCCGCCTGTGGAAACAGGCGGGGCCGCGCCGTGACCGGTGGACAACCGCAGCGAGGCCGGCGATCGGCGCAGACTCGGGCCATGACCGACCTCATGACTGCACCCGTGACCGAGACATCCGCGCCGCTGCGCCCCGACCTGATCGTCGGCGACGACGGCCTCGCCCGCCCCCGATGGGCAGCTGCCGACCCGCTGCTGCGGCTCTACTACGACACCGAGTGGGGCACCGTCGTGACCGACGAGCAGTCCCTCTTCGAACTGCTGGCGCTGGAGTGCTTCCAGACCGGACTCAGCTGGCAGGTGGTCCTGCGCAAGCGGCCCGCCCTGCGGCTGGCGTTCCACGACTTCGACCCCGACGCGGTCGCCGGCTTCGACGATGACGACGTGTCGCGCGTGCTGGCAGAGCCCGGACTCATCGGCAACCGGCGGAAGATCGAGGCGGTCATCGCCAACGCGGCCGCGACGGTGAGGCTGCGCGCCGACGGCGGGCTGCCACAGCTGGTGTGGCACCACATGCCCGCGACCACCCCGGTCCCCCGCACCCAGCAGGAGCTGCCGAAGCAGACCGAGGCCTCGGAGCGGCTGGCCGACGCGCTGCGCGCCCGCGGGTTCCGCCTCGTCGGGCCGGTGACCATGCACTTCCTGATGGCCGCGGCGGGGGTCGTCGACTGCCATCTGGTGGGCAGTCACCGTCGCGGCTGCAGCGGGCTCTTCACCAGGTCCGGCCGGCGGCGCGCGAGACCCGTGGTGCCGTGACCAGGCACCACGGAGTCGTCGGCGCGCGCCGTCCTACGACGCGCGTCCTCCGGTGATGGGGCGGGAACGCTGCTGGCGGCCCCGGAGTCCATAGGGGTACTCCGGTAGCCGGGGGGCCGACACGTCGTCGAGGCGAGCGGTCTGGGCCGGGTCGAGGTGCACGTCCGCAATGGCGAGCGCTTCCTCGAGCTGGCCCAGGGTCCGGTTGCCCAGGATCGGGGCGATGACGGCCGGGCGGTCGGCCACCCAGGCCAGTGCGACCTGAGCCATGGTGAGGTCGCTCTCGGCCGCCACTTGTCCGACCACGTCCAGCACGTCCCAGACCTGCTCCTCGGCGCTGCGACCGTCGTAGTTCTCCATCCCTCGAGTGGGGTCCTCGCCCAGGCGGGTGGCGCCGGTGGGACGCTCGTCGCGCTTGTACTTGCCTGTGAGCCACCCACCGCCGAGCGGGCTCCAGGGGATCAGTCCGATGCCGTACTCGAGGCACGCGGGCACGACCTCGACCTCGATCATGCGGGTGAGCAGGTTGTACTGCGGCTGCAGCATGACCGGGGCCGGGCAGCCGGCCACCTTGGCGCGCTCCGAGACCGCGGCGATCTGCCAGCCTATGAAGTTCGACAGTCCGAAGTAGTGCACCTTGCCGGCGGCGATCGCGTCGTCGAAGAACCGGATCGTCTCCTCGAGCGGGGTCAGCGGGTCCCAGGCGTGAACCTGGTACACGTCGATGCGGTCGACACCCAGGCGGCGCAGCGATCCGTCCAGGGCGTCGGTCAGGTGACGCCTGGAGAGTCCGACTCCGTTCGGGTGATCCGCCGTCGGGAAGCGTCCCTTGGTCGCGATCACGATCCGCTCGGTCATGCCGTCGCGCTGGGCGAGCCAGCTCCCGACGATCTCTTCGGAACGTCCCGCCGAGTACACGTCGGCCGTGTCGACGAACGTGCCGCCGGCCGCCGCGAAGGCGTCGAGTTGCGCATGCGATCCGGTCTCGTCGGTCTCGTTGCCGAACGTCATCGTGCCCAGGCACAGCCGCGACACGCTGAGCCCGGTCTTCCCCATCAGTCGATACTCCATGCACCTCAGCCAAGCACAGCCCTCCGGCGTGCGGCGCACTTCACAGCAATCGCACAGGGGCTCGCCAGCGACCCGACAGACCACGGAGCTTCGGTGGTGCCGAGAGAAAGGAACACGTCCATGAGCAATCCCTCCCCGGAGACGTCCGGCGTTCCGCAGGGTCCGGCACCGTCCCATCAGGGGTTCCCGCAGCCCGCTCCCACTGCGTGGCAGCCGCCACAGTCGGCGTGGCCTGCGCAGACCGGCTGGCCCTCCCAGCAGACCGCCCCCCAGGCATCACAGCCCGGGTTCGTCGAGGCACCGGCACCACCCCAGGCGCTCACGGGCGCTGCTCCCGTGGCACCCCCGCCCCGTCCTCGGCGGTGGGCAGCGCGGCTGGTCGGTGGCGCGGCGGTCGTGGCGCTGGGCCTGGGGTCCGGAGCGGGGGGTGCCTATCTGGTCACCTCGCACGGCACCTCGTCGGCGGTCACCACCGTCACCAGGGTGGTGCAGGGCTCCACGTCGGCGCCCGACTGGGCCGCGACCGCGGCGGCGGTGATCCCCAGCACCGTCTCGATCGAGGTCACGTCGCGTTCGGGCTCCGGAGAGGGGTCCGGCGTGATCTGGGACACCGCGGGCCACATCGTCACCAACAACCACGTCGTCGCCGCGCTCGGCTCGAGTGCCGTCTTCACGGTAAGGCTGGCCGACGGCCGCACGCTGCCGGCGACCGTGGTCGCGACGGACCCCGCTCACGACCTCGCCGTGCTCCGGCTCACCACGCCACCGGCGGACCTGACCCCCATCCCACTGGGCGACGACACCTCGCTCCGGGTGGGCGACCCCGTGATGGCGGTCGGGAACCCGCTCGGTCTCAGCGAGACCGTCACGACCGGCATCGTGAGCGCGCTGGCCCGCGACGTCCCCACGAGCGAGTCGGCCCGGGGCGCGACGCAGACCACCACGTCGGCGATCCAGGTGAGCGCTCCCATCAACCCGGGCAACTCGGGGGGTGCGCTGGTCGACGCCGAGGGCCGGCTGGTCGGCATCAACTTCTCGATCGCCGCGCTGTCGGCCAACAGCGGCAGCATCGGCATCGGCTTCGCCATCCCGGTCACCGAGGTCTCCGCGGTGGTGTCCGGACTGATCGTCGCGTCCCGCTGAGCGCCCACCCGTCCCGGACGGGCCGGCAGGGCCGGGTGCCGGCAGGCCGGGTCAGGGCTCAGCCGCGGTGAGCGGGCGACCCGGCGGTCATTCGAGCCGCAGCCCCGGACGCACCGCCGACAGCGCTCCGGTGAGGAGCGTCGCAGCTGCGGCCGCCGCGCTCACCGTGACCGGCGACAGATGGGCGGTCAGGAAGCCACAGCCGGCGAGGCCACCCGCGGTCGAGTCGCCGACCAGCCGGGCATGCCAGACGTCCTCGAGGCCGCGTGCCGCGTCGGCCGTCCACGCGGCCGGCTCGTCCGGTTCGTACACGGCGTACCACAGCATCGTCCCGACCCCGCGTGACGCCAGCTCCTCGAACGCCTCGACTGCCGTGAACCGCTCGCCCCGGGCCTGCACGTGGAACGGGTCGAGCAGCACCAGGTCGCCGGGCCGGGCCGCTTCGCACACGCCGCTGAGCCCGTCGGCCACGATCACCCGCGCCGGACGGTTGTGCCGGGTGAGGCGGTCCACCAGGTTGGCCGCACTCGACGAGACGAGCTCGTAAGCGACGATCTCCACACCAGGGGGCAGGAGCGCGTCGGCGAGGGCGATGGATCCCGGGTAGCGCCCCGGGCGGCCGGGCTGCCCCACCAGGTCCAGGATGGCCCGCGCGTAGGTCGACGACCCCAGGTCCGCCTGGCCGGCACTCGCCTCCACGAAGTCCCACACGCCGCCCGGCCCTGGATCGAGGTCGCTCAGCGCGTAGTCGAATCGGCCTGCGTGGCTCTCCAGGTAGCGCGTCGGACGTTCCCGGGTCAGCGCCTCGGCGAGCACACAGTGCTTGACGACATCGCCGAAGTTGGCGGCGTAGATGTTCGCCATCGGCCGATGCTACCGACGAGCCGGGGCGCGGGCCAGGGTCCGCGTGCTCGTCCTTCGGCAGCGGCCCGTGGCGTCGCGGCCGTGGTGATCCGCGCAGCGCCGGCGTTGCCGACCCCGCGGGCAGGCTCCTGTTTTCCTTTCAATGGGGGTCGTCAATGCGTCGTCGTCGGTGAGGTGACCCTCAGTGAATGCCCTTCCGGGGCCCGGTCTAGATTGACCGCGAATGGGCAGGGAAGGTTCACACAAGGAGGTGTGCCGCATGATCGACTCCACGACCGTCCTATGGGGACAGACCATCGTCTACACGGCTTACGTGCTGATCATCAGCGCAGTCGTGGGATGGTTTGCCCTCGTCATCACTCGTCCGACCGGTTCCCCGCCGATCGTCAAACCGGCGTACTTCTACGCCTTCGTGGCGTTCCTGACCACCATCGGGGTCTCCTTGCACCTGGTGACCTACAACACGATTCCCTGGGTACCCGACGACCTCAACGCCAAGGAAGTGGGCAGGGACGTGCCCACGTTCTCGTTCACGATGAGAAACCACCAGTACTACTACGACGGCTCGGTGCTCGCCGACGTGGTGCCCGAGGCCTCCCGGATCAAGGTCCCGTGCGGCACGCTGGTCAAGTTCGCCGTGACCAGCGACGACCAGACCTACGGGTTCGGGTTGTTCCGGTCCAACAACTCGATGGTCATGCAGATGCAGGTCGTGCCCGGCCACAGCAACGACCTCGTGTGGACGTTCGTCAAGAACGGCACCTACTCCATTCGTTCCACCGAGTACTCCGGCCCGAAGGGCAACCAACTGCAGGTCAAGGACGCCATCGTCGTGTCCGGCTGCGAGAAGGGCGAGTGACATGTCCGCATTCTTGGAGACCCTGCTCGACGGCAACGAGAAGGCGTTCAAGCCCGCCTCCCTCACCCCCATGCAGAAGCTGACGCTCCAGTACGTCGTCTTCGGGCTCGTCTACTACGCGTTCGCCGCCATCGAGGGCATGCTGATGCGGCTGTACGAGGTGCAGCCGTTCGATCTCATCGCGCCCAACCAGTTCTTCGCGATCATGACGGCCCACCCCCTGGTGGGCATCTTCGGGTCGAGCTACTTGCTGGTGTTCGGCGCCTTCAACTTCGTGCTGCCGTTCGTGCTCGGCAAGCCGATCTGGTCGTACAAGCTCGCCAAGGCCGCCATGTGGCTCATCGTGGTGGGCGTCTTCACCTTCTGGTCGGCCGGGTTCGTCAGCCACTACTCGCCCATGTACACGCTGTACTGGCCGCTGCCGGCCGACTTCACCCAGTTCAGCGCCCTGGGTGGGGCGGTGTTCATCACCGGCGTCGCCCTGGTCATGGTGGGCACGTTGCTGTGGGTGGTCAACGTCGTCAAGACGCTGACGTTCACCCCGCCGGGTGCCGATCACGTGCCCGTGCTGGCGACCCTGGGTGACGCCCTGGGCCTCACCACCATGAAGCGGCTCGTCACCGGACGGATCCGTGAGCCCTTCGAGCACCTCGTGCCCCTGCCCGCCGCCGCCATCGCGCGCGGCACCGTCGACGTGCTGTTCAACGCCCTGATCCTCACGTTCACCGGCGTGCTGATCCTCGTCTACATGGTCGCCGAGCTCTCGGGCAACTCCCTGAAGACCACGTGGGTCGACGCCCTGCTCTACAAGAACTGGTTCTGGTGGGGCCTCGACCTGATCGCCGACGGACTCGTGCTGATCTTCGTCGCCGGCACCTGGTATCTGCTCGCCAACCTGATCACCGGCAAACCCGTCTTCATGGAGAAGTGGGCTCGGCTCGCCCTCGGTGTCGAGCTCGTGGTGTCGTGGACGGTCTGGTCGCACCACCTGCTCAGCGACCAGGCCCAGCCGGAGCTGCTGAAGATGGGGTCCGGCGAGCTGGTGACGGCCTTCGAGCTGATCACCCAGGGTCTGGCCTTCTTCATCACGCTCGCCACCCTCTACCGGGCGCGTCCGTTGGCCATGACCAACGAGTTGAAGTTCCTCATCGGCGGCCTGCTCGGCTTCGCCCTGGCGGTGCCGGCGGGCATCATGCAGGCCGACGTGGGGCTGAACCGGGTGCTGCACAACACCCAGTGGGTGGTGGGCCCGCACGTGCACGTCGCCATCCTGGTGGGCCTCACCATGACGCTGTACTCGGCGGTCTACTTCCTGCTGCCCATCCTCACCAACGGCGCCAAGCTCTGGAGCCAGAAACTCGCCACGCTGCACTTCTGGTGCCACCTGGTGGGCGGCGTCGGCATGGGTGCGTTCATGGGCATGGCCGGGCTGCAGGGCATGCTGCGCCGCACGATCTACGTCAACTTCGAGTACGGCCCCTACATGGTGCTGGCTGCCCTGTCCGGAGCTCTCCTCCTGGTGGCGCTGGCGGCGTTCCTGCTCAACATCGTGATGACGCTCGGCCTCAAGGGCGCCCTCGGCATCTTCCGCAAGGGGGATCTCCCCGAGACCCAGCTGCTGCCGACCGCCTGAGGGAAGCGTAGGTGAGGGTCCCCTGGGTGAAGGCCGGCGAAGGGCCCGCGATAGGTTGAGGGTGTGGGCGCCTCGCCGGTGCGGCGTCCGCGAGACGTACGGCCTGCGGTGGCCGATCCCCCACCGCGGGCCGTCACTTCGCCCCGGCTGACAGGATGAGGTCGTGACCTCACACTCCGGGCCGCCGGCGCGACTACCGAGTGTGAGCGTGATGCTGCAGCCGTTCGACTCGGCCGTCCGGGCGCATGGGCCCACCGTCCTGCGCGTCTGCCGGGCGGTGCTCGGCTCGGACGACGAGGCCGACGACGCCTGGTCCGAGACCTTCCTGGCCGCACTCCGGGCCTGGCCAGAGCTTCCGGCCGACACCGACGTGCGGGCGTGGCTGGTGACCGTGGCCCACCGGCGGGCGGTCGACGTCGTCCGTCGGCGGACCCGGGGCGCGTTGCCCGTCGGCGACCTCCCCGAGCGGTCCGCCACCTCACCCACCGACGCGGTGGCCGGGCTGGTCGACCTGCGCCGGGCCATGGCACTCCTGCCCACCAAGCAGCGCCACTGTGTCGCCTATCACCATCTCGGCGGCCTCGGCTACGACGAGGTCGCCCAATCGTGGGCGGCAGTCCCGCCGCCGCACGGCGGGCGGCCTCCGACGGCGTGGCCGCGTTGCGCCGTCGACTCATCACCACCGAACTGGAGGGCTCATGACCAGCTGGACCGACCTCGTCGCGCCCGCCCCCGAGGTGAGCGACAGCCTGACCGACCGGCTCGCTGCCGCGGCTGCCGGCGAAGGGCTCCTCGACGTCGCCTACACCGTGGCGGACTCCCCCGTCGGCCGGTTGCTGCTGGCCGCGACCCCCCGCGGGGTGGTCCGGATCTCGTTCGAGGTGGAGGGTCACGAGGGCGAACTGGAACGGCTCGCGCACGCGGTGAGCCCCCGGGTGGTCCGCGCACCGGCGCGGCTGGACCTGCTGCGGCGCGAGCTGGACGCCTACTTCGAGGGTTCGCTCATGGAGTTCACCGTGCCGCTCGACCGCGTCCTGTCCGCCGGGTTCCGCCGCCTGGTGCAGGAGCACCTCTCCACCATCCCCTACGGCGAGACCGAGTCCTACGCCCAGGTCGCCGCGACGATGGGCAACCCCAAGGCGTCCCGTGCCGTGGGAACCGCCTGCGCGACGAATCCGCTGCCGATCGTGGTGCCCTGCCACCGGGTGCTCCGCTCCGACGGCACCCTCGGCGGGTACGCCGGCGGGCTGCCCGCCAAGTCGCGGCTGCTCGACCTCGAGCGCGGCGTACGCTGACCCGCACCGATCGCCCGCCCCCCCCCCGGCCCGCAGAACCGCGAAGGAGAACCGCATGGCCCCTCGTACCCTCACCGCCGGACAGCGCTCCGAGCTGTGGGTCCACGACATCGAGACGGGCACCGACACTCTCCGTCACACCAGTACTGACCTGCTCGTGGAGGCACCGAACTGGACGCCGGACGGTCGGTGGCTGATCGTGAACGGCGACGGCAGACTGCTCCGCATCGCCGCCGAGGGTGCCGCCTCCGACGACCCTCGCGACTACACCGAGATCGACCGCGGGGGCATCCCCACGCTCAACAACGACCACGTGCTCAGTCCCGACGGACAGACGGTCTACGTGTCGGCCGACGACGGGCACATCTACGCCGTACCGCTCCGGGGCGGGCACGCCCGCCGCATCACCAACACCACGCCGCCCGGCCTGCTCCACTTCCTGCACGGCGTGTCGCCGGACGACGCGACGCTCGCGTACATCGGCCTGCAGTTCGTCGACCCCGCCGACTGGACGGCCGGCTTCACGACCGACATCTACACGATCCCCACCGCCGGCGGCCCCGACGTGAAGCTGACCGACGGGGGGACGCAGCACGACGGGTGCGAGTACGCGCCGAGCGGCGAGTTCCTGTGGTTCAACTCCGAACGCGCCTCGTCCCGACCGGGGCACGCTCAGCTCTTCCGTCTCCGCCTCGCCGACGGCGCGATCGACCAGCTGACCCACGACGAGCGGGTCAACTGGTTCCCGCACGTCTCCCCCGACGGGCGCCGCGTCGTCTACATCAGCTTCCCGCCGGGAACCCTCGGCCACCCCGCCGATCTCGACGTGATCCTGAAGGAGCTGTTGCCCGACGGCACCACGCGGGACCTCGTCCATCTCCCGGGCGGACAGGGCACGATCAACGTGAACTCCTGGGCCCCGGACTCCCGCCGGTTCGCCTACGTGCGGTACCCCTCCGACCGTCCGCTCTCCTGACCTTCGTCCCCCTGCCCATCGGTCCGAGGAATCCCCCGTCGGCCGGGTTCGCCCCCTCAGGGCACACCCGTTTCAGGACCGTTTCACGGCCTCGCCCCGGCCCGTACCCCGACCCCTCCGCCGGCCTTCGAGGGCACCCTCGCAGCCCGTACGCGGCCCCCTCGCGGCATACCGTGCCCTCACCCGGCGTCCCTGACCCCACCCCCCACCCTCGAGGGAGACGACAGATGTCCACCACCACCCATGCCCAGCGCGTCCGCACCCACCAGAAGAAGCAGGCGGCCGTGCACGTGCGCCGCGCCGCTCAGGTGGCCGCCCTCTACCCCGGCGCCCGCACGTTCAGCCTCGTGGAGGCCTCGCACCTCGGGCATCCGGACGACGCGCGCGGCGCGCTGGAGCGGCTGCCGAAGACGCTCACCCTCGTCACCCCCGACCACTCGGACCCGGAACAGGACCAGCTCTTCGTCGGCCCGTACCCCGTCGCGCCCGGACGTAGCCGCTACGACAAGGACTTCCAGGAGCTGACGTTCGGTACCCACGACGGCACGGACGCCATCCACGGCCACCTGCGCCTGACCCGTGCCCGCACCCGTGCGTACGGGGTCATGGAGTACGGCGGCGAGAGCTACTCCGTCGCCTACGAGGTGAAGCCGCAGCGCTTCACCATGCGGATCGGCAAGGGCGCTGCCTACCTCGGCGGTTCCTCCGCGCTGCCCGAACTCAAGTGGGACGTCGACTCCGACCGCTGGAAGAACGCCCCTTGGTCGGACGAACCCGAGGTCGCCTTCACCTACGGCGTGGACGGCCAGGAGGTGCTCGACGGCGAGAAGGTGCTGACGTTCGTCGCCTCGTTCGACGACCTGCGCACCGGGAAGCACTGGGAGCCGGTGGGCGGGTACTACTCGGGCATCGTCACCCGGCGGCTCGTACTCCAGTTCGGCGTGATCGCGGGGGTCACCCCGCCCTCGTCGGGACGTGACGACGGCACCCTGTTCCCGTTCCAGCTCCGCGCGAAGCTGTCCGAGTTCGGCGAACGGTTCGAGGGCGCGATGCTGACCGACGTGCCGAGCCTCCAGGGCACCGTGTACGGGGTCCAGGGCACGTGGGCGGGCGGCAACATCGCCGGCCTCTACCACCTGACCGCGGCGGACGGCGGCAAGGGGTCGATCGTCTCGGTACACGACGGGCAGCTCCACGTGGGAGACCGCCCCGTGGACTCGCGAGTCGTTGACGGCACCGTCCGGTGGACCGGCATGTCGGCCGACCAGGCCCAGGCCTCCGGTCTGCCGGCCGACGGTCACCTCGAGTTCTCCCCCGACGGACGCACGGTGACCGCCTCCAGCGCCGGCCATACCGGGGTACGGGTGTCGCCCGGCGAGGCGGCGGACGCGGTGGCGTCGGGCGCCGCCGAGACCCACGGGCTGGCCGTCGCGGTGGACGCGCCGGACCCGACCCACACGCTGTCGGCCCTGTTGTCCATGTCGCAGTTCGCCGTGTCCGAGAGCGGGAACTACTACGACCAGTTCCAGTCGTCGTCGATGGAGGACTTCTACGCGATCCTGCAGGACTACATGGACCCGGACCTGCGGAAGCAGTTCTTCAACCCGAACCCACCGCCGCTCGATCCGGGACTGCGGGCGATCGCGGAGACACCCGGCCGGGACGGCGAGGACCCGAAGACCTGGTACCGCAGCCTCTCGGTCGCCTACACGACCGGGACGCTCTCGAAGTGGAGCACCGACCCCGGCTGCAAGCTGCTGAACGGACGCCGAGCCGACTCGTGGCTGTCGAACCAGACCGGGGTCAGCCCGGTGATGCTCGCCCAGGGCCCGCTCCTCTACGCGCGGCGCTACCACCAGAAGTACGCCAACCTCGACTGGTTCCTGCTCGACCAGCAGGCCAACGCGGCGACGTACGAGCCGGTGATCCGGGCGAAGGCCCAGCAGTGGATCGACCAGATGGAGGCGAACGCGTCCGGTACCCCTGAGGAGATCGAGAAGCTGAGGGAACAGATCGACCAGCTGAGGGACGCTGCGATCTCCAACAAGCAGTACTGGGCGTTCGCGGTCTACACCTACGCCACGACACCGGCCTACCTCAACATGCTGCAGACCATCATGGCCAGTGGTGACGAGATCGACGGCTCCGAGTTCACACAGCGGGTGCAGCGGACGACCGCCCTGCTCAACGTGCTCGACACCACCAGCTACTTCACCCAGCAGTACGCCTACCTGCTCCAGCTGTTCCAGGTGTCGACGGTGCTGCCGCAGCTGGTGGACTACACGGCCGACCTGCAGAAGTTCAGCTACGCGGTCAAGCAGATCGTCGACGAGTTCATCAAGCAGAACATCAACAGCCAGGACCCGAAGATGCGGGAGGCCGCCGAGGCCCTGCGGAAGGCGGCCACCGAGGAGTTGGTGGGCCAGATCCTGCAGGTGCTCCGCCAGACCAACGCCGCCATGGCCGGCCTGTTCAACTGGACGACGCTGGCGGCGACGTTCAAGTCCAAGATCGCGAAGGTGTTCAGTCACATCCCCGAGATGGTGTGCATCACGATCATGTTGGGCGCCGTGTCGCTGCTGGTGAACTACTTCGTCACCGGCCGCGTCGACTGGGACGACATCCCCTTCGAGGAGCAGCTGCTGATCATCTTCAACGGCGCGGGGATCGTGGCACAGATCGTCAAGATGATCGTGGTGCGCAGCGTGGCGTTGAGCGAGGTCTGGGCCGCCGGCAACGGCCTCTGGTCGAACATGAAGATGTTCTTCTCGCCCAGCCTGATGACGAAGGCCGAGGCCTCGATGGCCACCGGCTTCAAGGGCTGGCTGATCCAGAGCGTGGGGGGCATCGAGGACACCCTCGACATGCTCTCGATGCGCATGTTCTTCGCCGAGGCTGCCGAGGCGGCGGCCCTCCAGGCACAGCTGCAGCGCATGAGCACCATCCACAAGATCTTCGGCAGGAACCTCAACGAGTTCCTGGCCACCCGTCTCGGCGCGGCACTGGCCGCCGTGGGCATCGTGATGTCGGCCATCCTGTTGGCGCAGAGCCACGAGCCCCTCGAGATCGCGGCGAACTCGCTGTTCCTGTTCGCGTCCACCATGGAGTTCATCGCGACCGCCGGGCTCTGGGCCACCCAGGCGTTCGGTATCGCCGCGATCGGCGGCGTGGCCGTGGGCACGATCTTCGCGGTCGTCAGCGTCGTGGGCCTGATCGCGATGGTGGCGGGCGCCATCCTGATCGCCGTCCTGCTGTTCCGGCCGCAGGACACTCCCGTGGAGAAGTTCGCCAAGGAGAAGGCCGGCATCTTCTACATGCCGCGCAAGACCGAGATCGACTACTTCCAGGAGTACCAGCCCGTCGGCCAGCAGCAACGGTCGGGGGTGAGCGTGGCGCCCAACGGGCAGACCTCGAACTGCCTCTCCGTGGCGTCCGACGGCACCCTGAGCCAGCAGCCGTTCGACGGCACCGGCCACACCGCGCTGTACCTGCGCACCGACGAGCTGGGACGGGCACAGCTCGGCGGTCCGGTCGTCGACGACACGGGCGCCCGCACGATGCTGGTCGTGGCCCTCGACGAGGCCGGCAACCTCGTCGCGGCACCCCCGGTGGGCACCTCGACCACCGATCCGTCGATGCTGTGGCGGGCCGAGATCCAGGGCGACGGCACGTTCACGAAGGGCGAGGACGGCAACGACTACCTCCAATCGGCACCCTTCCTGTTCTACAACGAGGCCTGGTTCACCAAGACGGGCACGAAGCGCTACATCGCCACCTCGGGCACCACGGGCTGGGCCGCCACCGACGGCTCGGGCACCTCGCTGACCATCGCGATGGTGACCACGAAGCCCGGACTGCTCACCATGCAGGACGTCGCCTGGTTCACCTACGAGCACGACATGAGCGCGGGTCCCGTCCTCGGCATCCCGGGCAGCCCGCCGCGGGACTGGACGCTCACCCCGGACCTGCCCGCGGGGCTGGTGTTCTTCCCCGGGTCGGGAGCCGTGTCGATGGAGACGGGGATCGACGTGCCGGCGGCACCGAAGGCCACGTACACGATCAGCGTCGACAACAAGGTCGGCCGGCAGCAGGCCACGTTCACCCTGCAGATCACCGAGTCCGAAGTCCTTCAGTGAGCGACCCGTTCTCGCCCACGTCCGTCGAGCACCTCGCCGCGGCCCTCCCGCCGGACGGTGCGAATCCCGTCGGGCGGGCAGCCCGCGGCATCCTGGTGAACCGCATCAAAGGAGCCACCCCTGGCCACTGGTCCCAGCTCTTCGGTACGGGCCCGGCGTTCAAGGACGTCTTCTTCCCCGGCCTCGCCTACGACCCGCGCGAGTCCGAGATCCAGCGGCTCACGGGCCTGGGCGACGACTTCTGGAAGGCGATGGCGGTCGCGACCGTGTGCCAGCAGATCGGACTGTCCACGAGCGACATCCGGCCGCAGATCCAGCTGCCGAAGCTCGCGAGCGCATTGGCGACGTGGAACGGGCAGCTCCGGGCCGTGGCCTGCGGCTGGTACGCGTTCGCGCTGGGAGCGGTGGACGGCGACGTGCGGACGGCCCTGGCCGCCTTCCCCGACGAGGGCAGCCGGGTGGCCGCTCGAGCCCACTATCTCCAGGGCCTCAGCTCGGACGCCTGGGTGAACGACAAGCTCGTCCAGCTGGCGTCCGGCAGCTGGACGAATGCCACCTGGGAGCTCTTCCACCACTGGTGCAAGCTCCTCGCCCTCGGCACGCCGACGGCCGAGATCGACGCCACCATCGCGACCATCCAGGCGAAGGGGCTGCCCGTGCCGAGCGAGGTCGGCCCGTCCGCCTGGCTCCGCTGGACCGGATGGTTCGGGTCCGACATCGGCGGCCGCGACCTGCCCGAGGCGGTGGAGGCGATCCTGCGCACGAAGTGCCAGGTGCCGATCGGCGCCCGGTTCCCCACGTGCATGCCCGAGGCGGCGAGCTACGAGTTCACGGCCAACTCCCAGCCCGGCAACCCCTATCGCCAGCCTCCGGGTGGGAGCTGCTTCACCGCCGGCACGCGCGTCGTCATGGCCGGGGGTGCCCTGAGGGCGATCGAGCAGGTCGCGGCCGGGGACGCCGTCGCGACGCCGTCCGGCGACCGTGAGGTGGTGCTCAGGTCACGGCCCCGCCGAGCCGGCCGTCCGGTGCATCGCTTCCAGGGGCTGGACTTCGGCTTCATGGCCACCCAGCCGTTCCTGATCCACCGGGGATCTGCCGGCGACGCCGGCCCGGCCACGACGGCCGCTCCGGCCGACTCAGCCGACTCAGCCACGTACGCGGCCGTCGACCCCGAGGGCCTCGCGCGTGCCGTCCCCACGCTCACCCAGTTCGGGCTGCGGGGGCTGGCGGACGGCTCGCCGACCCTGGTCGCACGTCAGCCGGACGGCACGGTGGTCCCGTTCCTTCCCCCGGCCACGACGGCCCACCAGCCGGAGGGCGACGACCACGTCTACGACCTGATCGTCGACATGGGTGACGACGGCCGGTCGGAGTTCTTCGCCGGCGACGCAGAGACGCAGCTCCTCGTGAGCTCCGAGATCCCCCGCTACCTGGTCGCGCCCGAGACCACCGCGGTCGTCCTGCACGTGCTCGAGCAGGTGAGCGGCCCGATCCTGCGCCGGCTGGCCGACGTGCCGGACGAGGGATTCGCCGACCTGCTGGCGATCGGGCTGGACGCTGCGGCCCGCACCATCGTCCCCAGGGTCTCGTCCGTCCCGGCGACGGGATCGGCGGCGTCGCTGACCACGGACGTCGCGACGCTCGCCGGCAGAGTGACGGCGTTGTCGGCCGGTCTCGGAGTTGCCGCCGGCTACGACCATCGCACCGCGACGCTGATCGAGCAGTTCGTGCCGCGCTTCGCTCCCCAGTTCCAGGGGGCGATCCGGCTGGGGTGGCGCAGCTTCAACCTGGCCGGCCCGGGAGCGGCCGACGCGCTGGCGGCCAGCGTCTACTCGGTCGAGCTGTTCGCGGGGTCCGAGCTGATCGCCGCGGCCGACGCCGACATCGCTCTCACCCTGGGGTTCGGCGGAACGACCTGGGCGCGGACCGTCCCCGTCGACCCCGCCGCCAGCACCGACCATTCCTTCTTCACGAGCGACCGGGCCGCCTACTTCGCCGAATGGCGTCCCGTCGTCGAGACTCCGGCGGAGTCGTGGCGTACGGGAGACCTGTGGACGTTGTCGCTGACCCTGCAGCGCCGCTCGACCGGTGACGTGCTCCCCTGCTGCGCCCAGTTGGCGCTGCCGCGGCAGCTCAGCGACGGCTACCAGGCGTTCTGCCTCCCGCTGCTCGACGGCGCCGGGCGCGTCGTCGGCCAAGTCGCGTTCGACCTTCGCGCTCTGGGTCCGGACGGCCTGCGCGAGGACATCGAGCAGCGGGCGACCTGGACCCCCGCAGACGAGCCCGGCACCGCCGGCCGGCTGGCCGCCTCGGTCGCCGACGCGCTGCCGGCCGCCTTCGACCTGGCGGTAGCGGTCTTCCACTCCGGCGCCGTCACCCCGGAGGGCCAACAGGCCGGCGCGGCCCTCGCCGACGCGATGGCGGGTGAGCGGTCGTCCGGGCGCTGACCGGACCCTTGGTGCCGGTTCGATGTTTGTGTGGGGCGATGGCGCTCCCGTACCGCAACGCCCTTGCCCAAGCCTCGGATCTGGATGGCTTCGTCATGGAGGGCGACGGGGCCGTCTCGTTTCCGCAAGGACGGCTGCGCCTCAAGTCGACCCGACCCGCCTCCGACGGCCAGCTCGCCAACATCGTCTACTGGGTACCGGGCACGTTCGGTGACCGAATCGCGGTCGAATGGAGCTTCCTTCCGGTACGGGAACCGGGACTCGCGATCCTGTTCTTCGCCGCTCGCGGGCGGACTGGCAGCCCGTACCGGGTCGCCCGACCTGGCCGCCCGCGCGTGGCGCGAGTTCTCGTCCCCTCCACCCGCCCATGGCTGGGTGTCCGCGTCGCATCCGGACTGGTGGTCGGTCGTCGAAGTCGGCGGTCCCACCGTGCTGCAGCGCGTGCGGTCGGCGGTCAACATCTCCACCAACGACGCCGCCCAGTACGGGCTCGCCGCCATCCAGTTGATCGCTCTGCTGGGAGATCCGCCGGCGTCGGAGTAGCCCTCCGACGTTTGGCGCGGGCTCGACCTCAGTCCCCACACGAGTGGACTGACGAACCTTTCAGCCGGTGCGGACGGTTGGCTCCGATCGGACGAGGCGACTCTGGACGCGGTGCGCTGGCTGGTGCGTTCCGGGCGCGGCCACTGGTGACGTTGTCAACTGTCGATCCTGGCCCGGGAGGCCCCCACAGACCGACTCCCTGAGCTGCTAGGCATGCCACGGGAAGGATCGGGGTCGGTTCTCCGGGACGATGAGGGAGCCATCCCGAGATCGGCCTGAGATCGTTTCCCAGTCTGTCGTCGTAGGACGGCCGCGGGCCGAGACCTGCAGAAATGACCCTGACTGCAGCGCGACCTACGCTCGTGCGGCCGCCCAGGCGGCCCCGGAAACTGTCGGTGCCGGTCCGTAGCGTGGGGTCATGGATGAGGTGTCTGTTCGCGGTGTGGCAAGCGGTGATGCGGCGGGTCCGGATGGTCGTCCGAGCCTGGAATGGTTGACCGGGTTAGCGGCCCGCATCGGGGCTGCGGCATCGGTGGTCGCGGTGTCGCAAGCTCGGCTGCTGGCGTGGATCGGCGAGTTCGACGCCCACGACGGGGCGGCCCGGGTCGAGTCGGGCTGGGGCGGCACGACCGGTTGGCTCCAGTTCCGGTGCGCGATGACACCGGTGACCGCCCGGGAGCACGTCAGGGTCGCGCGGGCGCTGCGGCGAATGCCGACCCTGACCGCGGTGTTCGAAGCGGGCCGGGTGTCGTACTCGCAGGTCCGGGCCGCGACCCGG
>Ga0073899_10000758_pt1 | contig 29754 bp, 28 predicted proteins | sample KloWWTmetaKNB5Ph_FD_88975 | JGI IMG/M metagenome (GOLD analysis project Ga0073899, IMG submission 88975) | Active sludge microbial communities from Klosterneuburg, Austria, studying microevolution and ecology of nitrifiers - Klosterneuburg... | ecosystem: Engineered > WWTP > Aerobic digester >... | reverse complement strand
GCTCCAGGTCGAAAAGCTTCGTCAACTCGTCCAGGCTCATGATCTCCTGATCGGTGCCGGGGTTCCAGCCGAGCAATGCGAGCATGTTGATGAAGGCTTCAGGGTAGTATCCCTTCTCGCGGTAGCCGCTGCTCTTCTCCTTGGTGGTGGGGTCGTACCAATCCAACGAGAACACCGGGAAGCCCAAGCGATCGCCATCGCGCTTGCTCAACTTACCATTGCCATCCGGCTTCAAGATCAGCGGTAGGTGTGCGAAGGCAGGGCGCTCCCATCCGAAGGCCTCATAGATGAGCACATGCAGTGGAGCGCTGGGCAACCACTCCTCTCCGCGGATCACGTGCGTGATTCGCATCAAGTGGTCGTCCACGATGTTCGCCAGGTGATAGGTGGGCATGCCATCGCTCTTGAACAGCACCTTGTCGTCGATGTTGGCACTGTGAACAACCACCCAGCCACGAATGATGTCCTCGAACCGCACCTCGGCATGCCGCGGCACTTTCAAGCGGATCACATACTGTTCGCCCCTTGCATGGCGCTCTTTCACCTCATCGGCACTCAGCGTGAGGGAGTTCTTCATGTGCTCCCGCGTTACCGCGTTGTACGCTGGTGCAGCGACGCCCGCCGCTTGCAGGCGCGCACGCATGGCCTCCAGTTCTTCCGGCGTATCGAAGGCGTAGTATGCCTTGTCCTTTGCGATCAGCTCGTCAGCGTACTGTTTGTAAAGGCCCTTGCGGTCGCTTTGGCGGTAAGGGCCGTCGGGGCCACCTTTCCACGGACTTTCATCGGGGACCAAGCCGCACCAATCCAAGCTCTCCTTGATGTACTCTTCCGCTCCCGGCACATAACGCGTCTGGTCCGTATCCTCAATGCGCAACAGGAATTGTCCGCCATGCTTCCGCGCGAAGAGGTAGTTGTACAAAGCCGTGCGCACGCCACCCATGTGCAGGGGGCCTGTAGGACTTGGGGCGAAACGAACTCTGACCGACATATGCTCATGAATGCGCTGGGCGCAAGGGCGGCGAAGATACCCGGCGAGGATCGTCGTTACACCTGCACGCCCTTCAACAACAACCGCTGCCACGCGGTGTGTTTGCGCAGATACCCTTTGATCGTCGGGTGGGTGGGGATCAGCTTCAACCGGTTCTCCTCAACCCACATCAAGGTCTTTTCCATCATCACATCCGCCACGCCGAGCGCTTCCACCGGACGGGGCACATCCAGCGTGCCAAGGAAGATCCGGTCACCGTCACGGTCGTACTCCAATCGCGCCCGGTATTCCCCCACCCGCAAAACGAACTGACGTGAGTCGGGTTCGTCCGTCAGGATCAATGCCTGGAGGTCGATGGGCGCGGGGCTTGCCTTGGATGCCATGGTGATGGGCCTGCAAAAGTAAAAGGAACCAAGTGAGGTCAAGCTAGTTGGGCCATATACCCCATGAACAGCCTGCATCGGGCGACGATGCGTTCATTGGTCTCGGCGGCCTACCTTGGTCGTCATGCGCTCCCTGCTACTATCCCTTGCCGTGCTCTGCGGTGTTGCTCATGGTGTTGCTCAATGCGGCCCCTGTGTCGTGGGCGATACCTGCACCGTTGACCCACCGTTCCCGGCAGTGTGCCCCTCGGTTACCCCTGCGGGCACCGTTGGGGTTCCCTTCTCGATCGACGTCACTTTTTGGCTCCCCCCTTCCTTTCCAGAACCCACCACCCAACTCAACGTGGTTTTGGAAGAAGTGACCCTGATCAGCATAGAGAACCTTCCTCTTGGGCTCACCTACGAGACAAACAGCCCTACGCTGGTCTTTTACCCGCAGCAAGATCCATTTGGCTGTGTGCGTGTGTGCGGAACGCCCATGGTCGCCGGGCAGGATACCATTCGGATCCACGCGATCGCAGAGGGTACGGTTGGTGGCATAGCCACCACGCTGAACCAGGATATCAACCTGCCCATCCAAGTTCTGCCAGCAAGCCAGGACACTGTTGCGGACTTCACCATGAACGATACGACGGGTTGTGAACCGGTAACCGTGAACTATACCCCGTTGCTGAGCGGGGCCGGGGTCACGAGCGCGTACGACTGGAGCTTCGGCAACGGGAACTCTTACCAGGGGGCCGACCCTCCCGCACAGACCTATGGCGCGGGCGACTACGAGGTGACCTTGCAGACGACCGTTACGGGTATCATGCTCACGGAACTATCCATCAGTGCGATCAATGACGACTGGTGCGGGGACGTGGATGAGCCCAACCTGCCCTTCGTTGGATGCGTTGGACAACCGGACCTCTACTTCACCGTGATCGACGCACAGTTCGCTTCGTCGCGCTCACCGGTGATCAATAATGTGCAGAGCCATACTTGGAGCGGCTTGAGCATACCGCTCGGCTTCCCCCCTTTCACGTTGCAGGTGTACGACGAGGATGGATTGAGCGACGATGATCTGCTCGGAACCTTCACGTTCGACGCAAGCTTGGGCACCCTGCCGATCAGCCAGGCGGGTACCAGTGGAACGCGGAACGTTCAGGTGCAGACGGTCCAAGTCTTCAACTACAGCGATTCTGTTCATGTCTTCCCCCTGCCGAACACAGCACTAACCCTCAACACCACCACCAATGAACTCTGTGCTGCTGACTTGGGCTTGGTGAGCTACGCTTGGCAATTGGACGGCGTGCTCGTGCCCGGCGAAACAGGCCCCTGCGTTCCTGCGGCCAACGGCGAATGGACCGTGACGGGAACAAGTGCACAGGGTTGCACGGGTTCGTCCACTCTTGAGGTTGCCGGTGTTGGAATGAACGACCTGGGAAACGGACGCCTCCTCGACGTCTTTCCAGTTCCGAACGATGGACGGTTCGTGGTGCGTGCTTCGGGCTGGGCGTTGGGCGGATCGTTTTGGATCCATGTTCTCGATCCTTTGGGCAGGAGCGTGTATGCCGAGCGCATCACGGCTCCGTCCAATGAACTCCTGCGAACGATCGACCTTGGCACCGTTGCCCACGGATCATACAGGTTGCAAGTGAGCGACGGGGCGCATGTGGCCACTCGCCCGCTTGTGGTCGGGCCTCACTAGCAGACGCCCGCGCGCGCCCCTCCCGAGCAAAAGCCATGGTCGCCCCGCGCGTTACGGTGCTTACCACCTTGTACAACAAGGGGCCTTTCGTTGAGGAGGCCATTGAGAGCATCCTCGATAACACGTTCGCTGACTTCGAGCTCCTGGTGGTGGACGACGCAAGCACCGACGATGGGCTCGAACGAGTGCGCCGCTTCTCAGACCCGCGCATTCGGATACTTGTCAGTGATGTGAACACCGGCCGAGCGGCTGCCGCCAACCGTGGCTACGACGCTGCGCGTGGCGATTATGTGGCCGTACTGGATGCGGACGATGTCGCAGATCCGCAGCGGCTGGCGAAACAGGTCGCTTTCATGGACGCGCACCCGGAGATCGATATCTGTGGCAGCTATGCGCGTGTCTTCGGCGCGCGTGACCGAGTGGTAGAATGGCCCACCACGGACGACGAGGCGCGCGGCGTGATGCTCTTCCAGGATCCTCTGCTCTATGGCTCGGCAATGATCCGACGACCCCTCCTCGAAGCGAACCACTTGCGCTGTAAAGCCGAGTGGCGTGCGCCGGGAATGGACTATCTCTTCCTGCTGTCCATTGCGCAGCACGCTCGTATGGCCACCATCCCCGAGCCGCTGACCAGTTATCGTTTGGGTGAGCAGAACTTCCGCCATGGCCATGATCACTTCAGCGTGCGCCACGCGATCTTCCGGGAGGTGTTCCACTTCTATGACATCCCCGCAACCGACGAGGAAGTTGCGTCGCACCTCTTGTTGGAGCAGTGCTTTCGCGACTTGCCCGACACTACCCGGTTGCGTGCATTGCATGCCTGGGTGGAAAAGCTGAAAACGTTCAACCAAAAAAGAAGACTCTTCCATCCCCAATGGTTCGAGACACGATTGCAACAGGACTGGCAACGCTGGTTCTACCTGCTCGCCGGCAAACGCCCGGCGACCGCGCTTCTTCACCTGCGCCTGAGCGGCGGCTGGCCCGGCGGACGTCTACTGTACTTGTTGAAGGTGCGCCTGCGCCAACTGTTGGGTGGATGAGTCTGTGACGCTTCCTCCTACCTTGCCCGTTGATCATCCCTCGCATGGCACGAACACTTCCCTTCGCCCTTCTTCCCCTCCTTTTCTCCGTCGCTTCGTTGAGCGCTCGTGCGCAATGCGAGGGTTGCGTGGCCGACATGAACTGTACGGTCGACCCTCCGTTCCCAACCCTGTGTCCGGCCAACCCGCCCGATGCGACGTCCGGTGTATATTATGAGGCCGACATCACCTTCTGGATGCCTGTGTCCTTCACGGATCCCGGTTCCGGCTTCACGGTGGACCTCTTGCAACTGACGATCACCGGAGTTTCCGGTCTGCCCTTCGGATTGAACTTCACCCCCAGTGAGCCCAGCGGCGTTTACTACCCCCCGGTGAACGAATACGGTTGCGGGCGCATCTGTGGCACGCCACTCGGACAAGGAACCTATCCGGTGCTGATCACGGTGCTCGCGCATGTGAACGCGAGCGGCTTCGAACTGGACGTACCACAGGAGTTCACCACCTTGGTCAACGTACTACCCGGCTCGGGTGCCAACACGAGTTTCTCCTATTCGCCCACTTCGGGCTGTGGAAGTGTCACCAGCTCCTTCCAAGCGTTGATCGATGGAAGCCCTTCACCGACGAGTTATGCATGGAACTTCGGCAACGGCAATACCAGCACGAGCGCAACTCCTCCTGACCAGACCTATGACACGCCTGGTGATCATGTGATCACATTGGAAACGACCATTGGAGGTTACGTGCTGAACGCGGTCGCGGTGACGGGAACGAACACCAATTGGTGCGGTGATGTGGAGGAACCCGATGTGCCATTCGTGGGCTGCACGGGAAGCCCGGACCCTTACTTCGTCCTCACGAACGGCGGTGGAGGAACCTTCACGTCGAGCACGGTGGACGATTCGAACACAGCCAGCTGGACCGGTCTCGGTATCCTCCTGGACAACCCGCCTTATTCCATCGCATTCTACGATGAGGATGTCGTTAGCCAGAACGACCTGCTGGGCACCTACAACATCCCCGCGAACGGCGAAGGCACCTACTTCATCAACGTGGCCGGTGGCACCACGGGAAGCTTGCAGATCAGCAACGAAGCCCAACAGGTGTACATGGACAGCGATACCGTTACGGTCTACGCCCTGCCCGATGTGGGGCTCGTGGAAAACGACCTCACCGGAGAGTTGTGTGTGGAAGACGAGGAACTCACGAGCTACGTGTGGCTGCTTGACGGAGCGGTGGTCGCCGATGCGAACGACTCGTGTTATCAGCCAACCGGGCCGGGCCTGTGGCAGGTGGTAGGCACCAATGGCTTCGGGTGTGTTGACACGAGCAATACCATCGTGGTTTGCCCTGTGTTCGAGCTCGTCCAGAACGGTAACGTGCTCTTCGTGCCAAGTGGGTACATCACCTACTCATGGACGCTCGATGGCCTACCCATTGCCGGCAACGAGGCATTCATTTTCTTCCAGGGCGACGGTCTGTATGCGGTCACGGTGGATGCTGGCAACGGCTGCACCATCACGGACGAGTACCTCCACGACACCTCCGGGTTGGAGGAAGTGGCCGATGATGGTTCGCGCCTCGGGGTGTTCCCCGTTCCGAACGACGGCAACTTCACGGTTGTCGCCGAAGGGCTGTCCACGACGACCGTTTCCCTGGATCTGCTGGACATGACCGGCCGCGTGGTTCATCGGCAACGATCGGTCGCTGCTCAGGGCACGTTACGCGAAGTCGTATCCATTGACGTCCCCTCTGGCGCTTACATGCTAAGAGTGACGGATGGTGCGCTCGTAAGCGTGGCGCGGTTCATCATTCGCTGAGCCGTTCGTCGAACCAAGCACCCCGCTTGCGTGTACAGGCCCCGCGTGGCCTGTCGCCTGCCGTAGTTTTGTTCCGCAACAAGGCACTTACCTCCGCGTTCGCACCATAGCCAAACCATGCACAGCGACTACGAGCACTTGATCGCGAAGCTCGACGCCTTCATCCGCAAGTTCTACAAGGACCGGCTGATCCGCGGTGCTCTTTACAGTTCGGGCTTGTTGGTGGGTGTTTTTCTCTTGGCCGCGCTGCTGGAGAACCTTGGGCATTTTGGCACGGATGCGCGCACCGCCTTGTTCTGGGGAGCCGTTACGACCATGGCCGTGATCATCGGTCGCTTCATCGCATGGCCGCTAGTGAAGCTGTTCCGTTTGGGGGCGGTGATCTCGCACGAAGAAGCCGCGCGCATTGTAGGCACGCATTTCACGGAAGTACGCGATAAGCTCTTGAACACCTTGCAGCTGCGGGACATGGCGTCCGCCCAAGCACAAGGGCGCGATCTTATCGACGCCGCAATTGCCCAGCGCAGTCGCGAACTGGGTCCTGTTCCCTTCGTCAACGCGATCGATCTTCGACGCAACACCAAGTACCTGCGCTTCGCACTGCCACCACTTGCTGTATTGGTCATCTTGCTCTTTGCGGCACCAAGCCTCATCACCGGCCCAGCAGAACGTCTGATCCAACACGGCAAAGAGTTCCTGCCGGAAGCCCCCTTCCGTTTCGTCGTGTTGAACGACACACTTCAGGTTCCTGAGGAACAGGATTTCGAACTGCTTGTCGAGTTGGAGGGCGACGCCATTCCGCAGCAGGTGGACCTGGAGATAGGCGGACAACGCATCCCGTTGGTGAAACAGAACAGTGTGCGCTTCGTGCACCGGTTCCGCAATGTGCGCGGGGCCGTCGAGTTCCAACTCACTGCCGAAGGATTCCGCTCGGAGACCTACACGCTCGCCACCGTTCCGCATCCATTGCTGCTGGACTTCGCCGTAACGCTGGAATATCCCGGCTACCTCGGTCTGCCCAAGGAAATACGCAGGAACACCGGTGATCTCACCATTCCCGCAGGCACACGGATCACTTGGGATGTGAACGCCCGCAGCGCCGATCGCATGGGGCTCGCTTTCGACGACACCACAATGTCCTCGGCTCCGCTCACGAGCAACGAAGGGCTTTCTTCGTTCCGTTTCTTGCGCCGCCTGCTGCAAAGCCGCACCTACCAACTGAACCCGAGCAATGGCGCCCGCGTCGCCGAGGATGCCATGCGGCACCGGGTGGAAGTGGTGCCCGACCTGCATCCAACCATCGGGGTGGAAATGAAGACCGATAGCAACGCGATCAAACGGCTCTTCTACAGCGGAGAGATCGGTGATGATCATGGCTTCAAGCGCCTGCTCTTCCATTACCGCTTCATCGAGGGCGGTGATAGCGTGCCCGCCGACATGCGCAGCGGCGTGCGCGAACTTTCGATCGATCCGCGCAACACGCGTCAGCAGTTCTTCCATAGCTGGGACTTGTATGGCTTCACCATCGTGCCCGGCGATCGCATCGAGCATTGGTTCGAGGTGTGGGACAACGATGGGGTGAACGGAAGCAAAAGCGCGCGAAGCACACCACAAGTGTTCGCAGCTCCCACCGTGAAGGAGCTTTCGGAGAAGCAGGAATTGGAAAGCGAGGCCATCAAGGGCGAACTACGGGAGAGCATTCGCGAAGCGCAGGACCTGCAACGCGACCTGGAGAAGATGCGTCGCGAGTTGATGGAGAAGAAGGAGATGGGCTGGCAGGACAAGCAGAACATGGAGAACCTGCTCCAGCGCCAGCGCGAGTTGGAAGAGCGCATCGAGCACAACAGCGAACAGTTACGCCAGAGCCAGCAGGAGAAGCGCGAGTTCAGTCCGGAGGACGAACGCTTGATGGAAAAGCAGCAGCAGGTGCAGGAACTTTTCGAGAACGTGTTGAGCGAGGAGATGAAGGAGCTCTACCGTCAGTTGGAGAAGATGATGGAGCAGGTGGACAAGCAGCAACTGGAGGAACAGTTGAAGGAGATGAAGCTCGGTCAGGAGGACGTGGAGAAGGAACTGGACCGCGCGTTGGAAATGTTCAAGCGCATGGAGGTGGAGCAGAAGACCGAGGACATCGCCAAGCAACTGGAAGAACTGGCGAAACGCCAGGAGGAACTCAGTGATGAGAGCAAGAAAGGCGAGGCTTCTTCCGAAGAACTGGCGAAGAAGCAGGAGGAATTGAACAAGGAGTTCGAGGAGCTGCGCAAGGAGATGGACGAGTTGGAGAAGAAGAACGAGGAGTTGGAAGAGCCGATGGAGCTACCGGAAACGGATCAGCAGGAACAGGAGATCCAGGACGAGCAAAAGCAGAGCAGCGAACAACTGGAGAAGAAGCAGAACCAGAAAGCCGGAGGCGCACAGAAGAGCGCTGCCGAGAAGATGGAGCAGCTCGCCTTCCAGATGCAGAGCGCCATGCAGAGCAATGCCGAGGAGCAACAGGAGGAGGACATGGACGCGCTGCGCCAACTGCTGGAGAACATCGTGCAATTGAGCTTCGACGAGGAAGCCTTGATGGGCGACCTCGGCGAAACGAGCGTGCGTGACCCGCGCTGGGTGGAGCACGGCCGCACACAGCGCAAGCTGCGCGACGACGCCAAGGTGATCGAGGATTCGCTCTTCGCGTTGAGCAAGCGCGTGCCACAACTGGAGAGCATCGTGAACCGCGAAATGAACGCCGTGAACGACAACATGGACGAAGCCACCCAGATGATGGGCGAGGCGCGAGCCAACGAACGCATGAAACCGATGGCGGCCGACAAACAACAGCACGCCATGACCTCCTTGAACAACCTTGCGCTCCTATTGGACGAAGCGTTGCAGCAAATGATGCAGCAGATGAACGCGCAGAGCAAACCCGGCAGTGGCAGTTGCAAAAAACCAGGTGGTTCGGGTAGCGGGCAAGGCAAGAAGCCGAGCATGTCCAAGATGAAAGCCCAGCAGGAAGCGTTGCAGAAGCAGTTGGAGGAAATGCGCAAGGGACAGCAAGGGGGCAAGAAGAAGGGAGAAAAGCCGGGTCAGCAGAACCCCGGTAGCATGGGCCTGCCCGGCATGAGCCAGCAGATGGCACAACTGGCCGCACAGCAGGCGGCCATCCGCAAGGAGATGCAACGCCTTGCGCAGGAACTGAACAAGGATGGTAGTGGCGCTGGCAACGGCATCAACAAGCTGGCCGAGGAGATGGAGAAACAGGAGCGCGACATCGTGAACAAGAACATCACGCCCGAAACGATGCGCCGCCAGCAGGAGATCATGACGCGTCTATTGGAGCACGAGAAGGCCGAGCGCGAGCGCGAGTTGGACCAAAAGCGCACAAGCAATGAGGGCCAGGAGCAGCCACCGCCCGACCCTGCACGCTTCTTCGACCAGCAACGACGCAAGGCGCGCGAGGCGGAACTGTTACGCACAGTACCCCCAGGGCTCAAGCCGTACTACCGCGATCGGGTGAACACGTATTTCGGTACTTTTGACCGACCCTGACGCCATGACCGTGATCACCGAAGAACTGGCCTTCACCGAGCGCATCGAGTTCCCTGCGAAGGCGGAGAACATCTCCATCGCCGAGAAGCTCATTGACGATGCTTGTGGCAAGTACAATGTGCACGAGAGCCGTTACGGCAACATACTCATCGCGCTCACCGAAGCGGTGAACAATGCGATCCACCACGGCAATGGGCTCGACCCTTCGAAAACCGTGACACTGGGCTATGAAGTACGCCCGGACCGTATCGTGTTCATGGTGAAGGACCAGGGTCCTGGTTTCGACTTCGAGCACCTCCCCGACCCCACGGATCCGCAGAACTTGGAGAAGCCCCACGGACGTGGCGTCTTCCTCATGCGCGCGCTCGCAGAGCAAGTGGAGTTCAGTGACAATGGCGCCACCGTCGCTCTTTCCTTCGACCGCGAAGCGGTAAAGGAATAAGCACCATGGCCACCATCACGTTCAAGGCGCAGGGTGTGCCAAACGTGTTCCGCGACCGGACCAAGCTTCGCCGCTGGCTCTCTTCCGTTGCGCGTGACCATGGGCACTCCGTGAACGAGATCGTCTTCGTGTTATTGAGCGATGATGCGCTGCTGGAGTTCAATCGCCGATACCTCCAACACGACGACTACACCGACGTGATAACCTTCGATGGACAAACCGGGACCGGGGTGAGCGGGGATGTGCTCATGAGCCACGATCGCATACGAGAGAACGCGAGGTCCTACGGCGTGAGCGCCCAGCATGAACTGCGCCGCGTAATGGTGCACGGCCTGCTGCACCTGCTGGGCCACAGCGACAAGAACAAGGCGAAGAAAGAGGCGATGCGCGCGCTGGAGGACAAGTACCTCGCCCGCTATCGCTGACCACCGGAAACGGCGCGGGCGCCTGCGATATCACTACCAAAGACGCCCGGTGTCCGAGGTCCTCGGGGGCACGCGAACCTCGACGATGCGCAACCCCTACTTGGCCGCTTCCTTGCGCGCAGCCAACATCTTCAGGGCAGACGTGCGCGCCGCTTCGGCCTTCACCTTCACTTCCTGCCAGTTTGCTTCGGTAGCGGTGTTCACGGCGGTGAGCATGCTCTCAAGTTCCGCGAGGGAGCTCTTCAGTGCGTTCAATTGTGCCGCTTGCTCGGCTGTTGCTTTGGTGGCATCGGGGCCGATCTCCTTGCTCAACAAGGCGTACTGCTGCGAAACCGTGCTGTAGACCTCTTTCAATTGGCCGCTCGTTGCTCGTGTCTCCTCTTTCATGCCTCCCTTTTGCTCGGTGGCTTGCGCTGCGGGTGCAACGGTGCTCTGGGCCTTGGTGGTACCGACGGCGAAAACGGCGAAGGCCGCAAGGATCATCTTGTTCATGGGTCGTTGTTTGGGGGGATGAAGGTCGGGGTTTGCACACGCATCGCCAACCTTCTTGTCCGGTGTTTCGACGCGGGTCCGGGTGAATGCGTTGCCTGTGTGACGACCTACCTTGGTGCCATGCGCACCCTTTTGCTCTCCTCGCTTTTGTTGGTCGGCACTGCACAGGCACAACAGAAGACCTTCACCCTAACCAGCGCCGACGTGGGCGGACAAGCCACATTGCGCCAGGTGTTCAACGGTTTCGGGTGCACGGGTGAGAACATCAGCCCGCAACTCGCGTGGAGCAATGCACCGGAGGGCACCAAAAGCTTCGCCGTTACGATGTACGATAAGGATGCTCCCACCGGCAGCGGCTGGTGGCACTGGCTCGCCTTCGACCTCCCCGCCGACACGAAGGAATTACGTAGCGGTGCTGGTACTCCGGGGAGAACAGGCCTGCCCACGGGGACGGTGCAAAGCCGGACGGACTATGGCGTGCCTGGCTACGGAGGGCCTTGTCCGCCGCCTGGCCATGGGCCGCACCAGTATGTTGTTACCGTGCATGCGCTCAGATCCGAAAAGACCGGGTTGGACGCCACGGCAACCCCGGCGGTGGTGGGCTACACACTGAACAGCCTGACCTTGGCCAGAGCGAGCATCGTGTTCTACTACACACACTAGTTAGCGGCATACGTCTTGCCCAACGCACCACGTTCCAATTACACCCACTACTTTGCACGCCCCAACCAAACCCAACACCATGCGTTCCTTGTTGCGCCCACTGGGCATCCTCTTCCTGTTCTGCGCCCCGCTTTTCGCTGCTGCCCAAGACACCAGCAAGGAGAAAGCCGCCATGCAAAAGATGTACGTCGACTTCCTCACGGAGGAAGGCTACCGCCCCGAGATCGATAGCGATGGCGACGTGCAGTTCAAAGCCGAGGGCAGGACCTATTTCATCAATGTGGTGGAAGATGACCCCACCTACTTCCGTGTGGTGCTGGCCAACATTTGGCCCATCGAGAGCGAGGACGAACGCGTGCAATGCCTCGTTGCGGTGGACTACTCCAACGCCAAGGCCAAGGTGACCAAGAGCTACCTCGTTAAGGACAACATCTGGGTGGGCATCGAGACCTTCATTCCGGAAGCGGAGGATTTCAAGAAGATCTTCAAGCGTTGCATGAGCGCGTTGAACAACGGCGTTACACACTTCGTCTCCAAGATGAAGGAGCAGCAGGGCAACTAGTTCGGCAACGGCGTAGCGATATGGCGAACGCCGCTACCCTTGGTAGCGGCGTTCGTGCGTTGAACGATCAACCATGGGCCGCCGGAGGTTCAATGCTCCGTCAAGTATGGCCAGCTCTGGGCGGGGCTCAGTACCTCGTAGTGCAATTCACCAGCACCATCCAACCACTGCAACGCTACCGTGTCGGGCTTGCGACCTTTTCGCGAAGCGGGCTTGATGAGCAACTGTTCCAACAGTGCGCGCGGCGACCTGCGATCCGGTCGGTCCTGTTTATGGCGGCGCGTACCCATGGTTCCAAGGTAATGCGATCGGTACCAAAAACAACTCGGCACTTCGCGGTCCCCTGGAACGGCTAACCACGCTCCTGGAGCCAGGTCCGGGCCTCGGCCTCTTCCTTTGAAATCGCGCTGGGGACGGGACTCGGAAATTACGAGAAGTACAGGCGAAAGAACCGTTCGTTGTATTCGTTGCGTGCTACCCAGGCCACCGAGCTGGTGAACTCCTCCACCGGCCGGCCCTTGTAATGGTCGGCCGTGATCATGGTCATGTCGAAATTCGTTTCCTCCGCAGGGAAAACGATAAGTGCCTGATGGGGACCAACACGGCCCATTACTTCTCGCGCAGTCAAAATGGCCGCGATCCCCGCCACGGTGAGGACCGCTCCGGGCTTGAAGTGAACCTCCGCAAAATGTGGTGCCGTGCGCTCCACCGCGGCCAACGGAGTATCGATCAGGAATTGGGTCGTCGTCATTACAGGCGCAAAGGATACCGCGTCGCGCGAGCCCTGTTCTTGGAAAAGACGTTAATGCATTGGACGCTGTGTTCATGCAGCACTGGAACACAGGGACTTGATCAATTCTGCGCCGCTGCGCGTCCCGCCAACCAACCCGTGCTCCACGCCGCTTGGAAGTTGAACCCGCCCGTGATGCCGTCGATGTCCAGCACCTCGCCGGCAAAGAAGAGCCCCGGCGCAATACGGCTCCCCATCGTTACCGGATCCACTTGGTGCAGAGCGATACCGCCTGCGGTAACGAACTCTTCCTTGAAGGTGGTCTTGCCCTTCGCCAAGTAGCGGTCGTTGGTGAGCACATCCAGCAGTCGATCAATGCTTCTCTTGCCCAACTCGCCCAGGGGTTTCTCCAGCGGAACGCCCGCACGGTCCAATAGATAAGACCAGAGTCGAGCGGGTAGGCCGAAGCCCCCGGCGTTCCCAGCTTGTCGTTTGGGATGATCCTGCGCTTCCTGCGCGAGGTGCTCGCGAGCAGGGCCCTCCCCTACTTCGCCAAGCCAATCCACAAGAACGGTGTACTCATACCGCATGTCGTGCAAGACACGGGCACCGAACGCGCTCAGGCGCAAGACCGCTGGACCACTAAGACCCCAGTGCGTGATCAAGAGCGGGCCCGTGCTCTCCAACTTGTTGCCCGCGATGCGCAGTCGCACGCTGGGTGCCACCACACCCATTAGTTCACGAATGGGGGCGCTCGGCAGGTTGAAGGTGAAGAGCGACGGCACGGCGGGAACCACTTCGTGCCCCAGCGCACCCAACCACGAGAGACCCTCGTCCTTGGGCGAACCTCCAGTGGCCACCACCACGCGATCGGCAAGGAGCACCTCGCCGGATGTTGTGAGCGCCCAACCATCGGGTTTGCGCGCAAGTTGCGTTACCGGACATTGCAAGCGCGCCACCACGCCAAGCGATCGCGCGGCGCTTTGCAAGGCGTCGATCACCGTACGTGAATCATCGGTGATCGGGAACATGCGGCCGTCGGCTTCGGTCTTCAGCACAACGCCGTGCTGCGCGAACCACGCCACGGTATGCGGCTGGCCCCACGCGGCGAACACCTTGCGCACAAAGGCCTCCCCGCGAGGATAGTGCCGCGCGAGCTTGCGTGGTTCGGCGCAGTCGTGCGTCACATTGCAACGACCCCCACCGCTGATGCGCACCTTGGCGAGCCACTTATCGCTCTTCTCCAGCAGCAATACTTCCGCTTGCGGCCGTTGTTGCTTCGCGCTAATGGCCGCCATGTAGCCCGATGCCCCGCCGCCGATGACGATGATGCGGAAATGCGTTGCGGGCATGTGGCAAAGCTCCGGCTTTCGTCCAAGTCGCCCCGGCTATGCCACCATCTCGTGTACCAGTGGCATCACCTTGCTTCCGTACAGTTCGATGCTCGTCATCATCTTGTCGTGCGGTAAGGTGCCCGCGCTGTACTTCATGTCGAAACGAGAGAGACCGAGCGCCTTCGCGGTCTTCGCGATCTTGGTGGCAACGGTCTCCGGCGCACCCACGCACAGCGCACCGTTCGGTCCCGCCATTTGCTCGAAAGCCGGACGTGTCAATGGCGCCCACCCGCGTTCGCGACCGATACGCGAGTGCATTGCGGCGAAGTGCGGCCACAACTCTTGGCGCGCTTGTTCATCGGTGGCAGCAATGTAGCCCGGTGAATGCGCACCGATGGGTAGCGGCCCCTTACCGTATTGGGCGCGCGCGCGGTGATAGAGGTCCACGAACGGAACGAAGGCGAGCGGGTCGCCGCCGATGATCGCGATCATCAATGGCAGTCCATATCTCGCGGCGCGTACCACGCTCTCTGGTGTGCCACCCACGCCGATCCATGTTGCGAGCTTTCCAGAGGCGGTTGGTGGGAACACGCGCTGGTTCTTCAAGGCTCCTCGCGTCTTGCCGCTCCAGGTCACCGGCGTTTCCTTGAGCAATTCGGTGAAGAGGTGCAGCCGTTCGTTGAAGAGCTCCTCGTACTGGCTCAGGTCGAGCCCAAAGAGCGGAAAGGATTCGGTGAAGGACCCGCGACCGATGATCACCTCGGCACGACCGTTCGAGATGGCGTCCAGGGTAGAGAAGCGCTGGAACACGCGCACCGGATCATCGGAACTCAGGACGGTGACCGCCGACCCAAGCCGGATGTTCTTCGTGCGGCTCGCGATCGCGGCGAGCAACACCTCCGGCGCGCTCACCGCGAAGTCCTCGCGATGGTGTTCACCTACGCCGAAGAAGTGCAGCCCAAGTCGGTCAGCAAGTTCCGCCTCTGCCACCACGTTGCGCAAGACCTCCGCATGCGATAACGGGGTTCCATTCGCCCCTACGGACACATCGCCGAAGGTGTCAAGACCTAGTTCCAATAGTGCCATGGTTGCGCTTTGGCCAAAAGCGCCCGAAAGTACTGGCCGAGGAAGGGCCTTATGGAGCCACCCTCCGCTGGGTCTTCCACGAGCGTTCTACTTCGGGGCGTGCCCGCTCACGGAGCCTCCCCCACAATACGCAACCCAGGCTCGATACTGCTCCGGTGTCAGGATGCTCTTCAACTCTCCCATGACGGTGGTACCATCGGCGCTGGAGATGGTGCTGGTCTTCTTCGCCCCAGCAACGGAGCATTCCTCCTTGCATGCCTCTTGCACAAATCCCACGCGTTGCAGTTGGTCCCGCGTGAGCTTCAGGGTGGCCCATGTTTCGGGGCGTGTTCCCAATAGGCAACTCTGGAGCGATTCGCTCGATGGTTCTTTGGCGGGCGCTTGCGCGCTTGCGTGCAAGCCGCACAGTACCAAGGCGGCGACAAGAAGCAGGGGCTTCATCATGATCATTGGGGTCTATCCCGAAGGAACGTACAAGGTATGCTGCGCTTTCGCGGATCCAAAACCACGTTGGTGGGTGTTTCCTATTCCTTTCACTTCGCCCGGGGCTTCTAGCCGTCGTTCAGGATGACTTCTGCGCATCGGGTCCTCATGGTGCCGTTGTTCTAAAACTGCGGTTGAGCACGAGTTGGAACTGTTGCCCGGGCAAGGAAGGCGAAGTGCGGCGCTTTCAAGCCGATATACAAACAACGGATGCACTTGGACGAGCATCAGCTGAATTGCTTCGAGATGAATGCGACCAATTGCTCATCGCCCATCTTGTTCGATGTGCTTTCCGTGGACACGGCGTTCTTGTACTGTGGCGTTTCCGCAAGGAAATGGATGAACTGCTCCTGCACCTGCCCGGTCCCCGTGACATGGATCTCGTCGATGTTGGGCATCATCGCGGCTATCTCCTTGAAGAACTTGTGCGTCATGGCGATCTCTTGGTGGTTCGCTGCGTTCTCGTTCGAGTTCCGCTCCGCGCCCGGGTTCTTCACATGTCCAAGGATCACGAAATCGACACTCTCCGGACTTGCCTTCACCGCAACGGTCGCATCGTGCGTATCCATCCATACCCCGAACTGTTTCTTTGTGTGTGTGGTCATGTGTGCAGCTTCCCAAACGCCACGCCATTGACCGTGTGGAAGAGCGCCAAGGGCGATGATGGACCGGAGAACGTGGAAACGCTTTGCGCTCCGGGAAGACACGACAAGTCGGAGTCGCTCTGTCCGTGAGGAGAAGCATTCCCGTTTCCGGGTCATTCCTGCACACAAGCTCGTGCGCTTTCCATCCGACCCTCGGTCTCCCGGCAGATAAAATAGGGGCAAAGGGGTCGTGTCCTTCTCAGTACTTGGTGACGAGTCGCTCACCCGGCGGTCCTGGAGATGACCATGTGCGCCGGCGAGGGGGCAAAGAGCGCAAGCAAGCGTAGGCGAGAACCTCTGTTCTGTCGGACCGAGAATGGGGAACCACTCTCCTACTCACCCTTCGCCTTCTTCTCCCAATGCTGCTCCAGCGAATTGTTGCAGGCGTTCATCAGGGCCATGCCTTCTCGGGCCAGGTCGTGGTAGTCGTTCTCGCCGCGGCGATAGAAACGGGCCATGTCCTTGAACTGGATCATCGCCGTTTCCACAGCGCTGTCCTCCACCAAAGGTAGCACGCCCCAATAACAGGTGCGGAAGCGCTCTAGGCAACTATCGAAGGCGATCGTGTCATCCGGGTTTATCCACAATTGCTCATCGTGTGGCACCACCAGCAGGTCGCCCACGGCCTTTCCCACCTCCTCATAGGCCTGCAGCTTCTTGTTGTACATGCTGCGGCTGAACTCCATCTTGCTTTCATGGCTCATCTGGCTCGTGAACTGCCAGGCACCGACCGAGATGCCCAGCACCGTGAGCAGCGGCGTCACCACTCCGCTCATGCGGCTCCCTCTCTTCGGGGTTTGATCCATTCAGTGCGCAAGGTAGATGGTGCGCGTGGCGTCGGTCTTGCCATCGGGCACGGTCACTAGGCGCACGCAGTTCGCATTGCCCTTGCACGCTGGTGCCGAAGCGGGCAACGACTTCACTTCGTACTTCGCGCCGCCGAAGGCGATGCCGCTCTTGCCGCCAGCGGTCCAGTTGGTGATGGCGTCCGTGTTTGAGGTCCATGCGCCACTCGCGCACTTCTGCACCACCACTTGTGCGGGCTTGAGTTTGAAGGTGTAATAGGCCTCCCCGGCCGTGCATGCACCCGTTGGCGCCGACTTGGTGCCGATTGTGCTCCACTGTTGCATGCTGGTTCCGGCGAGCTCTGCGAGCGGATCCTTTGCCTGTGCATGGAGGTTGGCGGCGAACGAACAAACGACGAGGAGGGCGAGGATGCGGGTCATGTGTTGCGGTTGAATACCAACGGCAGTGTGTTCCACCGTGCCGAAGACCATACATAGATAGTACCAACGATGTCCGAAGGAGACCTTCTCGCCAAACCGCAATGGAAAAAACCAATGAGGCGCATCCGGATACTGCGACCAATTGCTCATCCCTCGTCTTGGGCTCAAATCGGTGGGCTCACCAAAATGCCGCACGGTAAACCCACCTGGTCATGGGTGCGCTAGCGCGAAAGAATGTCGGCAAAACGCTACGCTGTGCTCTCGTTCAATGAACCGCTACCCGCTCTGTTTGCGCACGCGTCATACTTGTGAGCGTGATGGATTGCATGCCAGGAGCATCGCCTAGGTCGATCGTCGTCGAGGCGTTCACGATGTTCATCACTCGCATCGTACGCCCAAGGGCATCCGTGATACGCGCTTGCGCCGGCAGCATCCGTGCATCGCAACGCAAAGTCACTTCGCCCCCAGATGGGTTCGGCCCCACGGAGAAGAAAGGGCGCGCTGGCATCTCCTCAACGCCCACTGCCGCACTGATCACGAGCGGTTCGCCGCGCGGCAAGCCACCATCGGCCCCGTTGGTGAAGTTGTGGAGGACTGTGGGCTGGTAAGTGAGCGCATCGAAGCGGCAGAGCGTTCCGAAAAAACCACTGCCACCTTGGGAGAGAAGTCCGTAGAGTTGTCCGTCCGGCCCGCTCACCAGATCGCCCACCGGATTGGCGCCGGTGACAAGGGAGAAATTGGTGACCATGGTGACCGCATCGGTACTAGGCACCACGGTATAGAGGAAACCACTGCTGTTGAGCGATCCCGTGGCCACGCCGCCAATGAGCAGGTCCGGTCCCAGGCGTTTGATGCTCGCCCAGGTATTGCCACCATCATCCTCGGCGGTGTCGTGGATCTTGGTGAAGACGTCCGATACCGTGTTGTACTTGTAGATGGTGCCGCGGTTGTTGAGCCCGCCCTCGTGGGTGGTGCCGTAGAACACGCCGTTGTCCGCCTGGCAGAGTCCACCGTAGGGCGTGCGTCCACCAGCGGCACCATCGAAGTCGTGCAGGTTCTCGAACACGTCCGTGACCGCATTGTAGCGGAAGATGGTGCCCGCTTCGTTGTTGGCGCCTCCTTGTGATGCGGTGCCGTAGAACATGCCGTCGGCGGCTTGCAACAAGCGGCCCGTGATGGCGCCGCCGTCCGTGGCCTGTGTGAGTCCGTAAAGTTCGGTGTACTCGTTGGTGGCGGGGTCTAGACGGAAGATGCCGCCTCCCCCACCACTGCCGCCATAGCCGGCGAAGTAGAGCAGGCCATCGGTGCCGACGATGGGCGTGCTCCAATTGAAGCCGCCATCGCTGATGGCGAAGTCGTGCAACTTCGTGAAGGCGTTGTTCGAAGGGTCGATCATGAAGAGCGTTCCGGCCGCCGGTGCGCCTTCACCGCCGAAGGTGGTGAGGCCGTAGATCATGTTGTTGGGCGCAAGGACGAGGCCTCCCTCTGGTGTGTGGCCCGAAGCATCGCTGAAGTCGTAGACGGTGGTGAAGTTGGTGCCGTCGGCATCCACCACGAAGACAGTGCCCTTGTTGTTGGCGCCGCCAAAGGGCGTGAGGCCCCAAATGCGCAAGGGATCCTGTGCAATGAGTTGCAGCGTGACGAGTGCAGCGAGCATGGTAATGAGGCGCATTGGCGTGGGGTTCACCCAAATGTACCAGCGCGCAGTCCCCGATGATGTTCGCGCCTATTCCTTCCATGGCCCGCCACAGACCATGTGCCGATCGCGGCTAGCTATCATCACCCAGCACGAAACCAAGTTTGGGTTGCCGCGGATCGCTCGTGCCTGGCAGAAAACCACGGCCACCTGACACGAAACAGTACATGGTCCGGCGTATCCCTTCCATGGTGATCGGCAAACTCTCCAAAAGAGGGTTATGACCATGTGCGGCCAGCAGTGAAAAACACATGGTCTGCCAGGGACCGTTCACTGTTTTTTGGGAAGAATACATGGAAAAAGGAAAAACGCCCTTGTATTTCCAAATACTCGGACTAGTGTGCTTCCGGACAGCCATCACGCCAAGGGATTTCGATGTTCCCAACTCGTAAGCACGATCATCCTTCAAGGAAGAGCACCGGCACCCACCGAGGTTGTTGCTTATGGCGCCCTCCCCCTCCCCCCTACCTTTGCCGCCCTTTTCCATGTACACCCACGAGCCATACGACCTAGTGGTGGTGGGCGCAGGCCACGCCGGCAACGAAGCCGCTGCGGCAGCCGCCAACCTCGGCAGCCGTGTGCTGCTGGTTACCATGAACATGGGTGTCATTGGCCAAATGAGCTGCAACCCGGCAATGGGTGGTGTAGCTAAAGGCCAGATAGTCAGAGAGATAGATGCTTTGGGAGGCTACAGCGGCATCGTGAGCGACCGCAGCATGGTGCAGTTCCGCATGCTCAACCGCAGCAAGGGTCCGGCGATGTGGAGCCCACGCACGCAGAACGACCGCGCCCTCTTTGCCAGCGAATGGCGGCGCATGCTGGAGCAGACTCCGAATGTGCATTTCCTGCAGGATAACGTCACACGCATCGTCATCAAGAACGGTGCCGTTTCCGGCATTGAAACCGGCCTTGGCGTGGTGGTCCCCTGCCGCGCGGTAGTGCTCACCAGCGGCACCTTCATGAACGGTATCATGCACATCGGCGAGCGCCATATAGGTGGCGGACGAGCGGGCGAGAAAGCCAGCCACGGCATCACCGAGCAACTCGTGCAGTTGGGCTTCGAGGCAGGCCGCATGAAGACCGGCACCCCACCCCGCGTGGACGGTAGGAGCATCGACTACAGCCAGCTAGAAGAACAGCTCGGCGACGAGAACCCTGGGAAATTCAGCTACCTCCCCACCGCTGCAAGTACGCGGATACAGCTGAGCTGCTGGATCACCTACACGAACGCTGAGGTACACGATACGCTGCGTACGGGCTTCGACCGCAGCCCCATGTTCAATGGGCGCATCCGCGGCTTGGGACCGCGTTATTGCCCCAGCATCGAGGACAAGATCGACCGCTTCGCGGACAAGGAGCGCCACCAGATCTTCGTGGAACCCGAGGGTTGGGACACCGTGGAGACCTACATCAACGGGTTCAGCACGAGCCTTCCCGAAGAGGTCCAGGTGGCTGCATTAAGGAAGCTTCCCGGCTTCGCACACGCCCGTCTTTTCCGTCCGGGCTATGCCGTTGAGTACGACTACTTCCCCCCTACCCAACTCAAGCACACCTTGGAGACCAAGCTTGTGGACGGGCTCTATTTCGCGGGGCAGATCAACGGCACAACGGGCTATGAAGAAGCCGCCTGTCAAGGGCTCATGGCCGGCATCAATGCCCACTTGAAGCTCGCGAAAAAGGACCCGTTCGTGCTCCGCCGCGACGAGGCCTACATCGGCGTGCTCATTGATGACCTCATCACCAAGGGCACCGAAGAACCCTACCGGATGTTCACCAGCCGGGCGGAATTCCGTCTGCTATTGCGCCAAGATAATGCGGACATCCGCCTTACGGAACGGAGCCATGCCTTGGGCCTGGCGAGCGACGAGCGCATGCGTCGGGTGAAAAAAAAGCGCCGCTTTGTGAAGGAACTCATTGGCCAATTACAGGCCGAAGGCGTGAGCCCTGAGACCGCGAACGAGGTACTTGTTCCACGTGGAACATCGCCCGTAAAACAGCGCGTTCGTTTGTACGACCTGCTGCTCCGCCCACAGTTGAGCTACGCCGATATAGAGCTGCTTTCCCCCGCCACCGAAGAGCGCAAGAACATCATGGGCGACCTCTATCCAGAGGTGGTGGAACAGGTGGAGATAGGGGTGAAGTACGACGGCTATTTGGAAAAGGAACGGGAGATGGTGGAGCGCCTCGCGCGGCTGGAGGATGTCCCATTGGACCTTGGAACGGATTACGCACGGCTCACCTCCCTCTCCATCGAAGCGCGCCAGAAATTGGACAAGATCAAACCCAGCACGCTGGGCCAGGCTAGTCGCATCAGCGGGGTTTCGCCTGCCGATATGAGTGTGCTCATGGTCTATCTCGGCCGCTGATCAACACCCTTGTTCCACGTGGAACACACCCCCTTGGAAGCACTTACCACCTGCCCGATCTGCGGAGAGAACGAACTTGTTCCCTCGCTCGCAGTGGAGGACCGCTCCGTCAGTAACGAGACCTTCCATCTCACCGATTGCGCGCGCTGCGGCTTCCGGTTTACGAACCCGAGGCCGATCCAAGCCAACATCGGCCGCTACTACCAAAGTGCAGATTACATCAGCCACACGAACGCGGCGGCTAGCCTCCAGGACCGCATCTACCAACTCGCCCGGAAGTGGGCGCTTGGGAGCAAACACCGGCTCATCCGTCGCTACCAACCCAATGGACGAGTGTTGGACGTAGGCTGCGGAACGGGGGAGTTTCTGGCATACCTGAAGAGCAGGGGATACTTGGTCCACGGGGTTGAGCCCAGCATCAAGGCACGTGAACAAGCCATTGCGAACCACGCAGTGGAGGTGGTCCCAAGCCTAGAAATGGTGGCGCACCAGGAACGCTTCAAAGTGGTCACCCTATGGCACGTCCTGGAGCACTTGCCGGACCCACGCACCACCCTCAAAAACCTGTTCGCGTTGATCGCGGATAGAGGGCTGTTGGTGATCGCCGTTCCTGACCGCGGATCCTGGGACGCACAACACTATGGCCCCGATTGGGCCGCCTGGGATGTGCCACGCCATCTTTCCCATTTTCAGCAAATGGACATCAAGCGCCTGCTGCACGAGCATGGCTTCGAACTCGTGACTATTAAGCGTATGTGGCTCGATGCTGCCTACGTCTCCATGTTGACCGAGAAACATCGGGGGACGGGGGCGACCGTGGCCTTGTTCAAGGGGGTCCTCGTCGGTCTGTGGTCCAATGTGGTCTCGGCCCTCACCGGTCGCCCAAGCTCCAGTTCGCTCTACCTCGCTCAAAAAGCCAAGCCCTGAGAAGGCCTTAGAACAGGCGCTGGACGCGCTTGGGCGGTTCGCACAAGGGTGAACCCTTCGGCACCATGAAATCGGCGCGCTGAACGCGCTTATGAAGCTCGGTCTACCGCAGCCCCTATGTGGTTGATCATCAGGCGCTTGCGCACGCTCGAATACGAGGGCGGCTCCGCAACACCTCTAGGAGCAGCTCCACGCCTCTCCATCGACCCAGAACAGTCACCTGCTACCTTTGCGGCCCAATTTCAACGACCTCTCATCTGATTATGAGCACGACGATCTCCCTTCCCGCCAATAAGATCCCCGATGTCCTGAAAAGCCTCGGTTTGGAGGCGGTCAACAGCGGCGTCTCCACCGGTAGCCGATCGCTGAAAGGGGAGGGGGGCGGCCTTGATAGTCATAGTCCGGTGGACGGCGCGCTCATCGGCAGCGTGCGTGGTGCAAGTCGCGCAGAATACGATGCCGTAATGGCCACCGCACAGGAGGCCTTTCTCGAATGGCGCACTTGGCCAGCGCCAAAACGCGGCGAGGTGGTGCGACAACTAGGAGATGAGCTGCGCAGGCACAAAGCGGCTCTTGGGAAATTGGTGAGTTACGAAATGGGCAAGAGCTACCAGGAGGGCTTGGGCGAAGTGCAGGAGATGATAGACATCTGCGATTTCGCGGTGGGTCTTTCACGCCAATTGCACGGCCTCACCATGCACAGCGAACGCCCGGACCACCGCATGTACGAGCAATGGCATCCGCTCGGCATCGTGGGCATCATCACCGCGTTCAATTTCCCGGTCGCGGTGTGGAGTTGGAACACCGCGCTAGCGTGGATCTCGGGTAACGTGTGTGTCTGGAAGCCAAGCGAAAAAACGCCCTTGTGCAGCATCGCGTGTCAGCACATCGCCGCCGAAGTATTCAAGCGTAACAACGTTCCGGAAGGCGTGAGTATCATCGTAAATGGTGGTAGCGAAGTGGGGGAGTGGATGAGCCATGATGAGCGCATGCCGCTCGTGAGCGCCACAGGCAGCACGCGCATGGGCAGGGCCGTAGGCGCGGCCGTGGGCCAGCGTCTTGGCCGTTCGTTGCTTGAACTCGGTGGCAACAACGCCATCATCATCAGCGACAAGGCGGACCTGGACATGTCGCTGATTGGTTGTGTGTTCGGTGCGGTCGGAACAGCGGGACAGCGTTGCACCTCCACGCGTCGCCTCATCATTCACGACGGCGTTTACGATGCCTTCAAGGAGAAGCTCGTTAGGGCGTATGGTCAGCTACGCATCGGCGATCCGCTGGACGAGAAGAACCATGTGGGTCCGCTGATCGACACGCACGCGGTAGGCTTGTACAACAAGGCACTGGCGGCCGCCAAGGACCAAGGTGGTCGTGCGCTTGTTGAAGGCGGCGTGCTGCACGGCAACGGTTACGAGAGCGGCTGCTACGTGAAGCCCGCCCTGGTGGAGGCCTCGCCCGATATGGCCATCGTGAAGGAGGAGACCTTCGCGCCTATCCTCTACCTGCTACGCTACAAGGGCGATGTGAACGAAGCCATCACAATTCAGAACAACGTTAAACAAGGACTGAGCAGCGCGATCATGACGCTGGACCTGCGCGAAGCGGAACGCTTCCTGAGTGCGGTCGGCAGCGATTGCGGCATTGCCAACGTGAACATCGGCACCAGCGGTGCGGAGATCGGTGGCGCGTTCGGCGGGGAGAAGGAGACCGGTGGTGGCCGCGAGAGCGGTAGTGATGCCTGGAAAACCTACATGCGGCGCCAGACCAACACCATCAACCACGGCTCCAAATTGCCGCTGGCACAGGGTATCAAATTCGACCTGTAAGCCTTCCTAGCGGGGGCTTTCTTCGGGCCCGGATCCAACGGTCGGGCCCCGGGAATGCGGCTATATTCGCCGCCCTCTCGATGAGCCCCCATCTTCCTTCCCTCTTCATCGCTCTTGTTCTCGTCGCGTGCGGGGAGGGTGCAAAAACCGTGACCGAACCCCGTCAAGGGCTTTGGCGCATGGAACTGGACCTCAATGGGCCGCTTCTGCCCTTCACCTTTGAGCTGGCCAAGGCGGATAGCTCCGCGTGGACCATGCTCGTGCACAACAGCACCGAGAAGATCGAGGTAACCGACGTTTCCCTTCTTGGCGATACGATCCTCATGCGCATGCCCTTGTTCGATTCGGAGTTCCGGGGGGTCGTTGTCAACGACACCACCATCGTGGGTCGCTGGCACAACTACCTCAAGGGTCCGGAGTACAGTATTCCATTCCACGCCGTTGCCGGAACGAAGACCCGTTTTCCGGGAGGCTCAGTTCCAAGCGCCAACATCAGCGGCGCCTGGCGCACGCATTTCAGCGCGGGCACCCCGGACGCCTACAATGCCATTGGCGAGTTCCGTCAGGACAGTGCCGGGGTGGTGTCGGGCACTTTCATGACCGAAACCGGCGACTACCGCTTCCTGGAAGGGGTCCTGCATGGTGATTCGCTTTTGCTCTCGTGCTTCGACGGCTCGCACGCCTTCTTGTTCCAAGCGGTCCTTCGTGGTGATTCATTGCACGGTCATTACATGAGCGGTGTCCATTGGCAGGAGCACTGGGTGGCGGTACGTGATGCGAACTATGAACTGCGCGACCCCGATTCGCTAACGACGTTGCGTGAAGGATATGGTATGGTGGACTTCCGGTTCCCGGACCTCGAGGGAAATATGGTTGCTCGTTCGGATGAGGCTTTCCGAGGCAAACCGATGATGGTACAGGTCATGGGCAGTTGGTGCCCGAACTGCGTGGATGAAGCCCGTTTATTGAGCGAGGTCCATGGAAAGTACCATGTGCGGGGTCTGGAGATCCTCGCTATCGCCTTTGAGAAATACGAAGATCCCGACCAAGCGATCGGCGCATTGAAGCGCTTCAAGAAAACGCTCGGGGTCCCGTATCCGGTTCTATACGGAGGGGCGGCCTCCAAGGAGGTGGCTGGTAGCAAATTGCCCTTCTTGGACCATCTCATGAGCTACCCCACTTGCATCTTCATCGATCGGAACGGGATGGTTCGTCGCATACGGACGGGCTTCTACGGACCCGGTACGGGTGAGCACCATGAGCACTACAAGCGCAACCTCGATGCCTTCATCGAGACGTTGCTGGACGAGGAGTTGTCGATGGCGCAAACGCGCTGAGCACTACTTCATGGGTTTGTCCACTACGATGCGTTCCTCTCCATTGGCGAGCAACCACGCGGTGTGGAACACCAAGAGGGCGCGCGTGCGCAGAAGGTCGAAGCGGATCTTCTCCACATTGTCCCCGGGCTGATGATAATCCTCGTGCACTCCGCTGAAGTAAAAGATGCTTGGAATGCCCTTGCGTGCGAAGTTGTAGTGGTCGCTACGGTAATAGAACCTGTTGGGGTCGCTTTCCGCATTGAAGGTGTAGTCGAGCATTAGGCCCACCTGCTTGTTGGCCTCTTCATTGGCCGCGTGCAGCCCGGTGCTCAAGCGATCGCTGCCGATCACGTACACGTAAGGGGCGCTGGTGACATGCGCACTATCCACGCGCCCGATCATATCGATGTTCAGGTCTGCCACCGTGTTCGCGATCGGGAATATCGGATGGTCGCTGTAGTAGCGTGAGCCGAGCAAGCCCTTTTCTTCACCGCTCACCGGCATGACAAGCACGCTACGTCGCGGGCCATGCCCTTCTGCCTTGGCTTGTGCGAACGCTTGCGCGATCTCCATCAACGCCACCGTTCCACTGCCATCATCATCCGCACCGTTGTAAACCACGCCCTTCTCCACGCCAATATGGTCGTAGTGTGCGGTGAGGATGACGACCTCGTCCTTCTTGTCAGTGCCTTCGATGTAGGCCAGTACGTTCTCCGCCGTAATAAGCGCTTCCATATTCGTTGTCTTCAGAACGAAATCCACGGAAACGTTGTGTCCTGGCTTCCTCCGGCGCAACTTCTTGAACACGCTTGCGCCGAGGATCTCCTTTGTCGTGGTGTCTTCCAAAAGCACAAGTTGGCCTGCCTGACCCACACCATCCTTCTTCGTCTCGTAGGCCAGTTTCAAGCGCGAGCCATCGGCATGCACCATGTCTACCAAGCCCCCGAATTGCGGCATGCTCACCAAGATCACTGCCGCTCCTCCTTTGCGCACCGGCTCCAAGCGTGTGCGCAACAGGCGGAACATCGCCTCCCCTGTGCCCATCCCCGACGCATCGATAAGGACGGCCTTGTCGGTGAGGTCGAGCGCATCGGGCAATTTGCTCCCATCGCCGAGGTAGATCAACTCTTTCACCGCACGATCTTCCTTCAGCACCTCGTTGAAGTACAAAAGCCCTTTCAACAGTCCGAGGCTTTGGCCGTTGTGCTGTAGCGTCAACCCACCGGTGCGCTCTTCGATCAGCCCATACGGTTGGAAGTAGCCGTCAACGATGTTCTCCGCGTAAAGCGCAGGAACAGGCGGTATGCCCATGCTCGCGAAGTGCTTCTTCAGGTAGGCCGCCGCCAACTTCTGGCCCTCCTTGCCAGTGTCGCGTCCCATGTAGGCGTCGCTCGCCAACACCTCCAGGTGCGTGCGCAGTTCTTTCTCTGTGATGCCCTTGGCATAGTGGGTCGCCAGCGTGTCGCCCTGTGCATGAGCGGCACTGGTGAACAGGAGCGCGCACGCCCCCATGAACGAGTATCTCAACAGCATGCGGTCACGGTTCTATTTTCTCCACGCGGCGTTCGTGTCGGCCGCCTTCAAAGGAAGCGGAGAGGAAGGCATCCGTGATGGCAAGTGCTTCTTCCGTGGTGATGAAACGTGCGGCAAGCGCCAGCACGTTGGCATTGTTGTGCTCACGCGCCAAGCGCGCCACATCGGCACGCCATGCGATCGCAGAGCGCACACCGCGATGTTTGTTGGCGGTGATGTTCACCCCGTTGGCACTACCGCAGATGACGATCCCGAGCGGGACACTACCATCGCTCACTGCTTGTGCTACAGCGTGGGCATGATCCGGGTAATCAACACTGTCGAGCGCATTGGTCCCTTTATCAAGAACTTCCATACCCTTCTCTTGCAGGCGCTTGAGGATCTCCTCCTTCAACTCATACCCGGCATGATCAGCGCCGATGGCGATGCGTGAGGTCATGGGCCGAAGATACCCTTCGACCGATCCCACGATCGGATCGTGGGATCCCAGCTTTTACTGTGGATAACTGGTGATGGTCGGAACCATCTGTTCATATCCCCTGGTCCCCATGATCGATCCCTGATGGAAAACAAACTTTGTTCAGCTCCGGATCTACACCGGGATCGAACGATCGAGGGGTCCAATGAGCACCTCCTTTTTTCAACAATGGTTCCACCGACCATTCGTCAACGATCGTTGATCAATGTATACCTACCGTTGTCCTTGCTCGTTCTTCCATTGGCTGTGACCCGACCCGATCGTTCATGCACGGTGGACTAACTTTGATAACCGATCCGAACAAGTGCTATTCCACACTACGATCAACCCTTTCAACAGGACATACTATATCTACATCAATACATTAATTAAAGGATATAGATGAAGAGGTGTGTGTGTTATGTGATCTTGATGATGTGTGTGGTGGGCTCGATCATCGCACAAGGGGAGGAGGACGGTTACAAGCGCTACTACCATTCGAACGGCAAGGTCAGCAGCGAAGGATACCTGGTCGATGGCAAGCCTGAAGGCTGGTGGAAGACCTATTACGATAGCGGGATCCTGCGCAGCGAAGGGGGGAGGAAGCGTTTCCAACTTGATAGCCTCTGGCGCTTCTACACTCCCCAGGGAGCGTTGCAGAGCGAAACCAACTATGCTGCGGATAAGAAGGAGGGTCCCATGCGGAAGTACGATACCACGGGTACCTTGTTGAGCGAAGAATTCTATACGGCCGATCTGCGGGAGGGTGTAGCCCACTACTTCTACCCGAACGGCAAGGTGCAACGGGAGGTGCCTTTCAAAGCGGGCAAGGAAGAGGGCAGGGGGCTGGAGTATTCGGAAGATGGAAGAGTGGTCGCACTTCTCTACTACGGCACGGGTATGCTTCGCAAGCGCGAGGACATCAACCGTATAGACCGAGCGGGCATGAAACAAGGCCCTTGGAAAGAGTTCCACCCGAACGGAAAGGTGCGCACCGAAGGCACCTACGTGGATGATCGGTTGCAGGGGATATTCAAGGAGTACGATGCCTTGGGCAATCTCAAGGACCTGGTGAAGTATGATGCCGGCGTGGTGGATGCCAAGGCACAGGAAACGCTCACCGTGGAGATCAAGCGTACGTTCCACCCGAACGGCAAGGTCGCCTCGCTCGGCAGCTATTCAAAGAGCGGCAAACGCGAAGGATTGTTCAAGGAGTTCAGTCTGGACGGAACTGTTTCCTCGGCCAAGATCTACCAAGGCGACCAGCTCATCAGCCAAGGCCTGGTGAACGACATCGGGGCGATGGAAGGGCCTTGGGTTGAATACTTCGCTACGGGCGAGAAGCGCGCCGAGGGATCTTACAAGGAGGGCAAAAAGGACGGCGAGTGGAACTTCTATCACCGCAGTGGAAAGGTTGAGCAAAAGGGGAAATACTTGAACGGCCTGGCGCAGGGTACTTGGCAGTGGTACTACGAGGGAGGATCCCTGCACCGCGAGGAGCTCTACCGCAAAGGCCGCGAGGATGGTGCCTCAGCGGAATATGACGAGCAAGGCAAGGTGCTCACGCAAGGTGAATACATCGATGGTCAACGCGAAGGCAAGTGGCTCTACGAGGTGGGAGATCATAAAGAGGAAGGCGCATACAAAGGCGGTCTCAAGGATGGCCCATGGACCTATACCTACCAGGACGGGGGCAAGTACTTCACGGGCTCTTTCGTGGATGGTGAACCTAACGGGAAGCACAAGTGGTACTGGCCGAACGGCCAGTTGCGCCTTGAGGGAAGATTCACCATGGGGCTTGAGCAGGGCGACTTCACGTACTACAATGAAGGCGGCGTGGTCCTGTTGGTGATCAAGTACCGCGACGGCAAGGAGATCCGGATCGACGGCGAGCGCGTACCGCCACCCTATGCCGTAGGGGAAGAACAACCCTGAGGCGGACCCCAACGAGTAAGTTCGTCCCATGGACGTGGAAGCGGGAACCGAGCTTGCCCAGGCGTATTTGGAGTTGAAGAGGCAGTACAACGACCTCGTCAGCCGCAACCTCGCCGGCATCTTCCGCACCACGCCGGATGGACGCATGCTCGAGTG
>Ga0073899_10000756_pt1 | contig 29792 bp, 30 predicted proteins | sample KloWWTmetaKNB5Ph_FD_88975 | JGI IMG/M metagenome (GOLD analysis project Ga0073899, IMG submission 88975) | Active sludge microbial communities from Klosterneuburg, Austria, studying microevolution and ecology of nitrifiers - Klosterneuburg... | ecosystem: Engineered > WWTP > Aerobic digester >... | reverse complement strand
TTGAGGTCCAATCCGGGTCTCGTTCCCCTCCCCGTACGGCCCACCTCCATTCCAGGAGATCACCACCATGCTGAGCCTGTCCCCCTCCCGCACCTTCAAATCCCTGCTGACCTGTGCCCTGCTGGCCTTCGGCAGCTTAAGTCACGCCCAGCAGATCTTCCGTGTCACCGCGATCCCGGACGAATCGCCTACCGAGTTGGCGCGCAAGGCGGCGCCGCTGGTGAAGTACCTGGAGGGCAAGCTGGCGGTGAAGGTGGAGTTCACCCCGGTGACCGACTACGCCGCCTCGGTGGAGGCGCTGGTCAACAAGAAGGTGGACCTGGCCTGGTTCGGCGGTTTCACCTTCGTGCAGGCGCATGTGCGCTCCGGCGGCAAGGTGATCCCGCTGGTGCAGCGCGAGGAGGACGAGAAGTTCCGCTCGGTGTTCATCACCAGCGATGCCGCCATCAACGGCCTGGCAGACCTGAAGGGCAAGGATGTGAGCTTCGGTTCGCAGAGCAGCACCTCCGGCCACCTGATGCCGCGCAGCTTCCTGCTGCAGGCGGGCGTGGATCCCGACAAGGCCTTCCGCCGTGTGGCCTACAGCGGCGCACACGATGCCACCATCGCCGCGGTGGCCGCGGGCAAGGTGCAGGCCGGTGCGTTGAACATCTCGGTGTGGGAGAAATTCGTCGCCGACAAGAAGGTCGACACCACCAAGGTGCGCGCCATCTACACCTCGCCGGCCTACTACGACTACAACTGGACCGTGCATGCCGACATGCCTGTGGCCCTGCAGACCAAGCTGCGTGAGGCGTTCCTGGCGCTGAACAAGTCCACGCCGGAGGGCAAGGAGATCCTGGAGCTGCAGCGTGCCACCCGCTTCGTACCGACGAAGGCCGACAACTACAAGGGCATCGAGGCCGCTGCGCGCAGCGCCGGTCTGCTCTGAGCGCGGCGGCGATGAAAGTCGAGACCCAGGGCCTGGGCGTGCACCATCCGGCTGCCCGTGTCGATGCCCGCGCGGCGCTGGCACCGCTGAACCTGCGCATCGACGCGGGCGAGCAGGTGGCGGTGATCGGCCCCTCCGGTGCCGGCAAGACCAGCCTGCTGCAGGCGCTGGCCTGCGCGCTGCCGCCGGCACAGGGGCGGCTGCGGCTGGACGGCGTTGATCCCTGGGCATTGCCGCGCCGCAGCCTGCAGCGGCTGCGCGGTCGGCTGTTCCTCGCGCCGCAGACACCTCCGCTGCCGCCGCGTCAGCGGGTGATCACCGCGGTGCTGGCCGGCTGCCTGCCTGCGATGGGGCTGACGGCCAGCCTGGCCTCGTTGTTCTATCCGCGCGACATTCCGGCGGCCCACGAGGCGCTGGCCGCCTTCGACCTGGCCGACAAGCTCTTCGAGCGGGTCGATCGCCTCTCCGGCGGCGAGCGCCAGCGTGTGGGCCTGGCGCGCACCCTGCTGGCGCCGGCCTCGCTGTGGTTGATCGACGAGCCCCTGTCCGCGCTGGACCCATCGCGCGCGCGCCAGGCGCTGGCCGCTCTCACCGGCCAGGCCCGTACACGCGGCGCCACGCTGGTGGCCACGCTGCACCAGGTGGAGCTCGCACTCGAAGCCTTTCCGCGTGTGATCGGCCTGCGCGACGGGGCGCTGGCCTTCGACCTGCCGTGTGCCGAGGTGAGTGCCGCCCGACTGGCCGCCCTGTATGCCCAGCACGAGGCGGAGCTGCAGGCGCAGCCGATGCCAACCGAACCGCCGCCACCTGCCGTCCCGGCCCCGGTGGTGATGCACTGTCGCTGAGGGGCACAGGCGATGTCCGGTCGAAACCCAGTGGAACGGCGGGCCGATCCTGTGTGTCGACCGGGCTGGCCTCGCGTGAAACACCGCGTCGGGTATCCTGCGCAGGCCTGCACACACCCATGAACGTCGCTGCCCTGCCTCCTGTCGATCCGCGGCTGCGCGACCCCGCACTCTGGCCGCGCCTGGCCTGGGCCAGCGCCGCGCTGGTGCTGCTCTGGCCACTGGCCGTGGCCTGCGAGTTCCGGCCCTGGCTGCTGTTCGAGGCGGAGAACCTGCGTGTCACCGGCCGCTTTCTGGCCGACTTCCTGCCCCCGGCGCTGGGGGCCGAGTTCCTCTGGATGGTGGCGCGCGAGACCTGGCGCACCGTGGCCATCGCCACGGCCGGCATCACGCTGGCGCTGCTGATCGCACTGCCGGCCACCCTGCTGACCGCCCGGGTGCTGTCGGTGTCGGCGCTGTCGGGCCGCATGGCCAGGGGGCCCTTCCTGCTGCGCCAGGCGCTGCGCTGGAGCCTGATCCTGCTGCGTTCGGTGCCGGAGCTGGTGTGGGCGCTGGTGTTCGTGCGGGTGGTGGGCCTGGGCCCGACCGCCGGTGTGCTGGCCATTGCGCTCACCTACGGCGGGATGCTCGGCAAGGTCTACAGCGAAATCCTCGACAGTGGTGAGCCCCATGCCACCGAGACGCTGCTGCGCAACGGCAGCGGGCGCCTGCAGGCCTTCTTCTATGGCCTGCTGCCGCAGAACGCGGGGGAGCTGACGTCCTACACCGTCTACCGATGGGAGTGTGCGATCCGTTCCTCGGTGGTGCTGGGCTTTGTCGGTGCGGGCGGGCTGGGCCAGCAGCTCGACAGCTCGATGAAGATGTTCTCCGGCGGTGAGGTGGCCACCATGCTGGGGGTGTTTGTCGGCCTGGTGGCGCTGGCCGACCGGGTCAGTGCGGCGCTGCGCCGCGTGCTCGCCTGAAGCCGAAAGGCCGTCCCGATGCGCGACCAGCCCGCTGCCAATCCTCCGTACAAGCTGCCGCCACCTTTGTTTGACGCCCGCTGCCGCGCCTGCTGGATGGTGGCCGGCCTGCTGCTGCTGGTGCTGGCGAGCTTCTGGAGCCTGGACCTGCAGGTGGCGGCCTTCTTCTCGGGTGAGTCGGCCCGTTCGATGGGCCGTTTCCTGGCTGAGTTCTTTCCGCCGGACCTGTCGGAGCCCTTCCTCGCCAAGGTGGGCGTGGCCACCTTGGAGACGTTGGCGATGTCCGCGCTGGGCACCCTGCTGGCGGCGCTGGCCGGCCTGGCGCTGGCGCTGGCGCTGCCAGCGTCGCGCCTGCACGATGGCGATCGCGCCCTGGCGCGTGCGCCCACCCGCCTGCTGCTCAATGCGCTGCGCGCCATCCCGGAGCTGGTGTGGGCTGCGCTGCTGCTGATCTCGGCCGGCCTCGGGCCGCTGGCGGGCACGCTGGCGCTGGCGCTGCACACCACCGGCGTGCTGGGTCGGCTGTTTGCCGAGGCGATCGAAAACGCCCCCTCCGGCCCCGGCGACGCTCTGCGCGCACAGGGTGTGGGCCTGCTGAAGGTGACCGCCTACGCCACGCTGCCGCAGGTGCTGCCGCAGCTGGTCAGCTACAGCCTGTACCGCTGGGAAAACAACATCCGCGCTGCGGCGGTGCTGGGCGTGGTCGGCGCCGGCGGCCTGGGGCAGCTGTTGGCCTTCCACATGGGGCTGTTCCACATGCACAAGACCGCCACCCTCCTGGCGGCCATGCTGCTGCTGGTGGCGCTGGTGGACGCACTGAGCTATGCGTCGCGGCGCTGGCTGATGCGTTGATGCGCTGCCTGCACCCATGAGCACTGCCCCCCGCATCGGCACTCTCTTTGCCTACGACTGGGATGCCCAGGGCTACGCGGCGCTGGCGTCGCGCTGGCGCTGCGACCGGGCCGGCTTCGACCTGTTCGCCTTCCCCAGCAACGCCCGGCTGATCGGCTTCGACCTGGAGCGCTTCGCCGCGGCGCAGGCCCGACGTGGGCGGCGGCTGGGCTGGGCCGGGGTGGTGTCGCACCATGAGCAGTTCGGTGCGCTGGCCGCTGCGCTGGTGGCCGAGCGGCTGGGGCTGCCCGGCCCGCGGCCCGAGGCCATCCTGGCCGCGCAGCACAAGCTGCACGCCCGGCGTGTGCTGCAGCAGGTCGCGCCCGAGGCTGCGCTGCCGGCCCTGGCGCTGCCCTGCGCTTACGGAGAGGACATTCCGCAGGGGCTGGACTACCCCGCCTACGTCAAGCCGGTCAAGGCGGCGTTTTCGGTGTTGGCGCGGCGGGTGGATTCGCGCGAGGAGCTGCAGCGCCACACCCGCTTCGGCCGGCGCGAGCTCTGGGTGATCCGCCGCCTGGTCGAGCCCTTCGAGCGCGTCTGCCGCGAACGGCTGCCGGAGGCCGGGACGGCACACCGGATGATGCTGGAGGCCCCCCTGCCGCCCGACACGCCGCAGTACAACCTGGACGGCTGGGTGCACCGCGGCCGGGCCCATGCGCTGGGTGTGGTCGATGCGGTGATGTACCCCGGCACCCAGGCCTTCATGCGTTGGGAGCATCCCAGCCGGCTGGATCCGGCGCTGCAGGCGCGCGCACTGGACGTGGCGCAGCGCTTCCTGAGCGCGATTGGCTTCGACCAGGGGGCGTTCAACCTGGAGTTCTTCCACGACCCGGTGACCGACCGCCTCAGCGTGATCGAACTCAACCCCCGCCTGGCCTCGCAGTTCGGCGACCTGTACCGGCGAGTGCAGGGACGTGATCCGCATGAGATGGCGCTGCAACTGGCGGTCGGTGGCGACCCGGGCGCCCTGCCGCGCCGCAGCCCCAGCGCCGCTGCAGGTGCAGGTGCAGGTGCAGGTGCAGGTGCAGGTGCAGGTGCAGGTGCAGGTGCAGGTGCTGCGGCCAGCCTGGTCTACCGCAGCCTGCGCCCCGGCGATGAACCGCCGATGCCCGATGCAGCCCGGCGCGCCGCTTTCGCAAGCGCCTTCCCGGATGGCCTGCTGTTCACGCTGCCCAAGACCGGCCACGCGCTGGCACGCGAGTACAAGTGGCTGGGCAGCCACCGCTACGGCCTGGTGCACCTGGGCGGGCAGGACGCGCAGGACCTGCGCGAGCGGGCCGAACGTGCCAGCGTGCTGCTGGGATGGCCAGCGCCCTACGCGGCCGATGAGGTGGCGCAGACCAGCGCGACGACCGCCGCATCCGTGGAACGGCCCGATCAGCTGCCGACGGCCGTGGCCGCAGCGGGACACACCGGCTCGTCCGGGCAGGCGGTGACCTGGCGTTGAGCTGGGGCTTCAGCCACGGCAAGGGGCGCCTGTATTGCACTGCTGTCGGCCCTGACCGAACCGTGGGTTTTATACTTATCAGGGTATCTTGCCGAGCCACCTCGTGGCCGTACACCCATGGACATCCCCGGCTTCCTGCGCGACAACTGGCCCCTGCTGCTCCTGGCCTTGTGGTTTGGCCACAAGTGGTGGCGCTCCCGACGCGTCAAGGCCCTGCTGCCGTCGCTCAGGCAGCAGGGGGCGCTGCTGCTGGACGTGCGCTCGGCCGCGGAGTTCGCCGCAGCCAGCGCGCCCGGCACGGTCAACATCCCCTTGGGGGAGTTGAGCCAACGCCTGGCCGAGATCCCCAAGTCCGTTCCCGTCGTGGTCGGCTGTGCCAGCGGCACCCGCAGCGGCATGGCCAGGATGCTGCTCAAGAAAAACGGCTGCGCCCAGGTTCACAACATCGGGGCCTGGACCAGGTTCCTGTGAGCGACCCACAGGCCGGATCGTTCACAGCTTCTGATCATTGAGCTCAGCGCGCCGCGGCCACGATCTGTCCGGCCAGGCGCTGCAGGGCCTGGCGCATCGCCAGGGCCAGTGCGTCCGGTTGCGGACTGGACAGCGGCTGAGCCCAACGGAAGGCGCCGACCTGCGGCGGCTGTGCGCCGTCGGGTGAGGCCAGGCTCCATTGCGCCTGCAGCAGCAGGTTGCGGCCGGAGGGGTCGGGCTGCAGCGCCTCGATCTGCAGGCGCAGCTGCCGGCCGATGCGCAGTCCGGGCGGCAGTGGTGCACGCCAGACCTGCCCGGGCCCGCCCAGCGCGGCGGCCAGGTCCTGCTGCAGCGCACGCGGCAGCGCGTCACGCAGCGGCTCGGCCCAGCGCAGCCCGGCGATGGGGCGCAGGCCGCTGGGCCCGTCGGGGCGCCAGATGCGGTCGTCGTCCAGCCAGGCGGGCAGCAGCAGCGGCTCCATCAGCTGCCAGGGCAGGGCGGGCACTGGCCTGTTCGGCGGCTTCGCCTGACCAGGCGGCTCGGACGAGCCGTCGAGTTCAGGCAGGCGCAGGCGCCGCAAATCGGTGGCGGGGCTGGCGCAGCCGGCCAGCAGCGTGGGCAGGGCACATGCGCTGGCCAGCAGCGCCCGGCGAGCGGGCATGGCGCACCGACGCCGCAGCGGCGGGCAAAAGGAGTCGGCAGGCTCTTTCACGCGGGCTCCGGTTCAGCGCGGATCGGTCGATGCCGCAGCGGGGGGCGGGGCAGGGGGTGCGGCCACACCACGCAGCAGTGCGTCGGGTTGTTCGCGCAGCAGTTCGGCCAGTTCACGCAGGGAGCGGGCGGCCCGGCCCACTTCGACCAGGCTGCGCTGCAGCTCCGGGGTCAGGCTGGATTCGTCGCCCAGCGTGCGGCGCAGCACGGCGGCGCTGCGGGCCAGCTCGGTGGCCGCCTGCTGCCAGGCCAGCGGCAGAGGCGCCTGCGGGGCCAGGGTGGCCTCGGCCTGCGCCGCTGCGGAGGCAATGCGGGCAGCGGCGCTGGCGGCCTGCTGGCTGGCCTGGGCGATGTCTGCCGCTGCACGTTGCCCCTGGCCCAGGGTGGCCTGGGCCGACTGTGTCAGCGGGCCGATCCGGCGTTGCATGCTCTGCGCGAGATCGCCCAGGCGCTGCGAAGCCTGGCCGAGCTGCTGGAGCGTCTGCTCGGTCTGCGGCCCGCCGGCCAGGCTGCGCAGTGCGGCGGCGGCGGCGCGGGCTTCCTGCAGCAGGCCGTCCAGATCGAGCCGGGCCAGTTGCTCCTGCAGCGACAGCGGCGCCGGTACGGTGGGAATCTCCGGCAGACTGTCGCTGCGTGGTGATACCTGGGCGCGAACAGCCGGTGCCGCGGCCAGGTCCAGTTCGATGTAGCGCTGGCCGGTCAGCAGGCTGCTGGTGACCAGCTGGGCACTCAGGCCGCGCTGCAGCAACTGCGGCAGGGCCGGCGCACCGGGTTGCGCGGTGGACTGCGCGGTGGTGCCGAGCAGGCGGTCGAGTTCCGGCCCCCCCAGCGTGACTTCCACCGGCAGGCGCAGGCTGCCGCCGGGGCCGTCGTGTGCCACGCCGATGCCGGTCACGCTGCCCATCGGCAGGCCGCGAAACAGCACCGGTGCGCCCGGCGACAGGCCGACCAGCGACCCCTCGAAGTGCAGCCGCGCGCGTTCACTGCGGTCGAACACCCGCAGGCCAAACACCGCCACCACCGCGGCCAGCAGCAGCGCCAGGCCAAGCAGCGTGAACAGGCCGAGTCGCCAGGCGCGCCAGTGCGGGGTCATGCCGGGCATGCCATCGGCGATGAGGACGCCGCCTGCGGCCGGGCCGAACGGCCCCGGCTCAGGAACTCGCGCACCTGTGCAGGCCCCTGTGCCAGCAGGGCAGCGGGGGTGTCCAAAGCCGTCATCGTGAGCGCCTGTTCGTCCAGAAAGAGGGCGCGGTCGGCCACCGCGAAGACGCTGTCGATGTCGTGCGTGACCATCACCACGCTGGTGCCGAGGTCGTCGCGCAGGTGGCCGATCAGCTCGTCCAGCCGGGTGGCATTGACCGGGTCCAGTCCGGAGGAGGGTTCGTCCAGGTAGAGCAGCGCCGGGTCCAGCACCAGCGCCCGGGCGATGGCGGCGCGTTTGCGCATGCCGCCGCTGAGCGCCGCCGGGGTCAGCTCGAAGCCCTGCGGCAGCCCCACCAGTGCCAGCTTGTGGCGCGCCCGCCGTTCGCGTTCGGCCGGCGGCCAGTCGGTGAACAGGCGCATCGGCAGCATCAGGTTGTCGCCCACCGTCATCGAGCTCCACAGCGCCCCGGCCTGGAACATCACGCCGAAGCGGCGGCGCAGCCCGTCGCGGGTGGCCTCGTCGCAGTGGTGAAAGTCGTGTGATCCGTAGAGCACCCGCCCAGCCAGCGGCGTCTGCAGCCCGATCAGGTGGCGCAGCAGCGTGCTCTTGCCGCAGCCGCTGGCGCCCACGATGGCCAGCACCTCGCCGCGGCGCAGTGTGAAGGTCAGATCGCGCTGCACCACCCGGCCCTGGTGTCCCACCGCCAGGCCTTCGACCCGCAGCGGTGCAGCGGCCGGGTCCTGGGCTTCGGTGGGGGCCAGCGTTGTCGGGGGGGCCACCGTCAATACCCCAGCGAGGTGAAGAACACCGTGGTGGCGCAGGCCGCCGCAACGATCCACACCAGCGCCTTGACCACCGCACGGGTGGTGGCCTCGCCCACGGCTTCGGCATCGCGGCCGGCGCCCAGGCCCTCGCGGCAACCCGCCAGGGCCACCAGTGCGGCGTAGACGATGGCCTTGAACTGGCCGATCCAAAGATGTGTCCAGGTGAGTGCCTTCAGGCTGCCGTGCAGGTACTCCGCCGCCGGCACGCCGAAGGCCGCCACCGCGGCCGGCAGTCCCGCCAGCACCCCCACCAGCATGCCGAAGGCGGTCAGCAGCGGCATCACCAGCAGCAGCGCCAGCAGGCGCGGCAGCACCAGATGGTCCACCGGGTTGACGCCCAGCACCCGCAGGGCGTCGATCTCCTCATGCGACTGCATGCTGGCCAGCTCGGCCGCGAAGGCCGCTCCCAGCCGGCCGGCCAGGATCACTCCGGTCATCAGGCCACCGAGTTCGCGCACCATGCCCACGGTGACCACATCGGCGATCAGCGCCTGCGCGCCGATGCGCGCCAGTTGTGCGCCTCCCATGTACGCCAGCATCAGGCCCACCAGGAAGCAGGTGAGCACAACGATCGGCAGCGCCAGCGGCCCGGTGCGGTCGAGTTGTGCGAGCAGGTCGGTGCGCTGCATGCAGCTGCGCCCCCGCAGCAGCCGGCCGAGTGCCAGCAGCACCTCGCCAAAAAATACCAGCGTGCCGCCGGCCGAAATGAGCGACGCCCGGGTCCCGGACGAAGCCCGATCGTGCATCTCGGCCGGTCCCGGTCCCGGCAGCGGCGACACCTCAGCCTTCATCGGTGACGCGCTGCCAGCTCCCGCCGCGCAGGATCTCGTGCGGCCGGAACAGCGACTTGTAGGCCATCTTCGGGCTGGCAGCAATCCAGTAGCCCAGGTACAGGTACGGCAGGCCGAGCAGGCGGGCCTGTTCGATCTGCCACAGCACGTTGTAGGTGCCGTAGCTCGCGCCCTCTTCGGGGGCGTAGAAGGTGTAGACGGCGGACAGGCCGTCCTCCAGCACGTCGAGGATGGACACCATCTTCAGCTCGCCGAGCTGATCGGGGTCGTCGGTGGGCGTGCGGAACTCCACCAGCCGGGAGTTGACGCGGCTTTGCAGCAGGAACTGGGTGTACTGATCCACCGAATCCTGGTCCATGCCACCGCCGGCGTGGCGTTCGTTCTGGTAATGCAGGTAGAGGCGGTAGTGCTCCGGCACGAAGCCCAGGCGCAGCACCCGGGCCTTGAGGTCCTGGTGCTGCCGCCAGGCGCGGCGCTGGCTGCGGTTGGCGTGATACTCGCCGACCGGGACACGCAGCGGCACGCAGGCGCTGCAGCCGTCGCAGTAGGGTCGGTAGGTGAACATGCCGCTGCGCCGGAAGCCATTGGCCACCAGGCCGGTGTAGGCCTGCGCATGGATCAGGTGCGACGGTGTAGCCACCTGCGAGCGGGCCTGCCGGTCCGGCAGGTAGCTGCAGGGGTAGGGCGCCGTGGCGTAGAACTGCAGCTGGGCGAGCGGAAGTTCCTTGGGGTAGGTCACGCGGAGGAGCCGTCTGCGGTCGGGGTTGGCGGGGCAGTGTCGATCAGGGACGCGGCGGCGGCTTCGGGCAGCAGCAGCGACCAGTGCGCCGGATCATAGGTCCAGGCCCGCGGCGGCGGCAGATCGACAACCCGAGTCAGGTGTCGCTCGAATGCGTCACGCGGGACCGGTCGAGCGCCCAGGCTGGCCAGGTGGCCGGTCTGCTGCTGGCAGTCGATCCAGTCGATGCCCTCGGCCCGGCAGAAGGCCACCAGTGCGCACAGGGCGAGTTTGGAGGCGTCGGTGCGGTGGGCGAACATCGACTCGCCGTAGAACATGCGCCCCAGGTTGACGCCGTACAGGCCCCCGACGAGTTGCCCGTCCACCCAGGTCTCCACCGAATGCACCTGCCCGGCGGCATGCCAGCGGCGGTAGGCCGCCTGCAGGCGCGGCAGGATCCAGGTGCCTTCCTGGCCCTCGCGTGCCGTGCCGGCGCAGGCGGCGATGACGCGGTCGAAGGCCGAGTCGAAGCGGATCTCGCCGCCCGGCGTGGCCAGGAAGCGCTGCAGCGCCTTGCGCAGCGAGCGGTGCAGGCGCAAGTCTGCAGTGGCCAGCACCATGCGCGGCGCGGTGCTCCACCACAGCAGCGGCTGGCCCTCGGAGGACCAGGGGAAGATGCCCTGTCGGTAGGCCAGCCGCAGCCGCGCCAGGCTCAGCCCGCCGCCGGCGCAGAGCAGCCCCTCCAGGCCCTGCGGCTCCTCCAGCGCCTGAGCGGTGGGGGGGAAGGGCTGCGGATCGGACTCGGCGTCCGACTCGTCGGGCAGCCAGGGCAGCATGCGTTGGGCCGGCTCGGTGCGCGCTCAGCGCAACTGCAGGTCCTCGGCGCCGTATTCGATGCCCAGGGGCTCGATCAGCAGGCGCTTGGGGCCCTCTTCCACCCGGCCGGCCACCCAGGCGTCGATGCCCTGGGCGCGGGCGACCGCGGCGGTCTGCTCGGCCTGATCGGCAGCGACGAAGATCGCGAAGCCCGCTCCCATGTTGAGGGTGGAGTAGGACTCGTTGTTGTCCTGGCCGGCCAGGGTCTGGATGAACTTGAGCACCGGTGTCACCGGCGGGACGGTGCCGATGCGGTAGGTGAAGCGTCCCGGGTGGCGCAGCAGCTTGCGCCAGCCATGGCCGGTGATGTTGGCGCAGTAGTGCGGCGTGATGCCGGCCTGCCACAGCGCCTCGGTCACCGGCGAATACAGCACGGTGGGGGCCAGCAGCGCCTCGCCGTAGGTCAGGCCGGGGTGGTTGGCCGGGTCGATCTCGGTCAGGTAACCCTGCGGCAGGCGTTCCACCAGCTTGCGCGCCAGGCTCAGGCCGTTGGCGTGGATGCCGGAGGAGGCCAGCAGCACGATGGCGTCGCCCGGGCCGAGCTTGTCGCCCAGCGACAGGCGCTCTTTGGGGTTGACCAGCCCGGTGCAGCCGGCAGCCAGGTCGATGCGGCCGGCTTCGACGATGCCCGCCAGCGCCGGCGTCTCACCACCACCCCAGGCCACGCCGCAGCGGTCGCAGGCGGCCTTCCAGCCGGCCACCAGGGCCTGGGCGCGTTGGGCGTCGCCGAACCAGTCGGAGCCGCCGGCGGCCCAGTAGGCCTGCACCAGCAGCGGGGTGGCGCCGACGGTGATCAGGTCGTTGATGGCCATCGCCAGGGTGTCCTGAGCAATGCGGTCGTACCAGCTCTTCCCGGTGAGCCGGGCCATCTCGTCGGCCACCAGGGTCTTGGTGCCCAGGCATTCGACGATGGAGGCGAGGTAGAACGGCCCGACGTCGACCACGTAGGCCGATTCGCCGCGCGAGGCGGCCACCTCGCTGAAGCCGTGCGGCGCCAGGTGGCCCGCGGTGGCCGCGGCGGCGCGCTGGGCGGCGATCTTCAGGGGATCGATCAGGTCGTAGTTGACGCCGGCCTGTTCGTAACTCAGGCTGCCTGAGCCGCCGGTGGTGCCGGTGGTGCCGGCAACGGGGGTGTTCTGCGGTTGCATGGGGCGTGATTATCCCGGAGGTGCAAGGCTTCGTTGTCCGGACGCGATCGGTCGCGTCCGGTTGGACCCGGCTCGTAGAATCCCCCCCCTATGAGCTACCTCGTCCTGGCCCGCAAGTACCGTCCGCGCAGCTTCGCCGAGATGGTGGGGCAGGAGCATGTGGTGCAGGCGCTGGGCAATGCGCTCACGCAGCAGCGGCTGCACCATGCCTACCTGTTCACCGGCACCCGCGGGGTGGGCAAAACCACGGTGTCGCGCATCCTGGCCAAGAGCCTGAACTGCACCGGAGCGGATGGTCAGGGCGGCATCACAGCCCAGCCCTGCGGGGTGTGCGCGGCCTGCCGCGACATCGATGCCGGCCGGTACGTCGACTACATCGAGCTGGACGCCGCTTCCAATCGCGGGGTGGACGAGATCAGCCAGCTGCTGGACCAGGCGGTCTACAAGCCGGTGGTGGGGCGCTTCAAGGTCTACATGATCGACGAAGTGCACATGCTCACCACAACGGCCTTCAACGCCATGTTGAAGACGCTGGAGGAGCCGCCGGAGTACCTGAAGTTCGTGCTGGCCACCACCGACCCGCAGAAGGTGCCGGTGACGGTGCTCAGCCGCTGCCTGCAGTTCAACCTGCGGCCGATGGCGCCGGAGACGGTTTACGAGCACCTGCAGACGGTGCTGGCGGCCGAGGCGATCGAGGCGGAACTGCCCGCGCTGCGGCTGCTGGCGCAGGCGGCCCGGGGGTCGATGCGCGACGCCCTGTCGCTCACCGACCAGGCCATTGCCTTCGGTGGCGGTCGGCTGGAGGAAGGCGCCATCCGCCAGATGCTGGGTGCCGTCGACCGCAGCCATGTCACGCGCATCCTGGAGGCGGTGGCCGCGGCCGATGGCGTGGCGCTGGTCAACACCGTGGGCGAGCTGCGCGGCCTGGGCCTGTCTGCCGCCGGCACGCTGGAGGAGCTGGCCACCCTGGTGCAGCAGCTGGCGGTGCTGCAGGCGGTGCCGCAGGCCGCCAACCCCAACGACCCGGACCTGCCGCTGCTGCAGCACCTGGCCGCCCTGCTGTCATCGCAGTAGGTGCAGCTGGTCTACAGCGTGGCGGTGCACGGCCGCGCAGAGCTGCCGCTGGCGCCGGACGAATACAGCGGGCTGACGATGGTGCTGCTGCGGCTGCTGGCCTTCAAACCCTTCGGCGGGGCACCGAGGTCGCCCCGTGCGCCGGGGGAGGGTGTGGCCAGCCCGGGGACCGGGCCCGCAGCGAGGGTGGCTGCATCGACCGCTGCGGCCGCCCCTGCCGTGGCACCGGCCGCTGCGGCGGCGCTGCGCCCCGCACCGTCGCCCAGCCAGCCGCTGCGCCGGCCAGAGGCTGCCAGTGTTGCCGTGCCGGTTCCTCCTGTGCTGGCACAGCCTGCCAGGACAACCGCCGCCCCGGAGCCGGCGACCGTGCCGGTGACGTTGCCGGTGACGTTGCCGGTGGTGGCCGCCCGAGCCAGCTCGGGCTCGGAACCCAGCCACGGCAGTTCAGTGCCGCCCTGGGAGGATGACGATGCGGGGCTGATGGCCGAGCCGCCGTCGGCCCCAGCGGGGCGGCCGGAACCGCCCCCCGAGCTTGAGCCCGAAAGTCCGGCTGCGGCTTTGCGCAGGTCACCGTCGTCGGGGATTGAGCTGAGGCCCGAAGCAGAGCGCCCGGCACCCCTCCCCGTCAGCGCTGCAGAGCAGGCCTGCACCGACCGCTGGGTGGAGTGCTGCCGGCAGCTGTTTGAACGCCAGGCCCTGCATGGCCTGGTGCGCGAGGCCGCCTGGCAGGCGCAGTGTGTGCAGATCGACGAGACCGCCCAGCCCCCACGCTGGACGCTGCGGCTGGAGCGCGAATCGCTGCGCCAGCCCGGCCACCGCGACCGCCTGCAGGAGGCGCTGTCCAACCTGCTGGGCCAGCCGGTTCAGCTGGAGCTGCTTGCCGGTGCGGTGGGCGACAGCGCGGCAAGGCGCGAGGCCGCAGCCCGCGCCCGCGCCCAGGCGCTGGCCGAAGAAGAGATCCGCCAGGATCCGCTGGTGCTGGAGCTGCTGGCGCGTTACCCCGGCTCGCGCATCGTGCCGGGGTCGATCCGGCCGGTCTGAGTGCCGCGGTCCTTCCATCCGCCGCGATCCGCGAGAATGCCGGCCACCGGCTTCGTCCCACGAGCCTCATCCCTCTGTCGAAAGGAACACCCATGATCAAAGGACAACTGGCCGGCCTGATGAAACAGGCCCAGGCCATGCAGGACAACCTCAAGAAGGCGCAGGACGAACTGGCCAACATCGAGGTGGAAGGCCAGTCCGGCGCTGGCCTGGTGAAGGTCACCATGACCTGCAAACACGACGTCAAGCGCATCGCCATCGACCCCAGCCTGCTGGCCGAGGACAAGGACATGCTGGAGGACCTGGTGGCGGCCGCCTTCAACGACGCGGTGCGCCGAGCGGAGTCCACCAGCCAGGAAAAGATGTCCAAGCTCACCGCCGGCATGCCGCTGCCGCCGGGGATGAAGTTCCCGTTCTGATCGCCAACCGCCGCTAACCACCCCCCTCGACCGCTTCTGCCATGTCCGTGGCCCACCCTGGAGGCAGCGCCGACGCCCTCGGCCGCCTGATCGAGGCCCTGCGGCTGCTGCCGGGCGTGGGCGTCAAGTCCGCGCAGCGCATGGCCTACCACCTGCTGCAGCACGAGCGGGACGCAGCGCTGCGGCTGGCGCAGGCGCTGGACGACGCGGTGCACCAGGTGCGCCACTGCGAGCGCTGCCACACCTTCACGGAACAGCCGGTCTGCAGCACCTGCCTGGACCCGCTGCGCGATGCCCGCCAGCTCTGTGTGGTCGAGACCCCGGCCGACCAGGCTGCGGTGGAGCGCACCGGCAGCTACAAGGGGCTGTACTTCGTACTGATGGGTCGGCTGAGCCCGCTGGACGGCATCGGGGTGCACGACATCGGCTTGCCCGCGCTGCTGCAGCGGGTGACCGAAGGGGGCGTGCAGGAGGTCATCGTGGCCACCAATTTCACCGCCGAGGGTGAGGTGACGGCCCACGCCATCTCGCAGGCGCTGCAGCGCAGCGGCGTCAAGGTGACCCGGTTGGCTCGGGGGGTGCCGATCGGCAGCGAGCTGGAGTATGTGGACCTGGGCACCATCGCCCACGCCCTGTCGGACCGGCGCTGAACGGGCGCCGGCCGACCGGTTGCGACCCAGCGGTCGCACAGTGCCGTACAGGGCCGCATGCGGCCCGCCGGGCGGGCCGCCCCGGACCTTCAATCGTTGTTGCGGCCCTTGGCCACCTTGACGGCGGAGCGGGGTTTGGCGGCCGGCTTGGCAGCGGAGGCCGTGCGCTTGGACCCGGCCTTGGCCACTGCCTTGGCTCGGGTGGGCTGCCAGACCACCAGCGTCTGGCCGGCGCTGAGCTTGCTGCCGGCCGAGAGGCGATTCCACTGGGCCACCTGGGCGGCAGTGACACGGTGACGTTTGGCCAGGCTGGCCAGGGTGTCGCCCTTGCGGGCCTTGACGTTCACCTTGCGCAGCGGCGGCTGATCAGGCGCCAGTGCCATCTGGGCATGGTCGGCCAGGTGCTCGCTCACGTCCGCCTCGCGCTGGGCGCTGCGCGGCACCAGCAGGGCTGAGCCGGCCTTGACCAGCATGCGCGGCGGGATGCGGTTGACCTCGCGCAGCCGGGCCTCGCTCATGCCGCTCTGGCGCGCCGCATCGGCCGGGCGCATGGTCCGGGGCACCACCCAGGCGGTCCAGCTGGCCAGCGGGCCGCGGTGCTGCTTGAGGTTGCGCAGGAAGTGGTCTGCATTGTCGAAGGGCAGCAGCACCTGCGGGGTGCCGGCCGCCAGGATCACCGGATTGTTGTGCTGCGGGTTGAGCTGGCGGAACTCCTCTTCACCCAGGCCGGCCAGGCGGGCCGCCAGGGTCACGTCGATGTCGCGCTGGATCGGCACACTCAGGAAGTGCGGGTGGTTGCGCAGGTCCGGCAAGGCGAGGTTGAAGGCTGCGGCGTCGGCCACGATGTTCTTCACCGCCATCAGCTTGGGCACGTAGTGGCGCGTCTCCAGCGGCATCGTCAGGCTGAGGTAGTCGGTGGGGCGGCCGGCCTTCTCGTTGCGGGCGATGGCGCGCTTGACGTTGCCCTCACCCCAGTTGTAGGCCGCCAGCGCCAGCTGCCAGTCGCCAAACATGCCATGCAGGCGGCCCAGGTAGTCCAGCGCCGCCCGGGTGGAGGCGAGTACGTCCCGCCGGTCGTCGCGGAACAGGTTCTGCCGCAGGTCGTAGTCGCGCCCGGTGGAGGGGATGAACTGCCACATGCCCGAGGCCCGCGCGGTGGACATGGCCTGCGGATTGAAGGCGCTTTCGATGAAGGGCAGCAACGCCAGCTCGGTGGGCATCTTGCGGCGCTCCACCTCCTCGACGATGTGGAAGAGGTACCGTGAGCCGCGGTCGGTCATGCGCCGGACGTAGTCGGGGCGGGCGGCGTACCAGCGCTCGTGGTCCTGCACCAGTTCGCTGTCGAGCGCCGGCAGGGCGAATCCGGCGCGGATGCGCGCCCAGAGGTCGGTCTGCAGGGCCGGGGCATCGGTCTGCACCGGCACGTCCGGCTCCAGTGGGTCGCGGGGTTTGCCGGCGGCGTCCTCGGGTCGGTCTTCGGCCGGCATCGTGGCCATGGGGGGGGCCGGCGTCGGGGAGGCTGCAGGTCCGTCCAAGGCCGGCAGCGGGGCCAGCGGGCCTTCCCGAGGCGTGGTTCCGGCAGGCGGTGGGGCCGCTGCGGCGTGCGGGGAGGGTGGGGCGGCCTGAACCGACGGGCTGTTGGACGCCAGGGGCGTGGCTGCCGGTGCGATGGGGGCGGGGACGCTTGTTGTGGCGCTCACCTCACGACCGCCAACCACGGTGATTTGCGGTGGCGGTGCCACGGCATCGGCCGGAAGGGGGGCGGTGGCACAGCCGCTGAGGGCGGCGACGACCAGGCTCAACCAGGCGCAGGAACGGGGGAAACGAGGGAAATGGGGAAATAGGGGGCCCAGGGGTGAGCGCAGGGTCGACAAATCGGTCATCGGAACTCGTTTTTCCAGGCCCGCAGGGCGGCAAATACCGCCACCGGGTCGTTGGGGTCGGTGCCGGGGCCGGCATGGGCCACGGCGGCGCGTTGCACCGCAGGTTGATCGCAGCGCAGGAAGGGGTTGATCCGGCGCTCCCGCGCCAGTTCCGCCGGCAGCGTGGGCTGCCCCTGCTCGCGCAGGCCGCTGCAGTGGCGCAGGTGCCCGGCCACGTCGCTGCTGGCGGGTTCCACCGCGGCGGCAAAACGCAGGTTGGACAGGGTGTATTCGTGGGCGCAGCAGATGCGGGTCGCATCCGGCAATGCGGCCAGGCGGCTCAACGAGGCGTGCATCTGCGCCGGGCTGCCTTCGAACAGCCGCCCGCAGCCGGCGCTGAATAGGGTGTCGCCGCAGAACAGCACCGGTGCCTGGCCGACCGGCTGGATGAAGTAGGCCAGGTGCCCGGCGGTGTGGCCAGGGGTGTCGATCACCTCGATCTCCAGGCCCAGCGTGCGGATCGAATCGCCGCCGCGCACCGGGTGCACCGCAGCGTCCGCCGCGCCTGGCACGGGCAGTCGCTCGTTGGCGGGTGTCCACAGGGGCACGCCGGCAAAGCGCTCACGCAGGGCCATCACCCCGCCGGTGTGGTCCGGGTGGTGATGGGTCACTAGAATGCCGCACAACGTGAGCGAAGCCTGTTCCAGCGCCTGGAGCACGGGCAGTTCATCCCCCGGATCCACCACCACGGCCTTGCGGCCATCGTGGACGAGCCAGATGTAGTTGTCGGCGAATGCGGGCAGGGCAACGAGATTCATGGTGCAAACCCGCCGGATTATAGAGAGCGACCCCTGGCTGAAGACCCCCGCAGGACGTTACGTCCTGGCCTGGGAGCAGCAGCGCCTGGATGCCCTGGTGGCCGATCTGTTCGGTTTCCACGCGCTGCAGCTGGGCTGGCCGGCTCTGGACGCGCTGCGCGCCAACCGCATGCCGCACCGCTGGCTGCAACTGGACCAGGCGGTTGATGGGGTGATTCTGCCGCCGGACTTCGCACCCGCCGGCATGCCGCGTGCGGTGCAAGTGAACGCCGAGTTCGAGGCGCTGCCCTTTCCTGCAGCCTGCCTGGACCTGGTGGTGCTGGCCCACACGCTGGAGCTGTCGTCTGACCCCCACCAGACTTTGCGCGAGGTGGAGCGGGTGCTGGTGCCGGAAGGGCGGGTGGTGGTGCTGGGATTCAATCCTTCCGGTCTGTTCGGGCTGGGCCACCGCACGGCTGCAATGGCCCGGCGGCTCCACCGCTGCGAACAGAGCCTGCCCATCCGCGGCGAGATGATCGGCTGGAGGCGCCTGCGCGACTGGCTGCGCCTGCTGGGCTTCGAGATGGAGCAGGGCCGCTTCGGCTGCTTCCGTCCGCCCTTCGGGACCGAACGCTGGCTGGAGCGCAGCGCCTGGATGGAGCCGGTGGGCTCCCGCTGGTGGCCGGTGCTGGGGGGGGTCTACACCCTGCAGGCCGTCAAACGGGTGCGCGGCATGCGCCTGATCGGCACCGGCTGGAAACGCCGCCCCCAGGCCAGCGGCGCCCCCGCCGTGGCGGTGCAAAGCCGCCTGCCGCAAAGCAGCCCGCAGCGCAGCCCGTTGCACCCCGGTGCACCGTCCATTCCTACCGATACGCCATGACTCAGACCCCTGTCCCGACCCCTGACCAGACCACTCCCGCCTCCCCTGCCTCTGCTGCCTCTTCTGCCCCGGTTTCCGCCGCTCCCCGCGCCCCCCTGCCGATCCAGCGTCCCCAGGTGGTCGTCTACACCGATGGCGCCTGCAAGGGCAACCCGGGCCCCGGCGGCTGGGGGGTCTGGCTGAAAAGCGGTGACCATGCCAAGGAGCTCTGGGGTGGCGAGCGCCACACCACCAACAACCGCATGGAGATGACTGCGGTGATCGAGGCGCTGGCCAGCCTGAAGCGCAGCTGCGAGGTGGTGATCTACACCGACAGCAGCTACGTCAAGGACGGCATCACCAGCTGGATCCACGGCTGGAAGAAACGCGGCTGGAAAACCGCCGACGGCAAGCCGGTGAAGAACGTTGAGCTCTGGCAGCGCATCGATGCGCTGGCGCAGCTGCACCGGGTGGACTGGCGCTGGGTCAAGGGCCATGCCGGAGATCCGGGCAACGAGAAGGCCGACGAACTGGCCAACCGCGGCGTGGCCGAGGGCATGGGTCGAGGCTGACCTGCCGTTGCCTCCGGCTGCGGCGGGCGCAGCGGTTCAGCGCACGGTGTAGCCGCGCCCCTCCAGGCAGGCCACGCGGGCGCGCTGGTAGTCGCCGCGGCGGGCCCAGGCGCTGCCGTCGGCCTGGCCCGCTGCGGTGGCGGTGGCCGTGTCGGTGGGGTCGAAACCGCTTTGCCCCACCGCCCAGCGGTGGCATTCGTACTCGTCGCTGGCCTGCTGTTCGGCGTTCTGGCCCTGGCGGGGGTAGACGAAGGTCCTGTCGCTCTGGGCAGCATCCGGCTGGGCCAGCGGGGCCTGCACCACCTCGTAGCCGCTGTCGGGGTGGCGGCGGTAGTACACGCCGTTGACGTAGTAGTAGGTCAGGCCCCCCAGCACCACCGCGGTGGCAAAGCTTGGCAGGTCCATCACCACGATCCCCAGCGGCGGGCGCACCACCACATAACCGTGGCTGCCGCGGGAGTACCAGATGCCGTCGCCGTAGTGGTAGCCGACGCCACCCCAGTAAACGATGCGCGAGCGTGGCGGCGGGGTCACCACCGTCCAGCCCGGGCGCGGGTAGTCGCGGTTGTGACCGTAGGCGCCGTCCCACCAGCGTTGGCGGTCATCTCGCCGATCGTCGCGGCGATCATCGCGTCGGTCGTCCCGGCGGTCATCGCGCCGGTCCTCCCTCCGGTCGTCGCGGCGGGGCTCCTGTGCGGCCGGTGCGCGCTGCTGGAAGGCGCCCCGATCGCGGCCGCGGTCGTCGCGGCCCTCGCGCCCTTCCCGATCGGCCTGGGCCAGTGGCGACCAGACTGCAGCGACCAAGGCCAGGGCCAGAGCCAGGGCATTTGCCGGCCGATGGCGGAGGTGGGGGCGGGGGTGGCCCAGCGGTGCAGCACAGGGGCTCATGGAAGGATCTCCAGGTCAGGGCGCCGAAACGCGGTAGCCGCGTGCATCCATGCAGGCGGACATGGCACGGCGGAAGTTGTCCAGGCCGGTGTTGGGGCGCGGTGGCGGCGTGCGTGCCGCCTGCTGCTGCTCCACCGTGCGGGCGCGGGACTCTTCCACCGCCGCGCCCATCAGGGCGCCGAAGATGGCACCCATCACCGCCCCCTGGCCGCTGTGGCGCGAGCCGGACAGCACCGCCCCGGCCACTGCGCCGGTGGCCGCGCCGGCCACCACACTGCGGCCGTCGCGGGGGTCTCGGGGATCGCGGCCATCAGGTTCGGCCGCGCGAGAGGCGGCGCTGGCGGCGGGCTGGCCGGTGATGGGGGTCATGCCGGGGTCGATGCCGCTCTGGTGCACCGCCCAGCGGTAGCACTCGTAGCGGTCGCGCTCCTGCTGCGCCTCCGACTGATTGCGCATGGGGTAGAAGTACATCGGAGCGGGCGCCGGTGCCGGTGCTTGGGCCTGGGCAGGTGGCGGGCGGCGGTAGCGCGGCCCGTCCGGGCTGTCGTAGCGTGGCGCCACCACGCAGCCGGAGAGGGTGAGGGCCGCCAGCAGCAGGGCCAGGAGCGGAGCCAGGGAGGGGGAGGTGCGCATTCGCGATTCCATGCAGGTTTGAACGGCCGAGCCGGCCAGGGTGCCGACCGGACTTTGTAAAGCTGCGCAAAGCCAACAGGTGATCAGAATGGCCGCCCCACCTGCAGGTAGCCGATGCTGCCACGGGGTTCGTCCAGGGCCCGGGCCCAGCCCAGGCGGGCCTGCAGGCCGATCGAGTAGGCGAGTTTCAGCTCGGCCAGCAGTTCCAGCCCGACTCCGCGGTGGTAGGCGGGAGCGTCGGCCAGGGGCGCGGCACCGGGTGTCCAGGCCCGGCCGGCGTCGATGAACAGCGCAGCGGAGAGCCGGTTGATGCCCAGGGGCGGCACCATGGCATGGCGGTCCAGGTCGGCCAGCGGCTGGCGCCATTCCAGCGAAGCCACCCGGGCGCTGCGGCCCTGCAGCGCGGCCTCGTTGCCCTGGTAGCCGCGCAGCGCGATGTCGCGGCTGTTGAGCACCGTGCCGAACTGCAGCTGCGGGTCGCTGGCCCCTCCGAGCTGGTAGGGCCGGGTTCGCTGGCTGCTGCGCACCTCGGTGAAGCGGGCCGCCAGCACGCCGCGGCCCAGGACGGCGGGCAGCGGCAGGTATCCGCGCAGGTCGGCGCGCAAAAGCTCACCGTTCCAGCCGGTGCCGGCAGACCGGTCGGCTTCGCTCAGGAAGGGTCGGTAGGTTTCATACAGCAGGGTGCCACGCCAGCCTTCGTTGGGGCCTTCGCTCCACCAGTTGCTGCTGCGCCGGTCCACATCCAGCAGCAGGGCGGCCAGGCGGTCGTTGCGCAGCGTGCGGCGCGCCGGTGTGGCGCTGTAATCCTCGGTTTCCTGCAGGTCGACGTGGTCCAGCGCCAGCCCACCGCCCAGCCAGACGCGCTGCTGCAGCCGCTTTTGCAGTGGCAGCATCGACAGCCACTGCAGCTGGGTGTGGCGTTCGTACAGCAGCGGGATGTCGCCGCTGCGGCTGGCGCTCCAGGCCAGGGTGCGCAGCTGGCGGTTCAGGGCGATGGCATGCTGGTCCAGCCACAGGACCTCCGCCGTGCCGAACAGCTCCTGCTGGCTCGGCGCCCACTGCAGCGCCAGGGCGTACTGGTGCCAGCGCAGGGCGTCGCTGCCGTAGATGCTGGCGCCGTAGCCGTTGAGGCCCCGGTCGGCGCTCAGCAGGGGCCACCAGCTGCGTGGGCGCAGGCTGGCCAGGGCGCTGTAGGGCCGGTCGGCTCCCAGCAGGCTGGTGGCTTCCGGCGCCAGGGTTGGGGCGGGCGGTGGGGTTGACCTGGAGGATGAGGTTGAGACAGACGAGGGGGATGACGCAGATGAGGCCGAAGGCGGCGTGGCCCAGCCGCGGCCACTGACCTGCCAGCGCCGGTCGGGCCCCAGCGGCAGGGTCTCCAGGGCGGTGGGGTCGGTCAACCGGCTCAGGCGGTGGCCACCGGGGGCGATCTGTACCGTGGCCAGCCCGGCAGCGGACTGGCTGCCGCTGTGGGTGACGGTGCCGGTGTGGCTGTGGGTCAGGCGCTGCAGCCGCTCCCCGCTGAGCCGCCAGACCTCGCTGCCGCCGTCGCGGGCGGCGATGAACTCCAGGCTGGGCGTGCCGCTACCCGGCTCGTCGCGCCCCAGCCGCAGGCTGTGCAGGGGGGCATCGACCCGCAACCGGGTGACCGGCTGTGCACCGGCTGCGTCGAGCGCCAGCTCCTGCAGCCGCCAGTCGCCGCCCTGGCGCTGGAGGAAGGCCACCCGCAAGCCGCCCGGCAGCGCCACCAGATCGACCAGGTCCACGCCCTCCGGCGGGGCGTACAGCAGCTGGGGCAGGCCGCCTGGGGGGCTCAGGTTCAGGCTGACCAGCCGGGTGCGCCCGGCATCGAGCTGCAGGGCCAGCACGCGCTGGCCCGCCCACACCGCCCGCAGCAAATGCGCACATTCGGTCAGGCGCCGCGCCTCGCCAGCCTGGTGGTCCCAGCGGTACAGGTCAAAGGCCAGGTAGTGGCGCCGGCACAGGTCGGCCTGGGTGATCAGCAGTTCGCCGTTGGCAGCGCTGTCCAGCCGGGCGCTGGGCAGCAGGGGGCCCACGGTCTTCTCCCGCCCCCGGGTGTCGAACTCCACCAGCCGGCTGCGCTCCACCCCGTCGTTCACCACCGCCAGCGTGTGGTCGTTGCTCAGGCCGACCACCGAGGGCAGTGCCAACACGGCGGGGGCGCCCAGCGGCTGCCCGGTCACTTCTGCCTGGCTGCGGCGTGTGCGGTTGCGCTCATCGACCTGCCGATTCAAGTCCCGCAGGAACTCCTCCCACAGCACGTCCATCGCCTTGCCGGTGGCTGCGCGCGGGTTGCTGTGGAAACGCGGCAGCAGGTTGTCGCTGTAGTTGGAGACGAAACGGCCCACAGCCTCGCGCCCGTAGCGGCGCGCCAGGAAATCGAAAAAATAGCCGCCATACAGGTAGGCCTTGGACAGCGGCAGCGCGCGCCCGTCGGCATTCAGCTCGCTCAGGCGGATGAAGCCGCGGGCCTGTTCGGCGCGCAGCCAGGCCTCGAAGTCCGGCCCGTAGAGCCGTCCGCGGCCCAGCGCGGCGGCAGCGTCCACCCCGCCGTCCTGGCCGCCCTCGTGGTACACCGCCAGACCCTCCAGCGCCCAGCTGGGCTGGAACAGGTTCGGAAAGCTCCACAACGTGCGCCCCAGCACCCCGCGCAGGAAACCCGGCGCACCGGCCACCTTGTCCAGGTGCAGGCTGTGCACCAGCTCGTGGGTGAGCAGCAGGTCCAGCCAGGGACTGTTGTCCAGCAGTTCGCCCTCGGGTGGTGCCAGGAAGGCGCCCACCAGGTTGTAGGGCAGGGGGGTGGACCAGCCGTTGGCCCCATCGAACTCGCTGTAGACCGCCAGCTCGATGCGCCCGCCGGGCGTCCAGTCCAGCGCCCGCTGGATGCGCACGAAGGCCCGCTCCGCAGCCAGGGCCACCCGCTCGGCCTGTGGACGCTGTTCGCCACGGTAGTGCACGCGGAAGTGCGGCGTCTCGGCACTGCGCCAGTCGGCTGCGGGGTCGGCGCCCTGGGCCTGCGCAGGGAGGTGGGAACCGATGCCGACCAACAGCGCGGCCAACAGTGGCAGCGCGAGGTCGGCCAGACGGCGGTGAACACGGGCCAGCAGGTGGCCGCGGAGATGCGTCAGGAGGTTGTGGAGCGACACTGGCAGGCATGGGTGCATCAGGGTGCCGGCCAGCTTACACGCCGCAGACCCTGCGTCACACGGTCGGACCCGGCTTGCGGCACACTTCGCGCGCTTCCCGATACCTGGAGAATTCTCACATGCAAGCCAATGTGCGCCTGGGGCGCAGCGACCTCCATGTCACCCCGATCTGCCTGGGCACGATGACCTTCGGTGAGCAGGTGGGGCAGGCCGATGCCTTCGCCATCCTCGATCGGGCGTTGGAGCGTGGCATCAACTTCCTGGACACCGCGGAGATGTACTCGGTGCCGGCGCGGCGCGAGACCTTCGGTGCCACCGAGACCATCCTCGGCCACTGGCTGGCGGCCCGGCCGGGTGCGCGTGACAAGGTGGTGCTGGCCAGCAAGGTGGCCGGGCCGTCGCGGGGCATGGACTGGATCCGCAATGGCAGTCCGGACCTGACGGTCGAAGACATCCTGGCCGCCTGCGACGCCAGCCTGCGCCGGCTGCAGACCGACGTGATCGACCTGTACCAGATCCATTGGCCGGTGCGGCACGCGCCGGCGTTCGGTGCGCTGTACTTCGAGCCGCGCAAGCTCAAGCCCTGCAGCTCCATCGAGGTGCAGCTGGAGGCGATGCAGCGCCTGGTGCGCTCGGGCAAGGTGCGCGCCATCGGCCTGTCCAACGAGACGCCCTTCGGGCTGTGCGAGTTCATCCGGGTGGCGGAGTCCGCCGGCCTGCCGCGGGTGGCCACGGTGCAGAACCCGTATGGCCTGATCAACCGGGTGGTGGACAACGGCCTGGACGAGGCCATGCACCACCACCAGGTGTCGCTGCTGGCTTACTCGCCGCTGGGTTTTGGCCTGCTCACCGGCAAGTACGACGCCTGCGGCCTGGACGACCCCGCAGACCAGCCGGGCCGCATGGCGCTGTTCGACAGCATGAAGAAGCAGCGCTGGGGCCGCCCCGAGGCCCTGGACGCCTCCCGCGCCTACAACGCCCTGGCGCGTGAACACGGCCTCACGCCCACCCGCATGGCGCTGGCCTTCTGCTACCGCCGCTGGAGCGTGGCCAGCACCATCATCGGCGTGACCAGCATTGCCCAGCTCGACGAGGACCTGGACGCCTGGGGCACCGAACTGTCGCCCGACCTGCTGGCCGCCATCGACGCCCTGCGCTGGAAGCAGCGCGATCCGGGGCAGTGATCGGCGCACTGCCCTCAGCCCACAGACCTCACCCTTTTGCAGAGGAACCTCCCATGCCGATCTCCATGTCCAGCGCCAGCCTGCCGGTGTTTCGCACGGCGCTGTCCAACCTGTACCACTGCCTGGTGAAGGCCGACGCCAACGCGGTGGCTCGGCGATTCGATCCGAACGTGCTGGTGGGCGCGCGCCTGGCGCCCGACATGCTGCCGCTGGCCTCCCAGGTGCGCATCGCCTGCGATGCCGCCAAGTACGCTGCGGCGCGGCTGGGCGGGTTGTCCGCGCCCCGCCACGAGGACAACGAAACCACGCTGGACCAACTCAAGGCCCGCATTGCCAGCACGCTGGACTGGTTGTCCACCGTGCCGCCGGAGGCCATCGACGGCAGCGAGGAGCGCGACATCACCTTCCCGGTGGGTCGTGACGGCAGCACGCGCACGATGAAGGGGGAGGCCTACCTGAAGCACTGGGCGCTGCCCAACCTGTTCTTCCATGTCACCACCGCCTATGCACTGCTGCGGCACAACGGCGTGGAGCTAGGCAAGGCCGACTACCTGGTGGGTGACGAGGCGCCGTGAAGCGCTGCCGGAGGAGGTGGCGCCACGTGAAGTGCCCTGATCGTCAGCGAAAGGACCCGCCACATCCCCCACCCAACCACATCCCCCACCCAACCACCTGATGCGGCGTTAAACTCGATCCCATCATGCTGTCGTCCAGACGTCAACGCTGTACTCACTGGATCGCCCTGCTGGCGATCTGGGTGGCTGCGTTGGCGCCAACGCTTTCGGCCGCGATGGCGCGTGCCGGCCTGGGCGCCGGGTTGGAAGTTTGCACCACGTCCGGCATGCAGAGCCTGCCGGCACTGCTGGTGGATGCGGACGGCGCGGTGTCCGAGCCGTCCGATGGGACTGGCGGGCTGCTGTCCAGCCTGGACCATTGCGGTTATTGCCTGCTGGTGGCCCATCTGGCGCCACCGTCAGCCGCTCTGACGCCCTCGGTGCCGGCTACGTCCGCTGTGCCCCAGCAGCCTGCAGCCCTGCAGCCGCAGGTCAGCCCGCCCGCCTGGGCGCTGCAACCTTCACGTGCTCCGCCGTCGTTGAACTGATCTTCCCCGTCGAGCGCCGGATGTCCATCGACAACGCGCCGACAAAGACCTGTCAACGACCTGCCCAGGATCTGCCCGGCCTCTGCGCTTTGCAGCCGCCGATCCGGGGCCCTCGGAGCCCGTGACCATGACTTCCGTTTTCAACGCTGCCGCTGGCCTGGCGGGTGCCGCTTCGGCGCCTGTGGCCGGCATTGCCCAGACCCTGGACCTGCCGCGCGGCAGCCTGGCCCTGACGGCCGGCTACCGCGCCACGCCGTACATGCTGATCAGCGGCGCACTGCGGCTGGACCGCCGCGATGCCGCCGAAGGGGCGCCGGTGCTGCTGGCCCTGCCGGGTGACCTGATCGGTGTGGAAGGCCTGCAGGGTCGCAGCGCCCTGTCCAGCGCCCGCGCCATCGTCGCCAGCGTGCTCGCGCCGCTGCCGCAGATGTCGGAATCGGCCTGGTGTGACCTGCTCATGCGCAGCCTGGTAACCCAGCAGGAACGTGCTGCCGAGGTGGCCGAGCTGCGCTGCGGGTCAGCCGCCGAGCGCATCCGCAAACTGCTGCTGCTGCTGTCGAGCCAGTCGCGCGGCGGCGCGGGCGTCAGCCCCTGGCGCAATTCTTCACCCAGCTGCGAACAGCCTACGCTCGCTGACATGGCCGTATTGACCGACACCAGCATCGAGACCATCTCCCGCGTCATCAGCGCCATGCGCCGCAGCGGGGATCTGGTGCGCGACAACGGCCGGCGCGTGCGGCTGGACCCGCGGGTGCTGAGCAGCGACTGGGCGCTGTCTGCCAGCGCCACCTACAGCCCGCGGGTGCGGCAGGCTGCAGCCGCCTGATGCCGGTCAGGCAGCAGCCTGACGCCGGTCAGGCAGCCGCAGGCCTGTCACGTCAATGCTTGTGCTGGTGGTCCGCCGGCGCGGCGGCTGCCGGCATCGCGGTGAGGGCACGCACCGGCGCCTTGAGCACGATGCTCTCGCGCTTCTTGTCCTTGCCTTCGACCACCAGCGTCACTTCCACCGTGTCGCCGGCCTTGAGCTGCTGTTTCAGGTCCATCAGCATGACGTGGTAGCCGCCGGGTTTCAGATCCACCGCCTTGCCGGCGGGCAGCTCCAGGCCGTTGGGCAGGGCGCGCATCTTCATCATGTTGCCCTCCATCGACATCTCGTGGATCTCCACCACGCCAGCCACCGCCGACTTGGCTTCCACCAGGCGCGCGTCGCTGCTCGAGATGATCTGGGCAAACATGCCGGTGGCCTTCTGCTGGGTCACGGTGGCGCGCACCCAGGGGTCCTTGGCGACGACGTTCTGGGCCTGGGCCTGGGCGGCGGCGGTCAGGGCGAGCAGGGCGAGGAGGGTGGTGGTGTGTTTCATGGTGGGACTCCTTGGAGGAACGAGGGAAACGAACAGTTGAAATGAAGCGCGGCCGGTGGCCCGCAGCGGCCTGTTGCTGCAACGGTGAGTCGTCAATGCATATGCCCGGTGCCGGGTGCGCTGGGTTCCGTGCGGTCGGCGCGCGGTTGCTGAACCCAGATGATCACCTCTTTGCGCCCGGCCCTCTCGAACTCCAGCTCCAGCGCGAACCGGTCACCCACAGACAGCGGTCGGCGCAGGCCGATGAGCATCAAGTGCAGCGGTCCGCCGTGGCGGGGCCGCAGTTCCTGCCCTGGAGGGAGCTCCAACGCTGGCAGGGCCCGCATGCGCATCACGTCGCCGTCCATCGTCATCTGGTGGATCTCCACCGATGTGGAAACGGCGCATCGGGCCCCCAGCAGTCGCTCCAGATCGTTGCCCTGGTTGTGCAGAGCCCGAAAGTACACCGCACCGGTGGAGGCTGCAGCCGGCGTCGGTGGGGCATACGGATGGTCGATGAGCACTTTGCCGGCGCGGTAGTCGTGTGCCAGCAGGGCCGTGGGCGAAGCCGCGCAGAGGGCTGCGGCCTGCAACCAACGGCGGCGGGTCATCCACGAAGGGGGGGGCATGGGATGGCAGTCCATGGTCTCAGGGTCGCGAGCCTACCAGCCTCCGGTGAGCCAGCCCTGGGGCATCCAGACCATGCGCAGGCCGATCCAGCGACCGCGCAGGTCGGCCTGCTGTTCCTGGCCGGCTTCGAGGGACAGCCTCAGGTCTGTCTGGCCGGTCCAGGCCAGAGCCAGGGCCGCGCGGCTGACGGGTTCGTTGGGCACCAGGCCGGCAGCGGCGGCCACATCGGTCGCTCCCGGGCCTTCCAGCCGCTGCCGGGTGCTCAGCCGTTCCAGCCGGGAAGCCAGCTCCCAATCCGGCGTGGCTCGCCAGATGCCCTCGAGCCAGCCGGCCTGAGTCTGCCCGCGGTAGTCTGCCCAGCCCACCGTGCTGGCCAGGCGGCCGTGCTCTTGCTGAAGCAGCGCGGCCAGACGCAGCTGGACGGTGCTGCCGTGGGGTGCCCAGGTCAGGTTGAAGCCACCCAGTCGGCTGCGGCCATCGAAGCAGACCAGGTTGGTGAGATCCCTTGCGCAGTCCGGCACGCTGTGGCTGTGCACTGCATTGCTGCTCACCACCGGTGTGCCGCGCCCCTGGGGCCTGGCCTGGGCGGCAAACAGGTCCAACCGCCAGTCCGGCCAGTCCAGCTGCACATGGGCGGCCGGGGCCGCCGGTCCGCTGGCTGCGCCGGGGAAGGTGCGGGCCCGCCACACACCGAGGTTGGCCACCTGCACCAGGCCGTCGGGGTTGCCCGCCAGCCAGCGCAGGTTGGCGCCGTCCTCGATCCAGTCGTCACCCAGCATCACCCGCTTGGCCAGTGGAGGCAGGGCGAAGCGGTCGAAGTGGCCGGCACCGGTGACCCCATCTCCCATCGGCACCCGGTCGCGTCCGAGGCTGAGCCGCCAGTCAGCCTCGACAGGCAGGCGGGTTTCGAGGCGGGCGGCCTCGAAGTGCGCCCGGTCGCTGCCGTGTTTGCCCAATGTCGCGGTGGCTCCCAACCAGTCGTTCAGGCGCAGGCCGGCATCCAGGGTGGCATGTTCCAGCGTGCCGCCACGGCGGCTGGCCGGGGTGACCCCGTTGCCCAGCACACCCTGGTAGCGCGCGGCCGGCCAGATGGTCTCGCTGGCATGCAGGCCCGACAGTGCCAGGCCGGCGCCCATGCGCCAGCCTGGCAGGCCGGGAATGGGGTCGGCGGTGACATCGTGGGCCCAGGTGGAGCTTGAAGCTGCCGCGCAACTCAGTGTGGCTGCGCAGGCCAGGCGCGTCAGCATCCGCAGGCGCTCCGGGAGGCGTCGGGTGAATCGGCGTTCAGCGTGCACCACGACGGCCTCCCGCGTGGGTGGGTGTGCCTGCGGAGGCTGCACTGACCGACGCGAAGGGGTCGGCATGGGCGGGGTTGGTCAGGAAGTCCTCGTCGGTGAGGGTCTTCAGGAAGGCGATCGGTCGGCCTTGTCCTGCGTGCCCAGGTTCATGTTGGGGATGAGGTCGCTCTTGTAGGGGTTGAGTCGGCCGTCGCCCGCGTTGGGCTGTCCTGCCGCGATGTGGCGACCGCCCGCGGCGTAGATGTCCAGCATCTCTTCCAGCGTCGCCACGCTGCCGTCGTGGGTGTAGGGGGCGGTGAGCGCCACATTGCGCAGGCTGGGCGCGCGGTACTTGCCCATGTCGGATGCCGTGGCGGTGAAGGTGATCAGGCCCTGGTCGTCGGCAGGGAAACCGCCCAGTCCGTCGATGTTGTACAGCCCCGTGTTGTGGAAGGGCAACTTGACGTTGAGGCTGCCCGCATGGCGCACCTGGTCATTGAAATTGAAGCCGGTGTGGCAATGGAAGCACTCGGCCTTTTCG
>Ga0073899_10000754_pt1 | contig 29822 bp, 26 predicted proteins | sample KloWWTmetaKNB5Ph_FD_88975 | JGI IMG/M metagenome (GOLD analysis project Ga0073899, IMG submission 88975) | Active sludge microbial communities from Klosterneuburg, Austria, studying microevolution and ecology of nitrifiers - Klosterneuburg... | ecosystem: Engineered > WWTP > Aerobic digester >... | reverse complement strand
GGCCGTGCTTCACCTTGCGTGTCGGAAGGAATGGCGGATGTGATATCCTTGACGGGCCCAAGCAAGCAGGAAGGTGATGAACGCAGCAGGACCCTGGATGCCCCCCTTCGAGGTGCCCGACGACCCTAGACGCATGTGCTTGTTGCATGTGCGGAACTTCCGGACCGGCGAGCTGCGCTTGTTCCTGGCGAAGCACGTCCACAGTAAATGGGTCTTTCCGGACCACAGCTGGCTCAGCAACGAATGGGAGGTGCTTCGCTGGGCGCTGGTGGAGATCCCTGCTGCGGCGTGAGCAGGGCTTGATCCCGGATGGGCGTGCAGCCTGGGTGCTGCGCGAAAGGAGGTACGGCCTACCTTCATGCTGTGATGCCGAGCCCGCCGTTCCGCTCGATCCCGGCCTTGGTGTGCGTGCTCGCCATGGGTGTGGCGCATGCGCAGACGCATTGGGCGCGCACGATCGCGTCCGCAAGCGTGGAGCATGTGGAGGACGTGGTGGTGGCCTCGAACGGTGACCTGTTCGTCACCGGTGAGTTCAGCGGCGCGGCGACGCTCGGCGGCCAGACCCTGTTCTCCGCCGGATCCACGGATGTGTTCGTGGCGCGGCTGAGCGCGGCGGGCAACCTGCTGTGGGTCCGGCAGGCAGGCGGGCCGGGCCTGGACCGCGGGATCCGGCTCGCCTTGGGCACGAACGGCCGATTGATCGTCGTGGGCCAGTTCATGGCCACCGCCGACTTCCAGGGAACGCTCTTGAGCGCGCAGGGCGGATCGGTGGACCTGTTCGTGGCCAGCCTGGATGCGGGCACCGGTCAACAGCAGTGGGTTCTACAGGGCGGAGGGCTCACCGGCTTCGACCGTCCGGCGGGCGTGTCCGTGGCGCCGAACGGCGATGTGGTGGTGGCGGGCGAGTTCCGCGCTGGCTTCACCTTCAACGGCGCCACGCTGCAGAGCACCATCGATCCGCAGACCCAATTGCCCGGCACCGATGTGTTCATCGCGGCCATGACGGCCGCAGGTGTGCCGCTGTGGACCAAGCAGGGCGTGGCCCCTGCGGACGATGCGGCGACGGCCGTGGTGCACGATGTGGGCGGGTCGGCCTACGTGCTCGGCCAGTTCAGCGACACCATCGCGTTCGACCAGCCCTACCTCAATACCTGGGACGATGCGATGTTCCTGATGAAGGTGGATGGCAATGGTCAGGACCAGTGGTTCCGGCGCTGCGGTGGAGCGGCATTGAACCGCGGGGCGGACCTGCGGTGGCGGGCGGGGGAGGGGCTCTTCGTGCTGGGCGAGCTGCAGGGGGTGATGAGCTTCGAGGACGGCACACCGGACCAAGTGAGCGAGCTCGCGCCCGAGGGTTACTTCATCCTGCGTGCCGATGAGCAAGGCCAGTTCATCGCCGCGGCGGGGAGCGGTTCGGCCAGCGCAGTGGAGCCGAGGAGGCTCGCGGTCACGGGGGACACGATCGCGGCCTACGGCGCCTTCAACTGTCAGTTCACCGATCTGGCGCAGCCATACGGGAGCGGTGTGTTCCTCGCTGTGGGCGCACCGGACCTTTTCATCGCACGGCATGCGTTGAGCGACCTGGCGTTCATCGACGCCCAGCAGATCGGTGGGGCGGGGGAGAAGCGGGCGGGCGGCATCGCCGCGCAACCGAACGGACAGCTCGTGTTCACCGGCTCGTTCGATCGTGTGCTCGTGATCCCGTCGAACGCGTCGTTCGATGCGTCCCTGAGCACGCCCAATGAACTGGTCGTTTCCCCGCAGCCTCCCGGGTACTGCGGTGATCCGCACTACGGCCGCTATGCGGGCGAGGCCAGCGCCGGCCTGCTGGATGGCTTCATCACCCGGGGCCATGTCAGCGGCCGGTCGCCCTACGACATCTGGGAGCGCTCGGGCGGCGGCTGCGACCGCAGTGCCGGGTCCGTGTGCGTGGGTTCCTTCGCCCCGCTCCTGGCCCGCATGACGGACACCTGCTTCACGGCACACAGCCAATGCGGCGTGTATTGGCTGGGCATCGACACCACCTTCAGCGTGACCGTGGAGGACTTCGATGGTTCATTCGACATCGGCCCGGTGGTGCAGTACCAATGGAGCACCGGCAGCAGCACGGACAGCACCTTCGTCGGCACGAGCGGCCCGGTGTCGCTGTCGGTGAGCTTCGCCAATGGCTGCTTCTCGATGGGCGGGACCGTGCTCACCGAGGTGCTGACCTCGCCGGGCACGCCCTTGATCACGGATTCGCAGGGCTACAATACCGCGTCCGTGCTCACCACCACCGTCGAGCTCTGCCCGGGCGACAGCGTGACGATCACCTGTGACAACTACACGGGCGGCCCCTTCAGCTACTGGACCGACGGCGATACGGTGATCCAGGCGCAGTCCTTCGTCACGGATAGCGCAGGAATTTGGACCTTTTTCGTGGTGCTGCCGAACGGCTGCGAGGCGGAGAACAGTGTCTCGGTCGTCGTGGTGCCGTACGATCCGTTGCCCGCGCTGGTGCTGGACCTGGAGCACGAGTTCGTTCAGGACCTGGACGGCAACGACAGCCTGGTGCTCTGCGGGCTGGGGCTGCTCGACCTCGGGCTGGACCTCACGTGGACGGAGAACGGGCAGCCGTTCACCTACGACCCGACGCTGAACTACACCCTGACGACCCTCGGTTTCCTGCAGCTGGACCTGTTGGACACCACCGATGTGAGCACGGGCCTCTTCCCCCCGCAGCAGAGCGGTTGGTTCGTGCTGCACACGAGCGTCATCGTCACCAACCTTCCGTGCCCGGACACCCTGAGGTTCCTGTTCACGGACAGCATATACCTCACCTTCGCCGATCCCGGCCCACCACCATTGACCCTGACGGCACCCCCGTTCCTCTGCCCCGGTCAGTCGGCGTGGCTGGTGGCCGAATGCCCCACCTGCTTCGATTGGCTGTGGACCGGACAACAGTTCCTGGCGATCGACCAGGACAGTGCGCAGGTGCAGTTGCCGGGTTACTACGGAGTGCTGGTGACGGCCGTGGACAGCAACGGATGTCCGAGCCAGGCCTACGCCGATGTGTTCCTGGATGGTCCGCCGCTGCCGGAGGTGCTGGCCGTGCCGGAAGTGCTGTGTCCGGACAGCGGGGTGACGCTGATCGGCACAGTGCCGGGCGTGTACAGCTGGTTCGGTCCGAACGGGATGATGCCGGACACCACCTTGATCGCGTACGCCACCGAGCCCGGGCTCTATTACTGCGATGTGCTGACCGACCAGGGATGCGCGGTGCAATCGCCGCCGGTGGAGGTCTTTCCCTACGCACCGCCCTTCCTCAACCTGCTGCCCGACTCCACCTTGTGTGGTGCAGCGGACAGCGTGTTGCTGCAGGTGACCGCCGACGCGGTGAACAGCATCCTCTGGGCCGCCCCCCTCAGCGGCAGCGCTCCGCTGCAGGTGGTGGATCAGCCCGGCCTGTACAGCGTGGAGGTCACCTCGTGCGGCATCGTCACCACCCTGCAGGTGATGATCGGCAGTGCGCCGCCGGTGGCGCAATTGCTCACTCCCGGTCCTTATGCGCTCTGTCCCGGCGACAGCGTGCAATTGGCGGTAGTGCCGCTGGGCGGCGGCGCGGTGTGGTGGCCGGGAGGGCAGGTCGGGGAGAGCATCTGGGTGAGCCAGCCCGGCACCTGGTCGGCCGTGGTCTTCGATGCCGGTGGTTGTACGGCCCCCACCGACACGGTGGTGGTGGTGGCGCACACCTTCGCGGAGCCGGTGAGCGCGGCGGACACGGCCGTCTGTGAAGGTGACCTGGTCCAGTTGATCGCCGATGGATCGGGCCAGCTGACCTGGTATGCGGACGATGCCGGCCAGCAGGTGATCGGGACCGGGCCGACGCTCACCTTCACGGTGCCATCGGGCGGAGCGGTGCTGTACGTCGGCCAGGAGGAGGGCGGCTGCGCTTCGGACCTGGTGCCGGTGCTGGTGCAGGCGATCGCGGCCCCGCCGGCGCCGGTTCTGGACACGCCGTGGGTGTTCTGCTGGGGAAGTGAAGCGCTGCTGAACGCAACGGGTCCCGCGGGGGGCGGTTACGCGTGGTCGACCCCGGGCGGTCCGGCGAGCGGGCCCACGATCACGATCGATCCGGTGGAAGAGGATGCGATGGGTCTGTACAGCTGCGTGCTTTCGGCGAACGGCTGCACAGGCCCTGCAGCGACCGGCGAGCTGGTGGTGCTCCTGGGCAGCATCATCGACTTCCAGCCGCTCATCGGCTGCTCGGGCACGCCGGAGGTGGTGGTGCTGGGCCCGGAGTTCACGGACATCACCTGGAGCACGGGCGCCGTGGGCGACAGCCTGCTGGTGACCGCTCCGGGGCTCTACTCGGTGATCGCCACCGGAGCGGATGGCTGCTGGGCGAGCGGCACCATCAGCGTGGACTTCGTGCCGTGCGACCTCATCGTGCCGAACGTCTTCAGCCCGAACGGCGACGGGGTCAACGATGCGGTGGTGCTGGACGCGCCGTGGGGAGGCACGCTCACCTTCCAGGTGTTCAACCGCTGGGGGCAGCGCGTGCACGTCGGCAGCGCCGCGCATGTCGAGTGGAACGGTCGCAGCAGCTTCAGCGGCGAGCTCGTTCCGGAAGGCACGTATTTCTATACGCTGGACGTGGACAGTTACACGGGCGAACGGCGCAGCCAGCGGGGGACGTTGCAGGTGTTGCGGTGAAGGCCGAGCGCTCACCGATCACGATCCCCGGGTCCGCGAAGGTGCCGTCATTGTTCCATCGGCAAGCACATGCTTCATGACCGGCGGACCTCAGCCCTTCCGGAAGAACAGGCGGGTGATGAAGATCCCCTGCCCGTCCTTCTCCCCCGCATCGCTCTCCACGCCGCTGGCCACATGCATCAGCACCCAACCCTCAGCGGAGAGCTTGTTGATGCGGTCGGTGATCAGCGCATCGTTGCTGGCGATGTTCTGGAAGTTGATGCCGCCGGCGCTGAAGAAGTTCAGCAGCTTGGTCTCCTTGAAGCGGTCGATCTTCAGGTCGCCCCGGTCGATGTCGCCCTGGTCGCTCTTCTTTCCGTCCGTGCGTTCGGTGGTGGCGGCGTCGGCGTCCATGTCGGTGGTGCTCTCGATCATGCGCGACCGGCCGATGCCCATCGGGATGATGCTCTCCACGATGGTGATGACCTTGAACTGTTGTGCGGAGAGGTCGAACGCGGTGGTGGCCGCGAGAAGGAGGGGGAGGAGGATGCGCTTCATGGGAACGGGTTCAGTGTTGAAGTGGTCGGGATGCGGGATAGGTCGGATCACGCCACACGCTTCACGAGCCGGAGCTTGTGCGTGTAGCGTTTCTCCTCGGCGTTGAAGATGCCTTCCTGGTCGAGGGTGTCGGTGCGCACGCGCCCGCTGGCATGCACGATGCGACGGTCGCTGAGCACGATGCCCACGTGGATGATGCGACCCTCGTTGTTGTCGAAGAAGGCCAGGTCACCGGGCTCCGCCAGCTCCACGAATTCCACGGGGTCGCCCTCTTCGGCCTGCTGGTGGGCGTCGCGCGGCAGGTAGATCCCCATGAACATGAAGATGGCCTGGGTGAAGCCACTGCAGTCCACACCCCACGGCGTACGTCCGCCCCAGAGGTAGGGCGCGCCCAGGAAGGGGTGCATGTAGGTCTCCACCAGATCGCCCCGGTCGCCGCTACCGTCCAGGGTGTTGGTCACGGCATTGACGGGCACGCGGCGTCCTTGGAAGAGGATGCCGGCGTCCTTGAAGAAGGGGAGGACAGCACCGTACGGCAGCATCACCTGCCGTTCGCCCAGGTCGACGATGGACGTGTTGTCGATCACCCGCAGGTCGGGCTCGGTGTTCGGCGTGTCGCAAGTGAGGAGCTGCTTGTTGTCCACCCAGCCTTCGTACCCATCGTGGTCGAAGCACAGGCGGCTCCACATCTCCGTGCGTTCCAGCACCTCGGCCGTTTCGCCGAAGAGCCATTGGGTCACCATTTCGGCGCGGTCGCTCGGGTCCTTGCGCACCGGTACGATGGAGAGGGGGCAGATGACGGAGGCCATGACCGTGACGTGTTGGAATGTTGACGCGTTGCGTGTTGCTGGATCGGAACTCGCAACACGCAACGCAACAACACGCAACGCTCGCGAGCCAGCGGGTGGGTCAGAGCGCCTCGATCACCATCGCGCTCGCGCCTCCTCCACCGTTGCAGATGCCGGCGCCGCCGACCTTCGCGCCGTTCTGGCGCAGCACGTTGATCAGCGTAACGATGATGCGCGCTCCGCTGCAGCCCAGGGGGTGGCCCAGGCTCACCGCGCCGCCGTTCACGTTCACCTTGGCGGGGTCGAGGCCCATGAGCCTGGTGTTCGCGATGCCCACCACGCTGAAGGCCTCGTTCAGTTCCACGAACTGGAGGTCGCTCATCTTCAGGCCGGCCTTCTCCACCGCGCGGGGCAGGGCCTTGGCGGGGGTGGTGGTGAACCATTCGGGGGCCTGCTCGGCATCGGCGTAGCTGAGGATGCGGGCAAGCGGCTTCAGGCCGAGGGCCTTGGCCTTGTCCGCGCTCATGAGCAAGAGGGCGGCCGCACCGTCGTTGATGGTGCTGGCGTTGGCGGCCGTCACCGTGCCGTCCTTCTGGAACACGGGCTTCAGGCCGGGGATCTTGTCGAAGCTCACGTTCTTGTACTCCTCGTCCTCGCTCACCACCACATCGCCCTTTCGGCCCTTCACGGTCACCGGCACCACTTCATCCTTGAACTTGCCGGCGGCCCAGGCGGCGGCGCTGCGCGTGTAGCTCTCGATGGCGAAGGCGTCCTGCTCCTCGCGGCTGATGCCGTGCTCCTTGGCGCACAGCTCGGCGCTGACGCCCATGGCGGTCTGGTGGTACACGTCGGTGAGGCCGTCCTTCACGATGCCATCGACCAGTTGGCCGTGGCCGTAGCGGTAGCCGTAGCGCGCCTTCTCCACATAGTAGGGGGTCTGGCTCATGCTCTCCATGCCTCCGGCCACCACCACGTCGGCGTCGCCGAGCAGGATGTCCTGTGCGGCCATCATGATCGCCTTCATGCCGCTGGCGCACACCTTGTTCACGGTGGTGCAGGCCACCTCGTTGGGCAGTCCGGCGAAGCGGGCGGCCTGGCGGGCGGGGGCCTGGCCCAGGTTGGCCTGCAGCACGCTGCCCATGATCACCTCGCTCACGTCCTCGGGCTTGATCCCGGCCTTCTCCACGGCCGCTTTCACGGCGGTGGCGCCGAGCTGGGTGGCGGGGACGTCGGCCAAGGCGCCGCCGAAGCTGCCGATGGGGGTGCGCACTGCGGAAACGATGACGACTTCGCGGGCCATGGTGGGGGAACGGTTTTGTTCTCGGAGGGACGCAAATGTAGCCGATGAGAAGTGCCGCATCCTCCTATATTTGCCGCCCGCTTGACCGTAAGCGGACACCTGGAGAGGTGGGTGAGTGGCTTAAACCAGTAGTTTGCTAAACTGCCGTACGGGTTAAACTGTACCGGGGGTTCGAATCCCCCCCTCTCCGCCAAGCCGCCCCGCGAAAGCGGGGCGTGTTCGTTCCGGGCAGCGGGACGAGCTTGCTCGGCCGAGCGGACCGGGACGAACACCAGCCCGCGCTGCGGGCGCGGCTTGAAGCCTCCCCGAACGGGATGCGCTGTCGGTCGACGGGTCCTGCGGGACCGCATGGTGGATGCGGCCTGCCAAGTGGAGGACCTCCAGCGCAGGATGGGCGGCTCGTTGCTTGGTGCCTTCCAGGTCGGGCGCCCCGGAAGGACCTGGTGCGCGCGTGGAGAAGCCACGGGTCGGATCGCCTCCGAGAAGCTCTGCGTGTTGGCGAGGGGAGGTCGGCCTGTGGCGGTGGAGCGGGCCGACGCCCGGTCGCGGCCGATGCATCGACGGCAGCGTCGTCTTCTGGCTCCTCAGCGCCCTTCCGCAGCATGGGCGTTGAGGGCTTTGCACCCCGGGGAGGGTGACCAAGGCGCTTTTCCCGTTCCTTTGCGCCCCGTTCGGGGCGTAGCGTAGCCCGGTATCGCGCCTGGTTTGGGACCAGGAGGTCGTCAGTTCGAATCTGGCCGCCCCGACAGGATGAAGGGTCAACCGATGGTTGGCCCTTTGTCTTGCGGTGGCGGCGCGACCCTGCACGGCATTGGGGTGCGGCCGGCGCGTTCCCGAGCCGCTCTCTGACGAAGCCGCTGGTCTTGGCAATGGGTCGCGCCATTCGGCCGTGCGCTCGTGCGCGATGAGCGGTGGCTGGCTTCCGGTCCCGTAGCTCAGAGGGGCCGAGCATCCGGCCCGTTGGTCCGGATCCGACCGGGATCGCCCGGCCAGGTTCCTTCGGAGAACCTGAATCGAATGGAGGCGCTCTACGACCGGCCAGCCTACGTTCGCCACCTTTGCACGATCCGGTCCCGTAGCTCAGTTGGATAGAGCACCTGCCTTCTAAGCTGGTGGTCGTTGGTTCGAATCCAACCGGGATCGCTGCAGTCCTGGCCGGTGCCCGGGTCGTGCATCGCCCGGCCCACGACCGGTGCTGATCCTGTCCGTTCCGGCGGAGGGAACGGGCGATCGGCCGTCGCGGGCCCGGTGGAAGGGCGATGCACAGGTGCGCTCGGCAGGGCTCCATCCGCGTCGGTCGGGTGACAGGGGTGACTGGTCGAATTGTTAGATCCTGAGGGACTTCCAGGGGCGTACGCAAGCCTGATCGTGGTCAATTTCGCGCCACCAAAACCCGCCGGGATCCCATGCGCACCACCCTGACCTCCATCGCTGCGGCGATCGCCATCGCCTTCTCCGCGAACGCCTTGGCCGTCACCTACTACGTGTCGCCGACCGGCAACGATGCCAGCGCGGGAACGTCCACCACCTCCGCCTGGCGCACGATCGACCGCGTGAACCAGCTGGGCACCGGGTTGAACCCGGGCGACCAGGTCCTGTTCCAGCGGGGCGGCGTGTACCGCGGCAAGCTCACCATCTCCGACAGCGGGGTGTCCGGAAACCCGATGGTGGTGGGCGCTTACGGCACCGGCGCCGATCCGGTGATCACCGGCAGTGTGGCGGTCACGGGATGGACGGTGTACAACGGCAACATCTGGCAGGCCACGGTGAGCCAGGATGTGAAGTACGTCTACTTCAACGGCACGCTGCAGACCCTGGCCCGCTATCCGAACACGGGCTGGCTGCGCACCGATAACGCAGCGAGCACGAGCACCGTGGATGCGGCGCTCACACAGGGCAGCGGCTATTTCACAGGGGCCACGATGGTCCTGCGGACCACCAACTGGAGCTATGACACCGCGCGGGTGACGGCGCACACGGGCACCACGCTCACGCACACGAGCACGGGCAACACCATGGGCGCCCAGCAATGGGGCTACTTCCTGCGGAACAAGCTCAGCCTGCTGGACGCTGCCGGGGAGTGGTTCTATGATCAGGCCACGGACAAACTGTACATGTGGTGCCCGTCCAACGCCAACCCCAACAGCAACCTCGTGGAGGCGGCCGTTCTGGACAACGGCATCTACATGGGCTGGCAGCGCAACAACTGGCGCATCCAGAACATCCAGTTCAGGCATCACACGGACGCCTCCTTGCGGATGAGCGGCACGTACAATGTCGAAGTGTCCAACTGCTCCTTCAGCGATACCTACCAGACCATCCGCAGCACGGGCTCCCAGCAGAACTTCCATCACCTCACCATCACACGCACGTACGGTACGGCTGTGATGCTCCTGGACAACAACAGCACCTTCGCCAATAGCACCATCACCGATGTGGCCCTGCAGCCCGGACTGGGCGAAAGCAACTGGGGCTATTTCGGCATCCGCTCCACGGGCAGTGGCATGGTGTTCTCGGACAACATCGTCAACAACGTCGGCTACATCGGCATGGTGATCGAGCAGAACGCCCTGATCGAACGCAACGTGGTGACCCAGCCGCTGGCGATCCTGAACGACGGCGGCGGCATCGCGATCGACAACGCCGATGGGCTCATCATGCGCAACAACCTGGTGATGAACATGGTGGGCAACACCGAGAGCGTGGCGCCGGAGCATACCAGCTTCTTCCCCATCTGCCACGGCATCTACTTCGGCAACATCAGCATCAAGAACACGCTGGTCGAGAAGAACACCGTGGCCAACTGCGCCAGCAGCGGCATCCACGTGGACCACACCATGGTGAGCACGGGCAACCAGATCAAGGACAACGTGCTGTACAACAACGGGGTCCAGCTCTCCATCTCGGACTACAGCAACTACAACGGCCCCGGCGCGACCGCCCCTTACCACGTGCCCGCCTACAACACCGTGTACTCGGGCAATACGCTGTACTGCCTGACCAAGGACCAGTTGTGCATGAGCCAGCTGCATGTGTACAACGCCAACAGCTGGGTGGACTACGGGGCCTTCAGCAACAACTACTACTACAACCCCTTCAATGAGCTGAGCATCGAGCTGTTCAACACCAGTGGTGGGGTGCGGAAGTTCTTCACCCTGGAGCGGTGGCAGACCGAGCGCGCGGAGGACGCCACCTCGATCCGGAGCCCGCTCCGCCAGAACGCATGGAGCACCACGGCCGAGCTCACGGGCAACCTGGTCGTGAGCGGCACCTTCACGAACAACGTGACGGGCTGGGGCGGCTGGCCCACGAACGCCACGGCCACCCACGACCTCACCCGGCTCGACAACGGCTGCCTGAAGGCCTACATCCCCAACAACAGCGTCTACTGGGAGTACAGCATCCAGAACCCGGACCAGTTCGCCATGACCAACGGCCAATGGTACCGGATGCGCTTCAGCCTGCAAAGCACCGCCCATGGCGAAGTGTTCGCGGGTGTGAAGGGCATGTCCCAGATGACCAGCGCCAACCAGATCTATGGGCGTGACTTCCCGTTCAGCCCGGAACGGCGCGAGGTGGAGTTCTACTTCCAGAGCAATCTGACCGACCAGGCGCTGGTGCGGTTCGTGAATCACTACACCGAGCCGCTGTACTACATGGACAATGTGCAGCTGCACCGCGTGAACGTGGCGGCCGTGGACCCCACGGTGGAGCATAAGCTGCTGGTGAACGACCAGGCCACGGCGCAAGCCTTCCCGCTCAGTGGAACATGGAAGGACGTCACCGGCACGGTGCAGGCCTCCACCGTCACGCTTCAGCCATACACCTCCAAGGTGGTGTACCGCACGAGCACCACCGGCGGCACCACCGGCACGGTCGGCGCCAAGGTCTTTCTCGACGGGCCGATGAACTATACGGCAGGTACCATGGCCACCACCTTGCGCACCCAGGGGGTGCTCCCGCAGACCGAGCCCTACACCGCCCTGGGCATCACGGTGGCCAATCCTGGGGCGACCGCCGCTTCAAGCGTGTGGAACGCCACGGGCAGCTCGGCTGTTGTGGACTGGGTGGTGCTGGAGCTGCGGAACGCGGACGCCTCCTACTCGGTGGCCGAGCGCCGTGCCGCCCTGCTTCGGGCAGACGGCAATGTGGTGGATGCGAGCGGAGGCACGCAGGTGACCTTCAGTACCACCACGGTGGGCAAGCGGCTGGTCATCCGCCATCGCAACCACCTGTCGGCCATGGTGAACAGCACCATCAGCTCGAACGGCCAGGTGATGGACTTCACGCTGACCAGCGTTGGGCTGTACGGAACCAACGCCATGCGGGTGAACGGCAACGTGCGGGCCCTTTGGGCGGGTGATGTCTCGCGCAATGGCACGGTGAGCTACACGGGGTCCAGCAACGACCGCGACCCGGTGCTGGTGGCGGTGGGCAGCACGGTGCCGACGGCCACGGTGAGCGGCTACCGCATCGAGGACGTCAACCTGGACGGCATCGTGAAGTACGTGGGCAGTGGGAACGATCGCGACCAGATCCTGACCACGGTGGGCGGCACGGTGCCGACGGCGGTGCGGATCGCCCAGGTGCCCTGAGCGTGGATCAAATGACCTGAAGTGCCGCGGCGGGCATCCAGCCCACGTTGCCGTTGGCCAGGGTCACCTCCACCCAGCCGGAACGCTCGGCGCCCAGGCTGACCTTGGTGCCCGAATGCAGCAGGAACAGGGTGGTGGCCCCCTCGCGGGGTTCACTGCGCACGTCCACCCGAGGCTGCATCACGATGCCGGCAGCAGGGTGCTCCACGGCTCGAAGCCTCCGGGCGGCAAGCCCCACGGACAGCAGGGCGAACAGGATGCAGGTGCCGGCGATCGAGAGCCCTACTGTGCGCAACGTTCCGCGCGACAGCAGCGCGAGGGCGGCGATCACGAAGGCGAGGCTCCAGCCCCAGAGCCCGCGGCGGGCCCATTGGTCCACATCGCGACCACCGAGCCAGCGGTCCCAGGAACCACCGAGCCGGAAGGTCGGCAATTCGTTCACCCGGTCCATCGTGCGTTGGCGGGCCAGTTCCAGGTTCGCCTTCACATCCTCCGCTCCAGGTTCAAGGAGCAGGGCCCGCTCATAGGACACGATGGCCTCGGGCACCTGGTCCAGCTTGAAGTGGCAGTTGCCGATGGCATAGGCCAGGCCCGCGCTGCGCCAGTGCTGGTACACGGAATCGAACAGGGCGAGCGCGCCGGCGTGGTCGCCCTGGGTGTAGGCCGCTGTGGCGCGGGCCACGAGGCTGTCCGCCGTGGCGCGGTCCATGGCCGGCACGATGCCGGGAAGCAGGCAGAGGGCGAAGGCGATGCTGCGCATGGTCAGGGGCGTTCGAGGCGTTGCACCAGGGTGATGGCCTCCTCGTACATGGCCTGGCGGGGCTTTACCTCCAGCGGGGCATAGCGCGCCATGTCGCAGGCGGCGATGAGGTCCGTGGCCTGGCGGGCGAGCGCGGCGGCATCGGGCCGCTCACCGAGGGCGCGCTCCAGCGCGGCCGCGTTCAGCTCGGCGGCACCCAGCCCGAAGCGGTCACCGAGGTAGCCGTGGAGCGCCTTGTTCATCGCCGTGTAGAAGGGCTCGCGTGCATCGCGCTTCAAGGCGTCGTGCGCATCCTTGAAGCGACGCCGTGCCACCTTGTCGGCCTCGCGGCGGCGGCGGCCCGCCGGGTCGGCGGCACGTTGGTCCTCGCGCCGGCGCCACACCAGGAAGACCGCGAAGGCCAGCACCGGGGCCGCCATGCCCGACCACCAGGCCCAGGAGCCCAGCAGGTGATGGCCGGCCGGGCGCAGGTCCAGGTCGCCGGTGCGCAGGAAGCGGATGTCGGTGTCCAGCACCTCCACGTCGGCCTTGCTGGGTCGTGACAGCTGGGCCTGCCCGCTGCCGCTGCCAGGTGTCACCTGCACCGTGAAGGGCCCGGCCTGCACCGTCCGGTATGCTCCCGCCTGCACATCGAAGAACGACAAGGCGAACGGCCCAAGCACGAGCTCACCGGCATGGCGGGGGATCAGCAGGTAGGTGAAGCTGCGGCTGCCGCTCATGCCGTTGCCGCTGATGCTGATGCGGTCGTTGACCTTGGGGTCGTATCGTTCCACGTCCGGCGGCAGGTCCAGTGCGGGTGCCTCGATGAGCTTCAGGTTGCCGCTGCCGTTCACCGTGAGGGTGAGCTCCAGCGCCTCATCAGCTCGCAGTTGGTCGCGGTCCAACGCGCCCGAGAAGGAGAAGGAGCCCACGGCGCCCTGCATGCCCGGGGGCGCGTTGGGCGGCAGGGGCAGCACCTGCAGTTCGGTGGCATTGCTCATGGCCTCCACCTGGCTGCCCCGGTTGAAGAAGGAGCGGTTGACGACGCACGTGATCCGCAACGGCTCGATCCTCAGGGTGCCGGCGCGCTGCGGAAAGAGGAGCTGCTTCTTCAGCACGGCCACGCGGTACTGCAGGCCGTTCACCGTGCGCAACTGGTCCTCCCAGGTGGTCTCGCCCCGGTCGATCTCCTCGGCCCAGAAGCCGTTCAGCGCGGGCAGGTCGTACTTGCTCAGCTCCAGATTGGGGTAGCGCGAGAAGAGCGTGTAGGTGGCCACCACCTGTTCGCCCACATGCACCTTGGACTTGCTGAGGCTGATGGTGACGAAGAGGTCGCGGTCGCGCTGCTGGCCTTCGTTGAGCAGGCGGTCGCTGGTGGCGCCGGAGCCCTTCTCCACCTTCACGGTGATGGGCTGGGTCTGCAGGGTGCCGCCGCCCACGCGTGCGGAGGCCGGCCCGATGGTATAGGTGCCCGGCCGGGTGGCGGTGATCACGTAGGTACGGCTCACCGTGCTGCTCATCCGCCCGTTCACGTAGTTGAAGCTGCTGCTCTCGAAAGGCCCCTGCACCACGGTGAGCCCGCCCAGGTCGGGGTTGGAGAAGCTGCCCTGCGCGTTGGCCAGGGTGATGGTGAGGCGGATCGACGCGCCCACCTCGAAGCTGGTCCGGTCGACGCGGGCATCGAAGGTGATCTCCTGCGCGGCGGCAAGAAGCGGCCAGGTCAGCCCGGCGAGAAGGAGGAGAAGGGTGCGTCGCATCATCACCAGTCCTTTTCGATCGGTACACGCACCGGCACACGGAGCTTCTGCCGCACCTTGTCCTGCACGTCACGTTCCTGCCGGTCCAACGCGTCGAGCAGGCGTTCGGCCTCCTCGCGGCTCATGCGCTGCGGTTGTTGGGCCTGCTGCTGCGGTTCCTGCTTGCCCTGCTCGCCAGGTTTCTGTTGTTGCTGGTCCTGCTGCTCCTGCTCCTGATCCTGCTCCTTCTTCTCCTGGCCCTGCTGTTGTTGGTCCTGCTCCTTCTTTTCCTGGTCCTCCTGCTTCTGCTGGTCCTTGTTCTGTTGCTGCTGCTGTTGCTTCAGCAGGCGTTGCGCGTAGGCCAGGTTGTAGCGGGTGTCCTCATCACTGGGGTCGCGGCGCAGCGCCTCGCGGTAGGCGGTGATGGCCTCCTTCGGCCGCTGCTGCGCCAGGTGGCTGTTGCCCAGGTTGTGATAGGCGCGGGCCTGGTCGGCCGGATCGCGGGCCTCCTGAGCGCTGCGCTCGAACTGTTGTTGCGCAGCGGCGGGATCGCCCTGGCGGTAGAGCGCATCGCCCAGGTTGAAGGCGGGCCGCAGGTCGGCGGGGGCCAGGGTTCCGGCACGTTGGTAGGCGGCCGCGGCACCGGCATGATCGCCTTTGCGGTACAAGGCGTTGCCTTCGCTCAGGGCGGCATCGGCCTTGCGGTCCTGGGCCTGGGCACCGGCGGTCGCTGCCACCAGCAGGAGGGCGAGGCTGCGCGGGTTCATGGGCGGGGTTCGATGAGGCTGTTCCGGACGCGTCGTCGTTCGGGCCAGAGCAGGCCGATCACCAGCAGCACGCACCCGGCCGCAAGTGGGAGCTGGAACCGGTCCTCATGTCCGGCGAAGCGGTAGGTGCCGATGTCGCGCTGGTCCATGGTGCGAAGTTCGTCGACGAGCTCGGTGATACCCGCCGATGCGCTGGTGGCGCGCACATAGGCGCCCTTTCCTTCCGCAGCGATGGCCTTCAGCATGGCCTCGTTCAGCCGGCTCACCACGGTGGAGCCGTCCTTGTCCTTGCGGAACCCCATCAGCTGACCGCGCCGCTTGATGGGCAGCGGTCCGCCTTGCGGGGTGCCCATGCCGATGGTGTGCACGGTGATGCCCGCCTCCGCGGCCGCGCGCGCCGCCCCTTCGGCATCGTCCTCATGGTTCTCGCCATCGGTGATGACGATGATGGTGCGGCTGCCGCCCTCCTCCTCGCCGAAGCCTTTGCGGGCCAGCTCGATCGCCGCACCGATGGCGGTGCCCTGCGTGGGCACCAGATCGGGGCCCAGGCTGGCCAGGAAGAGCTTGGCGGCGCTCTTGTCCGAGGTGAGGGGCAGCTGCACGAAGGCCTCCCCGGCGAAGACCACGATGCCGAGGCGGTCGCCACGCAGCCGGTCCACCAGCTGGCTCAGCGCGCGACGCGCGGCTTCCATGCGGTCCGGGCGCAGGTCCTCGCACAGCATGCTGTTGCTCACGTCGAGCGCCACCATGACGTCAACACCCTTCGCGCGCACTTCCTCCAGACGGGTACCGAACTGCGGCGCGGTCAGCGCAAGGGCCACCAGACCGAGGCCGTGCCGGAAGGCCAGGAATCGCACCGTGGCGTGGCCGAAGCTGACGGCCGGGGCCATGCGGTGCAGCGTGGGAGCCTGGGCGAAGCGCCGCAGGGCGCGCCGGCGCCGCCAAAGGTCCAGTGCGAAGAGCAGCGCGAGCACCGGCCCCACCGCCAGCCCCCACAGCATCTGCGGACGTCCGAAGCGGAAGGCGGGCTCGCCCTGCAGCACGGTGAACCAGAGCGCGGCCAGCACACCACCGACCAGCAGCTCCAGCAGGAGCACCGTCAGCAGGGCGGGCCAGAGGCGAAGGCGGTTCATGGCGTGGTGCGCAGCAGGTGGCGGTCGGTGACGAAGGCGAGGAGCAGCAGGCAGGCGCCGGCCAGCGCGTAGGGGAAGTACTCCTCGTTGCGGCGGTTGTGCTCGGTCACCTTGATGCGGGTCTTCTCCAGCGTGTCGATCTCGGCATAGATGCGGGCGAGCGACTTCTCGTCGGTGGCCCTGAAATAGCGGCCTCCGGTGAGGGTGGCGACGCGTTCCAGCATGGTCTCATCGATCTCCACGTCCACCAGGTCGTACTTGTACTGGCCGTTGGGGTAGATGGCCACCGGGCTGAGCGCCTTGCCGCGCGTGCCCACGCCGATGGTGTACACCCGCACCCCCAGCTCGGCGGCGATCTGCGCGGCGTCCTCGGGTTGCACGGTGCCGGCGTTGTTCACCCCGTCGGTGAGGAGGATCACCACGCGGCTGCGGGCGTCGCTCTCGCGGAGGCGGTTCACCGCGGTGGCCAGGCCCATGCCCACGGCGGTGCCGCCATCGATCAGGCCGGAGCGCGCCTGCTTGAAGAGGTCCTTGAGCACGTCATGGTCGCTCGTGAGCGGGCATTGGGTGAAGGCCTCGCCCTCGTACACCACAAGCCCGATGCGGTCGTTGGGCCGCGCATCGATGAAGTCGGCGGCCACGCGTTTGGCGGCCTCCAGGCGGTCGGGCTTGAGGTCGCGCGCCAGCATGCTGGCCGAGATGTCCACCGCCATCACGATGTCGATGCCCTCGGTCTCCACGTCCTGCCATGCGTCGCTGCTCTGCGGGCGGGTGAGGGCGGTGAGCAGCAGGCCCAGGCCGAGCAGCGAGGCGGCGAAGGGGAGGTGTCGCAGCGGTACGGCCCATCCCGTGGGCAGTGCGCGGAACGCGTGCGCGGTGCTGAGGGTGAGGCTGGCGCGCTGGGCGTTGCGGCGCCACAGGTGCACGGCGGCGATCACCGGCAGCAGCAGCAGCAGCCAGCGCAGTTCGGGCCGTGCGGGCTCGAAGCGCTGCAGCATGGTGTACATCGCCACCGCCGTACCGGCCATCGCCAGCAGGCTCCACGCGAGGCCGCTGTTCAGGTCACCGGGTCTGCGCATGGGCGGGCTCGGGGGTGGGGGACAGGGCCGCGGTGCTGTCCTGGATGAAGCGTCGGGCGGCGGGCACGGCGGCCTCGTTCTCGGCGGGTGCCGGGGCCAGTTTGGCGAACTTGACCAGGTCGGCCAGCTGCAGGATGTTCGCCAGTTGTTCGCGCTGGGCCGGGGGCAGCGCCGTCACCCGCAGGGCCCGCACCAGGTCGTCGGTGGTGCGCTCCATCGCGGGCACGATGAGGCGGGCCTCCACATAGCTGCGGAGGATGTCGGTGAGGGTGATGTAGTACGCCTTCACCTGGCCCTGCTGCCAGAGCCGTTGCTGTTCGAGCGCATCGAGCCGCGCCAGCATGGCCTCGTGCAGCGGCAGGGGCGGTGGCGCGATGTCCTCCTGCGTGCGCTTGCGGCGCAGGCGTTGCACCAGGGCGGCGCCACCGCCGATGAGCCCGAAGGCGGCCCACAGCCCCACGAGCCAGGGCCAGTGTTCCTCCAGCCAGGCCAGCAGGCTGGGCTGCGCCTCGTAGATGTCCTTGATGTCGCGGAAGGCCTGTGTGGTGTCCACGGGCACGGTGCGCACCTCCAACAGCAGCGGCGAGGTCTCCACGGTGTCCGTGCCGATGCGGAAGCGGAAGGGCGGGATGGCCCAATAGCCGCTGTCCCAGGCGGTGATGGTGATGTGCCGGCGCTGCACCAGCAGCGTGGGGTCGGCTTCGTCGGCGCGGGCGGTGTCCACGCCGCTGTCCCACACCACCTCCACCTGGCGGGTGAGCGTGTCGCCGATCGCGGGCCACAGCACCTCGGGGGCGCCGTCGCGCTGGGTGCGGTAGAAGGCCTCGATGTCGATCACCACCTGTTCGCCGATGCGGATCACCGCGCTGTCCAGCGTGGCCCGCACCGCGGGGGCCTGGGCGGTGGCGCCGTGCAGCGCCGCCAGCAGCAGGGTGGTGGTCGCCGGGGCCCTCATGCACGTTCGCGTTGGCGGAAGAGGTCCATCAGGGGGCGCACGTAGCCCTCGCGGGTGCCGATCACGGCGTGGTCGATGCCCGAGCGGCGCAGCAGGTCGCGCGTGCGGGCGGCATGCTTGAGGGCCTCGGTGCGGTAGGCCTTGCGCACGCGGGCACTGCCGGTGTCCACCCAGTGACGCTCGCCGGTCTCGGGGTCCTGCACCAGCACCAGGCCCAGGTCGGGGAGTTCGCCCTCTCGGGGGTCGGCCGTGCGCAGCACCACCAGGTCGTGGCGCCGGTCGGCGATCTTCAGCGCATCCTCATAGCCGGTGCCCATCAGGTCGCTGATCAGGAAGGCGATGCTGCGCTTCTTGATCACGCTGTTGAGGAAGCGCAGGGCGCCTGCGATGTCGGTGCCACGCTGCTGCGGGGTGAACTCGATCAGCTCGCGCACCAGGCGCAGGATGTGGCTGCGGCCCTTCTTGGGCGGGATGTAGCGCTCCACCGTGCCGCTGAAGAGGATGAGCCCCACCTTGTCGTTGTTCTTGATGGCGCTGAAGGCCAGCGTGGCGCAGACCTCGGTGATCAGCTCGCGCTTGGTGCGCCCGGTGCTGCCGAAATCGGCCGAGCCGCTCACGTCCGCCACCAGCATCACCGTCAGCTCGCGCTCCTCCTCGAACACCTTCACGAAGGGGTGGTCCAGCCGCGCCGTCACGTTCCAGTCGATGGTGCGCACCTCGTCGCCCGGCATGTACTCGCGCACCTCGCTGAAGGCCATGCCCCGTCCCTTGAAGGCGCTGTGGTACTCGCCGCTGAAGATGTGGTCGGTGAGACCGCGCGTCTTCAGCTCGATCAGCCGCACCTTCTTGAGGAGCTCCTTGGTGTGTTGGGCGGTGTTCATGTGCCGGTGTGCTCATGTGTTCATGTGCCCATGGATGACCGTGCCGTGCAGGGGCACATGGTCACATGGACCGATGCGCACATGGTCAGGGTACCTCCACCGTGTTCAGCACGCGGTCGATGAGCTCGCCGACGGTGATGTTCTCGGCCTCGGCCTCGTAGGTGAGGCCCACGCGGTGGCGCAGCACATCGGGGCACACGGCGCGCACGTCCTCGGGGATGACGTAGCCGCGGCGCTTGGTGAAGGCCAGGGCCTTGGCGGCGAGGGCCATGTAGATGCTGGCGCGCGGGCTGGCGCCGAAGCCGATCAGGCTCACCAGGTCGCTCAGCTTGTGCTGGTCGGGCTTGCGCGTGGCGTGCACGATATCCACGATGTAGTGCTCGATCTTCTCGTCCATGTACACCTCGCGCACCAGCTGGCGCGCGGTGAGGATCTCGTCGGGGCGCACCACCTTGTGCAGTTCGGGCTGCGCGCCGGGCCGCACGTTCTGGCGGATGATCAGCTTCTCCTCCTCCTTGTGCGGGTAGTCCAGCACCACCTTCAGCATGAAGCGGTCCGTCTGCGCCTCGGGCAGCGGGTAGGTGCCTTCCTGCTCGATGGGGTTCATGGTGGCCAGCACCAGGAAGGGCTCGGGCAGGGTGTAGGTCTGCTGGCCGATGGTGACCTGGCGCTCCTGCATGGCCTCCAGCAGGGCGCTCTGCACCTTGGCCGGCGCGCGGTTGATCTCGTCGGCCAGGATGAAGTTGCTGAAGATGGGTCCCTTTTTCACGCTGAACTCCTCGTTCTTCTGGCTGTAGATCAGCGTGCCGATGAGGTCGGCCGGCAGCAGGTCGGGCGTGAACTGGATGCGGCTGAAGCCCACGTCGATGGTGCGCGCCAGGGATTTGATCGCCAGCGTCTTCGCCAGGCCGGGAACGCCTTCCAGCAGGATGTGGCCGTCGGCGAGCAGCGCCACCAGCAGCTTCTGCACCATGTCCTTCTGGCCCACGATCACCTTCTCCATCTCGCGCTCCACCAGGTCCACGAAGGCGCTGGCGTGCTGGATGCGGTCGTTCAGCTGGCGGATGCTCTCGGCCGTCACCGGCGCGGGGGAAGTGCTCAGGATGTCCATGGGAGGGGAGTGGGCCGCAAAGGTGTGCCGCAAAATTGACCGGACCCCTTGGCGGTCGGGGACGACCCGCAGTTAAAGAGTGTTAACCGTTGGGCCCTGGATCAGTGCCGGCAGCGAATGCTTTCGGAGCGTCCCGGCGTTCTGCCCGAGGTGATGTTCGCGCAAGCCGACCCTGGCGGTGTGACCAAAGGGTTCCTACGGTCCACCGCACCCCGCCGCTTGCCTCTTCTACCTTCGACCGCATGAGCGACCGTTCCGGACCCCTGACCCTCGCCGAGGCCGTCGGCCATGTGCGCACCTTCCACGACGCCTTCGGCATTCCCAACGCCTCAGCGCCCGTCGCCTCCATCGGCGACCGCGATGCGCTGCTGCGGTACAAGCTGATCCGCGAGGAGAACGAGGAGTATTTGGAGGCGGCCCTGCGCGGCGACCTGGTGGAGGTGGCCGATGCGCTGGGCGACATCCTCTACATCCTGTGCGGCACCTTGCTCAAGCACGGGCTGGAGCACAAGATCGACGAGGTGTTCCGCGAGATCCAGCGGAGCAACATGAGCAAGCTTGGCGCCGACGGCCGGCCCATCCGCCGCGACGACGGCAAGGTGATGAAGGGACCGGCCTATTTCCCTCCGGATATCGCGGGCATTCTGGAACCCCGGGAAGGAGGAAGGAACAAGTAGGCGTGAAGGAGGAAGAAAGGACGACCTGGATCGACGAACCCCTGCGCACCATGCATCTGCCCACCCTGCTCCGGAACGCCCGCGCCTCCTCCTTCTCGCGCTGGAAGCTGAACGCCCTGCTTCCGTGGATGATCCCCTTCAACCGGCCGCACGGCTTCAAGGTGGTGCCGTTGAAGGAGGGCGGCATCAGTGTGCGCATCCCGTACTGGCGCATCAACCGCAACCACATCAAGGGCATCCACGCGTGCTGCCTGGCCACTGCGGCCGAGATGTGCAGCGGGCTGTCGGTGCTGGAGCAGCTCGATCCGCGGCAGTACCGCCTGATCATGCGCAGCCTGCACATGGAGTACCGCTACCAGGCAAAGACCGATGCCGTGGCGCAGTGCGCGCCTTCTGCGGAGGTCATCGCGGAGACCGTCGTCCGTCCGCTGGTCACCCAGGAAGCGGTGGACCACACCAGCACCGTGGAACTGCACGACCGCAGTGGCAACCACCTGGCCACCGGCACCATCACCTGGCAGGTGAAGAAGTGGGACAAGGTGCGGACCAGGGTGTGAGGGCCGATCACCGCCGCATCACCCGCCTGGCCGTGCTCCACAGCACCATCGCCAGCACGGCCCCGCTGAAGGCCAGCGCCATGTCCTTCTGCGCGTCCCAGATGTCGCCCTGCGAACCCAGGTAGGCGTGGCCCTGCGCCGGGAAGAACACATCGGCCACGGCCCATTCGATCAGTTCGTAGGCGGCGCTGAAGCTCATGGTGATCTCCACCGGGAGCACCCAGCACACCCAGTTCGGCCACTGGAAGTGGTTCTTGAAGTGGTCGCGCATGGGGTAGGCCAGCAGGAAGCCGAAGCTGAAGTGCACGATCCGGTCGTAGTGGTTGCGTTCGCTGTGGAAGAGGTCCTGCAGCCAGTAGCCCAGCGGGTTCTCCGCGTACGTGTACATCGCACCGTACACGTGCAGCAGGATGTACACGAACATCAGCGTGTAGCTGAGGTCGCTGAAGCGGAAGCGGCGGTGGGTGAGCGCGAGGCCGCCCACGAAGAGGATCGTCAGCGCGTTCTCGGTGATCCAGTTGGCGCGGTCCGTGGTGCCGATGAAGGTCCAGGCCCAGATGGCGACGAAGGCTCCGGCAAAGGCCTTGAGCAGGCCGTTCTCCGCGAAGGGCGTGCGCGTGGGGGAGGAGGCGGTGGTGAAGGGCATGGGGGCTGGGGTTCCGGAAGCTCGATGCGGGTCACTTGCGCTTGCCGCCGTCCTTCTCGTAGTAGTCGTCCTCGGCCGGTTCCTCCTCCTCCTCCGGCTCCTCGGCCTTGGGCTTGGGGCGGAAGCGGAAGGTGGCGTGCAGGCCGATCACCAGGTTCTGGCGGCGCACCACCGTGTCGAAGGGCGTGATGCTGTTGGTGCCGCGCACCTCCAGCTCGAAGGGGCCTTTCTCGAAGCCCAGGCCCAGGCAGATGCTGAACTGCGTGCGCCGGATGTTCTCGGTATTGATGCCGCGGTCGATCAGCTCCTGCCCGTCCTGCGTCACCTGCTCGCGACCGCTGAGCAGATAGCCCGGCACCAGGCCCCCGCCGAGGAAGAGGCCCTGCGGGTTCTTGTTCACCGACACCTTCAGCACGAAGGGCAGCTCCACGTAGTGCAGGGTGGTGCGCGTGGTCTGCCGGAACTGGGCCGCCTGCACCAGGCTGCCCTTGGCCACGTACATCGGCTCCACCATCAGGCTCACCTGCCCGTTCATCTTGAAGTCGAAGCTGTAGCCGCCGATGGGGCCGAACTTGGGCAGGCCGGTCCACGCGAGGAACTGCCCGGCGTTCACCGTGGCCATGCCGAGACCCAGCCGCGGACCGTGCCAGGTCTGGGCCTGCAGCACACCCGCGCACAGGGCGGCGAGCACGAACAGCGGAACACGGGTCATGGCCGCGAAGATGCGAAGCGGATGATCGGCGTTCGTCGAACATTGAACTTGTTCGTCGATGGAAATCGGGTATTCGTCTTGACAAAGGATGATCTGGTCGGTCATCTTTGCCCCCGCATGGCCGCCGCTCCGGCCGTGCAGGCAACGGACCGCCGGGCGCTTGGACACCCCCATTAATCCCGTTCGCCGAACATGTGGCCCGTACAGACCCTGACGCTCCTGCTCTGCCTCACCGACGAAGAACAGCTCTTCGCGATGCGCCTTCCGGAACCGGCCCCCGTGGTGGTCGGGCAGGAGGCGCCGGCCACCCCGGATGAACCGGCGTGCGCTCCGTTCGAGCCGGTGGAGGAGGCCGCTTGAGGCTTGCGGTTACCTTCGGGCGCTGTCGTCCGCGACCGTTGCGCCGACGTGCACCGGTGCCCATGTCCTTCATCCTCCGATCGCTCCTCCGTTCCACGCTCGCAGCACTGTGCATCCTGGGCGGCTGCTTCGCGCAGGCCCAGGCCTGGACCTTCACCGGTGATGCCACGCCCCCCTGGGAGCAGGTGATCGACCGGTATCGGGCACTGGCCGAAGGACGCCGTTCCGCCCGCCTGATGGAGATCGGCCGTGACGATGGCGGCCAGCCCATCCACTTGTTCGTCATCAGCGACGGAGGCCCCTTTGCTCCGGACAGCATCCGGGCCCGCGGTCGGAGCGTGCTCTTCATCGTCAACGGCATCCATCCCGGCGAGCCCGACGGCATCGATGCCAGCCTGCTGCTGGCCCAGGCGCTGCTCGACAGCGACCAGCTGATGGGCCTCACGGCCACCACGGCGGTGTGCATCGTGCCCATCTACAACGTGAGCGGCGCGCAACAGCGCGACACCGTGTTCCGAGTGGACCAGAACGGCCCGGCCGTGCACGGTCAGCGGGCCAACGCGCGCAACCTGGACCTGAACCGCGACCTGGTGAAGGCCGACTCCCGCAACACCCAGGCGCTCGTGCAGGCCCTGCACCGCTGGGATCCCGAAGTGCTCATCGACACGCATGTGAGCGACGGCGCCGATCACCGCTACGTGATGGAACTGCTCACCACCCGCCGCGAGAAACTGGATCCCGGCGTGGCGCGCTTCATGGACGAGGTCCTCGTGCCCGGTCTGCACCGCTGGATGGATCGCAAGCGCGTCGCCATGTGCCCCTACTTCGAGACGATGGCGCAGGTGCCGGACAGCGGGTTGATGGCCTTCTTCGACGGTCCGCGCTACACCTCCGGGTACGCGGCGCTCTTCAACACCGTGGCCCTCCTGGCCGAGAGCCACATGCTGAAGCCTTACGCCGACCGGGTGAACGCCACGTTCCAGCTGATGCTGGGCGTGCTGTCGGTGCTGGATGAGCACGGCGCCGACCTGCGCAGGGCCCGGGCCGAAGCTGCCCGCCACACGGCCGAGGCCACCGCCTTCCCCCTGCACTGGCGGCTCGATACCACCCGCGTGGAACGGCTGCCGTGGAAGGGCTATGCGGCTGCGTGGGAGCCCAGCGCGGTGTCCGGCCTGCCTCGCCTGCGCTACGACCGCACGCGGCCGGTGGACACCACTGTGCCGTGGTACGACACCTACGCTCCAGGTCCGTTGCGCACCAAACCCGCGGCCTACCTCGTGCCCCAGGCCTGGCGCGAGGTGGGTCAGCGGCTGGCCATGGCGGGCGTGCGCTTCGAGCGGATCCTACGCGACACGGTGCTGCGGGCCGAGGTGCACCGGATCACCGACCTGCGCACGGCGCGTGAACCCTATGAGGGGCACCATCTGCATCGCGACGTCCGGACCACCATCGCCATGGAGGAGGTGAAGGCCCGGGCCGGCGACCTGTTGATCCCGATGGGCACAAGCCACGACCGCTTCCTCATGGAGGTGCTCGAACCCGACGCGCCGGACAGCTACTTCGCCTGGGGCTTCTTCGATGCCATCCTGCAGCAGAAGGAGTGGTTCACGGACTACGTGTTCGAGGACGTGGCGGCGGACCTGTTGAAGCGGGATCCCGCGCTGCGCGCGGCGCTGGAGGAACGCCGTGCCGCCGATCCGGAGTTCGCAGCCGATGGCTGGGCGCAGCTCGCCTTCGTGTTCCAGCGTTCGCCGTACATGGAGCCGGGATACCGTCGTTATCCGGTGGCGCGGGTGCTGCGCTGAGCGGCGGCGATCCCGTCGCGCATCTCCTGGCTGTCCCACGCATGGTCGTGGTCATCCAGGTCCAGGCCGATGTCCTTGCGCAGCAGCTCCTCCTGTTCGGCGATGGCGGCGCGCACGCCGCTCAGGTACTCCTGCTTGTCACCACGTCGCGCGGCCAGCTCCTTGAGCGCCGCTTCGTCGTAGCTGCGGAAACGCAGGGCGGCACGGTGGGCGGTATGGGCGCGCACGCCCAGCTCGTGGAGCACATCAGCGCCGAGGCGCAGGGCCGTATCGATGCTCTCGCGGTAGATGTGCGGCACGCCCTGGTCCATCAGTTCATAGGCGTCCATGCGGTTGCGGCTCCGGACCAGCAGCTTCAGGTGGGGGAAGTGGCGTTTCACCGTGTCCACCAAGGCGGGTGCGGCCTCCGGAGCGATGGCGCAGACGAGCACTTCGGCCTCGGCGGCGCCGGCGGACTCCAGCAGGTCGTGGCGTGTGGCGTCGCCATAGTACACCTTGAAGCCCATTTTCCTGAGCAGGTCCACCTGGTCGCTGTCGTTGTCGAGCAGGGTGGCATGTACGCCGCTGGCGCGCAGCAGGCGTCCCACCGTGCTGCCGAAGTGGCCGAACCCGGCGATGATCACCCGGTTCCGCTCCTCCACGGTGTCGGCCGCACGCTCCGGGGCTTCGGTGGTGCCCACGCGGGGCAGCAGCACCCGTTCGTTGAAGAGCATCACCAGCGGCGTCGGGGTCATGCTGAGGGCCGTCAGGGCCATCAGTCCGTCGGTCCAGGTGCCGTCGAGCAGGCCCAATTGCGCGATGAAGGCCAGCAGCACGAAGGCGAACTCACCCACCTGGCCGAGCCCCGCGCCGAACAACAGGTTCTGATCGGTGGCCAGGCCGGCGCGCCGGCCGATCGCCAGCAGCACGGCGGCCTTGGCGACCATCACCAGCAGGGTGGCACCCACGATCAGCACGGGGCGTTCGGCGATGAGGGGGAAGTTGATGGAGGCGCCGACGGCCATGAAGAAAAGGCCCAGGAGCAGACCCTTGAAGGGGTCGAGGTCGCTTTCGAGCTCGTGCTTGTACTCGCTGTTGGCCAGCACCACTCCGGCCAGGAAGGTGCCAAGGGCGGGGCTCAGCCCCACGGTCTCCATCAGCAGGGCGATGCCGACCACCAGCAGCAGGGCCGAGGCCACGAAGAGTTCGCGCAGGTGGGTCCGGGCCACCACGCGCAGCAGCGGCACCACCACATACCGGCCGAGGCCCACCACGGCGCCCACGGCCAGCAGCACGACGAGGGTGCGCTGCCAGCCGGGCAGGCCCTCGATCCATGTTCCTCCGCCGGTCACCGGAGCGGCCACCGCCAGCAGCGGCAGCAGGGCCAGGATGGGGATCACCGCGATGTCCTGGAACAACAGCACGGCGAACGAGCATCGACCGGCGGCGGTGTTCGACAGGCCCTTCTCCTTGAGGCTTTGCAGGGCGATGGCCGTGGAGCTCATGGATAGCGCGAGGCCGGCCGCGAGCGCCGCCTGCCAGGGGAGTCCCGCGATCAGGGTCAGTGCCATCAGCAGCACGGTGGTAAGGGCGACCTGCGCACCGCCCAGACCGAGCACCTGGCGGCGCATGCGCCAGAACAACGCGGGCTCCAATTCGAGGCCCACCAGGAAGAGCATCATCACCACGCCGAACTCGGCGAAATGCATGATGTCCTTGCCCTCCTCGCCAATGAAGCCGAGCAGGAAGGGGCCGATGAGCACGCCGGCCAGCAGGTAACCCAGCACGCTGCCCAGGCCCAGGCGCTTGGCCACCGGGACGCAGAGCACCGCCGCTCCCAGGTACACCACCGCGTCAGCAAGAAAGGAGGCCATGGGTCAGGGGGCGCTGGTGAGCAGGTGATGTTGATCGGTCGTTCCGGACATGTGCTCCAGGGTCAGGGTGCCTTCCGCCCATCCTTGCAGCAACCGGCCGTAGCGCTGCGCGATCCGTTCCAGTTCGCTGTCGTCCACCCGGTGGGTGCCCTGCACGGCGAAGGGCGGCGCCCACTGCATGCCGCACAGCGTGGCCGTGCGCTTCAGTGGAAGCAGGAATTCCTGCAGCGTATGGCCGTGGAACCCCGCGGAGGAATAGGCGTCCGCGCCGCCTCCGGTCGTCACCACGTGGAACTGCGTGCGCCCCTTCAGGGCCGTGCCGCCCGGCCCATAGGCCCAGCCGAAGGCGTAGACCAGGTCGATGTACTGCTTCAGCAGGGGAGGCACGCTGTACCAATAGAGCGGATGGTGCAGCACCACCACGTCGTGGGCGGCCAGCAGGTCCTGCTCCGCCCGGACATCGACCTGCATGTCCGGATAGAGCTCGTAGAGGTCGCGGAAGGTGATGCGGTCGGACGCGGGCAGGGCCTTCAACAGAGCCCGGTTCGTGCGGCTGCGCTCGAGACGCGGGTGCGCGAAGAGGACCAGGACGCGGGGCATGACGCTGCAAGTGTAGCACCATCGGCGGGCTGCCGCCTGTCAGCCCAACGACAGGCCGTGCTCGTTACCTTGCCGCACGTCAAGTGGAACGGACCCCATGGACCGAAGGAATGTGAAGCAGCAGGTGATCGACGGCGCCCGCCTCCGCTTGCAGGAGGCCATTGCCGAGCACCGCGAACGACTGGAGGACCTTCGGTCGGTGACGATGGAGGCCGACTTGTCGGAGACCGCCAGCCAGAGCGAGGGTCGGCGCGAGGCCGATGTGGAACTGATGAACGGGCTCGGCGATCAGCTGGAGCACCTGGAGCGTGACATGGCGCTTCTGGGGCAGGTGGATGCCGGTACCCTGCATGAGGCCGTCTCCTTCGGCTCCGTGGTGCACACCGACCGGCGCGATCTCCTGATCGCCACCAGCGTGGAGGAGTTCGAGGCCGCCGGTCGGACCTACCTCGGGCTGTCGGTGCGTGCGCCCCTCTACCAGGCCCTCAGCGGCAAGCGGGTGGGCGAACAGGCCACCGTGAACGGCGTTACCTACATCATCCGCGACATCCTGTGAACATGGAACTGCATGACATCAGCATCGGAGCCCGTGTGAAGCACCCCACGATGGGCGTGGGCGTGGTGTACGACATCGATCCGCGTACGGTCCATGTGTTCTTCCGCGAGCACGGCGAACAGCCCATCAGCCGCAGCTTCGAGGGCCTGGTCACCATCGCACCCGGCGTGGAGATCGGCCAGGAGCCGCTGGACATCGAGCACGTGAAGGACGCCCTACGCGAGGTGCTCGAGGAACTGCAGACGCCCCAGCGGCCAGTGAGCATGGCCCGCCGCTACGAGGGCGGAGTGCTGGAACTGCGCCCGAAGGACCCCACGCTGAAGAGCAAGGAGGTGCCCATCGATGACTTCTTCCACAAGATCGTGATGATCCGCGACCGCTTCCGGGTGCTGGAGCAGAAGATCAACGCCCATGCGGCGCTCAGCGAGGCGGACAAGGTGGAGCTGCAGCAGTACATCACGCGCTGCTACGGAAGCCTTACGACGTTCAACATCCTGTTCGAGGACAAGGAGGATCACTTCGTGGGGCAGAAGGGGGAGTAGGGACTTGCGACCATGTGACCATGTGCTCATGTGACCATGTGCGCATGCACCGCTGCCCACGGGGATCTATGCTCGGGCCGGGGAGCATTGGTCGGTCCGATGGCCGGAGGGGGAGCGGGGATGATTTTTCAACCGGTGGTTGCAGAAGGCTCTTAGCGCGCTATACATTCGTAGCGCAGACGCGTTCTTTCTCAGCCGTGCGCTGATCAACGACCAGCCCACACAGGCCTATAGTCTCAGAACCAACATTATTTGCTCAGGGACGGAAGATCCAAAGGGCAAAGGCGGGCCGCGCATCGTCTTCGGGCGATGATGCCTCCGGGCACACCGCGGATTACTGACCCCTTTCTGTCCGACCCGCTCATGTGATCCATGGGTTCTTTGAACTTCGGTCCTGTGTGGGCTTTTTTTGTCCTGCCGTGAACGCCCTTCCCTCCACCCACGCGGATCCCGCCGTGGCCGCGACCTACCCGGTCATGGAGCTTTTCCATACCGTGCAGGGTGAGGGGCTGTTCAGCGGACAGGCCGCCTGCTTCATCCGGCTCGGAGGTTGCGACGTGGGTTGTGCGTGGTGCGATGTGAAGGAGAGTTGGGACGCGTCCGCGCACCCCCGGCGTTCAGCGGCGGACCTGGCGGCCGAGGCGGCCTCTCATCCGGCCCGCATCGTGGTGGTCACCGGCGGCGAGCCCCTGATGCACGATCTGCAGCCGCTGACCGACGCCCTGCGTGCCCGCGGCCTTCGCACCCACCTGGAGACCTCGGGCACCCATCCCCTCACCGGCGATTGGCACCATGTGTGCTTCAGTCCCAAGAAGTTCAAACCGCCCGTGCCCGGTTTCCACCAACACGCTGATGAACTGAAGGTGATCGTCGTCAACCGCCACGACCTGGCCTGGGCGGACACCCACGCTGCGCTGGTGCGGCCCGCTTGCGCGTGCTTCCTTCAACCCGAATGGGACCGCCGCGAGGCCGTGATGCCCTTGATCGTGGAGAAGGTGAAGGCCGATCCCCGCTGGCGCATCTCCCTCCAGATCCACAAAACCCTGAACATCCCTTGATCCCTTCCGCAATGCCTGCGCTTCAGTGGCGAGTGGCGAGTGCCCCCACACACGGCCCCCGCACCGAGAGGCGAGTGGCGAGTGCCCCCACACACGGCCCCTGCACCGAGAGGCGAGTGGCGAGTGCCCCCACACACGGC
>Ga0073899_10000753_pt1 | contig 29873 bp, 34 predicted proteins | sample KloWWTmetaKNB5Ph_FD_88975 | JGI IMG/M metagenome (GOLD analysis project Ga0073899, IMG submission 88975) | Active sludge microbial communities from Klosterneuburg, Austria, studying microevolution and ecology of nitrifiers - Klosterneuburg... | ecosystem: Engineered > WWTP > Aerobic digester >... | reverse complement strand
TGATCACGTCGTAGAGCGGCAGGAAGATCGTGTAGAGGATGGCCACGATGAGGCCGCCCAGCACGATCGTGGTCGCCGGCCCGATGAGGCTCTGCATCTTGGCAATGCCCTCCCGGACTTCCCGGTTGTAGAAGTAGCTCACATTGAGGAGCGCGGCGTCCAGCCCCCCCGTGGATTCGCCCACGCGCAGCATCCGCAGCACGAGCGGCGGGAAGAGCTTGGTCGCGGTGAACGCCTGGCTGATGCCCTGCCCCTCCGAGATGGAGCGGCCGACGCGCTGCAGGGCCTCCTCCATCACGCGGTTGCCCATGATCTTCTCGCAGATCTGGATGCAGTCGAGGACGCTGATGCCCGAGCGGTAGAGCATCGCGAAGAAGGTCGAGAAGCGCGCGAGCATGATCTTGTAGCGGATCGGGCCCAGCACCGGCATGCGGATCGAGATCGTGGCGAGGCGGTGTTGCAGCGCCTCGTTGGTCTTCGATGCGACGAAGATCGCCGCGATGGCGGCCGCGGGGATGCCGATGAGCAGGTACCACCACTTCACGAACACGTTCGAGATGGCGATGAGGAGCTCCGTCTCGCGCGGCAGCTTCGGCACCAGGGCCTTGAAGGTGACGGCGAGCTGGGGCACGAGGAAGATCATCAGGACGAAGATCACGGCGACCACCACCACCAGCACGATCAGCGGGTAGATGAGGGCGCGCTGGGCCTGGCTCGCCATCTCGTCCTGCCACTTGAGGTTCTCCGCGAGCTCGTCGAGCACCTCGTTCAGCTGCCCGCTCTGCTCGCCGGCCCGCACCAGCGCCACGAACACCCCGTCGAAGATGTACGGGTGGTTGGCGAGCGCGTCGGAGAGCCTCAAGCCGCCCTCGATGTCCTCCACGAGGCCGGCCACCACCTGCCGGAAGCCGGGGTTGTCGACCGTGTCGCGCAGGTCGGTCAGCGCCTCGATGATGTTCACGCCCGCGCGCAGGAGCTGCGAGAGGTGGAAGCAGAAGGTGATGAGCTCGGGCCGCGTGACGTGCCGCGAGCGCGCGGCGACCGACTTCTTGACCGATTCGAAGGTGACGAGGTCCAGGCCCAGCCGGCGCAGGCGCAGCTCGAGGTCGATCGCGTTGGTCGCGTCGAGGCTGCCCGAGGAGATCTTGCCCTCCTCGTCGACGGCGCGGTAGGCGAAGAGCGCCACGGGAGCCCCTAGATCACGCGGTCGGTCAGGTCGACCACCCGCGAGATCTCCTCCAGGCTCGTCTGGCCCATGAGCACCCGGGAGATCGCGTCGTCGGCGAGCGTGCGGAAGCCCTTGGCGGAGGCCGCGGTGCGGATCTCGCGGCCGGTCGCGCGCCGCGCGATGAGCTCGTCGATCTCGCCGTCGAGCTTGAAGATCTCCATGATGGCCAGGCGCCCCTTGTAGCCCTGGTTGTCGCACTTGGCGCAGCCCACGGGCTGGTAGACGGGGCGGTCGTCGGCCTCGTCCATGCCCAGCAGGCGGCGCGTCGCCGGGTCCGGGTCGTAGGGGGCGCGACAGTGCAGGCAGAGCTTCCTCATCAGGCGCTGCGCGATCACGCCGATGATGTTGCCGGCCATGATGTCCGGCAGCACGCCCAGGTCCATGAGTCGGGGGATGGCGCCGATCGAGGAGTTCGTGTGCAGCGTCGAGTACACCTGGTGGCCCGTCATCGCGGCGCGGAAGGCCATCTCGGCCGTGTCCTGGTCGCGGATCTCGCCCACCAGGATGATGTCCGGGTCCTGGCGCATCATCGAGCGGATGCCCGAGGCGAAGTCGAGCTTCACGACCTCGTTCACCGAGGTCTGGCGGATCATCGCCATCGGGTACTCGACCGGGTCCTCGAGGGTCATGATGTTCACGCCCTCGGTGTTCACGTAGTTCAGCACCGAGTAGAGCGTGGTCGTCTTGCCGCTGCCCGTGGGGCCGGTCACGAGGATGATGCCCTCGGGGCGCGCGAGCATGAGCTTGAGGGTCTTCAGCTCCTCGGGCTGCAGGCCCAGGTCCTCCAGCGGCACGATGCCCTTGTCGCGGTCCAGGATCCGCAGGACGATGTTCTCGCCGTGCGTCGTGGGTTGCGCGGAGACGCGGAAGTCGACCTGGTGGCCGGAGAGCATGAGCGAGATGCGCCCGTCCTGCGGCGCGCGCGTCTCGGCGATGTTCATCCCGCTCATCACCTTCAGGCGCACGACCATCGCCGCCCAGTAGTTCTTGTGCAGGCTGCGGATCTGCCTGAGCACGCCGTCGATGCGGTAGCGGATGCGCAGGAAGCCCTGCTCCGGCTCGAAGTGGATGTCGGAGGCGCCGCGCTTCACCGCGTCGTTCAGCAGCGCGTCGACCAGGCGCACCACCGGCTGGCTGTACTCGTCGAACTCGGCGGCGAGGCTCTGGTAGTCGATCTCGCCGGTCTCGATCTCGTTCAGGATCCCGTCGATCGAGAGCTCGAAGCCGTAGTGGTGCTCGATGCCGATGGTGATGTCGGAGTCGCGCGCGAGAACCTGCTCGATGCGCAGGTCCTCGCGCACGAGGGCGCGGATCTGGTCGAGCGCCACGACGTTGGCGGGGTCGGACACCGCGATGAGCAGCGAGCGCTTCTCGTGGTCGTAGGAGACCGGCAGCACGTGGTAGCGGCGCGCGAGGTCCTTGGGCACGAGCGCGATGGCGGCCGGGTCGACGATCGTGTTCTCGAGGTCGATCGACACCTGGCCGAGCGTCTCGGACAGGATGTCGCGGATCGTCGCCTCGGTGACGAAGCCCAGCTGCACGAGCACCTTGCCCAGCGGGGCCTTGAAGCGCTTCTGCTCGGTGAGGGCGATGTTCAGCTGGTCCTGGCTGACGATCCCCTTGGAGAGGAGCGTCTGGCCGAGGGGGACCTGGGAGAGGGGCGCTGCCTGCACGGTCCCCATCCCTAGGGCTTCAGCTCCGCGATGCGCCGGGAGACCTGGCCCTTGTCGAACTGCACGGCCTGCCGCCCGGAGGCGGCCAGCGCGCGCTGGTAGAAGTCGGCGGCGAGCCGCGATTGCCCGAGCTGGTCGAGGCTCACGGCCAGGTTGTAGGCGAGGTCGGCGCTCTCCGGGTCGAGGCGGTAGGCCTCGAAGTACGCGGCCTGCGCTTCCGTCCAGCGCGACTGCGACGCGTAGAGGTTGCCCAGCGTGAAGTGCAGGGCCGGGCTCTGGGGGTAGCGCGACAGGTCGGCGCGGAGCTGCCCCTCGAGGCCCTCGGGACGCGACAGGTCGGCGAGCGCGGCGAGCCCGGCGACGGCCGACGGGTTCTTCGGGTCTAAGCCCAGCACGCGGCGGTAGTGGCGGGTGGCCGTCGCGCGGTCGCCGGCACGGGCGGCGGCCGTGGCGAGGCCCAGGTGCGCGTCGATGCTGGCCGGGTCGGCGGCGAGCGCCGCCTCGTAGTGCTTGCGGGCCGCGGCGGGGTCGCCGCGCTTCAGGGCCTCGTAGCCCTGCGAGACCTCGGGACTCACGCGCGGGGGCTCGATCGTGCGCGTGAGCTTGAGCGGGGGCGCGGGCCTCGCGTCGGCCGCATCCTTGAGCAGGCTCATCACCAGTTGCTCGGCCGCCTTCGGCTCCGGCTTCGCCTTCGCGGGCGCGCCTTCCGCGCCGCCGGGCTTCAGCACGGCGACGGGCGGGACGGCGTCCTTGCGCGGCGCGGTCGCGGCGGGCGGGGCAGGCACCGCAGCTCCCGGAACGGGCGCAGCGGCGGAGGGGGTGGCTGCCGCGGGCGCCGGCGGCGGCGCGGGCGTGACGGGGCGCGGCGCGGAAGGGACCGGGCCGCGGGCCATCGGGCCCGGCGTCCGGTTGATCTCGTACCAGACGTAGCCGCCCCCGGCGATCGCCAGCAGCACGGCGCCGATGATGATCGCGAGGATGGCCTTCTTGCCGCCCGGGGCCGGCGCCGCGGGGGAAGGCGCTGCCTGCTTGGCCGCGAAGACGGTCTTGGCGCCTTCCCTGTCGCGCGCTGTCGCAGGCGCGGAGGCAGGCGCGGTGGCCTGTGCCGGAGGGGTGCGGGGAGGGGTGTCGTGGGATTCCAGCTCCAGCGGGCGGCGCCTGGCCGGATCCTGGGCCGGCGGCGGCGCGGCCGGCTCGGCGGCGTGCGCGGCGTGCGCCTGCTCGTGTCCCGTGCCCTGCCTTGCGAGCTTCTCCTGTTCGGCGCGCTTGAGGGCGTCGAGGAGGAGGCTCACTTCGCCCCTCCGGGCGGCGGCGGGTCGGGCACCACCGGGTTGGGCGTCAACTTCGGCCGCCAGCCCTCGCCGTCGTGCAGGCCCCGCAGCGCGTCGTGCAGCTCGCGCACGGGCGGCTCGCCTTCCTTGAAGAAGCGGCGGTCGGGCAGGTGGCGGCGGTAATCGGAGAGGTCGCCGTCGACGCTTGCGTTCCTCACCACCACGGGGCGCAGGAAGATCACGAGCTCGCGCTTCTCCGTCGTGTCGTCGCGGTAGCTCACGAGGTCGCCGAGAATCGGGATGCGCGAGGCGAGCGGCAGGCCGCCGCGCGAGCCCGTGAAGCTGTCGACCATGAGGCCGCCGAGGATCGCCGTCTGCCCGCTCGCCACGCGCAGGACGCTTTCCATCTCGCGCGTCTGCGTGACCGGGATCTTGCTCTCGATCGAGGGCGTCGTGAGCGAGCCGCGCAGCGACGGGTTGGGGTCCTGCACCTCGCCGATCTTCGCCGTCACGGTCGGGCGCACGTTGAGCGTCACCACGTCGTTGTCGCTGATCTGCGCGGTGAGGTTCATGATGATGCCAACCGGCAGCACGTTCTGCGTCGTGGTGAAGGTCGTGGTCGACACGTTGGCGTTCGTGTTGGTGTCGGCCTTGATCGTGAAGTACACCAGGTTCTCGGTCACGCGCAGGACCGCGGTCTGGTTGTTGAGCACCATCAGCACCGGGCTCGAGAGCACCCGCGTCGTGCCGAAGGTGTTGAGCATCTTGATGGTGCTCGAGAGGTTGCCCCCCGCGGCGGGATTGGGGTTCGCGTAGGTGATCGAGAAGGAATTGGCGGCCGAGGCGAGGCCCGCGCCCGTGAACGCCTGGCGGATCGAGTAGCCCAGCCCGTTGGTGGCGAGCGCCGACCAGTCCACGCCGGACTGGTAGGAGTCGCTCAGCTTCACCTCGACGACGGTGGCCTCGATCACGACCTGGCGGCGCGCCGCGCCGGTGACCTGCTCGAGGAACTCGGCGACCTTCTCGTGCTGGCGGGCCGTGGCCCGCACCGAGACGACCCCTGCCTCCGGGTTCACGATCACCGAGGCGGCCTCGCGGAAGGTGAGGCGCTGCTCGACCGTCTCGGACGCCTGCGTCGTCTGCGTCTGCCCCGGCGTGGTCTGGGTCGACGCCGAGGTCGCGACGTTGGCCGCCGCCCGCCGCGCGGCCGTGGTCGACTGCGTGGTCGAGGAGCCGATCTGCCCGCGGTTGGAGACGAAGGTCTCGCTGCTGCCTTCGGGCAGCAGCTTGTCCGTCTCGCGCAGCATGTCCTTCACGTTCCTCTCGAGCGTCTCCCAGAAGCGGTTGCGCGAGGTGTTGCTGATGCGAAGCGTCGAGTTGTTGTCGCCGGAGGTCGTCGTGCCCGCGGCAGCGCCCACGGTGCCGGAGAGGATCTGCGTGGCGACGGAGACGGTCTCCGTCGTGTCGCGGGCCATGTTCACGTAGTCGACGCGGTAGTTGCGCAGGTACGGCGTGTCGGGCATCACGTGGATCGTGTCGCCGTCGATCTCGTAGCGCATGTCGACCTGCTTCGCGAGGCGCGAGAGGATCTGCCGCAGCGTCTGGTCGATCGCATTGAGGGTGACCGTCCCGTCCACGCCGGGGTGGACGTCCACGTTCACCCTGGTCTCGGCGGCGATGGCGAGCAGGACGTCGCGCACGGGCTGGTTCGCCACCACGATCGAGTACTTGATCTCGGCAGCGCGCGCCTCGGGCGGCGGAGGCATCGGGGCCGGGAGCACGGGTTTCGGGATGCCGGGCGCCGCCGCGATGCGCTCGGGATCCTGGCGGATGTGGCTGTCAGGCTGCGCGAGCGGCTGCGTGCCGCAACCTGTCGCGGCCGCGGCCAGCGTGGCGACGGCGGCGATGGCGGGACCGCGGCTCAGGCGCATCGTCAAAATGCTCGTGTAAGTAATTGTTTTTGGTGGAAAACGCAGCAGGCCACTTTATAGCGTTTTCAGCAGGGGAACGCAATCGAAAACAGGGCCGGACACAGGCGCGAATCGGCTTGACGGCCGGCCACGCCCGCCTCAGGCGGACGGAGTGCGGCGGATGTCGGTCCGTACTGCCTCGACCGCGCGGACATAGGGCCGGAACTGGCGAAGGTTGTCCGGCAGGGAGCCCATCGCCTGGTTGGCCTCCTGCCGCGTCTTGAAGGCGCCGTAAAGGACGCCGACCTTGGGGGTCTCCGCGCTGCCGCTCGGGTAGAGGAAGAGGGACTCGGGGCCGATCGCGCGCGAGGCCTCCGCGAGGTAGGCGCGCAGGTAGTCCGGGTCCCGCGCGTCCGTCATCATGAGCTGGATCACGTAGCGGGCCCCGGACCCCTCCTCGAGGAGGGCGAGGCCGGCGTTGAACCGCGAATCGAAGGGCGACGGGCGGGGCGCGGCGGGCGCCGGATCCGGGTCGGGGGCGGACGCAGGCGGAGTGGCGGCGGTCTCCGCGGGCGTCCCGGCGGGCGCGGGCGGCGAGGCGGGGGGTTCCGGGGCCGAGGCGGGCGCCGGGTTGGCGGCAGGGGCAGGGGCTGCGTCGGGTGAAGGGGGAGGGGCGGCGGCGACCTTGCCCGAGGCCGCGTGCGCGACGGGGACGGGCGGCGGCGGGTGCATCCAGACGGCCAGTCCGTAGCCGATCGCGACCCCCGCGGCCACGCCGGCCAGCGCGGCGACAGCCGTGTTCCGGGACGACGGCTTGGGTGCCACCACGATCTGCGTGTCGGTGACGGCCGCGCGGGCGTGGTCGGCGCTCACCGTGTGCGTGCCGGCCGCGAAGGCGGCGAGAAGGGTCTTGTCGGCGTAGATGTTGATCCGGCGGGTCAGGCCCTCGGAGGCGTCGGCGATGATCCGCAGCGCCTCCTCGCCGAACAGGTCGGGGCCGTGGTAGCCGGCCGCGCGCAGGCGGAAGCCTATGTAGTCGCGGATGTCTCCCGCGGGCAGCGGCGCCAGGTTGAAGGCGTGCGTGATGCGCTCCTTGAGCTGGCGCATGTGCGGCAGGTTCAGGTGCTCGTCGAGCTCCGGCTGGCCGAAGAGCACGATCTGCAGGAGCTTCTCCTTGCCCGTCTCCAGGTTGGAGAGCAGCCGGATCTCCTCGAGCGTCTCCAGCGGCATCGCGTGCGCCTCGTCGATGAGGGCGACCACCTGCCGGCCCTCGGCGTGCAGCGCGATGAGGCGCTCCTGCAGGGCGCGCAGCATCCGCGTGGTGCTGGCGCCCTGCGTCTCGATGCCCAGCTCGCTCGCGATGGCGACGAGCATCTCGTCGCGCGTGAGGCTGGGAACGGCGAGGTAGATGGTCTCGACCGTCTGCGGCAGGCGCTCCATGAGGACGCGGCAGAGCATCGTCTTGCCGGTGCCGACCTCGCCGGTGACTTTCACGAGGCCCTCGCCGGCGGTGATCGCGTAGACGAGCGCCTCGAGCGTCGCGCCGCGGTTGGCGCCGGCGAAGAAGAACTCCGTGTGCGGCGTGATGCGGAACGGCGCCTCGCGCAGGCCGAAATGCTCCAGGTACATCGTCATGGGATGGGCGGGCGGCGGGTCAGTTGCCGGGGCCCGGCGCGGCGTTCGCGTCGGGCGCATCCGGTGACCCGAGTTTAGCACCGGCCCGCCCGGCCGCCTCGAGGCGGCTGTAAAGCGTGCTGCGCGAGATCCCGAGGAGCCGCGCCGCCTGGGACATGTTGCCCTGGGCCGCCTCGATGGCCGCGTCGAGGTAGGTCGCCTCCACCGCGCGCAGCGCCGCCTCCAGGCTGAAGGGCCGGCCGGAGGCCAGTTCCGCGCGGGCCGTCGACAGCCTGTCGCCGGCGGCCGACGGCGCGGGCTCCGCGGGCGCGAGCTCGCCCTCGAGATCGGCCTCGGTCACGGTGTAGCCGGCGAACTTCGTGTTCAGGCGGATCACGATGTTGCGCAGCTCGCGCACGTTGCCCGGGAAGGGGTAGGCCAGCCAGCGCGCCTCGGCGCCTTCGTCCAGCCGGAAGGGCTCCGTGCCGGCCCTCTCGCTGAACTTCCGGCGGAAGTGCTCGAGGAGCCTCAGCTTGTCCTCGCCCAGCTCGCGCAGGGACGGCACCGCGATCGTGAAGACGGACAGCCGGTGGTAGAGGTCGGCCCGGAAGCGGCCGAGGCGGATCTCCTGGCGCAGGTCGCGGTTGGTGGCGGCCACGATCCTCGCGCGGCTCACCCGCGTCTGCGTCTCGCCGACGCGCTGGTACTCGCCGTTCTCCAGCACGCGCAGGAGCTTCGCCTGGAGGTCGACGGGAAGCTCGCCGATCTCGTCGAGGAAGAGCGTGCCCTCGGCCGCGTCCTCGAAATAGCCCGCCTTGGACTGCACGGCGCCGGTGAAGGCGCCCTTGGCGTAGCCGAACAGGGTGGGCTCGACGAGCGAAGGCGAGATGGCGGCGCAGTTGAGCGCGAGGAAGGGCTCGCGCGAGCGCGGGCTGAGGTGGTGCAGCGAGAACGCCACGCGCTCCTTGCCGGCGCCCGACTCGCCCTCGATGAGGGCCGGGAAGGCGGACGAGGCGTAGAGGTCGATCTGGCTGCGCAGCTTGCGCATCGGCGGGCTCTCGCCCACAAGCGCGCGCGCCTCCTCGCCCTGGCCGTTCAGCGCGGCGAGCGAGCTCGCGTGCAGCACGCGCTGCAGGAGGGCGCGCAGGTCCGCGGGCTCGCAGGGCTTGGGCACGAGGTCGGCTGCGCCCAGCGCCCGGGCCCGCCGGGCGTTCGACTCCTCGTTCTGGCCGGTGAGCACGACGATGCGCACGTCCGGCGCGTGGGCGAGCAGGTCGCCGATCAGCTTGAAGCCCTCGTTCGGCAGGTGCGCGCTGGGTGGCAGGCCCAGGTCGATGAGCGCGAGGTCGGGCTTGCCCGGCATGTCGCGCAGGGCGGCGATCGCCGCGGCGCGGTCGCCTGCCGCCGCCACGTCGAAATCCGGCGCCAGCACGAAGGCGAGGCTCTCGGAGATCAGCGGGTCGTCGTCGACGAGCAATAGGCGGGGTTTCATCGGGGGCATGCCGGTTCGACGGTGATTATAGGGCTCGCCGGCGGCGGGGGCGCCGGCGATTGCTGCTAGAATTGACCCCCTTTTTCGTTCGCCTGCCCCGCCCTCCCCGCGTGACCGAAGAGAACCTGGTCGAGATCGATGCCGTCACGTTCGGGTACGGGCGCCGCGCCGTGCTCGACGGCATCTCGATGCGCGTGCCGCGCGGCAAGGTCGTGGCGATCATGGGCGGCAGCGGGTGCGGCAAGACCACGCTGCTGCGCCTCATCGGGGGGCAGCTCAGGCCCACGCGCGGCGCCGTGCGGGTCGGCGGGCGCGCGGTGCACGAGCTCGACCGCGACGGCCTCTACGCCTTGCGGCGGCGCATGAGCATGCTCTTCCAGTTCGGGGCGCTCTTCACCGACATGACCGTCTTCGACAACGTGGCCTTCCCGTTGCGCGAGCACGCGAGCCTGCCGGAGGACATGGTCCGCGACCTCGTGCTCATGAAGCTCGAGGCGGTGGGGCTTCGCGGCGCGCACAACCTGATGCCCTCGGAGCTCTCCGGCGGCATGGCGCGGCGGGTGGCGCTCGCCCGCGCCGTGGTGATGGACCCGATGCTCGTGATGTACGACGAGCCCTTCGCGGGCCTGGACCCGATCTCCATGTCGGTGGTCGGGAGCCTCATCCGGCGGCTGAACGACGCGCTCGGGGCCACCTCCATCATCGTCACCCACGACGTGGTGGAGTCGCTGCAGATCGTGGACTACCTCTACTTCGTCGCCGAGGGGCGCATCGTGGGCGAGGGCACGCCGGCGCAGATCCGCGCGACCGAGCTGCCGGTGGTCCACCAGTTCATCCACGGCGAGACTGACGGGCCGGTGCCGTTCCACTACCCGGCGCCGGCCTACGACGAGGACGTCGGGATCGCGCGGGCGCGCGCGGAGGCCGCCCATGCTTGACCGCGCGCGCCGCTCGCTCGCCCGCATCGGCCACAACTTCATCGACAACGTCTGGCGCGTGGGCGCCATGGCGCGCTTCTTCGCGCTCGTGCTCTCCGCCTCCGGGACCAGCTTCAAGCGCTTCCGCCTGGTGATGCGCGAGGTCTACTTCACGGGCGTGCTGTCGCTCATCATCATCGTCGTCTCGGGCCTCTTCGTGGGCATGGTCCTCGGGCTGCAGGGCTTCGAGACGCTGCAGAAGTACGGCGCGCAGGAATCCATCGGGGTCCTGGTCGCGCTCTCCCTTGTCCGCGAGCTGGGGCCCGTCGTGGCCGCCCTCCTCTTCGCCAGCCGCGCCGGGTCGGCGATCACCGCCGAGATCGGCCTGATGAAGGCGACGGAGCAGCTCACGGCCATGGACATGATGGCGGTCTCGCCCATGGCGCGCGTGATCGCCCCGCGGTTCTGGGCGGGCGTGATCTCGATGCCGCTGCTCGCGGCCATGTTCTCGGCGATGGGCGTCTTCGGGGGCTACCTCGTGGGCGTGGTTCTCATCGGCGTTGACAACGGGGCGTTCTGGTCGCAAATGCAGGCCGCCGTGGACTTCCGGTATGATGTCCTCAACGGCGTGATCAAGAGCTTCGTGTTCGGAATCGCCGTGACGGTGATCGCGACGTTCGAGGGTTTCGACGCTCCGCCGACCGCCGAGGGCGTCTCCGGGGCAACGACGCGCACCGTGGTGAGTTCGGCGCTCGCCATCCTCGCCCTGGACCTCGTGCTCACCGCCTCCCTGCTGCGCGGCGCGCACTGACGGTCGGGCCGCCAAGACATATCGGAAGCCATGGAAAGAACGACGATCGATCTCTGGTTCGGCGCCTTCGTGCTGGCGGGCTTCGCCGCCCTCCTCGTGCTCGCCCTCAAGGTGGGCAACCTGGGCGCGGACAATGCCCGGACGACCTACCGCGTGGAGGCGCGCTTCGACAACATCGGCGGCCTCAAGGTGCGCGCGCCCGTGCGCAGCTCCGGCGTGCTGGTCGGGCGGGTGGCCGACATCAACTTCGACAACGAGCGCTTCCAGGCGACGGTCACCCTTGCGCTCGACGCCCGCTACGGCTTCCCCAAGGACACCAGCGCGTCGATCCTCACGTCCGGCCTCCTCGGCGAGCAGTATGTCGGCCTGGATGCCGGCGGCGACGACAAGAAGCTCGCCGAGGGCGACCGCATCACCATCACCCAGTCGGCCATGGTCCTCGAGCGGCTGATCGGGCAGTTCCTCTTCAGCCAGGCCCAGGAGGGCGGCTCGAAGAAGTGAGCCGGCGGGAACCCCGGGCACGCCGGGGCGCTCCAACGCCGGCCCCGCATACGACAGGATCCCCCATGAGACGAACCCTCGCCAGCCTCGCCCTCAGCATCGCCGCGCTCGTCCCGGCTCACGCCGCGACCGACGCCGCGCCGGACGCGCTCGTGCGCAAGTCCATCGACGAGGTGCTCTCGACGATCAAGGCCGACAAGGAGCTGCAGAACGGCAACCCGAGGAAGGTGCAGGCCCTCGTCGAGGAAAAAGTCATCCCGCACTTCGACTTCTCGCGCATGACGCGCCTGGCCGTCGGCAGGAGCTGGGCGCAGGCGAGCGATGCCCAGAAGGAGGCGCTTACGCGTGAATTCCAGGCCCTCCTCGTGCGCACCTACTCGACGTCCATTTCCCAGTACCGCAACCAGGTGATCGAGGTGAAGCCGGCCCGGGTCGCCGCGGGCGACAAGGACACGCTCGTGAAGACGGTCGTGATCCAGCCCGGCGGCCAGCCCATCCCCATCGACTACGGCATGGAGAAGTCGGACCGCGGCTGGAAGGTCTACGACGTCCTCGTCGACGGCGTGTCGCTCGTGACCACCTACCGCAGCTCGTTCAACGACCAGATCCAGAAGTCCGGCATCGACGGCCTGGTGAAGACGCTCGCCGACCGCAACCGCTCCTCGGAAGCCCCGAAGGCGCCGGTGAAGGTCGACCTGAAGAAGTGAGCGAAGGCGCGCGCGCCGAGGTCCTGGCCCTCGAGGGAGCGCTCTCCTTCGAGACGCTGCCCCGGGTGCTCGAGGAGAGCCGGGCCTACAGCGCCCGGCCGGACCTCCCCGAGCGGCTCACCATCGACTTCTCGGCGATCACGGAGGTCGACTCCTCCGCCGTGGCGCTGCTGCTCGAGTGGCGGCGCGAGGCCGCCCGCCGCGGCAAGGGCCTCTATTTCGTGAACCTCCCGGCCAACCTCCTCGCGCTGGCCGAGCTCTACGGCGTCACCGGCCTCATCCAGCCCTGCCGGGCCTGACCATGGCCGTTCCCGCGGTCGAGGTGCGAGACGCGGCCAAGCGCTTCGGCGCCGTCCGCGCCCTCGACGGCGTCAGCCTCACGGTGGAGCAGGGCGAGTTCTTCGCGCTGCTTGGGCCCAACGGCGCCGGCAAGACCACGCTCATCTCCGCGCTCGGCGGCCTCGTGCGGCCCGACTCGGGGAGCCTGCGCGTGATGGGCCGGGACGTGGGCGCCGACTACCGCGACGCGCGCCGCCAGCTCGGCATCGTGCCCCAGGAGATCGTCTTCGACCCCTTCTTCACGGTGCGCGAGACGCTCGAGCTGCAGGCGGGCTACTTCGGGCTGCGCGGCAGCCGCCCGTGGATAGACGAGCTCCTGGAGCGCCTGGCGCTCGCCGGCAAGGCCGGGGCCAACATGCGCGCGCTTTCCGGCGGCATGAAGCGGCGCGTGATGGTGGCCCAGGCGCTCGTCCACCGCCCCCCGGTCATCGTGCTCGACGAGCCGACCGCCGGGGTGGACGTGGAACTGCGCCAGACCCTCTGGCAGTTCATCCGGGAACTGAATGCCGCCGGGCACACGATCGTGCTCACCACGCACTACCTGGAGGAGGCGCAGGCCCTCTGCTCGCGGATCGCGATGATGAAGGCGGGCCGCGTCGTGGCGCTGGGTTCGACCGAGCGGCTCCTCGCCGACTTCTCGGAGCGCGTGCTGCGCGTGAAGCTGGAGAACGGAGGGCTGCCCCCCGCCCTCGCGGCCGGCGCCACCCGCGACGCCGCGGGCTGGCACCGCATTCCCGTCGAGAACGCGGCGCAGGTTGAAAGCGCCCTCGCGCGGCTGCGCGAGAGCGGCGCGCGCGTGTCGCACCTCGAGGTCGCCGAGCCCGAGCTCGAGGAGGTCTTCGTGAGGATCATGGGCCGGGGCGACGCGCCCGCGGGAGAGGCCGTCCGATGAGGGGCATGGTCACCGGCGGGTTCCGGGCGCTGCTGCGCAAGGAGGTGCTGCGCTTCTGGAAGGTGAGCTTCCAGACGGTGGCCGCGCCCGTGCTCTCGGCCATCCTCTTCCTCGTGATCTTCTCCCATGCGCTCGCGAGGCACGTGGAGGCCTTCCCCGGCGTGGGGTACGCGCAGTTCCTCGTGCCCGGCCTGGCGATGATGTCGATGCTGCAGAACGCGTTCGCCAACGCCTCGTCGTCCCTCATCCAGTCGAAGATCACCGGCAACGTCGTGTTCATCCTTCTCGCGCCGCTCACGCCGGTGGACCTGTTCGCCGCCTACCTGCTGGCGGCGATCGCCCGGGCGGTCGTGGTCGGGGCGGGCGTGATCCTCGCGGTCGCGTGGCTCGTGCCGCTGCCCTTCCCGAACCTCCCCTGGCTCGCCGCCTTCGCCTTCGCCGGCGCGGGCATCCTCGCCGCGCTGGGCATCGTGGCCGGCATCTGGGCCGAGAAGTTCGACCAGCTCGCGGCCTTCCAGAACTTCCTCGTGATGCCGCTCACCTTCCTCGCCGGCGTCTTCTACTCGGTCGACACCCTGCCGCCCTTCTGGCAGGCCGCGTCCCACCTGAACCCGTTCTTCTACGCGATCGACGGCTTCCGCTACGCCTTCTTCGGGCAGTCCGACGTCCCTCCCTGGACGAGCCTCGCGATTGCGAGCGCCACCCTCTGTGCCCTATCATGGATGACCCTTCGCCTGCTGCGTTCGGGCTACAAGCTGAGGCATTGAGGCCGCCATGGCCGACAGACGATCCATCGAGGAAGCGATCCGCGGCGCCATCGAGTGCGCCCATCTCGACGTGCGCGGCGACGATGGCGTGCACTTCGAGGCGCTCATCGTGAGCCCCGCCTTCGCGGGGCTGGCCCGGGTCCGGCGCCACCAGCTGGTCTACGCGGCGCTCGGCGACCGCATGCGCGAGGAGATCCACGCGCTCTCGATGCACACCCTGTCCCCCGAAGAGTGGGCCGCCCGCTGAAACGCCATCCGGGGCCGGCCCTTCCGGCCCCCTCGTAACGGACCATGCAGAAGCTCTCGATCCAAGGCGGCGTCCCGCTTTCCGGCGAAATCCGCGTCTCCGGCGCGAAGAACGCCGCGCTGCCCATCCTCGCCGCCGCGCTGCTGGCGCGGTCCCCGCTCGCGGTGGAGAACCTGCCGCGCCTGAAGGACGTGGAGACCATGCTCGCGCTCCTCGAGCGCATGGGCGTGGGCGTGTCCCGGGAGGAGGGCGCGGCGCGGCTCGATGCCGGCGGGGCCATCGAGCCCATCGCGCCCTACGAGCTGGTGAAGACGATGCGCGCCTCGATCCTCGCCCTGGGGCCGCTCGTGGCGCGGTTCGGCGAGGCGCGGGTCTCGCTGCCCGGGGGGTGCGCCATCGGCGAGCGCCCGGTGGACCTGCACCTCAAGGGCCTCGAGGCGATGGGCGCCACCGTCGGCATCGAGGCGGGCTACATCCACGCGAGCGCGCGCAGGCTTCGCGGCGCGCGGATCGTCATGGACACGGTCACCGTGACCGGCACCGAGAATCTGATGATGGCCGCCTGCCTCGCCGAGGGCGAGACGGTGCTCGAGAACGCGGCCCGCGAGCCCGAGGTCGTCGACCTCGCCCGCTGCCTCTTGGCGATGGGCGCGCGCATCCGCGGGGAAGGCACCGACGTGATCGTCGTGCAGGGCGTCGACAGGCTCGACGGCGCGCGCCACGCCGTCATGCCCGACCGCATCGAGGCCGGCACGTTCCTGGCCGCCGCGGCCGCGACGCGCGGGCAGGTCACCCTCACGCACGCGCCGGTGGCGGCGCTGGATGCCGTGGTGGAGAAGCTGCGCGAGGCCGGCGCGCAGATCGGCGTCGCCGGGGACGCGATCTCCATCCGCATGCCGGGGCGCCCCCGCTCGGTGAGCCTGCGCACGGCGCCGTACCCCGCGTTCCCGACGGACATGCAGGCGCAGTTCCTCGCGCTCAACACGATCGCCTCCGGGACGGCGCTCGTCACCGAGACGATCTTCGAGAACCGCTTCATGCACGTGCAGGAGCTGCGCCGGCTGGGCGCCCGCATCGACATCGAGGGCAACACCGCCGTAGTGCAGGGGGTGGAACGCCTCACAGGGGCGACGGTCATGGCGACCGACCTGCGCGCCTCCGCGAGCCTCGTGATCGCGGGCCTCGTCGCGGAAGGCGAGACCGCGGTCGACCGCATCTACCACCTCGACCGCGGCTACGAGCGCCTCGAGGAGAAGCTCGTGCGGCTCGGCGCGCGCGTGCGCCGGGTCGGCTGAGGAAGGGGCCATGATCACGATCGCGCTTTCGAAGGGACGCATCTACGAGGAGACGAAGCCGCTCCTCGCGGCCGCCGGCATCGTGCCCGCCGAGGACCCGGAGACCTCGCGCAAGCTCATCCTCCCGACGGCCAATCCCGGCGTGCGCGTGATCATCGTGCGCGCCTCCGACGTCCCCACGTACGTGCAGTACGGCGCCGCCGACCTCGGCGTGGCCGGCCGCGACCTGCTGATCGAGCACGGCGGGCGCGGCCTGTACCAGCCGCTCGATCTCGGCATCGCGCGCTGCCGCATGATGGTGGCCGTTCCGGATGACTTCGACTACCCCGCCGCCGTGCGCCGGGGCGCTCGGCTGCGCGTGGCCACGAAGTACATCCAGGTCGCGCGCGAGCACTTCGCGGCCAAGGGCGTGCACGTCGACCTCATCAAGCTCTACGGCTCGATGGAGCTCGCCCCGCTCGTGGGGCTCGCCGACGCCATCGTCGACCTGGTCGACACCGGCAGCACCCTGCGCGCCAACCGGCTGAAGGCCGTCGAGGAGATCCTCGCCGTCTCCAGCCGCCTCATCGTCAACCCCGCCTCGATGAAGGTGAAGCGCGCCGAGGTGCTGCCGCTCATCGAGGACTTCGAAAGGGCCTCCCGTGTCTGAGCCCCGCCGGCTGTCCACCCGCGACCCGGACTTCGGGTCCCGGCTCGCCGCGCTCCTCGCGTTCGAGGGCGCGCAGGACGAGGGCGTGGACCGCGCGGTCGCCGCGATCCTCGAGGACGTGCAGCGCCGCGGCGACGAGGCGCTCGTCGAGCACACGCGCCGGTTCGACAACTGGTCGCCCGCGGGGGCCGCGGATCTCGAGGTGCCGGCCGCGGCCTGCCGGGCGGCGCTCGCGAGGATCGGCGCGGCGGATCGCGAGGCGCTGGAGACGGCGGCCGCGCGCATCCGCGCCTACCACGAGCACCAGCGCCTGGAGAGCTGGCGGATCGAGGAGCCCGACGGCACGATGCTCGGCCAGCAGGTGACGCCCCTGGACCGCGTGGGCCTCTACGTGCCCGGCGGCAAGGCGGCCTACCCGTCCTCCGTCCTCATGAACGCGGTCGCCGCCAAGGTGGCGGGCGTGCCCGAGCTCGTGATGGTGGTGCCGACGCCCGCTGGCGTCCTGAACGACCACGTGCTCGCCGCCGCCGGCATCGCCGGCGTCGACCGGGTCTTCCGGGTGGGAGGCGCACAGGCGGTGGGGGCGCTCGCTTTCGGCACGGCGACCGTCCCGGCGGTGGACAAGATCGTGGGGCCGGGCAACGCCTACGTGGCCGCCGCCAAGCGGCGCGTGTTCGGGCGCGTCGGAATCGACATGGTGGCCGGGCCTTCCGAGATCCTCGTCTTGGCCGACGCGTCGGCCAACCCGGGCTGGGTCGCGATGGACCTCTTCTCGCAGGCCGAGCACGACGAGATCGCGCAGTCGATCCTGCTCACGGCCGACGAGGGCTTCGCCGGCCGGGTGCTCGACGCGATGCGGCGCGCCATCGGCGGCATGCCGCGGCGCCGGATCATCGAGGCCTCGCTCGCCAATCGCGGCGCCATCATCCTCGTGCGCGACCTCGACGAGGCCTGCGAGCTGGCCAACCGCATCGCGCCGGAACACATGGAGCTCGCCGTCGACGACCCCGAGGCGCTGCTGCCGAAGCTGCGGCACGCGGGCGCGATATTCATGGGGCACCACGCTTCCGAGTCGCTCGGCGACTACTGCGCCGGGCCCAACCACGTGCTGCCGACCTCGCGCACGGCCCGGTTCTCCTCGCCGCTGGGCGTCTACGACTTCCAGAAACGCTCCAGCCTGATCCGGGTGTCGCGCCAGGCCGCCATCCGGCTGGGCGCCACCGCGACCACGCTTGCGCGAGCGGAGGGCCTCGAGGCGCACGCCCGCAGCGCGGAGCTGAGGGCGGAGGGGCCGAAGTGAAGGGGCCCGACGGCTGGGTGCGCGAGGAGATCCGCGCGCTCTCCGCCTATCACGTCGCTCCAGCAGCCGGGCTCGTGAAGCTCGACGCGATGGAGAACCCGTACCGGCTTCCCGCGGACCTCGCCCGCAGCCTCGGGGAGCACCTCGCGGGCGTGGCGATCAACCGCTACCCGGACCCGCGCGACGCCGCCCTCGAGGCCGCGCTTCGCGCCGCGATGGGGATCCCCGGCGAGCTCGACATGGTGCTGGGCAACGGCTCGGACGAGATCCTGCAGATGATCGCCGTGGCGCTTGCGCGCCCCGGGGCGACGATGCTCGCCCTGGAGCCCTCGTTCGTGATGTACCGCGTGAGCGCGGTCATGGCGGGGATGGGATACGCCGGCATCCCGCTCGCCGCGGACTTCACGCCGGACCTTCCCGCGGTCCTCGCCGCGATCGGGCGGTTGCGCCCGGCGGTCACCTGGATCGCCTATCCGAACAACCCCACCGGGAACCTCTTCCCGCGCGAGTCCGTCCTCGCGATCGTGGAAGCCTCGCCCGGGCTGGTCGTCGTGGACGAGGCCTACTACCCGTTCGCCGGGGGCGCCAGCTTCCTTGCCGAGGTCGGGCGCCACCCGAACCTCGTGCTGGTGCGCACGGTGTCGAAGCTGGGGCTCGCGGGCCTGCGCCTGGGCCTCGCGGTGGGCCCGCGCGACTGGCTCCGGGAGTTCGACAAGGTCCGGCTTCCCTACAACGTGAACGTGCTGTCGGCGGCGGCCGCCGCCTTCCTGCTCGCGCGCCGCGAGGTGTTTGACGGCCAGGCCCGCGCCATCGTGCGCGACCGCGCCGTGCTGGAGGCGGAGCTGGACGCCATCGCCGGCGTGACCCGCTTTCCCTCGGCGGCCAACTTCGTCCTCGCCCGCGTGCCCGATGCGCCGCGCGCGTTCGGGGGCCTGAGGGAGCGTGGTATATTGGCCAAGAACCTCCACGGCGCCCACCCCCTGCTCGCGAACTGCCTTCGCTTCACGGTCGGAACCCCCGACGAGAACCAGCGCCTCCTCGAGGCCCTTCCCCCGGCGATCGGCTGAATCCATGCGCACCGCGGAAATCCAGAGAGACACGAAGGAGACGCAGGTCTTCGTCGCCGTCGGCCTCGACGGCACGGGCAAGGCGAGCCTCGCCTCCGGCATCCCCTTCCTCGACCACATGCTCGACCAGATCGTGCGCCACGGGGCGGTGGACCTCACCGTGCGCGCGAAGGGCGACCTCGAGATCGACGCCCACCACACGGTCGAGGACATCGGCATCACCCTCGGGATGGCCGTCGCGAAGGCGCTCGGGGACCGGAAGGGCATCCGCCGCTACGGGCACGCCTATGTCCCGCTCGACGAGGCGCTCTCGCGCGCGGTGATCGATTTCTCCGGCCGCCCCGGGCTCGAGTTCCATGTCGACTTCACGCGGGCCCGCGTGGGGGAGTTCGACGTCGACCTCGTGCGCGAGTTCTTCCAGGGCTTCGTGAACCACGCGCTCGCCACGGTGCACCTCGACAACCTGCGCGGGGACAACGCGCATCACCAGTGCGAGACGGTCTTCAAGGCCTTCGCCCGCGCGCTGCGCATGGCGGTCGAGACCGATCCGCGCGCCGCCGGGGTCGTGCCGTCCACCAAGGGCTCCCTCTAGGCCGCCGCACCGGCCGGGCTCCTCCCGGCGCACCCATGGCACAGCGCATCGCGATCGTCGACTACGGGATGGGCAACCTTCGCTCGGTGCAGAAGGCGCTCGCGCACGTCGCACCCGGCGCCGCGGTGGAGATCACTGCCGATCCGGCGGTCATCCGCGCCGCCGACCGGGTCGTCTTTCCGGGGCAGGGGGCGATGCCCGACTGCATGAAGTGCCTGGCCGCGAGCGGCCTCGGGGAGGCGGTGCGCGAGGCGGCGGGGTTCCGCCCCTTCCTCGGGCTCTGCATCGGCCTGCAGATGCTCTTCGAGCGCAGCGACGAGGGCGACACCCCTGGCCTCGGCATCCTGCCGGGCGAGGTCCTCGCGTTCGCGCGTGCGGAGCCGACCCGAGCCGCGGGGCTCAAGATCCCCCACATGGGCTGGAACGAGGCCTGGCAGGCCCGGCCCCACCCCTTGTGGCGGGGAATTCCCGACGGGGCGCGGTTCTATTTCGTCCACAGCTACTACTGCGTCCCCCGCGACGCGGCGCTCACCGCGGCCGTCTCGCGCTACCCGCACGCCTTTACCTCGGCCATCGCGCGGGATAACATCTTCGCGACGCAATTCCATCCCGAGAAAAGCAGCGCCGCGGGGCTCACGCTACTCGAGAATTTCGCCTCCTGGACCCCGTGAGGATCCGGCCTCGACCGTTCCCATGCTGATCATTCCCGCGATCGACCTCAAGGATGGCCGCTGCGTGCGCCTCGAACAGGGCGACATGGCCACGGCCATGGTCTTCTCCGACGACCCCGGCAAGACCGCCGCGCACTGGGCGGGGCTCGGCGCGCGGCGCATGCACGTGGTCGACCTGAACGGCGCCTTCGCCGGCAAGCCCGTGAACGAGTCGGCCATCAAGTCGATCATCGCGGCCGTGGACCCGGACATCCCCGTGCAGGTGGGCGGCGGCATCCGCGACCTGGACACCATCGAGCGCTACCTCGACGACGGCGTGTCCTACGTGATCATCGGCACGGCCGCGGTGAAGAACCCCGGCTTCCTGCACGAGGCCTGCGACGCCTTCCCGGGGCACATCATGGTCGGCCTCGACGCCAAGGATGGCAAGGTCGCCACCGACGGTTGGTCCAAGCTCACGAAGCACGACGTGGTGGACCTCGCGCGGCGGTTCCAGGACTACGGCGTGGAAGCCGTGATCCACACCGACATCGGCCGCGACGGCATGCTCAAGGGCGTGAACGTCGAGGCCACCGTCAAGCTCGCGCAGGCGCTGTCGATCCCCGTCATCGCGAGCGGCGGCCTCACCAGCCTCGAGGACGTGAAGCGCCTTCGCGAGGTCGAGGCCGAAGGCATCGTCGGCGCCATCACGGGGCGCGCGATCTACGAAGGGCGCCTGGATTTCGCCGCCGCCCAGAAGCTCGCCGACGGCGAGGCCTGAGGCGGCCGACCGAGCCGCCGCACGCCGAGCGCGACCATGGGCCTCGCCAAGCGCATCATTCCCTGCCTGGACGTCCACGCCGGCCGCGTGGTGAAGGGCGTGAACTTCGTGAGCCTGCGCGATGCCGGCGACCCCGTCGAGGTCGCGCGCCGTTACGACGAGGAGGGCGCCGACGAGCTCGCCTTCCTCGACATCACCGCCTCCAGCGACGCCCGGGACACGATCGTGCCGGTGATCGAGCGCGTGGCCGAGCAGGTCTTCATCCCCCTCACGGTCGGCGGGGGCGTGCGCAAGGTCGAGGACGTGAGGAAGCTCCTCAATGCCGGCGCCGACAAGGTGAGCATCAACACGGCCGCGGTCGACAATCCCGCGCTGGTCGCCGACGCGGCGGGGCGCTTCGGCTCGCAGGCGATCGTGGTCGCCGTGGACGCGAAGTCCGCCGGCCCCGGCCGCTGGGAGGTCTACACGCACGGCGGGCGCAAGCCCACGGGGCTGGACGCCGTGGCCTGGGCCGCGAGGATGGCGCAGATGGGCGCCGGGGAGATCCTCCTCACCAGCATGGACCGCGACGGGACGCGCTCGGGCTTCGACTTGGCGCTCACGCGGGCGGTCGCCGACGCCGTGCCGGTGCCGGTGATCGCGAGCGGCGGCGTGGGCACCCTCGAGCACCTGGCCGAGGGCGTGGAAGCGGGCAGGGCGGACGCGGTGCTCGCCGCATCGATCTTCCACTACGGCGAGTTCACCGTCGGCGAGGCCAAGCGCTTCCTGGCCGCCCGCGGTATCGAGATGAGGCTCTAGGCCGTGGACTGGCTCGACGCGGTCGCCTGGAACGCCGACGGGCTCGTGCCCGCCGTCGCGCAGGACGCCGCCTCGGGCGAGGTGCTCATGCTCGCGTGGATGAACCGCGAGTCGCTCGCGCGCACCGCCGAGACGGGGGAGGCGGTCTACTGGTCGCGCTCGCGCCGCACCCTGTGGCGCAAGGGGGAGACCTCCGGGCACCTGCAGAGGGTGGTCGAGATCCGGCTCGACTGCGATGCCGACGCGATCGTGCTGCGCGTGGAACAGGCGGGGGGCATCGCCTGTCATACGGGCCGGCGGCGGTGTTTCTTCAACCTGCTGGAACGCGAGGGCGGCGTGCGTCGCTGGGTCGCGACCGACCCGGTCCTCGCCGATCCCGGGAGCTTCCGTGGCGGCTGAGAAGGCGATCCTCGAGCGGCTGGAGGCGGCCATCGCGGCCCGGCGCGGCGCGGACCCGGCCTCGTCCTACGTGGCGAAGCTGAACGCGAAGGGGCTGGATGCCATCCTCAAGAAGGTCGGGGAGGAGGCCACCGAGACCGTGATCGCCGCCAAGTCCGGCGACCGCGCGGGAGTTGTCCACGAGACGGCAGACCTCTGGTTCCACTGCCTGGTGCTCCTCGGCCGGGAGGGCATTCCCGTCGCGGAGGTGCTGGCCGAGCTGGAGCGCCGCGAGGGGCGCTCGGGCATCGAGGAGAAGGCTTCGAGAAAGGAACCGTGATGAAGAAGGACGACTGCATCTTCTGCAAGATCGCCGCCGGGGAGATCCCGTCGCGCAAGGTGTACGAGGACGGCGAGATCCTCGCGTTCCACGACATCCAGCCGGTCGCCCCGGTGCATTTCCTCATGATCCCCACGGCCCACGTGGCCTCCCTCGCCGAGTGCGGGCCGGAGCACGCCGCGGTGCTCGGCCGGATGATGGCGATGGCCGGGCGCCTCGCCCGCGAGCAGGGGGCCACCGACGGCTTCCGGACGATCGTCAACACCGGGAGGGTGGGGCGGCAGGACGTGTATCATCTGCACATCCACATCATCGGCGGCCCCGATCGCCTCCCGCGCATGATCGCGGCGGAATAGCGGGCGCCGCGAAGGAGCGTTTCCATGGGTACCTTCAGCATCTGGCACTGGCTCGTCGTGCTCGTCATCGTGCTCCTCGTCTTCGGGACGAAGAAGCTGCGCAACATCGGCTCCGACCTGGGCGGCGCGGTGCGCGGCTTCAAGGATGGCATGAAGGGCGAGGACGAGAAGAAGCCCGCCGGCGAGATCGCCTCCACGGGCGCGACTCTCGAGGGCGAGGTCAAGGAAAAGCAGAAGAGCTGACCGCGCCCGGCGGCCCGGCGCCGCGCCGCGCGACTCCATGTTCGACATCGCATTCTCCGAACTGCTGCTGATCGGGGTGGTGGCGCTCGTCGTCATCGGCCCCGAGCGCCTCCCCAAGGTGGCCCGCACGATGGGCCACCTGTTCGGCCGCCTGCAGCGCTACGTGGCGCAGGTGAAGACGGACATCAACCGGGAGATGGAGCTCTCCGAGCTCTCCAAGGTGAAGAGCGAGTTCGAGGGGGCCGCGCGCGAGTTCCAGCGCGACATCGAGACCAAGGTGAGCGAGGCGGAGCGCGACATCCGCGCCGTGGAGACCGACATCGAGCGGCAGCTGCACGCTGACGCGGGCGCCGCGCCGGCGCCCGCCGCAGCGGCACCCGCCGAGGAAGCGCCTGCGGCGGCGCTGCCGGAGGCCGCGCCGCAGCCGCAGGGATCGCCGCAGCTCGAGCTGGCCATCGACGAGCCCCGTCCCCGGGGCGGCCCCGGCGCCGCATGACCGACAACGCGCAGGAAACCTTCCTGTCGCACCTCTTCGAGCTGCGCGACCGCCTCGTGCGCTCGCTCGTCGCGCTCGGGGTCGTGTTCATCCCGACGTTCTTCTTCGCCTCCGAGCTCTACGACCTGCTCGCCATGCCGATGATGCGCACGCTTCCCGAGGGGTCGAAGATGATCGCCACGGGCGTGATCACGCCGTTCTTCATCCCGATGAAGATCGCGCTGATGGTGGCGTTCCTCGTCGCGCTCCCCTACATCCTCTACCAGGCGTGGGCCTTCGTGGCGCCGGGCCTCTACGCCCACGAGAAGCGGCTGGCGCTGCCCCTGGTCGTCTCGAGCACGCTCCTCTTCTTCGCGGGCATGGCGTTCTGCTACTTCATCGTCTTCCAGACGGTGTTCTCGTTCATCGCCCAGTTCGCGCCGAAGTCCATCTCGGTCGCGCCCGACATCGAGGCCTACTTCAACTTCGTGCTCGGGATGTTCCTCGCCTTCGGGCTTGCCTTCGAGACGCCGGTGGTCGTCGTCGTGCTGGTGATGACGGGCATGATCTCCGTCGAGAAGCTGCGCGAGATCCGGTCCTTCGTGATCGTGGGCGCCTTCGTGGTGGCGGCCGTCGTGACGCCCCCGGACGTGGTCTCGCAGCTCATGCTCGCGATCCCGCTGTGTCTGCTCTACGAGGTGGGCATCTTCTTCGCGCGCTTCGTCGCCAAGCCCCGGGAGGCGGCCGGGGTCGACGCGTCCTAGGGGCGCTATTCCTCGGCGGCCGCGCGGGGCTTCCTGCGCCCCACCGTGACCGTGAGCGCCAGCTCCTGGTTGCGCCGCAGGATCCGCACCGGCACGGTCTTTCCCGGCGGCACGTCTGCGATGGCGTTGAGTGTCGCGTTGAGGTCGACGACCTCCCGGCCGCCCACCGCGAGGATCACGTCGCCCAGGCGGATGCCCGCGCGGTCCGCGGGGCTTCCCCGCTCGATGCCGCCGACGATCGCGCCGCGCGTGCCGGAGAGCCCGAGGGACTCGGCCAGCTCGGGCGTGATGTTGGCCACCTCGACGCCGAACCAGCCGCGCGTGACGGCGCCGGTCTCGATGATCTCCTCCATGATGCGGCGGGCGAGCCCTACCGGGATGGCAAAGCCGATCCCCTGGTAGCCGCCCGACCGCGAGTAGATCAGCGTGTTGATGCCCACGAGGTTGCCGCCGGCGTCGACGAGGGCCCCCCCGGAGTTGCCCGGATTGATGGCCGCGTCGGTCTGGATGAAGCTCGCGAAGGCGTTGGCGGCGTTGATCTCCCGGCCGATGGCGCTCACGATGCCCATGGTCACCGTCTGGCCGACGCTGAACGGGTCGCCGATCGCCAGGACGACGTCCCCCACCTTGAGCTGGTCGGACTGGCCGAAGGTGATCGGCGTGAGGCCGGGCGCCTGGATGCGGACGACGGCGAGGTCGGTCTCGGGATCGGCCCCCACGATGCGGCCGGCCACGGTGCGGCCGTCGTTCAGCGTGACCTGGATCTCGGTGACGCCCTCCACGACGTGCGAGTTGGTGAGGACGAAGCCCTCCCGGCTGACGATCACGCCGGAACCCAGGGAGAGCTGCGTCTCGGGGATATTGAAGCGCTCGCCGAAGAACCGCCGCAGGACGGGGTCGTCCAGTAGGGGGCTGCGCCGCCGCACCTGCTTGGTGGCCGAGATGTTGACCACGGAGACGACCGCCTTCCGGGCCGCCTCGCTGAACGAGATGGCGCGCCCGGGCGCAGCCGCACCCGGCGCCGTGGCCTGCGATGCCGGCGTCTCGCGGATTTCCACGACGGTGCCCGGCGGGCGCCAGGGCACCCACTCCGGCTTCACCAGGCTCACGACGAAGATCGCCGCGAGCGTGGCGGTCACGACTTGCGCGAAGACAAGCCAGAGACGGCGCAGCAAGCCCTTACTTCCTGAGGCTGTCGCGGATCTCGCGAAGAAGCTGGACGTCCTCGGGCGTGGGGGGCGGCGGCGCGGGCGGCTCCTCGCGCTTGAGCCGGTTGATCTGCTTCACCATGACGAAAATGATGAAGGCGAGGATGGCGAAGTTGAGGGCCACGGTGACGAAATTGCCCCAGGCGAAGACGGGGACGCCCGCCTTGCGCACGGCCTCCAGGGTATTGGGCACGCCCGGGGGGACCGCGGCGAGGGCGACGAAGAAGTTGGCGAAGTCGATGTTTCCGAGAACCCGGCCCACGACCGGCATCACGAGGTCGTTCACGGCCGAATCGACGATCTTGCCGAAGGCGGCGCCGATGATGACGCCGACGGCCAGGTCCATGACGTTGCCTTTGAGGGCGAACTGCTTGAATTCCGAGGCGAAACTCATTTTCTTCTCCCTTGCGTGGCCTGATGGCCACGAGCCGAATCTACGGGGGGGAGGGGGGGGCGTCAACCCTTCGGGCCGACAGCGGGGCTGTAAGTCCCCATGGGTAATCGGCTAAAATGGCGGGCGACACTCCTCCCACCGCCGCTCAAGCCCCCCACCACCGAGAAATGACCGCCATCGTCCTAGACCAAGTCGACGAGAAGAAGCGCCGCTTCCTCATCGTCGCCACCTCCGCCGCGGGAGCCGTCGCCGCCGGGGGTGTCGCCGTTCCCTTCCTGGGGAGCTGGTTCCCCAGCGCCCGGGCGCTCGCCGCCGGCGCGCCCGTCGAGGTGGACGTTTCCAAGATCGAGGCCGGCCAGCAGATCACGGTCGAGTGGCGCGGCAAGCCGGTGTGGGTGCTTCGCCGCACGCCTGAGATGCTGGCGCAGCTGGAGAAGAACGCGGGCCTGCTCGCCGACCCGGACTCGAAGTCGGCCAAGCAGCCCGACTACGTGAAAGGGGTCGCCCGCGCCATCAAGCCGGAGATCCTCGTGGTGGTGGGCGTCTGCACCCACCTGGGCTGTTCCCCGACCCTCAAGAAAGAGGTGGGCGCGGCCTCCGACATGGGCGCGGACTGGCCGGGCGGCTACTACTGCCCTTGCCACAACTCCCGCTTCGACCTGGCGGCGCGCGTCTACAAGGGCGCCCCGGCGCCGACCAACCTGGAGATCCCGCCCCACAAGTACCTGAGCGACGCCCGGATCGTGGTGGGCGAGGACCAGAAGGGATAAGCCATGGCCGTCACGAACAAGCCTCCCGTCACCGGCGCCGGCCCCCTCAACGGCATCCTCACCTGGTTCGACCAGCGCTTCCCGCTGATGGTGCTCTGGAAGAGCCAGCTTTCCGAGTACTACGCGCCGAAGAACTTCAACGTCTGGTACTTCTTCGGCTCGCTCGCGCTGCTGGTCCTGGTGATCCAGATCGTCTCGGGGATCTTCCTCACGATGAACTACAAGCCGAGCGCGGAGCACGCCTTCGCCTCGGTCGAGTACATCATGCGCGACGTCCCGGGCGGATGGATCATCCGCTACATCCACTCGACGGGCGCCTCCGCGTTCTTCATCGTCGTCTACCTGCACATGGCGCGCGGCCTGATGTACGGCTCGTACCGCAAGCCCCGCGAGCTCACGTGGATCTTCGGCGTCCTCATCTATTTGTGCCTCATGGCGGAGGCCTTCTTCGGCTACCTGCTGCCCTGGGGCCAGATGTCGTTCTGGGGCGCACAGGTGATCATCAACCTGTTCGCGACCATCCCCGTGATCGGCGAGGACCTGTCGGTGTGGATCCGCGGCGACTACAACGTCTCGGACGCGACGCTCAACCGCTTCTTCGCGCTGCACGTCATCGCGATCCCGCTCGCCCTGCTCGGGCTGGTGGCCGCGCACCTCATGGCGCTGCACGAGACGGGCTCCAACAACCCGGACGGCATCGAGATCCACGAGAACCTCGACCCGAAGACCGGCACGCCCGTGGACGGGATCCCGTTCCACCCCTACTACACGGTGAAGGACATCGTGGGCGTGGCCGTCTTCCTCATCGTCTTCTGCGCGGTGGTGTTCTTCTCGCCCGAGGTCGGGGGCTACTTCCTCGAGTACAACAACTTCATCCCGGCCGACCCGCTCACCACGCCCGCGCACATCGCGCCGGTGTGGTACTTCACGCCCTTCTACGCGATGCTGAGGGCGATCCCGTCCTTCTTCAACATGCAGGTCTGGGGCGTGATCGTGATGGGCGCGGCCGTGATGATCTTCTTCGCGCTGCCGTGGCTCGACCGGGGCCGCACCAAGTCGATCCGCTACCGCGGCCCGATCTACCGGGCGTTCTTCGCCGTGTTCATCGTGAGCTTCCTCATCCTCGGCTACCTCGGAGTGGAGCCGACCAACGTCTGGGGCGAGTTCGCGAAGGGCCTCCCCCTGGTCGGCGGCGACTACATCGCGACCTGGGTCGCGCGCGTGCTCACGGCCGTCTACTTCGCCTTCTTCCTGCTGATGCCCTGGTACACCGCCAGGGACAAGGAAAAGCCGGTGCCCCAGAGGCTCACCTGACCATGAAAAAGCTCCTTGCGATCCTCCTCCTGGCACCCGGGCTCGCCTTCGCGGCGGGCGGTGGCGCGAAGCTCGACCGCGCCCCCGTGGACCTGAACGACAAGCTGTCCCTGCAGCGCGGCGCGCAGATCTTCGTGAACCACTGCCTCAATTGCCACGCCGCCGGGGTGATGCGCTACTCCAAGCTCATGGACATCGGGCTCACCGAGGCCCAGGTGCGCGACAACCTCATGTTCGCCACCGACAAGGTGGGCGACACGATGTCGACGACGCTCGACCCGAAGGACGGCAAGGCGTGGTTCGGCGTGAACCCGCCCGACCTCTCGCTCACGGCCCGCTCGCGCGGCCCCGACTGGCTCTACACGTACCTTCGCGGGTTCTACCGCGACCCGGCGACGAAGAGCGGGTGGAACAACACCGTGTTCCCGAACGTGGGCATGCCGCACGTCCTCTGGGAGTACCAGGGCGACCAGCTGCTCCAGGCGGCCGACAAGGGCGAGGCGAGGCTCGTCCTCGCCCAGCCCGGCAAGCTGCCGCCTGCCGAGTACGACCGGTACGTGGGCGACCTCGTCAACTACCTCGTGTACATGGGCGAGCCGGCGCGCGCCAAGCGCGTGCAGATCGGCATCGTCGTGATGTTCTTCCTCGCGGCCTTCTTCGTGATCGCGGTGCTGCTGAAGAAGGAGTACTGGAAGGACGTCCGCTAGCCCGGCACGAGGGCCGCAATCCGCCCGGTGCGCCCCGCGGGGCCGCATCGGGCTTGTCGCTTGATGGGGAGGGGCGCGAAGTCCCCGGTGGCGAGTAACTCCAGAAGAGGTGAACAACGCATGATGACGCTCTATTCGGGGATCACCGATCCGTTCAGCCACCGCTGCCGGATCGTGCTGTACGAGAAGGGGATGGACTTCGAGATCATCGACGTGGATCTCATGAACAAGCCCGAGGATCTCGCGGTGATGAACCCGTACAACACGACGCCCGTGCTCGTGGAGCGCGACCTCGTGCTCTACGAATCCAACATCATCAACGAGTACATCGACGAGCGCTTCCCCCACCCGCAGCTCATGCCGGCGGACCCGGTGATGCGCGCCCGCGCCCGCCTCTTCCTGTTCCGATTCGAGCAGGAGCTCTTCTCGCACGTGAAGGCGCTCGAGTCCGGCCCCGCCAAGGGGCACGACAAGGCGCGGCTCTACATCCGCGAGAACCTGATCCAGATCGCGCCGATCTTCGTCAAGCAGAAGTTCATGCTGGGCGAGGAGTTCTCGATGCTCGACGTGGCGATCGCGCCGCTGCTGTGGCGCCTGGACCACTACCAGATCCAGCTCACCAAGCAGTCGGCGCCGCTCCTCAAGTACGCGGAGCGGCTGTTCACGCGGCAGGCGTTCATCGACTCGATGACCGCCTCCGAGAAGGCGATGCGCCGCTAGGGGCGCCCCGCGATGTCCGAGGTGTCGACCAAGCCGTACTTCATCCGCGCCATCTACGAGTGGTGCTCGGATTGCGGCTTCACGCCCTACCTCAGCGTGAAGGTCGACGAGCGCACGCGCGTGCCCGCCGAGCACGTGAAGAACGGCGAGATCGTGCTGAACGTGAGCCTCAACGCGACGCGCAACCTCACGATCAACAACGAGCTCGTGCAGTTCTCCGCCCGCTTCAACGGGGTGTCCCGCGAGGTGACGATCCCGGTGGACCGCGTGCAGGGGATATTCGCGCGCGAGAACGGGCAGGGCGCCTTCTTCACGGTCGAGCCGCCGGCGGCCTGCGCGGACCCCGCCGCCCCCGCGCAGCCGACGGGCACCGATACCGAGCCACCGAAGCCGGCGCCGGCCGGGAAGACCCGGCTCAAGCTGGTAAAGTGAGTGCCCGCTATGCCGGCATAGCTCAGCTGGTAGAGCAACCGCCTTGTAAGCGGTAGGTCGCCTGTTCGATTCAGGCTGCCGGCACCCCGATTCCCGCCCCAGCCGGGCTTCCCCGGAAAACCTTGTTTTGATTGACCTTAGTCGCGGATAAAAGGATAATTGAGAGTTTCCCGGAGGGGTGCCCGAGTGGTTAAAGGGGGCAGACTGTAAATCTGTTGGCCTTGCGCCTACGTTGGTTCGAATCCAACCTCCTCCACCAGCTTTCCACGGC
>Ga0073899_10000752_pt1 | contig 29963 bp, 25 predicted proteins | sample KloWWTmetaKNB5Ph_FD_88975 | JGI IMG/M metagenome (GOLD analysis project Ga0073899, IMG submission 88975) | Active sludge microbial communities from Klosterneuburg, Austria, studying microevolution and ecology of nitrifiers - Klosterneuburg... | ecosystem: Engineered > WWTP > Aerobic digester >... | reverse complement strand
GAGATCGTTCGCGACCACGGCGTGATGCTGCTGCTGGGCAGCATGCGGGCCGAAGAACGGCTGGCGGCCTTCTTGCTCAACCTGACACAGCGCCTGCAGACGCGCGGCTTCTCGGCCAGCTCGCTGGTGCTTCGCATGACGCGCGAAGAGATCGGCAGTTACCTGGGTCTGAAACTGGAGACGGTCAGCCGCACGTTCTCGAAATTCCAGGAAGAGGGCCTCCTCGAGGTCAAGCAGCGCCACATCCGGGTGCTCGACGCACAAGCCCTGCAGGCCCTGATCAACGGCACCGCCTGCTGATCGCCATTGCCCCTCGCCCCGGCTTCAGGGCTGCCGCGGCGTCACCACGTGATTGCGCGCCTTGAGCGCCGGTACGTCGGCGTCGTGCGGGCTACCACTGGCGGCCGCCGAGGTATCGACCAACACGTCGGCACCCCGTACCGCAATCACGGCCGTCACCAGCGCTGCCACCACCACCAGCAGCGGCCCGCCGACCACCAGCCACATGAAACCGTGGCGCCACCACGGGCCGGAGTCCTGCGGCGGCTCGATGTTGCGCTGACGCTTCATGGCGTCACTTGCCCGCCACGAACGACGACTGCGACAGGCTCCAGACATAGGCCGCCAGCACGTGGATCTGGTCGGCCGAAAGCCGCTGCGCCTGGGCTGGCATCTGGTTGCTCTTGCCATTGACGATCATCGACACCACGGCGTCCTCACCCCAGCCGTGCAGCCAGACCTTGTCGGTCAGGTTGGGCGCGCCAAGGGCCTGATTGCCCTTGCCGTCGGGCCCGTGGCAGGCGGCACAGGCGACGAACTTGGCCTTGCCAAGCTGGGCGGCGACCCCGTTGTGCGGGCTGTCCGACAGACTGAGCACATAGTTGGCCACGTTGCGAACGTCGTCGGCGCTGCCCACTGCCGCGGCCATCGGCGGCATCACGCCGTGACGTCCGTTGGTAATGGTTTCCTTGATCTGGTCGAGGGTGCCGCCGTAGAGCCAGTCGCTGTCGGTCAGATTGGGAAAACCCTTGCTGCCGCGCGCGTCCGAACCATGGCAGCCGGCGCAATTGTTGGCGAACAAGCGTTCACCGATGGCCATGGCCTGCGTGTCCTTGGCCAGCGCTTGGGCCGGCTGCGACACGAACTTGGCGTACAGCGGCGCCATGGCGACGCGGGCCTTTTCGACCTCGGCCTGGTGCTGGCCGATGCTGGTCCACTTCAGCCCGCCGGCAAAGGTGCCCAGGCCCGGGTACAGCGCCAGATAGACGCCGGCAAAGACCACCGTGATGACAAACAGCCACACCCACCAGCGCGGCAGCGGATTGTTCATCTCGCGCAGGTCCTCGTCCCAGACATGGCCGGTGGTGTTGTCGCCCGCCATCACCTTGCGCTTGCTGGCGATGATCAGCAGCGCCAGGCACAGCGCCAGGCCAAGGATGGTGGCGGCGGTCACGAACAGCGACCAGCCGCTGCTGGTGAAATCGCTCATTTTTTTTCTCCTGCGGATTGTGCGGGCTCGGCGGCAGCAGCGCTGTCGCTGAAGGGCAGCATCGCCGCCTCATCGAAGCCGCGCCGATTGCGCTTGGACCAGGTCCGGACGATGACCCCGATGAACAGGACCAGGCCCAGCACGGTGGTGGCCACACGGCGTCATTGATGTCCATGGTTGCCTCGCTGACTCACTTCACCGAGGTGCCCAGCACCTGCAGATAGGCCACCAGGGCGTCGAGCTCGGTCTTGCCATTCACGGCCTCGCCGCTCTTGGCAATCTCTTCGTCGCTGTAGGGCGCACCCAGCGTGCGCAGCACCTTGAGCTTGGGCGCCATATCGCCCGGGTCGACCTTGGATTTTTCCAGCCACGGATAGGCCGGCATGTTCGACTCGGGCACCAGGTCGCGCGGGTTGGTCATGTGGATGCGGTGCCACTCGTCGCTGTACTTGCCGCCGACACGTTGCAGGTCAGGGCCGGTGCGCTTGCTGCCCCACTGAAAGGGACGGTCGTAGACGAATTCGCCCGCCCGGCTGTACGGGCCGTAGCGCAAGGTCTCGGCGCGAAACGGGCGGATCATTTGCGAGTGGCAGTTGTAGCAACCCTCGCGGATGTAGATGTCGCGGCCGGCCAGCTGCAGGGCGGTGTAGGGCTTGAGGCCCTCGACCGGCTGTGTGGTCGAGCGCTGGAAGAACAGCGGAACGATCTCGACGATGCCGCCGACGGCAACCGTCAGCAGCACCAGCACGATCATCAGGAAATTGCTGGTCTCGATCTTCTCGTGACCGGCAGGGGCATGGTTCTGTGCCATGAGGCGGGTTCTCCGTAGGTGGCGGTCAGGCGTGGGCCGCAACGAGCGGGATCGGTGCCGACACGACCTTGCCACTGCGAATGGTCATCAGCACGTTCCAGGCCATGATCAACATGCCCGACAGGTACAGCAGGCCACCGCCCAGGCGGATGGCGTAGAAGGGGTAGGTCGCCTTCACGCTCTCGACGAAGCTGTAGACCAGGGTGCCGTCGGCGTTGACCGCGCGCCACATCAGGCCCTGCATCACGCCGGCGATCCACATCGCGGCGATGTACAGCACGATGCCGATGGTGGCGATCCAGAAGTGCAGCTCAATCGCCCGCATGCTGTACATCTGCGTGCGGCCGTACATGCGCGGGATGAGGTAGTAGAGCGAGCCCATCGTGATCAACCCGACCCAGCCCAGGGCGCCGCTGTGCACGTGACCGATCGTCCAGTCGGTGTAGTGCGACAGCGCATTGACCGTCTTGATCGACATCATCGGGCCCTCGAAGGTCGACATGCCGTAGAAGGACAGCGAGACGATCAGGAACTTCAGGATCGGATCGTCACGCAATTTGTGCCAGGCGCCCGACAGCGTCATGATGCCGTTGATCATGCCGCCCCAGCTCGGCGCCAGCAGCACCAGCGAGAAGACCATACCCACCGACTGCGCCCAGTCGGGCAGCGCGGTGTAGTGCAGGTGGTGCGGGCCGGCCCACATGTAGGTGAAGATCAGGGCCCAGAAGTGCACGATTGACAGCCGGTAGCTGTACACCGGCCGGCCAGCCTGCTTGGGGATGTAGTAGTACATCATCCCCAGGAAGCCGGCGGTCAGGAAGAAGCCCACGGCATTGTGGCCGTACCACCATTGCACCATCGCGTCCTGCACGCCGGCGTAGGCCGAATAGCTCTTGGTCAGGCTGACGGGAATGGCCGCGCTGTTGACGATGTGCAGCAGTGCGATCGTGATGATGTAGGCACCGAAGAACCAGTTGGCCACATAGATGTGGCTCACCTTGCGCTTGCCGATGGTGCCGAAGAACACCACCGCGTAGGCCACCCAGACCACCGCGATCAGAAGGTCGATCGGCCACTCGAGCTCGGCGTATTCCTTGGCCTGCGTCATGCCCAGCGGCAAGCTGATCGCCGCCGCGACGATGACCAGCTGCCAGCCCCAGAAAGTGAACATCGCCAGCCGCGGCATGAACAATCGCGTCTGGCAGGTGCGCTGCACCACGTGGTAGCTGGTTGCGAACAGTGCACTGCCGCCGAACGCGAAGATCACTGCGTTGGTGTGCAGCGGCCGCAGGCGACCATAGCTCAACCAGGGGATGCCGAAATTCAGCTCAGGCCAGGTCAGCTGCGCGGCAATGATCACGCCCACCAGCATGCCGACGATGCCCCACAGCACGGCCACGAGCGCAAACATGCGCACCGGCGCGTCGCAGTACTCCGGCACGGCCGGAGAGGGGTTGCTCACCATTGGACTTCTCCTCACTTTTGAGAAACGATCGGACGCGATTCTTCGGGTTGACCTACAAGCGGCCCTTGATCACCATCAACGGTAACCCTTTCAAGATCCAGGATTCGTTCGCCCTCGCGATCGAGGTCCTCGAACTGGCCACGAAACACGGCCCAGCCGAACACACCCAGGATCAACAGCACCAGCACGGCCGACAGCGGGATCAGCAGGTACAGGATGTCCATGCCAGTAGCCCTAACGTGCCGCCCGCAAGGCGTTGGCAATCACCAGCAGCGAACTGCAAGCCATGCCAAGTCCGGCTGCCCAGGGCGGCAACCAGCCAACCAGCGCCAGCGGAATGCAGGCCGCGTTATACAGCGCTGCCCATACCAGGTTCTGACGCACGATGCGCATCGTGCGCGTCGACACGCGACGCGCCAGCACCAGATCGGTGGGCCGGTTCGAAACGATCACCGCGTCGGCCTGGCTGCGTGCCACCAAGGCGCCCTGCCCCATGGCCAGCGAGACGTCCGATCGCGCGAGCACCGGCGCATCGTTGATGCCGTCGCCCACCATCGCCACCGCCGCCCCCCGGGCCTGTGCAGCGGCCACCCGGGCCAGCTTGTCCTCGGGTGTGGCCGCGGCCAGAACGTCGTCGATGCCCAGGCGTTGCGCCACGGCGGCCGCGCGATCTGCGTCGTCACCGGTCAGCAGCGTGATCGACAGCCCCAGCGATCGCAGATCGGCCACAGCCTGCTCGGCACCATCGCGCAGCACCTCGTCGAACCTGAAACCCGCTTCGACGCGGCCGTCGCACGACAGCCACACGCGAGCCTCGAACGGCGGCGGCAGGGCCGCCGCAGGCTCGCTCGCCCAGGCCCACGAGCCCAGTCGCCAGCACCGGCCGTGGGCGTCCCGGGCCTGCAGACCTTGTCCGGGCAGCTCCTGCAGGTCCGTCCAGTGATCGTCAGCCATGGACCCGGCGCCAGCGGCGGTCAGGGCACGCGACAGCGGATGCTGCGACCATGCCGCCAGCGACGCCGCACGCGCCTGGCAGTCGGCCGCTGCTCGCGCCAGCCCCGGCATGACCCGCACATCGCGCAGGCCGAGTCGGTCTTCGGTCAGCGTGCCCGTCTTGTCGATGAACACGTGGCTGACACCGGCCAGGGCCTCGATGGCTTCGAGCCGCTTGACCACCACACCACGGCGCGCAAGTCCGCCGGCGGCCGCCACCAGCGCCGCCGGGGCAGCCAGCGAGAAGGCACAGGGACAGGTCACGATCAGCACCGACACCGCGACCCACAGTGCACGCGAGGGATCAATCACGCTCCACGCCGCAGCCGCCAAAACCGCCAGCCCCAGCACCGCCCACAGGAAAGGCCCAGCCCAACGATCGGCCAGACGGGCGCCGGCCGGACGCTGGCTCATCGCGGACCGCATCATCGCCACGATGGCCTCGAAGCGCGTGTCGGCGCCAACCCGGTCTACACGCAGCAGAACCGGCGAGCCGACGTTGATGCTGGCGGCCACCACCTCGCCGCCGGGACCGCGCGGCAAGGGCTCGGACTCACCGGTCAGCAGGGCCTCGTTGACGTGGGTGTGGCCTTGCAGCAAGGGGCCGTCGGCTGGAAAGGCCTGGCCCACGGCAACGCGAACGACATCGCCGGGTCGCAGCCGGCGCACGCTGACCTGCTCCCAGTCGCCGGCCGCCGTACGCCGCTGCGCGGTGTCGGGCAACTTCGCCAGTGCGCGTTCAAGGTCCTCGGCGGCGTGATGACGCGCCAGCAGTTCCAGCCAGCGACCGGCGAGCAGAAAGCTGAGGAACATCGTCAGCGAGTCGAAATACACCTCGTGGCCGAACACGCCGCCGGGCTCGAAAGTCGCCCCCATGCTGGCCACGAAGGTCACGCCCAGGGCCAGCGCCACCGGAACATCCATGCCGATGCGCCGCCGCCTCAGCTGTTGCCAGGCGCCTCGGAAGAAGGGGCCGGCAGCAAACCAGATCACCGGCAAGGTGACCACCCAGGCCCCCCAGTTGAGCAGCTGCCGCATGTCGGGCGCCAGTTCACCGGGCGCTGCCAGGTAGCTGGGTGTGGCGAACATCATCACCTGCATGGCGCAGAAACTGGCCACGAACAAGCGCCACAAGGCCGCACGGTACTCGCGCCGGCGCAACTCACGGGCGGGCGCAGCAAGGTCGGGCACACCGTCGTAGCCGGCGGCCTGCACGGCGCGGATAAGGGTCGAAAGGCGTGTTCGCGACGGGTCCCAGCGCACCGTGGCGCGCTGCGTGGCGGCCACGACGCTGACCGCCTGCACGCCGACCACGGCCTGCAGGGCCTGCTCGATGGTGTCGGCACAGGCCGCGCAGTACAGGCCCGACAGCTGCAGGCGCGACTCGGCAAGCTGCCGGCCATCGGCAGCGGTTTCCCAGCGTGTGCAGGCGTCGAATTCGAGCGGATCGTCCAGCACCTCCAGCGGTGCACCAGGGCCTGTCGGCAAGGCGCGCGGCGGAACGACTTCGGTGATGGCGATGGCGGCTGTCATGGCAGATGGGCAGGGCCGCGACCGGCGCCCGCGATAATGTAGGCAGACGCTTACCGCATCCACATGATTTACATCAAGTCAAGAATCCACCCTCGGTTTGCCGCCTGGCTGGTGGCCGTGCTGGCGCTGGGTGCGGCAGCCCAGCCGGCGCCTCAGCCCAAACTGCCCACCGTGGGCATCACGGCGGGCATGCACGTCATCCAGGCCGAACTGGCACAGACCGGCGAGCAGCAAATGGTGGGCATGATGTTGCGCCGCGAGATGGGCGCCAACGAAGGCATGCTGTTCGTCAATGACGATGCCAGCGTGCGCTGCTTCTGGATGCGCAACACGCTGCTCCCGCTGAGCATCGCCTTCATCGCCGATGACGGCAGCATCGTCAACATCGCCGACATGCAACCCCAGAGCGACGCCTCGCATTGCTCCGCCAAGGCGGTGCGCTATGCGCTCGAGATGCGCCAGGGCTGGTTTGCCAAGCGCGGCATCAAGGCCGGCTCCAAGCTGCGCGGCCCCCCCTTCGGCAACTGAGTCTGCGCGCAAGACAGCACCTGCGTGCTGTCTTGCGGCTGAGCCGCGCGGCCGGCGGCGCGGATCGCGATCAGGCGAAATTGGCGGCCGCGAAGTCCCAGTTCACCAGCTTGTCGAGAAACGCCTCGACGAACTTGGGGCGCAGGTTGCGGTAGTCGATGTAGTAGGCGTGCTCCCACACGTCGACCGTCAACAGCGCCTTGTCGGCCGTGGTCAGCGGGGTGCCTGCGGCGCCGGTATTGACGATGTCGACACTGCCGTCAGGCTTCTTCACCAGCCAGGTCCAGCCGGAGCCGAAGTTGCCCACCGCCGATTTGACGAAGGCTTCGCGGAACGCAGCGTAAGAACCCCACTTGGCCGTGATCGCCGCTGCCAGCGCGCCGCTGGGTTCGCCGCCCCCGCTGGGCTTCATGCAGCTCCAGAAGAAGGTGTGATTCCAGATCTGCGCGGCGTTGTTGTAGATGCCGCCGGAGGCCTTGCGTACGATGTCCTCGAGCGCCATCGATTCGAACTCGGTGCCCTTTTGCAGGTTGTTCAGGTTCACGACATAGGCGTTGTGGTGCTTACCGTGGTGGAACTCGAGCGTTTCGCGGCTGTAATGCGGCGCCAGGGCGTCGATCGCGTAAGGCAGGGGGGGCAGCGTGTGTTCCATGACGGTTCCTCGGTCGGGGTTGGGCGGGTGGCCGTTCGATGCGGCCACAACGGCCCGAGATTCTAGGACGCGACCTGGAGGCCACGGCCACGCAGGGTCACTCAGGTCGGCCCGGCCTCTCGGTTGGCCAGCTCGATGTGCTCAATCCGCACTTGCGCTGCACCGTCGGCCCAGACAGCACGCACCTGGTCCTGAGGCTGCAACGCCGTCACCGACACCACCGGCCGCGCGCGCTGGTCCTCGACCCAGACGAAACCGCGCCTGAGCACGGCATGCGGGTCCAGCGACTGCAGCCGGTCGGCCTGCGCCAGCAGCCGCGCACGCGCCATGTCCAGCGGTGCGCGCACGCTGCGATGCAGCCGCTGTGCGCGCTGCTGAAGTTCATCGTGCCGACGCGGAACCTGGGCCCGCAGCGCCGTGGCGAGCCGGGTGGCCAGGCCTTGCAGTCGTTCCTGCTGCGTCGACACGGCGGCCAGGGCCGGGCCCATGCGCAGTGCGGCGGTGTCCAGGCGCTGCGCCTGGCGTTCGAGCTGCCGCTGCACCGCCCGCCGCAGGCCCAACGCACGCTGCGACAGGTCGCGCTGCAGCGCCTCACGCTCAGGGGCGGCCAGTTCAGCGGCCGCCGTGGGCGTGGGCGCGCGCAGGTCGGCGGCCAGATCGGCCAGCGTGACGTCGGATTCATGTCCGACGCCGCAGATCAGTGGCAGGCGGCAGGCGGCCACGGCGCGCACCACACGTTCGTCATTGAAGGCCCACAGATCCTCCAACGAGCCGCCGCCGCGCACCAGCAGCACGGTGTCGACCGCCGCCAGCTGTTCGGCACGTTGCAGGGCGGCCACCAGCGCCAGGGGCGCGTCCTGCCCCTGCACCAGGCTCGGCACCAGCACCAGCTCGACCTGAGGCGCACGCCGTTGGAAGGCCGACATCACGTCGTGCCAGGCTGCAGCTGTCGGCGACGTGACCACCGCGACCCGGCGCGGCATCGGTGGCACCGGCCGCTTGCGCGCCGCGTCGAACAGGCCCTGCTGCTCGAGCCGGGCACGCAGACGCAAGAATTCTTCGTAGAGACTGCCGGCGCCCAGCGGTCGCATTGCCTCGACCACCAGTTGCAGTTCACCGCGGGGTTCGTACAGGCCGAGGCGCCCGCGCAGCTCGACCTGTTGCCCGTCGCGCGGACTGAATTCGAGCAGCGCCGCGGCGCGCCTGAACATGGCGCAGCGCAGCAAAGCGGCGGCACCGTCGGCATCCTTCAGCGCGAAGTAACAATGCCCGCTGCCGGGGCGGCTGAAGCCCGAGATCTCGCCCCGCACAGCCACCGCACCCAGGCGTGCGGCCAGCGCATCGCCTGCAGCCAGCAGCAGCGCTGCCACGCTCCAGGTGGGCCGTTGTGCGGCTGCCGTCGGAAGCTCAAACAAGGCCATGGGCCAAGCACGGACGGCGCGGGTACTCCACAGACCGCGTGGATGTGGGCTCTGCACCGGGTTTTGCTGTCATGAACCCACCATACCTTCACAAGCTATTGATTTCATTCATGAACTTGGCGCCTCATTTTGTGGCAAGCGGTGCCGACCGAGCTTTGGCATGGCGGCCGGGCCGCTGTCATGCCATTTACCCACAAAGTTGTCCACAGATCCGGTCAACATCGCAGCAGACGCCGTGACCACTCGCAACAAGCCGCGGGTCGGCCCGGTTCGATCGGCCATAATGCGCGCCAGTCACAACGCCGAAACTGGCGATGTGTCATCGCCGGCCGCGTGCCGCAGACCACCGACAACTCGACCAAGACCTTGTTTTCCATCATACAAGCGGCCGGCTGGCCGATTTGGCCGCTGATCCTGTGTTCCGTGGTTGCACTGGCCCTGATCATCGAGCGTCTGTTCCACTTGCGCGAAAACCTGGTGGCACCGCCACGATTGCTTGACGAAGTGGTCGGTGTGATGCGCCAGCACTTGCCGTCGGCCGACGTGGTCAGCAAGCTGGAAAGCAACTCGGTGCTGGGCTCGGTGCTGGCCGAGGGCATCCGCGCCGTCGCGCAGGACCCGCGCCTGGCCGAAGATGCATTGCGTCAGGTGTTCGAGAATGCCGGCCGCCGTGCCGTGCACACGCTCGAGCGCTATCTCAGCACCCTGGGCACGATCGCATCGGCTGCGCCTTTGCTGGGCTTGCTGGGCACGGTGATCGGCATGATCGAGATTTTTGGCTCGCAGGCGCCCGGCAGCGGCGCCAGCAACCCGCAACTGCTGGCGCATGGCATCTCGATGGCGCTGTACAACACCGCCTTCGGGCTGATGATCGCGATCCCGGCGCTGATGTGCTACCGCTACTTTCGCGCCCGCGTCGACGCCTTTCAGCTGACCATGGAACTGGCGTCCGCGCAACTGGTGCCGCAACTCATGCGCTTTGCCGTCCGCAGCAGCACCGCCACATCGGCATGAGATTCAGCCGGCGCATGCCCGAAGAACCGGAGATCAACCTGATCCCGTTCATCGACGTGCTGCTGGTGGTGCTCATCTTCCTGATGCTGTCGACCACCTTTTCGCGCTTCACCGAACTGCAAATCAACCTGCCGGCAGCCAACAGCGACCGGCTGCGGGAAAGGCCCGGCGAAATCATCGTCTCGGTGTCGGCCGACGGCCGCTACGCGGTCAACCGCCGCATGGTGGAAGGGCGCAGTGTCGATCTGCTGGCCAGCGAGCTTCGCAACGCGGCTGCCGGGCGCGAGGACACGGTGATCATCATCTCGGCCGACGCCACGGCAGCGCACCAGTCGGTGGTCAACGTGCTGGACGCGGCGCGCCGCGCCGGCCTGCAGCGCCTGACATTCGCCACCCAGTCCAGCGGCAACGCCGCCCGCTGACCGCACCGTGACCGCCGCTGCCGACCCGTTGGGCCCAGGGCGGCACGACTGGCGGGCCTGGCTTCTGGCGCAATGGTTTCGGCCCAGCATCAGCCTTCCTGCGACCCTGCTGCGGCCGCTGGCGTTGCTGTATCGCGGCGTGCTGAGCGTGTCCCGGTACCGGCAACGACGGGCATCGTTACGGCGCTTGCAGCCGCACTGCCCGGTCCTGGTGGTCGGCAACCTGGTGGTCGGGGGTGCGGGCAAGACGCCGACCACAATCGCGGTCGTGCAGGCCTTGCGCGCGGCCGGTCGCCGACCCGGCGTGGTGTCGCGCGGCTACGGACGCGTGGGCGACGGCATCAGCGAGATCACCGCAACCAGCGACGTGGCCCAGGTGGGCGACGAACCGCTTCTGATTCATCGCCGTACCGGCGTGCCGGTGGTGGTGGGCCGCGATCGTGTGGCGGCAGCACGCCGGCTGTTGGCGCAGCATCCCGAGGTCGACCTGATCGTCGCCGACGACGGCCTGCAACACCGGCAGTTGCGTCGCGACCTGGAACTGGTGGTGTTCGACGAGCGCGGGGTGGGTAACGGTCTGCTGCTGCCCGCGGGCCCGCTGCGTGAACCGCTGGCGCCGGCACCCGACACGCGCACCCTGGTGGTCTACAACCATGACCATGCCACCACGCCCTGGCCTGGCGACTGCATGCAGCGCCGACTGAGCGGCGCCTGGCCGTTGGCCATTTGGCTGGCCGATGCCCGTACCGAACCGACTCCGCTGCAGGCCTTGCAGGGCCGCCCCTTGCTCGCGATGGCCGGAGTTGCCGTGCCTGAACGCTTTTTTGCCGCGCTGCAGGCAGCCGGCCTGCAGATCGAGCGTCTGCCCTTGCCGGACCACCACGCGTATGACTCGGCGCCGTGGCCGCCAGGCACGCGCGAGGTCGTGACAACCGAAAAGGACGCCGTCAAACTGGCCCGCTGGTCGGCCGGCGCGGATGCAGCGCCTCGAATCTGGGTCGTCGGGCTAGACTTGGTGCTGCCGGCCCGCTTCGTGGACCATTTGTTATCGCGCCTGCCGGGCGCCGCAGTCCCATGAGCATCGATCATCGCCTTGTCACCTTGCTCGTTTGCCCGCTGTGCAAGGGGCCGCTTGAGTTGCTGCGCGACGCCGAGCAGCATCCGCTGGAGTTGTTCTGCCATGCCGATCGGCTGGCGTTCCCGATCCGCGATGGCATGCCTGTGATGCTGGTGTCCGAGGCACGCACGCTCAGCGGGCCCGACGGCGACACCACGACGACGACCAAGCCGATCACGTCGTGAGCTTCACGGCCCTGATTCCGGCGCGGCTGGCGTCGACCCGGTTGCCACGCAAGCCGCTGGCCGACATTGCCGGTGTGCCGATGGTCGTGCGCGTGGCGCGGCAGGCGCACCGTTCGGGCGCCAAGCAGGTGGTGGTCGCTGCCGATGACGAGGCCATTGTCGATGCCTGCCGCCAACATGGCGTGCAGGCGTTGCTGACGCGCGCCGACCATGCCAGCGGCAGCGACCGTCTGGCCGAGGCTTGCGTGCTGCTGGGGCTGGATGGTGACGACCTCGTCGTCAACGTGCAAGGTGACGAGCCCTTGATCGAACCGGCCCTGATTGCGCGCACGGCTGCCAAGCTGAACGAGCACGAAGACTGCGTGATGAGCACGGCTGCCCATGCAATCGATAACGAAGCCGACTTTCACAACCCGAACATCGTCAAGGTGGTGCTCGACGCGGCCGGGCGCGCCCTGTACTTCAGCCGCGCGGCGATCCCCTGCTGGCGCGACGCGCCGGTGGCGGGGCAGGCGCCGAACCGCCCCACGGCCTTGCGCCACATCGGTCTGTACGCTTACCGCGCCGCGTTTTTGCGGCGCTTTCCCAGCTTGACACCGACCGCGCTGGAAGGCTGCGAAGCGCTCGAGCAGTTGCGCGTGCTGTGGCATGGCGAGCGCATCGCCGTGCATGTCAGCGCCGATGCACCGGGCATCGGCGTCGACACCGCCAGCGACCTGGAACGCGTGCGCCGACTGTTCGTCTGACGGCGAATCAAGGGCCCTGCCGCGTCAGGCTGACGCAGGGATGCCCATGCTATTCTCGATCGCAATCATGCCGGCTCGGTCCCCGCGGGGTTTCCAAGGGCATCGCACGCACCCGATTTCCGACTCCCCTCCGAGAACCTCATGAGACTGATCCTGTTGGGCCCGCCCGGCGCCGGCAAAGGCACGCAGGCACGCAAATCTGCCGCAAGTACAGCATCCCGCAGATCTCAACCGGCGACATGCTGCGCACCGCCGTGAAAGCCGGCACCGCGCTGGGGCTGGCCGCCAAGAAGGTGATGGACACGGGCAGCCTGGTCAGCGACGAGATCATCATCGGCCTGGTCAAGGCTCGCATCACCCAGCCCGACTGCGCCAACGGTTTTCTGTTCGACGGCGTCCCGCGCACCATCCCTCAGGCCGAAGCGATGAAAGCGGCAGGCGTCAAGCTCGACGTGGTGCTCGAGATCGACGTGCCCGATGAAGCCATCATCGAACGCATGAGCGGGCGCCGCGCCCACATGGCCAGCGGCCGAACCTATCACGTGCATTTCAACCCGCCCAAGGTCGAAGGCAAGGACGACGTGACCGGCGAGCCTTTGATCCAGCGCGACGACGACAAGGAAGAAACGGTACGCAAGCGGCTCGAGATCTACCATCGACAGACGCGTCCGCTGATTGACTATTACTCGAACTGGGCCGCTCGCGACGCAGCCACCGCACCCCGCTACACCCGCATCAGCGGCACCGGGACGGTCGAAGAGATCACCGAGCGCGCGTTCGCGGCCTTGGCCTGACGCGTACACCGCCTGATCAAAACGAAACGGAGAAGCTTTTCATGGACATTTCGGGCAAGGTCTTCATCGTCACAGGCGGCGCTTCGGGCCTAGGCGAAGGCACGGCGCGCATGCTCGCCGGCAACGGCGGCACGGTCGTGATCGCCGACCTACAGGTCGAGCGCGGCCAGGCCATCGCCCAGGAACTGGGCGGCGTTTTCGTCAAGTGCGACGTCAGCCAGGAAACCGACGGCCAGGCCGTGGTCGCAGCGGCCACCACGGCCGGCAAGCTGATGGGGCTGGTCAACTGTGCCGGCATCGCACCGGCCGTCAAGACGGTGGGCAAGGACGGCGCACACCCACTGGCCGTCTACACCAAGACCATCATGGTCAACCTGGTGGGCAGCTTCAACATGATCCGCCTGGCGGCCGAGGCCATGTGCAAGAACGCGCCAGAGACCACCGGTGAGCGCGGCGTGCTGATCAGCACTGCCAGCGTGGCCGCCTATGACGGCCAGATCGGCCAGGCCGCCTACTCGGCGTCCAAGGGCGGCATCGTCGGCATGACCTTGCCGATCGCACGCGACCTGGCGCGCAACGGCATCCGCAATATGACCATTGCGCCGGGCATCTTCGGCACGCCCATGCTGTTCGGCATGCCCCAGGAAGTACAGGATGCGCTGGCGGCCAACGTGCCCTTTCCCAGCCGACTTGGCACACCCGCCGATTACGCCAAACTGGTGCACCAGATCATCACCAACGACATGCTCAATGGCGAGGTGATCCGGCTGGACGGGGCGATCCGGCTGGCGCCGAAGTAGACGACAGGTCGCGCAGACAAAGGAAAAGGGGCCGGATTTCTCCGGCCCCTTCTGCTTGGACTTTCAGCCCGTGCCGACACCCGCGGGCGTCGGCACTTCTGGCGTCGCGATCAGAAGTTGTAGGAAGCGCGCACGTAGTACTTGCGGCCCATCACGTCAGAATAGCGCGGGTCGTAGTTCGCCTGGAACACTTCCTGCTGGTTCGAGTATGGCGGCTCACGATCGGACAGGTTGTTGACGCCCAGGGTCAGGCTGAGACCCTTGTAGCCAGACCAGCGCACGAACGCGTCAGCCGTGGCATAGGCATTGACACGCGGGTTGTCCGTGGGGTCCTGGTCGATGTAGCCGCTCTTGTAGTGGCCGACCGCACCCACCGTCCAGTCGCCCATCGACCAGGTCGCCGTGGCCGCATGCTGCCAACGGAAGACCGGGCCCACACCCACATAGACACCGACGTTCTGATTGAACGGGCCACCAATGAAGTCCTGGTACTCGTACTTCGTGACGTAGGTGCTGTTCAGGCTCACATTCAACCGGCCCATGGCGCCCATCGATTGGCGGAATCTCACGCTAAGGTCGATGCCGTTGGTGTTGGTCTTGCCCAGGTTCTGCTGACGCAGGTCCAGGTAACCGCAACTCGCTCCGGGGCAATCGAAACTGCTGATCGAGTAGTCACCATTGGCATTGCGGTGCGTGTAGGCGCCGAAGGTCTGCTCGTCATCCAGCACCGTGGTCTCCGACAGCGCACCGATCGTGTCCTTCAGCTTGATCCACCAGAAATCGACGCCAACCGCCAGGCTGTCGGTGGGTTCGAACACGAAACCCAGGGTGAAGTTCTTCGACTTCTCAGGCTGCAGGTCCGTGTTGCCGCCCGTCAGGCGCTGGATCTGGATGTCGCAATAGATCGAAGGCGCCTTGCCCGGCAGCGGCACACCACCAGGGCAGTTCACCGGGTCATCGATGGTGCCGGTGTTGGTGTACGACGGGGTCGCGTTCAATTCGTACAACGAGGGCGCACGGAAGCCCGTCGAGTAGCTCGAACGGATCAGCATGCTCTTCACGGGCTGGTAGCGCAGCGTGACCTTCGGGTTGGTCGTGTTGCCGAAGTCGCTGTACTTGTCGTAGCGCACGGCCGCAGTCAGGTCCAGCGTCTTGGTAATCGGCAAACTGAACTCGGTATACAACGCCGAGACGTTGCGCGTGCCTTTGGAGACCGCCGTCGGATCAACACCGGTGCTCGCCACCAGGAGCTCCGCCACCGGCGGGTTGGACGCCGAGAGGAAGTCTTCCTTGCGGAACTCGGCACCAACCGCCACCGCTGCTTTGCGACCACTGCCGAACCAGTCACCCAGTTCGCGGCTGGCGCGTCCATCCGCCGTGGTCACCTTGCCGCGGTGGTTCTGCAGGTTGCCGCTGAGCAGCGCGTCAGCAATGAAGGCATCGCCGGCGGCGTTCTGGTCGCCGAACGGGTTGATGATCCCGTTGAGCACGCCCGTGGTGATCTTGTTGCCGTCGCTGTAGCCGGTGACGTTCTCGGCGATCTTGTTCTCGTTGTAGCTGATGCCGGCCTGGTAGTCCCAGCCACCAAGCACGCCTTCCATCTGGGCCAGCAGCCGTTGTTGCTTGTTGTCACTGATGTTGGTGCGCGAACCACCCGCCAACGCGCGCCAGCGGACATTGAGGAAGCCCGGCTGCAATTCGACACCCGGTCGCGGGTTCATGTTGGCCCGGGTGAAGGTTGGGCTGATCGGGATGTTCGGCGTCGTGATCGAACTGCCGGCATTGCCCGGATAGAACGGGTTGGCCGAACCGTCCGGCCGCGTGGGATTCATGAACAACCCTGCATACGGCACCGGCGCGATGCGTGTGGTGGACTCGTTCTGGGTGCGGAACCACTCAAGCGACAGGCTGTGGTCGTTGGCCACCAGTACGGTGCCGCGCAGCATCGCCGAGGTCCGTTTGGACTTGGTCGTGTAGTCGACGAAGCGCGCCGTCGCGATGATGCACGAGGTGCCATCGCCCGGGGCCACCAGGAAACTGGGATCCGTGCAACCGGGCGCAGAAGGGTTGCCGACGGCGCCGCCTTGAAAATAGTTGGCCGGGTAAGGCGTACCCGACAGGCCGCCAGGGAAGCGGTTGTTGATTTCGCGTTGCTCGCCGCCGATGGGGTCTTGCTTGTTCAGGTCGATGAAGCCAAAGACGTTGAAGCGATCCTTGCTCAGGTCACCGAATCCGAAGCCCACGTTTGCCTGGGCGCTCTCGCCACCCGACTGCGCCGGAATATCCGCACCGAGGGTGATCGCGCCACCGCGGAAGTCCTTACGGGTGATGAAGTTGATCACGCCGCCGATGGCATCCGTGCCGTACAGTGACGATGCACCGTCACGCAGCACTTCGACGCGCTCGATGGCCGCGAACGGAATCATGTTCAAGTCAGGCGCTGAACCGTCAATCGCGTTGTTGGCGATCCGGCGACCGTTCAACAGCACCAGCGTCTTGCTGTTGCCGATACCGCGCAAATCGGCAAACGCCGCGCCACCCGTCCCGGCGCCCACCTGCTGGCTCGAACCGGTCTGGATCTGCACCGCGCTCAGGCTGCTCATGATCTGCTCGACGGTGGTGATGCCTTGCGCCCTCAGCTCTTCGACCCTGAGGATCGTCACTGGCACGGCCGTTTCGGCATCGATTCGCTTGATGGCCGAGCCGGTGATCTCGATGCGCTGGCCGTCCTGGGCGAGCACAGCCGTGGCGCCCAGAGCCAGGCTGCTGCCGAAGGCCAGCATCAGCCCGCGGCTGAGCAAGGATTGTTTGAACATGAACTTTTCTCCTGTCCGGATTGGTTGACGGATCGTTCGTGCTCCGGTGCCGCAGCCCCATGGGCCTTGTGGTCCCAGAGGCAGCCCCGAAACATGTCGCACGATTGTCACGTCAGTGAAACCCTGAAGGCAGTTCGCGTTATCCAGCACATGCGCTGCGGGCGATTTCTGGGTCTTCAGCAATGTCTTTCAGGTTCTAAATAAATACATTTAAAATCAATGCGTTGAGGCAATATCTACATGTGAAGCTCGAACTTGATTCACATTCACGCTCAAACAACATGCCTGCAACGCGTTGGCAACATGCAACAGCCTGGAGACGCCACCCAAGGGCCAGTCCATGAAAAAGCCGGCGGGGCAAAGCCTGGCCGGCTGGTTGCTGATGCGTTCGGCTGCCTACACAGCAGCCGAACGCCATGCACGCTGGATCAGAAGGTGAACGCACCCCGCAGGAACAGCGCGCGACCGGTCGGGTCGGTAAAGCGCGGGTCATAACCACGCTGCGACCGGGTGGACTGATTCGAGAACGGCGGGTCGGCGTCCAACAGATTGTTCAGGCCCGCGGTCAGGCTGAAGTTCTTGCCGATCTTGGCCGTGACCGCCAAGTCGACCAGGGTATAGGCCTTGACGTTCTGGTAGAAACTCGGCCCGCCGACCACGGTGGTCGGGTTGTTCTGGTCGGTGTAGCCGGTCTTGTGACGAACGCCCAGGCGCGTGGTGAAGTCACCCAGCGACCAGCGCAGGCCCAGCGTGTGCTGCCAACGGAACACAGGGCCGTTGTCCACGTAGATGCCGACGTTTTCCTTCAACGGATCGGCAGCGCTGTTCTGGTACTTGTACGAGCGCACCCAGGTGCCGTCCCAGGTGAACGCGAACGTGCCGGCGCCACCGGCATTGAGCACATACCCGGCCGACAGATCGACACCGCTGGTCAGGACCTTGCCGATGTTGTCGGTCAGCGTGACCACGTAACCGATGGCGTTGCTGTTCAGGTTGTCAGCACCGCAGCGGTTCAGTTCGGCCTGCTGCGCCACCGGAATGTTCTTGCAACGGATGATCTTGTCGCCGTACAGCGTCGGGTTGTCCAGGATCGAGATCTGATCGATGGCATTGATCTGGTCGCTCAGCTTGATGTTCCAGTAGTCGGCCGAGAAGGTCAGGTTCTGCACCGGTTCGAAGGCGATGCCCACCGAGTAGGTCTTCGACTTCTCGGGCTTCAGGTTGGGGTTACCGCCCTGTTGCACCTGCACCTGCAGGCCGCAGTCGCGCGAGGTCACGCCACCGGCCGCCGCATTGACCACGCCATTCGGGCACAGCAGCGGGTCGTTGACTGCGCCGGCAGCAAAGGTCACCGATTGCGGGCCGTACAGGTCATCCAGCGTCGGCGCCTTGAAGCCGGTGTTGTACGAGGCCCGGAGCAACATCTGCTTGAAGGGCTGGAAGCGCAGGCTGATCTTCGGATTGACGGTGTCACCGGCGTCCGAATAGTGGTCACCACGAACGGCCAGCGTCAGGTCGAGCGACTTGGTCAGCGGCAGAAGCATCTCGGCCCCCAGCGCATAGGCATCGCGATTGCCCTGCACGTGATAGGCCGAGCGACCAGCCGACGGGATGGCGGCCACCACCGCGTCATCGGTGTTGTAGTTGTAGCCTTCACGTCGCACTTCACCGCCCAGCGCCAGCGCGGCCTTGCCGCCACCCATCGCGAACAGTTCTTTCGAGACGCGGAAGTCACCCCCCGAGCTGGTGCCCTCGGCGATCGCGAAGGTGCCGCGGCGCTTGGCCTGCTCGATGATGGACAACTGTGCCGGCGTGGCATCGGCAAACGGGTTCAGGCGGCCGGCTGCAACTTCGGACCGAATGAACGGCGCGTTGACGTAGCCGTCAATCGCACCGTCACTGGCCTGGCTGTTGCTGGCGAACATGCCGGCCACGTAATCCCAGCCGCCAAGCGAGCCCCGGAGATCGAAGACGACGCGCGAAGCATCGGAATCTGACTGGTTGGTGCGCGGCCCGGCCGGCACCATGCGCCAACCGACCGTGACGCTCTTCGTATTGTCCAGACCCGGGTAGCCAGTGGGGTAGAACGGATTGCCCGGCGCGATCGAGATGCTGCTGACCGGGTCGGGTGCGACGCGAGACACGTTGCGGTTGGTGGTCGACACGAAATCGATGCTGGCGACGTGATCGCCAGGCAGCATCGTGCTCAGGCGGGCGGCCAGGGTCTCCTGCTCGACCTTAGGGACGATGTCGATCATCGCCGAGAAGTCGAAGACGCAGACCTTGCTGTTGGTCGGGTTGACTTGCGAAAGCGGCGGCGCGCAGTTCGGCGCTGTCGGATTGCCTGCGACGCCGGTTGACGACTGGCTGAAGTTGCCCGGGAAGGTGGTGCCCGAGTTGCCGTTCACGCCCTTCGACGGAATGATGCCCGACTTGGAAAAATCGCGGTCCAGCGCACGGATGCGGCTGGTTGTCTGCGAGTCGATCGACAACCAGAAATTGACCTTGTCCTTGCTCAGGTCGCCGAAACCGGCGACGAAGGAGCCCCGGCGCTTGTCACCCCCCTTGGCTTCGGGAAGCGAGGCTTCAAGTGCGATTGTTCCGCCATTGTAGTTGGACTTGGTGATGAAGTTGATCACACCACCGATGGCGTCGGTGCCGTAGATGGCCGATGCGCCGTCGCGCAGGACTTCGATGCGCTCGATCACCGCAAACGGGATCGAGTTCAGGTCGACCGCATTGACCGAGAAGGCGAACGGCGACATGCGCCGACCATTCAGCAGGACCAGGGTCTTGTTGGTACCCAGGGCACGCAGGTTGGCGTAGGTGGCGCCACCCGTACCGCTGCCGATCGAGTTGCTGCCGACGCTGCTGGATTGGCTGAAGGTCAGCGTTGCGATCGCCTGCTCGACGGTGGTAATGCCCGACTGGCGCAGGTCTTCAGCCTTCAGCACGGTCAGCGGCAGCGCGCCTTCGTCGCTGACCGAGCGCTTGATCGCCGATCCGGTGATCTCGATGCGCTGGTCGGTCTGGGCCTGGGCCGCAGTCGACAGCAGCGCCGCTCCCCCCAGCGCCAACAGCGCTGCCGAACAAATCTTTGATTTCTGGAACATCAGTACCACTCCGGATCAGTTGGCGGGGCCTCCCGGGCCCCAAAAGCGATGCACCGCCAAATCACCGGATATGGCCGACGCCCGCGCACGTGTGTCCGGATTCTCAAGTCAACTTGTCGAAGGCCAAGCTCAGGGCAATCCAGGGCCGTCGACCTGGAGCTGCCAGCATTCACAAGCACATTTGCACAAACCGGTAAATTTTCGTTTGTTGACAAAGCTTTACGAAGCTCGTCAGCTGCGCGGCCCAAAAACGCGGGCAAACCCCAGGATCAAGGGCGCCTCGGCTTGATGTTGGCCAGGCACAACAGTCCGCGGCCGATGACGTCGCCGCGGTCCCGAGAACCAAGCGTGCCGGCCAATGGGCCAGGGCTCAACCCGCCAACAAGCCGCTCAAAGTCTGGGCACGGCGTCGAGAAGTGTGCGCGTATAGGCGCTGGTCGGCCGCGACAACACCTGCTCGGACGGCCCCTGCTCTTCGATTTGCCCGGCCTGCATCACTGCCACGCGGTCGGCGATGTACTCGACGACGCCGATGTTGTGCGTGATGAACAGGTAGGACACGCCCAGTTCGCGCTGCAGCTGGCGCAGCAGGTTCAGGATCTGCGCCTGCACCGAGACGTCCAGCGCCGAGGTCGGCTCGTCACAGACGATCAAGCGTGGCTGCACCGCGAGTGCGCGCGCGATGGCGATGCGCTGGCGCTGGCCACCCGAGAACTCGTGTGGAAAGCGCCCCAGCGAATCGCGGCGCAGACCCACCTGGTCGACCAGGGCCTCGATGCGCTGGCGGCGGGCGCCGGCATCGACGTCGGGCTGCAGCGCGGCCAAGCCTTCCTCGAGCAGGTCCTGCACGCGCATGCGCGGGTTCAACGACGCAAACGGATCCTGGAAGATGATCTGCACCTGACGCCGCGCCGCCAGCAACTCGGCGCCCTGCAGCGTGAACAGGTCCTGCCCGTCGAGCAGCGCCCTGCCCTCGACGCGCGCCACCGAGCGCAGAAGTTGCACGATGGCCTTGCCGATGGTGGTCTTGCCGCAGCCCGATTCGCCAACCAGCGCCAGCGTCTCCCCGCGCGCGACGTCGAATGAAACGCCACGCACTGCTTCAAACCAGCCCAATGCACGCTGCAGCAAGCCGCCGCGGATCGCAAAACCGACCTTGAGATCCTGCACGCTGAGCAGCGGCCGACCATCGTCGGCTGTGGCAGTTGCCGCTGCCGCAGCGGGCTCTGCCGGTGCTGCAGTCTCGCCACGCAGCGGCGGTATCTCAGAGGCCCCGGGTGCGTAAAGCAGGCAGCGCACCTCGTGCGCGGCACCCACGTTCAGCAGTTCAGGCAGCGTGCTGGCGCAATGCGCCATCGCCTTGGCGCAGCGCGGCTCGAAGCGGCAACCGCCGAAGCGCGTCGACAGCGGCGGCACGGTGCCGGCAATCGCCTCCAGCGCCCGCTCGCGCCGACCGGCGCCCGGCAAGGCGCGCATCAGTGCATCCGCGTAGGGGTGCTTGGGCGAGGCAAAGAACTCGTCGGCCGGTGCCACCTCGATGATCTGACCGGCATACATCAGCGCCACCCGGTGCGCCATGCCAGCCACCACGGCCAGGTCGTGCGTGATCAGCAGCAAGCCCATGCGGTGCTCGCGCTGCAGGTCTTTCAGCAAGTCGAGGATCTGCGCCTGGATGGTGACGTCGAGCGCGGTGGTGGGCTCGTCGGCGATCAGGTAGTCAGGCTCGGCGGCCAGCGTCATCGCGATCATCACGCGCTGCTTCTGGCCCCCGCTCATGCGGAACGGGTAGTCGTCGATGCGGCGTTCAGGCTCGGGGATACCGACGCGGCGCAGCCAATCGATCGCCTTGCTGCGGGCGGCGGCACCGCGCAAGGCGGTGTGCGCCTGGATGGCCTCGACGATCTGGTCGCCCACGCGCATCACCGGGTTCAGGCTGGTCGACGGCTCCTGGAAGATCATGCCGATGCGGCCGCCGCGCACGCTGCGCATCTGCGTCTCGGGCAGGTCCAGGATGTCCTCGTCGCCCACCAGCAGGCGGCCATTGGTGACACGGCCGTTCTCGGGCAACAGCCGCATCAGCGCCAGTGCGGTCATGCTCTTGCCACAACCACTTTCACCGACCAGGGCGAAGGTTTCGCCACGCTCGATGCTCAGCCACATCGCGTCGACGGCACGAATGACCGCGTCGTCGGTGTCCAGGTCGACGCGCAGGTTCTCGATGTTCAGCATGCTCAGGCGCCCCGCGCTTTCTTGGGCGCCAGGCGCACGCGGAAGGTTCGCGCGCGTGGATCGAAGGCATCGCGCACGCCGTCGGCAAACAGGTTGGCGGCCAGCACCAGCGCCACCATGAAACCGAAGGCCGACGCAAACGACCACCACACCACCGGGTCGCGGCTCATCTCGCCGCGCGCCGTGTTGATCATGCCGCCGAAGCTGTTCATCGACGGGTCGACGCCCACGCCCACGTAGCTGAGCACGGCTTCGTAGAGGATCAGCGCCGAGAACTCGAGCACCGTGACGATCAGCATCAGGTGCGCCACGTTGGGGAAGATGTGGCGCAGCATGATGCGCGTGTGGCTGACGCCAAAGGCGTTTGCCGCCTGCACGTATTCGAGCTCGCGCAGCTTGAGCGACTCACCACGCAGCAGCCGACACAGGCCCGCCCAGCCCGTCAGCCCCAGCACCACGCACAGCAAGAACAACTTGAGGTCGGCACGCTCGGCACCGGTCTCGAACAGTTCGGGGTTCTTGTCCAGGAAGACCTGCACCATCAGCACGCAGGCGGCAATCAGCAGCACGTTGGGTACCGACGACAGCACGGTGTAGACATACTGGATGACTTCGTCCACCCAACCCTTGAAGTAACCGGCCATGATGCCCAGCACCACCGCCAGCGGTAGTGTGGCCACGGTGGCCAGCGTGCCGATGACGAAGGCCGTGCGGATGCTCTTCAGCGACTGGTAGAGCACGTCGTTGCCTGTGGTGTCGGTGCCCATCAGGTGGTAGGGGCCGGCCAGCGCCGCGGCGGCACCGCCCAGCAGCGCCAGCAGCCACAGCATGCCCAAGGCCGCACGCCAGGGCACCTGGGTCTGCTGCTGCCAGACGTCGCGCGCGCAGTCCGCCAGGGGTCGCCTCTGCGCACGCGCCAGAACCGCCAGAAAGGCCAGCGACAACACCGCCGCCAGCACCGCACCCGTGGCCAGTCCGGTCGCCACAAGTCGGGCGATGTCGGGCAGCCACTGCGTGGCCGGATCCTTCAGGTGCGCGCCGCCGAACTTCAGCCGCGGCGCCACGCGTTGCACGACACCGTCGACCTCGATCGATTCCTTGGTGAAGCCGACATAGGACAGTGGCCGCGAATAGGTCGCCTCTCGTGATTCGACCAGGCGCCACAGCCCGGCGTCGAGCACCGAACGTGTGCGGGGGTCATAGGCCGCCGGCGCATTGGCGACGCCGGGCGCTGGCGGCAGCAGCGGCCGATAGTGCAGGCTGTCCAGCAAGGTGACCAGCAGGCACAGCACGAGTACCAGGCTCGAGCACAGGGCAGGCGCATCGATGAAGACCTTGCGCCAGTTGGTTCGAAGGTTGGGCCGGACGAGGATGAATCGCACGTAGGCCAGCACGGCAGCCATCAGAAGCCACATCGACACGTCGGTCCAGAGCAGTACGAATTTGGGCATGAACCGACCTCAACCCAGCCGAACCCGGGGGTCGGCCCAGGTGTACGCCAGGTCGATGAGCACGAAGGTGGCGATGTACAGCAGCGAGCCGAGGAAGACCATGGTGCGCACGATCGCGAAATCCTGCTTGCCGATGGCCTCGATCACATAGGCCCCAAGCCCCGGCAGGCCGAAGAAGTTCTCGAACACCAGGCTGCCCATGAAGACATAGGGCAGGTAGCCGCCGGCGCTGGTGATGATCGGGATCAGTGCGTTGCGCAGCACGTGGCGGAACAGCACCACCTGTTCGGCCAGCCCCTTGGCGCGCGCAGTACGCACGTAGTCCTTGCTGATCTCCTCGAGGAACATGGCGCGGAACAGGCGCGCCTCGCCACCGATGCGCGCCAGCAGCGACAGGCCGATCGGCAACACCAGGAACTTGATCGCGTCCAGGCCTGGCGCATAGCCCGAGATCGGCGCCAGCTTGAGCACGCGCGAGAACAGGTACTGGCCGACGATGATGTAGAACAGGCTCGAGATCGACAGCATCAGCACGCAGCTGACCACGCCCCAGAAGTCGAGCCGGGAATGGCGGAACATCACCAGCAGCAACGCGAAGGCCGTGCTGGCGATGACCTGCAGGATGAACAGCGGCAGCGCCATCTGCAGGCTGACCCACATGCGGCCGGCCACCTCGTGCCCGATGTCACCGGCCGATTCACTGTCGGCACGGCCGAACTTCAGCGCAAACAGCGAGACAGAGCGCTCCCAGAAGATGGTGTCGGTGACCTGTGCGCTGCCCTGGGCCTTGTCGTTGAAGTACAGCGGCTTGTCGTAGCCGCGCTCGACCTTCCATTTCTCGACCGCCTGCTGCGTGACGCGCTTGCCGCCCAGGTTCAACCGCGCCATGTCGTCGGGCGTGTTGACCGTGAAGAACAGGAAGAAGGTGAACAGGTTCACACCCAGCAGGATGAGGGCGCCGTAGACGATGCGCCGCAGAAGGTAGCCCGACATGTCGTGTCCTCAGGCCAGCACTTCACCGCGGCCGGTGGTGCGCTCGCGGCGGCGCAGCGTGCGCCGGCCGATCATGAACAGGCCAGCCGCCAGCGCCAGCAGCAGCAACAACGGCCACCAGACGGGCTGGTTCCAGGCCTTGTGCGCGGCCACGCGCTGGGCCACGTCCAAACGCAGGTAGCGTCCCGCGTCGCGCACCAGGATGGCCGGCTTGTAGTTGTGAACCCACTGCTGGCGGGCCGCCGATGCGTCAGGGAAGAAACCCATGGTCCAGGGCGCCTCGTCGCGCGCGATCTTCACCAACTGGTCGATCAGCGCCTGCTTGGCCGGCCCGTCGTCCAGTGTCTTCATCTGCGCGAACAAGCGGTCGTACTCGGGGTTCTCGAAGTTGGACGTGTTCTCGCCGTCGTACTTGGTCTTGCCGGCCGGGCCATAGAGCAGGAACAGGAAGTTCTCGGCGTCGGGGTAGTCGGCGTTCCAGCCCAGCCAGAACACCTGGTACTTGCCTTTGCGCACCTTGTCCTGGAACTGGTTGTTGTTGGTCGCGCGTACCTCAAGCTGGATGTCGATCTTGGCGAACTGGCGCACCACCCAGTCGATCTCGGCCTTGTTGCCAGGTGTCGGTGCGGCATAGAAGTCGTAGTTCAACACCAGCGGCAGGCCGGTCTTGGCGTCACGTCCGTTGGGATAGCCGGCCTCGGTCATCAAGCGCTTGGCATCGGCGATCGGGCGCCGCACGGCGCTGCCGTCCTTCCAGACATGGGTGATCGGATTGACACCTTCGGGCGTACCCTCGCGCGAGCCGTAGATGCCCGGCGGCAAGGGGCTCATCGCGGTCGTACCCGCTTTCTTCGGGAAGATCTTCGAGTACTCCTCCCAGTCGATCGCGATCGAGATCGCCTGGCGCAGCTTGCGGTGCCGCTCGGCCTGCACCGCATCCGTGCTTTCGCCGATCACCGGGTCAAGCATGTTGAAGCCGATGAAGTAGCTGTTGACGTCGGTGCCGCGGTTCAGGCGGAAGCCCTTGACCAGGTACTCGCGGCGCACCTCTTCGCTGTCCTGCATGTCGACCAGGTAGTCCTTGCCGGTGTCGGTGCGCTCGAAGATCTCAAGGTCGTAGTAGCCCTGGCGGAACTTGTTCTTCATCGGCAGGCCTTCACGCTCGATCGTGAAGACCAAGGTGTCGATGAAGGGCGTGGGCTTGCCACAATCGTCCAGCAGCCCGGCGGCCTTGTCCCCGGGCTCGCCTTCACACGGATAGGGCTCACCCCGGTAGTTGGGGTTGCGCTTCATCACGTGGCGCCGGTCCTGGACGAACTCGGTCATCATGTAAGGGCCGGTACCCACGGGCCAGCGGTCCAGCGACATGCCAGCCACGGCCATGCCCGGCTGGGCATAGAAGGCGTCGGCCTCCCAGGGCACCGGAGACAGAAAGGTCATCTGCATCCAGTAGCTCCACTGCGGATACTTGCCCTTGATGCGGATTCGCAGCAGGTACTTTTCGGGTGCAGTGGCGCCAGCCAGCGGCCATTGGCGAAAGTCGAGGAAGGGCTTGTCCAGGTTGGTCGGATCCAGCCCCCGGCGCAGCTTGTCGTCCTCGGCCTTGATCAACTTGCCGTAGTCAGCCAGGCCGACGACGTACTCGGCAAAAGTCGAGAAAATCGGCGTCGTCACGCGCGTGGTGGCCTGCCGCTTGAGCGCATAGACGAAGTCTTCGGCCACCAGCTCGCGCGTGCTCTGGTACTCGAAGTCCAGCGGCGTGCGCCGTGCACCCAGTTCGCCCGGCTTCATCGCGTGATAACGGTAGTGGCCCTGTTCGTCCTTGGCAAAGGCCGGATGCGGCTGGTACAGGATGCCGGTCTTGATCGGCACGTCGTACACGCTTTCCACCACCTGGTCGGACGGGGCGTCTTCTGGCAATGGCTGGCCGCCCTTGCCCAGGTAGCGCGGCTTGACGACCTCGCGTGCGCTCTTGGGCACCAGCTGGAACGGTCGCTTGAAGACGTGGTAGCCGTAGGGCGGCTCGTAGATCTGGTAGGTGTAGGGCGTGTCGTTGGACCAGTAAGACGCCACCGGGTCCAGGTGGCGCGGCGAGCTTTCCGACACTGCCGAGAACAGCGTGTTGGTGGCGTCCTGGCCTGCGGGCCAGGGATTGTTGTTGCAGCCGGCCAGGGCCAGGGCGACGATCAGAAACAGGGCTCCGCGCATGCGGTCTCCTCGCGCTGCCCGGGCGCCGGCGGGTGGCCGCGACCGGGTTGAACAGTTGCGCCCTCGACACGGCCGCAGCTCGTGACTGCCACCGCGACGGAGGGCGCTGGTCGGATTCTAAGCACGCGCTGCGGCGTCGGACGGCAAGCAAATACCCTGATCGCCGCCTCACCAGCCCAGCAGCACATCGCGACCATTGACGACCAGGCTCACGCGGCGGCCGACCGGCAGGCTGAGCTTGGTGCTGATGTGGCCGAACGGCAGACCGGTGAGCAGTGGCACCTTCAGCCGGCTGCGCAGATGAGCCAGCGCCGTGCGCAGCCGGTAGCCACGGTCCAGCGGCGAGGCGCGCACGCGGCCGAAGTCACCCAGCAGCACCGCACGCTGCGACTGCAGCACGCCGGTCTGGGCCAGTTGCAGCAGCATGCGCTCGACCCGGTAGGGGTGTTCGTTGATGTCCTCGAGAAACAGCACCCCGCCCTTCACGCGCGCCGGCGCTGGCAGGTGTCGCGTGCCGAGCAGGCTGCACAGCATCGTCAGATTGCCGCCCCACAACAGGCCTCGGGTCTGCAGTCCGTCGAAGCCGGTTTCGGTGCGAAAGCCCACGGCTTCGAGCTCGCCCGACATGGCCTCGGCAAAGCAGCCGGCGGTGACGTCGTCGACACCACCGTCATCGTCACTGCGGCCGAAGTCGTCGGTGGCCATCGGCCCGGCCCAGCTGGCAGCACCCGTGTGCGCCAGCAGGCCCAGCTGCAGCACGCTGAAGTCGCTGTGCCCGACCCAGCGGGTACCCGCGGTCGCGGCGCGCGCCAGCAACGGCCAGTCGATGGCGTCGAGCAAACGGCTCAGGCCGTAGCCGCCGCGTGTGGCCATCGCCACCGACGGTGCGCTGCGCGCCACGCGGTGCACAGCGGCCAGCCGAACGTCATCGTCACCGGCAAAACGCTGATGCCGCGCCAGCGCAGCAGCATCGAGACCGACATCAAAACCCAGTCCTGCCAGGCGCCGCGCCGCCAGGCGCAATACCGGCGGCCGCGCGACCACGCCGGATGGGCTGAACAGGATCAGGTCGGTCATCGTTCGGCCGGTGGCAGCGGTGGAAACGGCAATGGTCCGGCCCACTCGCTGGCTTCACCGGTGGGTATGGGCGCAACGGCTTCACCGTCGACTGCGCGTTCGGCGCGCTGCTGCGCTCGGCGCTCGGTGAAGAAATCGCGCAGCAGCTGGCCGCAGGCGTCGGCCAGCACGCCGCCAATCAGCTGTGTCTGGTGGTTCAGCCGCGGCTCGCCGAACAGGTTCAGCACCGAGCCGCCCGCGCCGGTCTTGGGGTCGGAGGCGCCGAACACCACGCGCTTGAACCGCGCATGCAGCAGGGCCATTGCACACATCGCGCAGGGCTCGAGCGTGACGTAGAGCTCGCACTCGGGCAGCCGGTAGTTTTCCAGCAGGGTGGCGGCATGGCGCAGCGCCACGATCTCGGCATGTGCGGTCGGGTCATGCGTGGTGATCGGCCGGTTGTAGCCGGTGGCGATGACCTTGGGGCCGTCGGCCGAGGGCCGCACGATCACCGCGCCGACCGGCACCTCGCCCACCAGCCAGGCGTTATGCGCCTGGTCCAGCGCCAGCCGCATGCCCTGCTCGTCGGCCGGCGAGATCACTGCGACGCGGCGTCGGCTGCACGCATGGCCGCCCCCTGCTCGACGGCCTTGTTGACCAGGTCGGCGGCACGCTGTGCCGCGTTACCGCCGGTCGACGCCGAAGCCGGACCGCCCACCGATGCCGGCTTCAGGGCCTGCAGCTGGGTGCCCGCCAGCTTCATCACGATGAAGGCCACCACCAGCAGGGCAGCCACCGAGAACAGCATTCGCATGGGCCGATTGTCACCCCAGCCGGGCAGCGCCTGCGTCAGGCCGGGGTCGACGCCGTCAGGTCGCGCCGATAGCCCGCGCCGCCCATCGGCAGCTGACCGCCGCGCGTGGCACGCACCGCGCAGTACTTGAACTCGGGGATCTTGGCCACCGGGTCCAGCGCCGGGTTGGTCAGCGTGTTGATCGCCGCCTCGAACCAGCAGAAGGCGACGAACACCGAACCCGGCGGGGAGCTGTCGTCGGCGCGCGCGTAAAGCGTCACGCGGCCGCGGCGCGATTCGAGCGTGACGGGCTCACCCGGCGCCAGGCCCAATGCCCCCAGATCCAGTGGATGCAACAGCGCCACCGGGTCGGGTTCGATCGCGTCGAGGACATCGGTGCGCCGCGTCATGCTGCCGGTGTGCCAGTGTTCGAGCTGGCGGCCGGTGATCAGCACCAGCGGGTAGTCGGCATCGGGCCGTTCGTCAGCCGGGATGATGTCGGCCGGCACGAAGCGTGCGCGGCCACTGGCGGTGGGGAAGCGGTCGACAAAGACCACCGGCTGGCCCGGGTCGCCTTCGGCCAAGCAGGGGTAGGTCACCGCGCCTTCCTGCTGCAGCCGGCGCCAGGTGATGCCGGCGATGCTGGGCATGGTGTGGCGCATCTCGTCGAACACCCGCGCCACCGCGGCTTCGCCATCACCTTCGACGGCACCGTAAGCCGACCAGTCCAGGCCCAGCCGATGCGCCATCTCGACAAGGATCCACAGGTCGAGACGTGCGTCGCCGGGCGGTGCCAGCACCTGGCGGCCGAGCTGCACGGTGCGGTCGGTGTTGGTGAAGCTGCCGGTCTTTTCAGCGAAGGCCGAGGCCGGCAGGATGACGTCGGCCAGCGCGGCGGTCTCGGTCAGGAACAGATCCTGCACAACCAGCATGTCCAGGTTGGCCAGGGCCTGCCGCGCACGCGTGGCATCAGGGTCGCTCATGGCCGGGTTTTCGCCCATGATGTACATGCCCTTGATGCGGCCCGCCTCGATTGCATGCATCACCTCGACCACGGTCAGGCCGGGATGCGGGTCGAGCCGTTCCACCGGCACCGCCCAGGCTTGCGCGAACCGCGATCGGGCGTCGGCGCTGTCCACGCGCTGGTAGTCGGGGTACATCATCGGGATCAGCCCGGCGTCGCTGGCGCCCTGCACGTTGTTCTGTCCCCGCAGCGGATGCAGCCCCGTGCCAGGGCGGCCGATCTGCCCCGTCATCAACGCCAGCGCGATCAGGCAGCGTGCGTTGTCGGTGCCGTGCACATGCTGGCTGACACCCATGCCCCACAGGATCAT
>Ga0073899_10000750_pt1 | contig 30003 bp, 26 predicted proteins | sample KloWWTmetaKNB5Ph_FD_88975 | JGI IMG/M metagenome (GOLD analysis project Ga0073899, IMG submission 88975) | Active sludge microbial communities from Klosterneuburg, Austria, studying microevolution and ecology of nitrifiers - Klosterneuburg... | ecosystem: Engineered > WWTP > Aerobic digester >... | reverse complement strand
GCCGCCCTTGTTGTTGTAGACACCGATGGTCTTGTGCATCGTGGGCCACATTCCCATGTGGCCAGCGGTGGCGCCAGACCACGCGCCCGCGCGGCGCACGACTGCGCGTGGTGAGGGGCGAGTTTACCCATAACGCTAAATCGCCCACCTTCGGTCGAGGTCATCCTGCTCGGTCTACGGGCGTGCGCAGCCGCGCTTCGGCGGCTTACTTATGCGGCCACATTGCGATGTGGCCACGCCGCGCTCCGCGGCCAGGTCAGCGCGGTCGGCCCTGCGCCGACGGCCCCTGCGGCGCACCTCGCCTGTGCTGGATGCACCGAGCAGCGTCCTGAGCGCATAATCGCCGCGCGGGATCGCGTGCATTTGCCGCGAGGGACCTGTCGCGCCCGCCGCGCGGCGGCTCGCCGGCCCGCTCGGTGGCGCGGCGGCCCACGCGGTAGCGGCGCAGCTGGCGGCCGGCAACGGCGCCCGTGCGGCGGACGGCCCCCGCCGTACGCAGGCAGCTGGCGGCGGGCGACGGGGCGGCGGCAGCGGGCGCCAGGCGGCGGCGCCCGGGCGGCGAGGCAGCGGGCGCCAGGCGGCGGCGCCAGGGCGAGCGGCGGGCGGCGGGCGCCAGGCGGCGGCGCCTGGACGGGGTGGCGGGCGGCGGGCGCCAGGCGGCGGCGCCAGGGCGGCGGCGCCAGGGCGGCGGGCGGCGCGGAGTGCCGCCACGAACTCGGTTGTCCCCCGCATCTCGCGCTCGCATCGCGAGTCGGCCGTGCTCAGCGAACTCGAGTGCCCCTCGCGTCGCGCCCCGCATCGCTAGTCAGCCGCTTGTCCGCCCGAGATCTGGGCCCCGGCGTGGCAACTCGCCCAATCGGGCGGCTGGCGGCTGGCGGCTGGCGAGCCACACGGGCTGCCGCATCATGGGCCACACGGGCCGCCGCATCACGGGCCACACGAGCCGCCGCATCAGGGGCCCCACGGGCCGCCGCATCAGGGGCCCCATGGGCCGCCGCATCAGAGGCCACACGGGTCGCCGCATCAGGGGCCAGACGACAGGCCGCACCAGCAGCCGGCGTTCACGCGCCATGCCCAGGGGGCGGACATGCCGCCCGTCAGGGACCGCGCTCGTAGATCGGCAACGCCGCATCGGATGCCGCATGCGCATGCGACCGAAAGCTTGGCCACATCGTCATGTGGCCAGCCCTCCCATGCCAGGGCCACATGATGATGTGGCCCTTCCCCGCGCCGTCTGGCTTCAGGGCTGCGCGGTGGAGCGCCTTCAGCGACGAAACGATCGCGCGTCCGCGCGGCTCCGCGGCTGGCGGGCAATATCGTATGTGCTGAGCAACGCCAAACCACGCGAATGCTCGCCACCGCCCCGGAAGTTGGACGCGCGTGCCTTCCCGCCGGAGCGCCCCTCGCCCGGACGGAGGCTGTGCTCAGGTGTGGCCACATGGTTGTGTAGCTGTCCGAAACAAGCCAGCTGGGGCGCCAGAGCCCTTTCTCGCCGTTCCAGATGTGGCCACATCGTCGTGTGGCCATCCTTGGGGACCCCGATCATCGCTGCGGACCGCGTCGCGTTCGGCTGGGCGCGTCGGAGTGCCGCCCATGCCCGTGCTCAGGAGGCCCGTCCATGCTGCGCCAGCGCGCAGCAGGGGCGCGCTGTGCTCGACCAAAGCGCGGCCGCCGGGCCGCGCAGCTCGGCGAGCGGTGGTCAGACCGGCGCTCTCCCGCGCCCGTCAGGGCTCACCCGCGCCCGTCAGGCTCTTCGCTACCGAGCCGCTTACGGACCCCGACGACGAACGGGGCCAGGCGGAAGCGCGCGGGTCGGCGTCGCTGGTGTCTTCGCCTCCGGCAGCGCCAGGGTGATCGGCCGACCCGCGCTCCCGAGGGCAAACACCGCCTCGCCGAGCATCTTGCCGTCCGCGGTGACGTGGAAGGCGAGCAGCGCCTCGCCCACCCGGAGCAACCCGGACCGGCCGGCCTCGATCGCATTTTTCATGAAGTGCAGGAGGACGCGATGAAGGCGGCGCAGTTCGGCCTCGGGGTCGCCCTCGTCCGCATCGGGCCGGAGCATCACCTGGCAAGGCCGTCCGTCGATGCGAAAATGCAGGACGGACGCCTTCTCGCCCAGGGCGTGCCACTCCGGCTCCGAGAGACCGATGTCCCGGGCATCCTCGATCATGACCTTGATCTCGAGCTGCGTGTCGAGGCTAGGAACCCGCGTCTGGGTGTACCGGCGGGCGGGGATCGGTGCGCGTGAGGGCATTCCTCCGATCGTAGACGGCCCCTCGGCCCCGTCAACTACAGTCGTCGAACGAGTGCGTAGTCGCCCGGAGGCCGTTTTCGTCATTCCGCTGCACAAGCGGGGCACGCCTCGCCGGTGATCGCCGTCCGAAGGACACCCTCTCCACAGACCCCGGCGAGAGCCCGAGCGGCGACGAGACAACGACGGCGGAGAAGCGATCCCACGCGCGGTCGGTGTCCACCGTCACACGACGGCACTCGCGCCGCCGTCGACGTTGATCGCAGCGCCCGAGATGAACGCCGCGCGCGGCGAGCACAGGAAGGTGATCAGGGCCGCGGGCTCGTCGGCCTCGCCGACGCGCCCGAGCGGGACGCCGCGGTCGCGGGTCATGTCGCGGTAGAACGCCTCGCGGTCGCCACCGCGCGTCTGCCACTTGCGGTCGTGCTGGCCGCTCTTGACGAGGCCGATCAGCACCGCGTTGACGCGGATCGCGTAGCGTTTGCTCGCCTCCCCCTTCGTCCGCCATTACGTCGCCGGCGTCGATGCGAGCTGGGATATCGTCGACCTCCTGCGCGCGTCGCCGACCGGGCTCGTGCTCCCGATCACCGGGATGTTCCGCGAACGGGCGCGCCGAGACGTCGAGGCCGCGCTGGTCGAGGCCCGCGCGAGCGAGCTGGACGCCGTCACCCAGGAGCTCGCCATGCGCGCCGCGGAGCTCGACGCCGCGATCGAGGGCCTCACAGCGGCGTTGCCCGCGGCGGAACGCGCGGCCGCAGCGGCCCAGGCCGCACTCGACGCAGTCGCGGCGCGTGGGGCCGCCGGGCTCGTGCGCCACGCGGACGTCGAGATCGCGCGAACGATGACGAGGAAGGCATCTCTGCGCGAGCACACCCTGCGCCGGCAGATCGAGGGGAACGCAGCGCACGAGGTAGGCGCTCGCACCGACAAAACATGGGTGCGGTCCGAGCCACACGGGGGGCGCCTCTCGGTGGCCCGGCCTCGACGGCCGAGCGGGCACGCCACACCGGGGTTCATAGAACGAGCACTCGCGCCGGGACCGTTGACAACACCAGCGGCCACGTGTACCGCAATGCCGATGCCGCCGGTGCTCGAGCTTTCGGGGATGGCGCTGCGGCTCGGTGGCCGCGACGTGCTGGCCGGAGTGTCGTTCTCGGTCGAGGCCGGCGAGATCGTCGTCGTGATCGGTCCGAACGGCGCAGGCAAGACCCTGCTGCTCGAGCTCGTCGTCGGCGCACGACCGCTGCAAGCCGGGCAGGTCCTTGGGCGCGGTGTGCCCCTCACGGGGTTGGCGACAAGGGCCGGCCTGCTCGCGTGGGTGGCGGACGAGGCGCGGCCGACCGCGGAGATGCGGGTCGTGCAGCTCCTCGCCGAGGCGGCACGGATCGGCGGCGCTCCAGCGCAGCTGCGCGAGCTGATCATCGCGCAGCTCGCCCTCGGGCCGCACCTGCGAGCGCGGGCGGGTGTGCTGTCGCGAGGCGAACGCCACCGCGTTGCGATCGCCGAGGCGATGCTGCTGCGCCGGCCGCTGACCGTGCTCGACGAGCCGCTCGCGGCCTTCGATCCGCTCCAGCGCGCAGCCGCTTGTGAGCTGCTCCGCGGGCTGGCGCGGGAAGGCCATGCCTTGCTCATGACCGTGCACGAGATGCACGCCGCCGAGCACATCGCGGACCGCATCATTCTGCTCCACGAGGGTCGGGTGCTCGCCCAGGGCCCTCTCGCGGCCCTTCGCGCGTCCGCGGGGCGCGAAACGGGCGACCTCGAGGACATCTTCGTCGCCCTCCTGAACCGGAGTCGCGATGCGGCGTGAGCTCGTCCTGGTGTTCGGTGCGCGGGTCACCTGGGGCGTCGCGGCCCTGGTCGCCGCGGTGGTCGGCCACAGCTTCGTGCTGGCCGTCGACCTCTACGGCCAGGCGTCGGCGTCGGTCGCGGCTGGCTCGCTCGCCGCCCGCGAGTTCGAGCCGCTGCTGGCGATCCTTCGGCCGACGATCGGTGGGTGGTCGTTCTGCGCGACGCTGATCGGGCCCGTGCTCGCGGCCCGGGTGCTCGCGGCGGAGAAGGACCGGCGGACCTTCCACGCCCGGCTGCTCGCCCTCGGCTCGGCGCCGCGGCTGCTCGCCCGCAAGGCCCTCGCTGCGTGGCTCGGTCTGCTGCTGCTGGCCGCGCCGATCGTCGTCTGCGCCCTGGCCTGGCTCGCCGCGGGCGGGCACCTCGATGTCCGCGAGAGCTGCGTCGTACTGCTCGGGGTGGCGCTACATGCCGGCTGGATCGCCGCCGTCTCGACCGCGGCTGCGGCATGGTCCGCGAGCACTCCGCAGGCGACGGCGCTCGCGCTGCTGCTCAGCGTCAGCCCGTGGATCCTCGACGCCGCTGGCGAGTTCGCGGCGCTCGCCTGGCTCGGACCGGTGCAGCGACTGTCGATCTCTCCGCACCTCGCGGGCTTCGAGCGCGCGGTGCTGCAACCCGGCGCCGTCGCATGGCTCGTGCTCGCGTGGCTCGGGGCGCTGGTCCTCGCCTGCATCGGGGCGCGCGATGACTGGACGCGGGGCAGGCGCGGCGCGTCGGCGGTGCTTGTTTGTGTCGCTACCCTGGCCACCCTGCTCGCCGCGGATCGCTGGCGCGGCGGATGGGACCTCAGCGAGGCCCAGCACAGCTCGCTGCCACGATCGATCGCCCTGGCCGTCGAGGCGCTTCCCTCGCCGCTCGTCCTCGACATCGGCCTCGACCGCGACGATGCCCGCCGCGCCCAGCTGGAACAGGACGTCGTGCTGCGGCTCGAGCTCGTGCGACCGGACCTCGTCGTTCGTTTCCCGCTCGACGGCGCTGCAAGCTCCGCAGGCGTCCGCGGCGGTGACTACGGCCGCATCCTCGTCCAGGTCGGGGATCGTGCGGTCGAGACCTTCTCGACCAGCCGTCGCGAGCTCATCACGTTGCTCTTCGAGGCTGCCCAGCGGCCGATGCCTGCCTGGGAATATCCGCCCTACGCCGGGCACCCGCAGGTCCTCGGCGGCGGCGCACGCTCCGCGGTGGCCGTCGTCGTCTACTTGCTAATTCCGCTGCTGCTGGGGGCCGTCGCCCTTACCAAACCGGGCGAACGTGCGCGATAATCCGCGCCATGAAGTCCCCCTGCCTCGCGCTCCTCGTCGCCGCCGCCTGCAGCGCAGACCCGCCGCCCCCGCGAGAGATCGTGCCCGCCAAGACGCGCGACGAGGCTGCATCGGCACCGGCCGCGCCGACGGCATCTGTGGTCGCGCCGGTCGTCACGCCAACGCCCGTGGCGGTTCCGGTCGCGCCGAAAGAGACGCGCATCGACTTCACGGCCGACGCGGACGGTCAGCCCGCGACCAGCTTCGAGTCGGTGGTCGGCGACTGGTATGTCGGCGAAGCGGAGGGCGCGAAGGGGCTGTGGGTCGACGGCTCACGCTGGCGTCAAGGCACCCCCTCCGCGAGCCTCGCCGACCAGGCCCGACGTCTCTACGGCGACCGCTACGCGGAGTTCCTCGACAACGTCAAGGCGTTCGCGTTCTTCCCGCTCGCCGTGTATACGGGCGCGGAGGTGACCGGCGACGTGCGCCTGTCCGTGCGATTCTTCGGCCAGGCCGGGCGCATCGACCAGGCTGCGGGCATCGCCTGGAGCATCGCACCCGACGGCAGCTATTGGGGCGTACGGGCCAACCCGCTTGAGGACAACCTCCTGTTCTTCCGCTTCGCCCGCGGCAAGCGGACGATCCTCGAGACCGTGCGCAAGGTCCCCACGCCGAGCAAGCAGTGGCATGACCTGGTCGTGACGCTCCAGGGCGGCGAGTGCCGCGTCGAGCTCGACGGCAAGCTCTACCTGACCCGCAAGCTCGACGAACCGGTCGCGGGCCGCGTCGGCCTGTGGTCGAAGGCCGACTCGCGCGTCCTCTTCGATGACTTCGTGATCACGCAACTCACGCCAGCGCAGGGATGACGCAAGCCATGCACGACACGCCCGGCGGGAACGCCCACACGGTCGCCGTCGACCCCGCAACCCATCGCGTGTTCTTTCCGCTGAAGACAGGGCCCGATGGCACGCCGGTCCTCCGCAACATGCGCCCCGGCGGGACGTTGCGCGTGGCGTGTTCCGCGAGCGTCGCTGGATATTGCCGGGGGGCGGTCGGCGCACAGTCATCTGGCCATGCTCGCGTATGCGCGTAACACTTGCCCGTCCTGGAGAACGTCCCATGTACAAGCCCGCGATCCTGCTCCTGACCGCACTGGTCGGCCTCATCGGCTGCGACGATGCACCCTCACGCCCGGCTGCCGCACCGCCACCCCAACAGGGCGCGGCGAAAGACGCTCCCACGGCCCCACCCGAACCCGAGGAGGTCAAAATGTCACCACCGCTCGACGTCGAGGCCGTCGCTGCTGCCACCGGTATCGCCAAGCCGGAGCACAGCGATGACGGGGTCATCAAGGTCAACATCCCACGAACCGACGTCGCGGTGGTGGTCGACGGCAGCCCCCTACCGCCCTTCCTTGGCCTCACATCCTGGGCCGCATTCGCGCCGGGTCGGGCCGGCGTCGCGGAGGCGATGGTCATGGGCGACTTCGTCCTGTTCGAGGACGAGGTCAACCCGGTGATGTCGGAGTTGTTCGCCGCCGGCCTCCAGGTCACGGCGCTGCACAACCACTTCTTCTACGACAAACCCGCCGTGTACTTCATGCACATCGCAGGCGAGGGGACAGTCGCCGCGCTCGGCAATGGGGTCAGGCGCGGGCTGGAGACGGTGAAGACGCTGCGCACGGCCTCGGCCACGCCGGCGACCGGCTTCGGGGGTCCGCCGCGGCCCGCAAACAGCGAGCTCGTGGCGGCCGAGCTCGAGGCCGTGCTGGGCGTCAAGGGCACAGCAAAGGACGGGATGTTCAAGGTCGTCGTGGGCCGGACGGCTCGAGCTGCGTGCGGCTGCCCGATCGGAAAGACAATGGGCGTCAACACGTGGGCGGGGTTCGCAGGCACCGCCGCCGACGCCGTAGTCGACGGTGACTTCGCCGTGGCCGAGGGCGAGCTGCAGGCCGTACTCACGAGCCTACGCGGCGACGGGATCAATGTCGTTGCGATCCACCACCACATGACCGGCGAAACGCCGCGGATCCTTTTCCTGCACTACTGGGGACGCGGGAAAGCCGTCGAACTGGCCAGCGCCGTGCGACGAGCGCTCGACAAGACGGATTGGGTCGCTTCGTCGAAGTAGAGGACCGCTGATGGGCGGCGCGACATGCCAAGTCCGGCACGGGGCCGACGCTTTCCGGGCGAGGGACGCCGGCCTGGATCGCCCGCGTCATCCAGGACTCGAGCGCGCCGGATCTCTACGGAGATACGGCCGAGATGCCGAAGTTCGCGGCGAAGTTGAGCCCGCAGGACATCGCTGCGCTGGCGCAGTTCATCGCGGAGCAGCGACCACAGGAGTGACACCGTTCGGCGGTCGGCGAGAGTTGGGCCTGGAGCCGTGACTCCGCCGGCTATCGGTCCCGGCGGACTTGTTGCTCGGGACCAGGCACCAGTCGGGGCGGGGGCAATTGGGTCGACCTCGTCGCGGAGCCTAACCACCGTGGATTCTCCCGCATCTCCCGAGCGACCGTGCTTCGCGCACGACCCTGCTGATCCTGGCGAAGCTCAGCCGCCTTGTCCGACGGCTACACCATCGCCGCTGGGCGCTGGCCGCTGGGCGCTGGGCGCTGGAAGTTGATGGCGCACCCGGCCGGTGTGCGGCTTGCGTGCCAGACAGCGGGGTGCCAGACAGCGGGGCCGATCATCGGTCGCGCCCGCGGCCGGGCTCGTGCCGCGCGGCCCGCCGTGAGGCCGGGCCCGTGGATTCCGGGGCGAAACTGCGCTACGGTGCGGACGTGAGCCCCCGCAACATCCTGGCGCTCTTGCTGGTCGCCGCCTGCCAGGCGCCGCCCGTGGGTCACACCGGGTTCGGCTCGATGCCGGACGTCACGACTGCGCCCGTGGGGTCGACCGGTGGCAGCTCCTCCGGCTCGGGGAGCTCGGGGACGAGCACCGGCGAGGACAGCGGCTCGGGCGGCGGGAGCGCGAGCTCGACATCCGGGCCTGTCGGGGATCTCGGGGATCTGCCCGACTTCGGCAACGACTCGCCGGTCGGGTGCAAAGGGAAAATTGATTTCCTATTCATGATCTCGCGCGAGGGGAATATGCAGTATCGCCAGGCGCAGCTCGCGGCGGCGTTCCCTCAGTTCATTGATACGATCCAGTCGAAATTCGCCGACTTTGACTATCACATCATGGTCGTGGACGGCGACCCGGGCTGGGGCAACATGATGTGCAACGACCTATGCCCGAACGTCGCCTGCAAGGTCGGCGAGCCCTGCTGCGATTGGTACCAGGAGGACGCGGAGGGCACGCCGTGTTGCGCGCCCGATTACCCGTGCCAGGATCTCGACCTCGTGACCCAGTGCGACCGCACCTGGGGAGCGGGCACCGTGTTTCCCGCGGGCGTCGACGGAGAGGCCAATAAACCGTGCCCGATCGACGGCGGCCGCCGCTACCTTGAGAAGGGGCAGAGCAACCTCGAGGATACCTTCGCGTGCATCGCCACGGTCGGGGCCAGCGGCTACGACTTGCTGGGCCAGGCGCTCACGGCGGCCATGCAGTCGAACATCAACGACCCGGGCGGCTGCAACAACGGGTTTCTCCGCAAGGACGCGTTGTTGATGGTGACCTTCATCGCCACCGGCGTAGACTACCAGTCCGAAGGCACGCCCGACAAGTGGGCCCAGGCCGTGCTCGACGCGAAGCAGGGCGATGACAAGTCGGTGGTGATGCTAAGCATCTTGAATACCGAGGCCCAATGGGGGCCTTCGGACCGCATCGGTACGCTGGTCAAGCTGTTCCCGTACCATCACCTCGAGGATGCCCTGGTCGCGGACTACGGGCCGGCGTTCAGCAAGACTGCGAGCCTCGTCGAGACCGCGTGCGCCGGCTTCACCCCGCCGCCGGGGTGAAGCCCGAGGCTTTAGCTACCAATGCGGGCGAACGCGGCCTGGTCGGCGCCGCCGATGCCCCCGGCGTAGACCTCGCCATAGGGCCCCACCGCCACCGCCACCGCGATCTGAGGCCCCTTCTTGTCGTTCGGGATGAAGGTCCACAGCGGCAAGGCGACGCCAGGCGCCACCGCCTGCACCTTGAACACGACCGTCTGCTCGTCCTGCCCGCCCAGGGCGACGACGGCATAGCCAGCCGGGCTCCACGCGATGTCATGGGGGCCGAACCATGCCGAGCCGAGTGGACCGAGCGAAAGCGTGGGAGCGGCGAGTTTTCCGCCGGGCGCATAGACCCGGACCTCGCCGACTGGTTCGCAGGTGCCAAAACAGGTATAGCCGGCAATGAGGTAGCGGCCCTGAGCGTCGAGGTCGAGCGCGAGGGCCCGGGTCTGAATGCCCTGGTCGAGCCCGGCCACGGTCCACGCTGCATCGTCGGCAGCGGCGACGAGGTCGGTCTCGATGATCATGAGGCGGTCGCGGGGGTCTTTGTCGCCGTCATGCTTGCCGTTGGCCGCGCCGACAAGCACGAGCGTGTCGTCCGCGAAATCGCAGTCATGCGCGGTCTCTGTGAATCGGTGATACTTCTTGCCCAGGGGCTTGTAGTCGAACGCCCGCGGCTCCGGCAACTCATTCGGCCGCAGCAGCACCGCGAGCGCGTCGAGCGTGTCGAGCGCATCGGGCACTTCAACCGCGCGCGTGCCGCAGACCGCGACGACGTCGGGCCGGGCCGCCAAGGCGAGCGCCGTGTCGCCCACGGCGCCGATGCCGATGTTCGTCAGGCTCTTGCCCCACGCGGACATCTCGCCAGCCCACCACACCATATCGTCCACGTTGTTCTTGCGCTCCATGAGGACATTCAGGCGGCCGGTGTTGCGATCGATCTTCAGGTCGATCGCGCGGCAGTACGCCGACCCCAGCAGGGGGACGAAATCTATCGCCTTCTCCTGAATCCCCTGTTTGCTGCGCAGGCGCAAGTAGCAGCGCGGCGCGCCCATTTCTTGGAAGGTGCCGAGCTCGACGGGCCGCCCGTCCGAGAGCACGGCGATCGCCGCCACATGGCCTTCGGGTCCGTCGGGCTTCCAATTGGTCTGGCTGCCAGGCTTCGGCAGGGCGATCACGTAGTCGGCGTTCACGGACTCGCCCACAAGGACATTGCGCCAGGGCGTCAGAATGGCCGTGTGTTTTTTATTGTCGAAGCCTGTAAATGCGGGAATGGTCCCGAAAAACTGGCCCGGGCGGCCCGGCGTCAGCTCAATCAGCTCGCCGTCGTCGAGCAGCATCGTCACCCCCTCGGTGAGGATGGCGGTGACCTCGACGCTCAGCAGGCCGTTGTCGTCGATGTAGTCGGGGATGACGACGCCGTCGATGATCTGCGGCGGCAGCACGGGCTCGTCGGTGGTGCCGCCGGGCTCATCGCCGGTCTCCTCCGCGGGGGCCGTGGAGCTGGCGTCAGGGTTGTCGCCCGTCACCGTCTGCACGCCGTCGCTCGTCGTGGGGGTCCAGTCGCCGCTGGTGGCGGCGAGGGCGGTGGTGTCGCACGCGTCGGCTTCCTCGCAGGTCACGAGCTCCGGCGGCAGCGGCGGGCAGCCGGTGAGCAACGCGAGGGGCAGGATGGACGACAGCAGGCGGATACGGGGGTTCATGGGCGGCTCCCAGGAGGTTAGAAACGGGCGTGGAACACAAGACCGCCGGGGGCCGGGACGAGTGCGGTGCGCGAGGCGGCGCGGGCCATCCTGCGCCCGCCGATGCTGGAGAGGATCACGGCCGCGAGGACGGTCGCGCTGCCCGCGAGCGCGAGCGCGAGAGTCCGGGTCTGCGTCGCCCGGTAGTCACCACGCAGGGCGTCGTCTCGGGTGTTCTGGTCGGTCGTCGCGTAGCCGTCGACGCGGTTGCCGAGGGCGACGATTTCGCGGCGCGTGTCGACCATGCGGCGGCCCATGAAGCCGGCTGCCGTGGTGAGGGCGACCCCGACGCCGAGCGTGACCCCGCCAGCGAGCACGAGTCCTCGCCCCGGGCGAGGCGCACTCGCCGGGCGCTCTGTGTTCACGCGGCGCGCTGGCACGGGCATCAGGTCCGCGTGCGGCTCGGAATGGACCGTCGTCGTCGGCCTGCCGTCCAGGTCCGCGAGTCTGGACGCCGCGACCGCGATGTCGTCGTCCGTTTGCGGCTCGGTCGCCATCCCGGCCGGGATCGTGGAGGGCTCATCCGTCGCCGTGTCGGATCGCAGCTCGGCCGGCGAATCTGCGGCGGCAACAAGCGGCCTGTCCTTGTGGCCAGGCCTCGGCGCCTTGCACTGGACTTGCTTGGTGGTGAGCCTGGCCAACGTCTCCCGCTCGGAGTCGACGATACGCCGCCGCAGCGGCGTTTCGGGGAGCGCGAGCGCCTGTTCGAGAAGCCGGTGGGCCTGGCACAGATGGCGGGACGCGACGCGACCTTTGGGCGGCTTGTCGGACAGGGCCAGATAAGCGCGGTGCGCGAAGTACAGGTATTGCACCCTTTGCGCGTCGGACGTGGCGCGCCGGGCTGCAGCCGCGAAGGCGGGCGCGGAGCACTGCAGGTCGTCCGCGGCGCAGGTCGAGGGATCGGCCGGCGATGACGTGGCGATCGCCAGGGCGGCGAGGAGGTGCAGCGCGGGCGATGCGATCATGGCCGGTACTCCTTGACGAGGGTGCCACCGCTGGCGGGCGGGGGGAAGCGGATGCGCTCGAGCTCGCGGCGGACGCACGCGGTTCCCTCCGCGTCGTCGCCGACGATGTCGATCGCGGTGAAGCGAGGTTCGCCTGCCGCGGTCGCGAGTTCGACGAGGATCTCGCGGTGAGCCATGCGCGCGCAGCCGTTCAGCGCCGAGGTTGCAGCAGCGAGTTGGTCGGCGGCGCTCGCCACGGGCGTCGGCGCGATGACCTTGGGGGGCGACGCGTCGAGGGCGGGCGTCGAGTTCGGCCCAGGTGCAGGCGGCCCTGACCGGGCCAGCGTCGGTGTCATCGGGGGCTCGGTGAGGGGGCGCTCGGCGACATGCATCCACCACCCGGACCCGGCGAGCACGGTCATCGCAACGGCGGCGAGTGCAAGGACCGCGGGTCGTGGTCGACGAGGGTGGGCCGGCGAGGGGGCTTGCCCGGTCACGGCGTCCACGGCTGCCAGCGGCAAGGACGGCGGATCGACCAGGACCTGCGGGTTGGGATCGGAGGTCGCCTCGGGGAGCGGGTGCTCCGTCCAGCCGGCCCGGACCTGCGGCCCTGCGGGCACCAGGCGAAGTGCGGGGCGCCCGGCGGGCAGCGCCACCACGACGGCGCGGGCGAGGGCCTCCTCCTCGCTCTCCAGCGCTTCCCGCAGCGTCTGGGCGAGCTGGTCCGCGCTCGGGCGGTGGTGTGGGTTGACCTGCAACGCGCTCATGACCGCCGCCGCGAGGTCCTCGGGGCACGCGCTTGCGTGGACCTGCGGCGAGGTCGGCGGGTCCGCGCCCTTGACCGGCACCTTGCCGGTCAGCAGGCGAAACAGCAGGTGGCCCATCGAGTAGATGTCGCTCTTGTCGGTCCAGCCCCGGCCCTCACGTACCTCCGGGGCCGACCAAGCCAGCGTACCAATGCCGCCGTGCGGGATGACCACGCGCGCCTCGGGGGGCGTCAGATACCGCCGCTCGCCGGCGGGCACGTCGTAAAAACTTTCGTCGAGCTCTGCGGCACCGAAGTCGAGCAAGGTCACCGCGCCGCAGCTATCGATGAGCACGTTGTTCGCGTTGATGTCGCGGTGCAGGACGCCCCGCGCGTGCACCACGGCGAGCACATCGGCGAGCTTCACCCCGACCGCGGCCACCTCGGCGGGCCGCAGGCGAGGCGGTGAGCACAGCCGCGCCGCAGGGCGGCCCGGCGCGTGCGCCATGGCGATGTACGGCGGGCTGGCCTCCGGTGCGTGGTCGTAGAAGCGCGGCAGCGCCGGATGGTCGAAGGTCTGGAGCAGCATCGCCTCGCGCGTGAAGCGGAGGATGTCGTCGGGGTCTTTGGACCGAAGGAACTTCAGAACGACGTCGTGGCCGGCGCCGCGGTGCACCGCGAGGTGCGCGTCCGCCTTGGCGCCGGTGCCCGCCAGCCCGATCAGCTCATAGCGGCCATCGATCCGCGTCGAGGGCGTGCCGCGCTCCGGGTGCGCCGCGAGCACTGCCTCGAGCGCGCGCCCCAGCTCGGCCGCGGTTCGTGTGCGGTCCTCGGGCTCGAGCGCCAGCGCGGCGATCAGGACGCGCTCCAGGTCGTCCGGCGCGTCACAACCAGGATGCGCCTCGCGCAGCGACTGGAGGGGCTCCTCGGGCAGGGCCCCAGTCAGCAGTTGGTACAGCGTAGCGCCGAGTCCGAACACGTCGAAGCTGGGATTCGGCTCGACGAGGCCGGCCTCCAGCGGCAGGTAGCCCGGGGTGCCCAGCGCCTTGCCCATGCCGGTCGGCCGGGGTCGCACCGCCCCGGTCGGGAGCCGATAAACTTCGGAGACCCGGACGATCCCGAAGTCGATCAACTTCACGTGCAGGCGATCGTCGGCGTCGGCGAACATGATGTTCGCCGGCTTCACGTCCCGGTGAACCAGGCCCTGGCGGTGGGCGGCGTCCAGGGCGTCGGCGATTTGGATGCCGATCTGCAGCACCTGCCGCCACGGCAGCGGACCGGACCCGGCCAGATGCTCGCCGAGGTCCGGGCCCTCGATCAGCTCGAGGACGGTGTAGGGTTCATCCCCGTCGCTGTCGTGGGCCAGGACCCGCACAATCGCGGGATGATCCATGCCGGCGAGCACCATGGACTCGCGGGCGAAGCGGCACCGGAGGTCCGCGTCCTGCGAGCGCAGCAGCTTGACCGCGACGAGCCGGTGGATCTGCCGGTCGCGCGCCCGCACGACCACAGCCCCGCCGCCGATGCCGACGCGGTCCAGTAGGTCATAACGACCCCCGAGGCACTTCTTTGGCCCGTCGCCCCGGTCGCTGTCGCTCATGCGCACCTCCGCGGTCCATAAGGAAGAGGTCGCACGAGAAATCAACCCTGAAAATTGGACCAGTGCTCCCAGGAGCAGTCCCGGTGCTTTTCCTGAACGGGTCCCTTTCAGCGAGGACCTGAGCCGCGCAGGTGAGCGCGGACCCTCGCCGAACGGGCGAGCGGAGTCGTCGGTGTGACGCCGACGATATGGCGGCGCTGGCGAGCGGGTCAGCCGGGGCTCGGCAGACAGCATCCGGTCGCGCAGTACAGGCCGTCTGGACAGATGCCGTTGTCGCAGGCCACGTCACCCTCTTCACAGCCCGCCTGGTCGCAGCCGTCGGGCAGTTCGCTGTCTCCCACGCATAGCTCGCACTTGTCGGGCTCGCACGGCGTCGGCGTCGGCGTCCGAGGCCGGGACTCGGGGGGCGCCAGGCGATCGCTGCAGAGCGCCTCGCCGCGGCCTCACCGTCGACGAAGGACTCGTTGATCATCGCGGCGCAGTCGCTGAGCGCGCCTGCGGGGAGCTGCGCGGCGCAACTGCCGAGCGCGAGGTTCGCCTCGGCGAGCACGGCCGCGACGCTCATGCCGACGCAGGGACTCGCCGGGTCGACGATCACGAGCTCACGGAGCGGCATCGGGGCGTCGAACTGCTTGAAGTCGTCGAGGGCGGGCAGCCCCACGGCGCCGTTTCGCCCGCCTGACCCCTCGCACGGCCCAGTGGGCCGCCCTGGAGGTCGCCCGCGAGGCTGCCCGCCGCACCGACGCGGCCGCGCGGGCCAAGGACGCCAACCCCGACCGCCTGCGCTCACGGACCGCCTGGCCCACCACAAGCGCTCCGGCGAGCCGCCCGAGGTCAGCCTCCCCGAGCGCGCCCGGAGGCAGTCAGGTGCTCGCCGGTGGCCCAGTGAGCAAGGTCGAGAGCCACTGCACCTCCATCTCATTCGTGCTCGCGGCAGGTCCCGGCTTCACCGGGGCGCGGGCTGTCAACGCCGGGCAGGATCCGCGGGCGACCGCTGGAGCGCGAGGCCGATCTTCTCCGCGAACGCGTCCTGCGAGATCGGCTTCTCGAGCACCTCGCGGACGCCTGGGACGGGTCGACCGGGGCGGTATAGCCGCTCATCACGAGAATGGGGAGATCGGGGCGGAGCGCGTGTAATCGTCGGGCCAGCTCGACGCCATTCATTTTGGGCATGTTGAAGTCGGTGATCACCAGGTCGAAGTCTTCCTGCGCGAGCAGGGCCGGAACCTCCTCGGGGCTCGACGTGCCCCGGGCCGAGTATCCGAGGAGCGTCAGTCGCCTGACCATGACGCGAACGAGGGCCGGTTCGTCATCGACGGCCAGGATCCGCTCACCGGACCCCGGCCGGGTCCGGGCTGGCTTTGCGACGGGCACAACGGTCTGCGCCGCGATGGTCGGCAGGACGATCTCGAAGGTCGCGCCCTGCCCCGGCCTGCTCAATACGTGGATCGCACCACCGTGATGATGGACGATACCATAGACCGCGGATAGTCCCAGGCCGGTGCCTCTGCCCGCGGGCTTGGTGGTGAAGAACGGCTCGAAGATATGTGCGAGGGTCTCCTCGTCCATGCCCTCACCGGTATCCGACACGCGGATCCTCGCATAGGGACCCGCTCGCAGGTCCGGGACCTTTCGCGCCGTGTCGGCGTCGATCTCCACAGGGCACAGGTGCACCGACAGGGTCCCTCCGCGCGCCTCCATGGCGTGCCAGGCGTTGGTTGCCAGGTTGGTGAGCAGTTGCTGGATCTGCGTGGCATCGGCCATGCACGTCCCGCCCGGGTCGCGCAGATCGGAGCTGATCTCGATGGCGGCAGGCAGCGCCGCGCGCAGCATCCGCAGCGACTGAGCCATGACGATCTCGAGCCGAATCGGCGTCAGCCGCCGTTCGCTGCGTCGGCTAAAGGTGAGGATCTGGCGGACCAGCTCGGCGCCACGCGCGGCCGCGTCCGTGATCTCCTGCGTGGTCTCGCTGGCCTGTACGTCGCCCATGAGCCGCTCCTGCAGGAGCTCGGCGTTGCCGAGGATCGCGGCGAGGATGTTGTTGAAGTCGTGGGCGATGCCGCCCGAGAGAGGGTGCCCAGCGCCTCCATCTTCTGCGCCTGCAGCAGCTGCGCCTCGAGCTGGCGCTTCTCCGCCTCGGCCTGTATGCGGCCCGAGATGTCCTGGATCTGAACGATGAGATACAGCGGGGTGCCGTCGGTGTCGCGCACGACTGCGCTGGTGACCGAGCCCCAGACGGGGCGCCCCGAGGCGTGCTTGTGCGGGTACTCGAGGTGCAGGGTGGCGACGTCACCGCGCAGCAGGAGCAGGACACCACGTCGGGTCACCTCGAGATCCGCGGGCAGCATGAAGTCCGCGATGCTCCGCGTATACAGCGCATCCATGGGATGCCCGATGAACTCGGAGAACGCGGCATTTACCCGGGAGATGCGCAGGTCCGGCGAAACCAGCAGCATCCCGCTTCCGGAGGAATCGAAGGCGATGCGGAACACCTCGACATCACGGGCTTGCGCGTGAGCCGTCTCCGTCTGGCGCTGCAGCTCGATGTTGGCCGTCGCCAGCTCCTCGCTGCGTTGCTGCAGCGCCTTGTTGAGGGCGCGGATCTCCTCGTCGACCCGGCGCTGCAGCGAGAGGATGCTGCTCGCGGTCTGCAGCGCGGACTCCCGCACGCGGTCTGCAGAGTCCTGGCTGCTCACGGCAGCCCCAGCGCCTCTGCGGCCATCTCGGTGCCGATGACGCGCGCCCGGATCTTGGCGAAGGCGGTCGAGCGGCTGGTCGAGCGGTCGTCGCTAAACGGCGCAAACCCACAATCGTCGGTGGTGCCGAGCTGGTCCAGGGGGGATGAAACGGGCCGCCTCCAGCACCCGGTCGCGGACCTCCTCGGGTGTCTCGACGCGGGGACCGAGGGGGTCGATGACGCCGACGAAGACGCGCTGGCCGGGGCGCACGCACTCGCGGACGAGTCTGAGCACTCGCTCGCGATCTGGCTCATGGGCCAGCTCGATAAAGAAGGAACCGGCCGCGAGCTGAAACAAGCTCGGCAGCAATTCGGCATAATCGACGTCGGCACTGTGGGTCGTGTCTCGGTCCCCGCCCGGACATGTTGGCGCCGGTCAGGATCCGCAGCGCAGCGCCGACGAGGCCTGGCGGTGACAGATCACCATATGAGGATTGGGTGGCCAGCTTCGCGGTGGCGGGGGCAAGGTGAGCGGCCAAACTCACTGCAGCCATCGGCGGGCTGGCCGTCGGATTGCTGGTTGTGTTGTTCCTCGATCCGGTGTTATACACTTGGATCGATCGTCGAAAGGCAGCCGTGCCCGCAGCGGAAGGAGCGATGCTTCAGGCGGTGCTGCCAACGCCTTCCCATCCTTGCGTTCTCCCTATTCAACCGTTCCCAAAATGATCCCGTTTAGCGAAGCATTTGATTTGCTGCTGAAGCACACCAGCGTGCTGGCCACCGAGCGCGTCCGAATAGAAGATGCGGCCGGTCGGGTGCTGCGGCAGGAGATCAGCGCCGACCGGGATTCTCCGCCCTTTGACCGGGTGATGATGGATGGATTCGCGCTGCGGGCCTCCGATTTCGCGCAGGGGCGCCGTTTCCTGATCAGCGGCAGCGCACCGGCCGGGCGGGCAACGGCCTGTCTGCCGGAGAGAACCCGCTCGTGTTTGGAAATAATGACTGGCGCTCCCATGCCCGTTGGAGCGGATTGCATCGTTCCGGTGGAGGATGTGGTGCGCAGCGGCGAGGAGATCATGGTGGACGATTCCTTTGAGCCTCAGGCCGGACGGTTTATCCACTGGGCTGGGTCGGACGCCCGCGCCGGGGACCGGCTGTTGGCGGGGGGAGTTCGCCTCGGTTGCCGTGAAATAGGAATCGCCGCCTCCTGCGGTGCCGCATGGATCGAGGTTTCGCGGCTGCCTAGAATCGCCGTGCTCGCCACCGGCGATGAATTGATTCAAGTCGATGAAACACCGGCCCCCCACCAGATCCGCCAATCGAATGCCCACGCGATCGCTTGTGCCCTCCGGCGTTCGGGAATTCCACCCGCGAAAACGGGAACGATCAGCGATGCCCCGGAGCAGCGCCAACTGGTGCGGACCTTTCTGGCGGATCACGATTGGCTTTTGCTGACCGGCGCGGTCTCCAAGGGGGCGCACGACTTCGTGCCGGATTTATTGGATTCTCTCGGTTGTGAAAAGCTCTTTCATGGCATCGCCCAGCGCCCTGGAAAGCCGGCGGGTTGCTGGTTGGGTCCGTCTGGACAAATCGTCGTGGCGCTGCCGGGTAACCCTGTGTCCGCCCTAACCGGCCTGCATGCCTTGGTGCTTCCCGTGCTCGCCGTGTCCATGGGCATGCCACTGCCGCCGCCCCGGCTTGTGACGCTCGCCGAGCCAGTCCGCAGCCTTCCCGGCATGACCCACCACCTTCCGGTCGCGTTGGGGGTTGGTGACTGCGCACGGCCCGCACCCACCGGCAACAGCGGGGACTTCATTGGCTTGCTCAAAAGCAGTGGCTTTGTCACCGTCCCTCCCGGTCCCGTGGGACCATCGTCACTGCCATTCACCCCTTGGACCTAACCACCCATGACAGAACCCGAAAACCAGGATTTCACCCATGTCCGCGACGGTCTTCCGACGATGGTAGACGTTTCCGGCAAGCAGGCTAACAAGCGATGCGCGGTAGCCGCTGTCCGGGTGGAACTCGGAGCCGAAATCCTCGCGCGATTCTCAAACCATGATCTCCAGGGCCCCAAAGGTCCGGTATTCCAAACCGCCATCATCGCAGGCACCATGGCGGTGAAGAAAACCAGCGAATTCATCCCGTTTTGCCACCCGTTGCCCGTCGAACACTGCGGCTTTGAAATCACTCCGGACGATACCGGCGTGCTGATTCGCTGCGAGGTCGCCACCACCGCCAAAACCGGCGTGGAAATGGAGGCCATGACCGGTGCCTCGGTCGCCGCCCTGACCGTTTACGACATGTGCAAGGCCATGAACAAAGCCATCCGCATCCAGAATCTTCACCTAGTGTCCAAAACCGGAGGCAAGTCCGGCGACTACCATTTCGCGCAATGACCGCCCCCTCCCAACCGCTGTATGGGCTCGTCCTCGCCGGCGGGCGCAGCACCCGCATGGGCACGGACAAGGCGGCGCTGATCCACCCGGATGGTCGCTCGCTGGCCCGGCGCACTTACGATCTGTTAGCCGGGGCCGGATGCGTGGATGTCGTGCTCTCATTGCGCCACGATCAGGAGATTCCCGTCGGCTTCTCCGATCTCCCGGATCTGGCGATCATCCGCGATCCCATTGACTCCACCGGTGGCCCGCTGGTGGGTATAGTCGCCGCCATGAGTCTTCATCCCGGTGCGGATTGGCTGGTCCTGGCCTGTGATCTTCCGCGCCTTGATGCAGCCACCCTCAGCCACCTGGTCGCTTCCAAGCACCCGGACGAACTCTTTTTGTCGTATCGCAGTGAGTTCGACGGATTACCCGAGCCGCTGTGTGCGCTCTATGCGTCCGCCGCGCTGCCGCTGCTCCGCAACACGGAATTCCGCTGCCCGCGCAAGGTGCTGATCCGCAACGAATGCCGCCTGCTAGACCCGCTGGTTCCGCGTGCTCTCGACAATGCCAACACCCCCGACGACTGGCAAACCGCGAACTCCCCATGAATACCTATCAAATCCACTACTTCGGCCTGCTGTCCGAACGCCGCGGCCTGGCCGACGAGACCATCGCCAGCGCCACCACCACCGCGAGGGACCTCTACGAAACCTTGGCGGCGGAGCACCGGCTTGGCAGCGCGCACACCGACTTGCGTGTCGCCGTCAACGACGAGATGGTTGGCTGGGACCACCCGCTCACCAACGGCGACCAAATCGCCTTCCTCCCGCCCATGTCAGGCGGGTGAGATGGGGAGAGATTTGAAATCTGAAATCTGAAATCTGAAATCTGCGATGCCCATGCTCCTCCATTTTTCCCTGACCGATCAACCCATCGACATCGTTTCGCTGGCGGAGCAGTTGCATGATCCCGCTGCCGGTGCGGAGGTGACGTTTGACGGCCGCGTGAGGAACCGCAATGACGGGCATGTGGTCGAGAGGCTGGAATACCAGGCCTACCCCGCACTGGCGTTGAAAATGGGCCGACGCATTCTCGATGAAGAGGCGCGGAAGCATGACATCGTGGCTGCCGTCGCGATTCATCGCACCGGGCTGCTGGAGATTGGCGAGTCCGCCGTGTGGGTGGGCGTGGCCTCTTCGCATCGCGCCGCAGCCTTCGACGCCGCACGGGCCATCATGGAGCGCCTGAAATACGAGCTTCCTGTATGGAAACGCGAGCATTACGCCGACGGCAGCACGGGCTGGGTCGGGCCGGACAATACCTCCGCGGATACTGGCAAACCCACCGACGACATCCCCGAGTGGCGGGCTGAGTTGGAGGAAATCTGGATTTCGCCCGGGCATGATTTCCGTGGCCATCACGGCGGAGCGCGGGGTGATCACGGCAGCGAGTCGGTGCCGGTGGTCGAGTGCGTGGCGGGGATGGGCCTGCGCGGCGACCGCTACTTCGGGCACAAGGAGGATTTCAAAGGGCAGGTGACATTTTTCGATGCGGCTGCCATCCAGGCGGTGCGCGACCATTTCCAGAAGCCGGAGTTGGCGGGTTCGATCTTCCGCCGAAATCTGATCGTCCGCGGGGTCGATTTGTCCGCTTGGATTGGCCGACGTTTCCGTTTTCAGGGGGTGGAATTCGAGGGTAGCGAGGAATGTCGGCCCTGTTACTGGATGGACGAGGCAGTGGGCCCGGGGGCCGAGGAGTTTCTCAAAGACCACTGCCGCGGTGGTTTGCGGGCACGGATACTCAGCGACGGGACCCTGACCGCTGCCGCGCATCACGCTTGATCCGCACACTCCCGTCTTGCCATCCAGAGGAGGCGGACGGCTATTTCCCGCCCCACCGCATCACACCAGTAGCATGATGATGCATTGCCATTTTCTAATACCGGGTGACACGGCTGTTGCCCGAGGTCAAGCCAATCGGACGGTGCGTCGAACTGTTCGCCGCGCTGGCGCATCGCCGAGCTGTTGGGCGCGGCATTGGGCTGTTGCCCGAGGTCGACCCGATCGAACAGTGCGGAGCTGTTGGGCGCGGCGCCGGCCGCTGGCGCGCGAGGCTGCGTGACACCGTCGGCCTTGGGTCCCAGAGCTGAAGCCAGTGGCCGGCCAGGGCGCCAAGCTCGACTGCGCTTCCGCACGCAACGCCGTTGGGGGCGGCCGCGTGATGGTCGGGACAGTCAAGCGTCCTTTTGGTAACCTTGGGGTCCCGCGCTGGTTCGCGCTGTCATGACTCTCATCCCGCTTCGTCGTCTGCGGCCCGCGCCCGCGCCCGCGCCTCCGTCTGGTCCGCCGCTGGTGGACCCGCAGGCGCGCGCGGTGAAGTACCTGCGGGTGTCGCTGACCGACCACTGCAACTTCCGCTGCACCTACTGCATGCCGGAGGCGGGGGTGGAGCAGGTGGCGCGGCGCGAACTGCTGACCCTCGCGGAGGTCGTGCTGGTCGTGCGGGCCTTCGCGGCCTGGGGCGTCGAGCGGGTGCGCCTGACCGGCGGCGAGCCGACGGTGCGCCAGGGCCTCGTCGAGCTGGTCACCGAGCTCTCGCAGATCTCAGTCGGTGACACCGATCGCAAGTTGCAGGTGGTGATGACCACCAACGGCGTGCGGCTGGTCGAGCTCGCGGCGCCGCTGCACGCGGCCGGCCTCACGGGTCTGACCGTCAGCATCGACAGCCTCGACCCGACACGCTTCCGGGAGATCACCCGCCGGGGCGAGCTATCGCAGGTGCTCGCGGGCCTCGAGGCCGCCACCGCCGCGGGCTTTCTCGGCATCAAGCTCAACACCGTGGCGGTGCGCGGCTTCAACGACGACGAGATCGGCGCGCTCGCCACCTGGGCCTGGGCGCGCGGGCACGTGCCCCGCTTCATCGAGCTCATGCCGATGTCGGGCGGCCGCCTGTACGTGCCCGGCGAGCTGCTGCCCGCCAGCGAGCTGCGTCGGGCAGTCGCGGACCACGTCGGCGCCGCGCTGGTGTCCGACGCCGGCGAGGGCCTGCGGGGCCTCGGGCCCGCGAGCTACTGGCGTGTCGCTGACGGCCGCTTCGCTGGCCAGCGCCTCGGGGTGATCGCCGCGATGACCGAGAATTTCTGCGCCAGCTGCAATCGTCTCCGCATCTCGGCGACCGGCCAGCTGCACAATTGTCTCGCGCGCGACGACACGGGCGATCTACGCTCGGCCCTGCGGCCTCACGACCCCGACGCGCTGGCGTCGCGCATACGGACGATCCTCGGGCATAAACGGCCCGGGCACGAGTTTCAGGTCGATGGCCAGGGCGGCCCCGAGAAGGCGATGGTCCTCATCGGAGGATGAGGACTTTCGAGCGCGAGGGCCGGCAATTGTCCGTGCATCCCGGCGTCGCGGGCGGCGAGCTGCCGAGGGTCATCGGCTTGGCCAGCAGTGGGGCTGCGAAGCCGTCTATGCCGAAATGAGCGTCGACAAGTTCATCGCCCGGCGATGCGCCCTCGTGCCGCCCCCGGCTCACGCGGGCGCAGCCCAAGCGCGAGGGCCGTCACACCGCCGAAGAGGAGAACGCCCACGCCCATGAATGCGAGCATGCGCAGGCCCTCACGACCCGCGTTCGGGGCGGGGATCTCCCAGCGTTGGGTCTCGGAGAACCAGCCGTCGATCGGTGCAAGGATCACCGCATCTCCCGGTCGCAGGACACCTTTGACATGCTCGCGGTAGATGGAGCGATTCGGGGTCGAATGAGGGTACTGCGGCGATTCGAAGGCCAGCTCATGGTCCAACCCGTCCGTCCCTACCATGCGCAGCCTCAGCGGACCCTGGTAGTACTCCCGGGCCAGGAGACGTCCCCGCTCGTCGGGCTCACCCCGCGGGCCACGGACGACATAAACGGACACTTCGAGTCCGTCGAGCTGGCGCGGGTCGTCGGCCTCGAGTCGGACGCCGGTGAGGTCGACGATCGAGATCGCAATATTGGTAGCGCCGACCTCACGGCGGGCGTCGAGGAGCAACGCGGGCTTGTGGTCGTCGGCGGGCGCGGCCACGACGAGGTTGGTGCTAGCGAGCCACACGCCGACGATCAGGGGGACCAGGGGGACCAGGGACGCCTTGCGTTTCGTCCACGGCGGGCGGGCGACAACCCGGAGATTATCTCGGGGGCAGACCTCCACGCACCGGGCACAGTTGTCGCAATCGGGCCCGGGCTCGCCCTCCGAGGGGTGAAGGAAGAGCCAGCATGCCCGGTCGCAGAGGTCACAGTGCGCCCCGCATGCCGGCTTGTCGATGATCTCGAGGCGAACCACGCGGCGGCGTCCTGCGAGCGAGAGTGCGGCCCCGGTTGGGCAGACAGTGGCACAGTAGACTGTGGGGCCGAAGAAGACGCCGACGCCGAGCAGTCCGAGCAACGCCCCGAGCGCAGCCCCGCCGCCGCCCATCAGCCACACCGCGTAGGCAGATTGCTGGAGGAGGAGGTGCGGGAGCAGGAGGTAGAGCAGCCACTGGGAGCCGATCGCTCCAGCCGTCAGGGCGAGGCCGAGGAGAACGAATCGCACAACCCGCAGACGCGGCGGCACAAAGCTCGGGATCCGCCAAGGAAGTCGATCGAGGATCCCCGCGATTCCGCGGGCGAGGCTGCCAAAGGGGCACATCCAGCCACAGAAGAAGCGCCCGGCCATCAGCGCCAGAACGACGGGGATAAGCCAGCTGACGACCACGCTGATGTAGATCACGGGCGCTGATAGGAGGGCGAGCAGGCCGCCGACGGGATCGATCGCGGCGACCCCGAGATACTCGCCCGCGACGCCGCCGCCCAACAATTGGTTGGCGGCGTGGGCCTGGCTCGGCGCATCCCCGAGCGGCAGGTTCTCGAGAACGCTCGCCGGCAGATCCCAGCCGTGGTCCTTCCACGCCGACAGGTAGTTGCGATCCAGACGCTGCCATCCCCCCAGCAACGGGGCGACCAAGATGGCGACAAATGCGGGCACCTGGCATGCCCGCCGCGTCCATCGCCAGCCTGCGCCGGGCTTCACGACGGCACCTGCCAAGCGCTGGCCGGGACCAAGGTCAGGGCGCTGGGATTTTGTGGGCAGTGTTCGACGCAGCGACCACAGCCGACACATCCGTCCTGAATCACAGGGAGCCCATGGGTCGTGAGCTTGATCGCCTTTCCCGGGAGCGGGCAGACGTCGTGACAATAGCCGCAGATGCGACCGAGATAGGAGAGGCACAGGTCGCGCTCGACCTTGGCTCGCCCCATGTCGATCTTCTCGGCGATCACCTGAAGGTCGTCAGCGACAGGCCTCAGGGCCCCGCTGGGACAAATGTTGGTACAGCGCATGCAAAGCGTGCAGGAGCGCCGCCGGACGTCGAGGTAGGGCGTCATCGCCCCCATCTCCGGCTCGTCAGCGCCGAAGAAGCGGATGCAGCCGTTCTCGCAGACGGTCCCGCACAGGCCACAGCGGATGCAAGCGCGGCGGAAGGCGTCGTCGTCCGGGCTGGCGGTGGGCGGCCGCACGGGGAGCGACAGTCCCTCGAGCCTGGGCGAGGCGGTCCGTGCCACCAGACCGACCATCGATGCGCCCGCGGCCACCATCGCGGCGCCACCGATGAGGAAGGCCCGACGAGACGGCGGTCCTCGGAATTGGCGACGGTGTTTGCGGCGCTGAAGCGCGAGGGTGACGCCCACACGCGGGCCTTTGCCGGGCTTCTCTGGCGTCATGATGAACCCCATCATAGCGGCGAAGCGGGCTCGGTGGGACGGCACTATTTTTCGCCATCAGGGAGAGGGCCGCGCAATTTCATCGTTTGCTCCCAGGACCGACCGGCGGAGGTACGACGGTGCCGAGCACTTGGGAGAATTCGCGGACGCAAAAATTTCGCAAGTGTGTGGGGTTCATTTCTGTACACTAGTCTCATGCGAGATCGTCAGAATTCGTCCCCAGACGGTGGTTGTCGGTTTCCGTCGGTCTCCGACGTGATGACACACAAGGTGTTTGCGGTCAGCCCAGACACCAGCTTGGAGACAGCTGCCCGGCTGTTCGCCCAAAAGCGAGTGAGCGGTGTGCCAGTCGTCGATGCAAGCGGCGAGGTCGTCGGCGTGGTCAGCGCCTCGGACCTCAACGATCCGGACCGCGATCGTGGTGAGCAGGTCGGCAACGCCCAATATTATTCGCTGGAGAACGGCCACGCCGATGAGTTCGGCGACCCCACGGTGCGGCGCGACGGTACGGTGCGTGAGGTTATGACACCCAGTGTGATCAAGATCGGGTCTGACCAGAGCATCGTCGAGGCCGGTAGAATCATGGTGTCCAGGGCCGTCCACCGGTTGCTGGTGACCGATGAACAGCATGTCTTGGTCGGCATCGTGTCGGTCATGGACATCGTCCGTGGCTTCGTCGAGTCCGAGGCGGGACGTCGGCCCACTGCCTAAACGGATCGTCGGATAAACGAGAGCACAAACGCCTCGAGCGCCTCGTCATCTCCGTGGGAAAATACTGGTACAGCGACGCCGCACGCTGAGTCGCTGATCACGGCGATGACGCCGGGCCGTCGGGGCGAGAGCTCGCGGATGCCGTCGCTATTTACGACGATCTTCGGGATGTCATCGTGCTTGTACCCCTCGACCAGGATCACGTCGACCTCGACGGTGATCGTGGCGATCAGCTCCGCCAGCGTCGTTGCACGGCTCGTCGTGGCGATCACCGCGCGCCGGCTCGCGGAGGCGATGCCGACCGCGGTAGCCCCGGCGGCGCTGAACTTGGCCGTGTCCTTGCCCTCACGGTCTAACTGGAACTCGTGCGCGTCGTGCTTGAGCGCAGCGACGCGGACCCCGCGGGCGCTCAGACGCGAGATCAGGGCGGTCAGCGCGGTCGTCTTGCCGCTGCCGGAGTAGCCCGCGAACGCCAGTATGGGCGGGCGAGGGGCGACATGAGGGGGCTTGAGGAGCTCGATCTCGACGGGCGTCCCGGCGAAGACGGTCCCAGGGCCCGCGGGGATGATGGCCACCGCATTTCCCTCGAGGCCCGCGGTGAGCTGCCCCGAGCTCTGTCGCGGTGGGAGCCGGACCTGCAGCCCGCCGAGGGCCAGCTCCGCCCAGCCGCGGAGATAGTAGGTCAGCCCCGGTTGCTTGTGCACATCATTGGCGAGGATCGCTGGCAACCGCGGGCGCGATACCTGCTCGCGCGGCACGCCCTGAACCGCCAGGAGAAACGGCCGGACGAGCCGGTCAAACGTCATCGAGCAGGCTGCAGGGTTGCCTGGAAGCACGAATACAGGCTTCTCCCGGAGGATGAAGAGGCCGACCGGCTTGCCGGGCTTGAGGGCGACCGTATGAAAGACGAGCTCGGCGCCATGGGCCCGGAGCGCGTCGACCACAAGGTCCCGCTCGCCGACGGATGCCCCGCCGATCGTGATCAAGACGTCGACGGTGGATAGGACCTGCAGGAGATGCGCACGGAGCTGCTCGAGATCGTCCTTGACGGGGCCCGAGCGATACGCGATCGCGCCCGCCTCGCGGGCCATCGCAGCGATCATCGGTCCATTTGAATCGACGGTCAGGTCGTCTGCCGCCTCGTGCGCGTCGTGGAGCTCATCGCCACATGTGACCACGTGGACCGTCGGGCGCCGGGCGACCGGGACCTGGCAGCGACCAAAGGCCGCGAGGAGGGCGATCTCTTGGGACGTGACCTTCGTCCCCACGCGCAACACGAGCTCGTCCCGGCGCAGGGTCTCGCCGCGGAGGCGAACGTTGTTTCCGCGGTCTGAGGCGATGCGGACGTCAACCACGCCCTCGCCGGCGCGGGTGGCCTCCTGACGGACGACCGTGTCCGCGCCGGCCGGAATCACCGCACCTGTCATGATCCGGACCGCCTGTCCCGGGCCCACGATGGCGGTCGGTCGCGTCCCGGCGAAGACACTCCCGACGATCGTGAGGCGGACCGGATGGACCCCGGTGGCATCCGCGGTGTCCGCGGCTCGGATTGCGTAGCCGTCCATTGCTGAATTGTCGTGGGCAGGGAGGTCCCAGGGCGTGTGGATGTCGGCGCCGAGGAATCGACCGAGCGCGTCGTCGAGCGTGACAAATTCGCTCGTCGGCCGCGCTGCGAGGTCAAGGGTCCGCCTGAGGGCTTCATCGGGGTCGATCATCGAACGCTTCAAGGGTGTGTTCCTGGTCGATGTGACGGGCTCGTACCTGGCGTCATTTCGGACTGTTCCTCGCGCGATGCGTATTCCACAAAGGGCGGCGGGTATGCGGGATCAAAGGGGAGGGTCGAGACGGTGGCGAGGGCCCTACCACACGCCGCCGGGGCTGCCCGGCAAATACCGCGGGTGAGGCCGAAAAGCCGGGGCGTGCTCGGCAGGGGCCGGCGCCAGCGCTCGAGCACGGTATCGACGAGGCGTTGCGTCCGTTCGCGGTAAACCTTGCCCTCGCAACCCGCGAGCCCGACGAGCAGCTCACCGACCGAATCGGGGGTGGCCTCTTCGATATGTTCCTCGTCCTCGTCCTCGTCCTCGGTCCAGCGGGCGCGCGGCCAGGTCTCCCCAGGGACACGCAGCAACTGCTCACAGCGCCGAGGGTCGACCTGCGCCGCGCGGGCCTGCACCTCGAGCCTGAAGAGTCTTGCGGCCCTCGGCGTGGGGACTCGCCTCCGCTCCGCGCGCCGCAGTCGATAGTAGAATGGGTCGCTCTGCTGGCTGGTTGCGAGGAACTGGCCGTAGGCGAATGTGGTGTCAACAAAGAGGCGAAGGATCCTGGCGTCTTGCGCTCGACCCTGAATCTGGGCGAGCTCAGCCCAGGCCAAGTTCTCGATGGCCCGTCGTTCGAAGTGGGGATTGTACCAACCTGGTCCGGCAGCGTAGCGGAACACGCCGCCATCGACGGGGTCCTGAAGGCCGCGAAAGGGGTCCGCTTGCGGCAGCCGGTCGATCCCCTCCCGCCATCGCGGGCCTGCGCCGGGTCCCTTCTGGGACAGCGTGATGAGCTCCTCGGTAGCGAAGTCCATGTCCGCCAAGGGGACGCCCTCGTGGCGCGGAGAACTGCCCCGGAGCGCGCTTTCGGTCGTCTTGTCAATCCATGCCGCGACCCGCGGGGGGGCACCGTGTTGGCGCCATCGTTCGAGCTCGACGAGGAGCGCCGGATAGGGGTGGCGCGCGGGGGTTTCGAATCCGCCGTCGTTGGAATTGACGCGGAGAAAGACCTCGAATTCGAGGCGCGCGAGCTCCTGCTTGATCTCGGCGGCGCTGAGCGAACGCTCGGCGAGCGCCCGACCCGGCGGCGGTGCGGGATAGGGCTCCAATTCACCGCTGGCGAGCTTGTTGAAGACCGCCGTGAGCAGGGCGATGACCTCGTCGGGCGGGCGGTAGCCGGAGCGCGTCAGGACATGTCTCCCCTGGCGGTCGAAAAAGACAAGGCTGGGGAGCCCGCGAAAGCCCGCGATATCTCCCCACTCCGGGAAGAGATCCAGGTCCACGTGTAACAGCTCGAATTTGCTGGAGAGCGTCGTCGCTACCTCGGGCTCGTGGAGCACCTCACTTTCGAAGACCATGCACCACTGGCACCAGGAGGCGCTCACGAGCACGACCTGCGGGATCGTCGAGGCGGCGACCGCTGTGGGGGTTGCGGGGGCGGTATGCAGCGCGCCATCAGAGCCTCTGGGCTCGACCGGGGACATTAGTGGCGAAAATCCTGCGGGCGGCTCAGCCTCCGCCACGGAAGTAGCGAGGATTTTGCCCGGCCGGCTCGGCTGGCCTGATGGTGAAGAACATCCGACAAAGGCAAGCGTGGCGAGAAACACGATTGCTGACTGCTGCACGCCGCAACCAAAGGAAACGCTGGTGCGCATGATGCCTCCATGAGAGGACGATAAAGAACCCGCGGCCATCGCGTCGTGCAAAGTTTGCCGCCCGTCAAATCTTGCGCCGCAAAAAATACGTTACTGGCCTTGATACAGTGTATGGTAGCGTCATCGACAGCGTTATGCCCTTCCAGGTGCATGAGAAGATTTTTTCGCCGCAGGAGACTCTGGTGTCCCGAAAACGTCGAGTAGGTGACGCATTCCCGCGCACGATTGTTGCGCTCCTGACGGCCTCCTTCCTGGCGACGGCTGTCCCTGCCTGTGAGGGAGAGGTGGAGGTGGAGCGGCCGCGCGCGCGCCACGCCACCAAGTCGAGCAAGAGCGACAACAACACCGAAATCGTGGTGACTCCACAGAAGGTCGCAACCGGGGCCGAGCTCTTCGCCCGGAATTGCGTGAAGTGCCACGGCAACGACGCTGGTGGTCGCGTCGGTATCGGCCCGAGCCTGCGCAGCAAGACCTTCCTGGAGGCCGCTAGCAACAAGATGCTGCTCGCCACCATCGCCGAAGGGCGACTGGGCACCACGATGACCCCGTGGAAGTCGTACATCGACGCTGCGGGCCGCGAGGCGCTGGTGGCCTACATCCGCTCGCTGACGCCGCACATGGTGGTCGAGCTCGACGAGTCTCCACTTCGGGGGGACCCCGAGGCGGGTAAGCCGATCTTCGAGAGCATCTGCGTGCAATGCCACGGTCGATCGGGCGCTGGTTATATCGAGTCGAGCAGCGGTACGGGGATTGGCCGCCACGCGTTCCTCTCGACCGTGACCAACGGCTTTCTGCGTTATATGATCATCAATGGCAAGAGCCAGACGCGGATGCGGGG
>Ga0073899_10000747_pt1 | contig 30047 bp, 25 predicted proteins | sample KloWWTmetaKNB5Ph_FD_88975 | JGI IMG/M metagenome (GOLD analysis project Ga0073899, IMG submission 88975) | Active sludge microbial communities from Klosterneuburg, Austria, studying microevolution and ecology of nitrifiers - Klosterneuburg... | ecosystem: Engineered > WWTP > Aerobic digester >... | reverse complement strand
CAGCTTCCGTGCGCTGGACGAGGAGATCATCCTGCGGGTGGTCGACAAGTTCCTGCTGCAGCTGGAAAGCCAGCTCACCGAGAAGAAGGTCGAGGTGACCTTCACCGATGCGCTGCGCAAGCACCTGGGCAAGAAGGGCTTCGATCCGCTGATGGGCGCGCGCCCGATGCAGCGCCTGATCCAGGACACCATCCGCCGGGCGCTGGCCGATGAACTGCTGTTCGGCCGCCTGATCGACGGCGGCCGGCTGACGGTGGACATCGACGACGAAGGCCAGGTGCAGCTCGACATCGAGCCGCGCAACAAGAGCGACAAGCCCAAAGCCGAGCCTGCGACGGTTTGAAGCGTTCCTGACGAACCGGACAAGGGGCCTTCGGGCCCTTTGTCATTTCTGGAACGCAGACACGGTCCCGCTTCACCGTGCGTGGCGGGCCGGATCCTGGCGGAAGTAGTCGGCGAAGAGGGCGTATACCTCGGGGTGGTACTGCTTCAGCCCGAGCGGCGAGGTGAAGAAGGCCTCGGCTGCGACCGGGAAGAACTCCTCCAGGCCGTGCGTGGCGTAGGGATCGAGGAAGGTGGCTTGGTCGCGCTCGACCGCGTCGCACAGCGCTTCGTGGGCCTGGCTGAGCACGCCATGCCAGTGCCGGGCTGCGGCGGTCGTGAGCTGCGGCGGCACGCCATTGGCCTGGCCATCGAGCAGGTCGATGACGTGCATGAACTCGTGGATCACGACGTTGTAGCCGTCGTGTCCGGCATCGCCGCCGAGCGTCACGTCGTGCCAGGACAGCATCACTGGCCCGCCGGGCATGGCCTCGCCGGCCAGCACCTCCTGGCCCTCGTGGACGATGCCGTCCTCGTCGGTCCAGGTGCGGTCGACCGTGACCTCGTCGGGGTGGACCACGATGCCGACGAAGCCGTCGTAGCACGCCAGCCCGAGGTGCAGCACCGGCACGCAGGCCTGCGCTGCAATGGCCACCGCCATCGCGTCGCTCAACTGCAGGCCGCGGGCTGCGGCGAACTCCTTGCGGTCGAGGAAGAGGGCGGTCAGCTCGCGCAGCTGCTGCAGGTCGGCCAGCGGCCGGTGCTTCAGGAAGGGGTAGTCGCGCAGCGTGTCGAGCCAGAGCTCGTCCGGGATGGCGCGGCGTTGCAGGGCCTGTGCCTGCCGGCGCTGTCGCCACCAATCGAGCAGGCCCATGGCGACGTTTGCGAGCGGCAGCCGGAGCTCAGGCCTCGGCGGGCGACAGGCGCCGCAGCCCGCTGGCGCTGAAGCGGATCAGGTCCGCACGTGGGGCGGTGGTGGCGGGCTCCAGGTCCCAGTCGGACAGCACCCAGCGCTGGCGCCCTGGCGCGAGCAGCTCCGTGGCAGGCCGATGGGTGTGGCCGTGCACCAAGTCGCTGGCCGCGGCGTGGTCCAAAGCTGCGAGCATCGCGGCCTGGTCGAGGTCGCCGTAGCCCTCGGGGCCGGCTTCGCGCTTGCGCGTGTCACTGGCCGTGCGCATCTGTGCGGCAATCGCCTGGCGCTGCGCGAGCGGCCGCGCCAGGAAGGCGTCCTGCCACGCCGGGCTGCGAACCTCGCTGCGGAAGGCCTGGTACTTGGCATCGTCGAGGCAAAGTGCGTCGCCGTGCATCAGCAGCACGCGCCGGCCCCAGCCGCGCAGGAGGGTCGGGTCGGGCAGCAGCAGGCAGCCGGTTTCGGCGGCAAAACGCTCGCCGACCAGGAAGTCGCGGTTGCCAGGCAGGAAGGCGAGTGAGAGGCGCTCCGACGCTTCGCGCAGCGCATCGCGCAGGCGAGCCTCGAAGCTGTCGGCCTCGTCCAGGGCGTCGTCGCCAATCCAGACCTCGAAGATGTCGCCCAGCAGCAGCACGGCATCGGCGCGCGTGCGCTGCAGGTGGTCGAGGAAGGCCTGCGTCGTGCCCGGCAGGAGCGGGCCCAGGTGCAGGTCGGAGACGAGGTCGACGCTGCGCCAGGTGTCGGGCAGCGTCAGTTCGGGGCTGTTGGAGCCGTTGGCCCCGGGGTGCAGGGCCCATTGGGGCGTCGCCGTCATGGGTGGGCCCCGTCGCAACTCACCTCACTCCACCATGACGGCGCGTTCGATGACCACGTCCTCGACCGGGACGTCGTCATGGAAGCCGCGACGGCCGGTGCGCACCTTCTCGATCTTGTCGACCACTTCGGCGCCCGACACGACCTTGCCAAACACGGCATAGCCCCAGCCCGAGGGCGACTCGGACTTGAAGTTCAGGAACTCGTTGTTGGTGGCGTTGATGAAGAACTGCGCCGTGGCCGAATGCGGTGCATTGGTGCGCGCCATCGCCAGCGTGTACTTGTCGTTCTTCAGGCCGTTGTTGGCCTCGTTCTTGATCTCGCCGCGGGTGGGCTTCTGCTTCATGCCCGGCTCCATGCCGCCGCCCTGGATCATGAAACCAGGGATGACGCGGTGGAACACGGTGCCATCGTAGTGGCCGCTCTTGACGTACTCGATGAAGTTGGCGGCCGACAGGGGGGCGCGCTCGTCGTCGAGTTCGATGCGGATCACGCCGAGGTTGGTGTGCAGATCAACTTGGGGGGCTGCCATGTCATTTCTCCAGGGAGGCTTTCTTGATGGTCACGGGCTCGGTCGGCACGTTCTGGTGCGGACCCCGGTTGCCAGTGGGAACGGTCTTGATCTTGTCGACCACGTCCATGCCGGCGACGACCTTGCCGAACACGGCATAGCCTCCGCCATAGCTGTCGAGGCGCTGATTGTCGACGACGTTGATGAAGAACTGGGCCGTGGCCGAGTCGGGATTGGCCGTGCGGGCCATGGCGATGCTGCCGCGCAGGTTGGACAGGCCGCCGCGGTTCTCCAGCGCAATCGGTGTGCGGGTGGGCTTCTCCACCATCGCTGCGTCCATGCCACCGCCCTGGATCATGAAACCGGGGATGACGCGGTGGAACACGGTGCCGTCGTAGTGGCCGGCCTTCACGTAATCGACGAAGTTGGCCACTGTCTTGGGGGCCTTGGCCGCATCGAGCTCGACAACGATGTCACCCATCGAGGTGGCCAGGCGCACCTTCTGCTGTGCCCAAGCCGCACCACTGAGCAGCGCGCCGGCGCAGAACGTGAGCACGGTACGCCGCATCCAGGCTGGATTCATTCGAACACTCCTTCCGAAAAGATCTTCCATTGTCCACTCTCGCGCGCCCAGTACTGGCGGCGGCGCTGGGGCCGCAGGCCGCTGCCGGGCGTCACTTCGGTGAAGTCGACGATCAGGTGCTCGCCCTTCTCGTTCCAGCCCAGCACGGTCAGGTCGATGACCTCGCGCTCGCGCGGACCGAAGCGCATCAGCTCCGCGCCCAGGCGCTGGCGCCAGCCGTCCACCCCGGCCTCGCCGTTGTCGAAGTGCCGGGCGTACAGCGCGCCCAGGCGGCGCAGGTCGGCCTGCGCGCGGGCTTGGCGCCAGGTGTCGACCAGGGTACGGGCGGCCTGGCGCTCGGCCTGCAGCGCCTGCGGCGACAGCCACTCCAGCTGCTGGGCGATGACCACCGGGGTGTGGCGCGGCTTGAGCTCGCGCAGCAGGCGGCGCATGTCGTCGTTGGCCAGCACGACGCAGCCGTTGGTCGAACGCGGCGCGCGGGCGTACTGCGCCGACGGCGTGCCGTGCAGCCAGATGTTGGCGCCGGTGCGGCCCTGGCGCCGGTCATGTTCGTTGGGGTAGTTCAGCGGCAGGGCGCCGGGGCCGTAGAAGTCGCCGAGCTGGCGCCCGTCCAGCCGGCTGGTGATGTGATAGACGCCCAGCGGGGTGCGCTGGTCGCCTTCCTCGCGCTTGCCGACGCCCTGGCTGCCCAGCGCGACGTAGTGGGAGGAGCGGCGCTGCAGGCGGCCGTCGCGGTTCTCGAAGATGTGCAGGCGCGAGCGCGAGGCGTCGATCGCCACGGCATGCTGCACCGAGCTGGGCAGCTGGATCAGCTGGCGTGGCACCAGGCCGGGCGGCGGCTCGTCACGCAGCGCCTGCAGGCGTCGCCGGGCCTCCTCGCGCAGCGCGGCGGCATTGGCCGGCGCTGCCACCCCGGTGGCGGCGCCCGGCTGCGCCACCTCGGCCAGCCGGCCGTCCAGGGCCAGCAGCAGGTCGCCCCGCACGAGCTGGCCGAGCTGGAATTGGGGCTCGTCGTGTGTGAGGGCCTCGGCGGCAGCCAGTGCCTCGGGCAGGCGGGCTTCCCCGATCAGGCGGTAGATCCCGATCAGGTGCTCCTCCGGTGCCACCTCGCCGGCCAGTGCGGCGGCGGGCTGGGTGGGCGGGTTGTCGGACTCTGCGGCCGCGCGGTTGCGCTGGCGCGCCGCCCAGGCCGTGCCCGCCCCCAGCAGAAGCAGCAAGGCCAGCAACAGGGCGCCAAGGACCACGCGACTCCCGCTGCCCGGGGTGTCCGAACTGCCCGGGTTGCCCGGGCTGCCAGACGCCGGCACCGACGGCCCGGTCGCGGCCGGAGTGGCCGCGGTGGTGGCGCCGGGCTGTGGCGGTGGGGCAAGTGTCGGCACCACGGAGACCGCCGCCGGACCGCTCGCCGCGGCGGCCGAGCCCTCCCAGCGGGTCAATGGCGCGAGGGCGATGCCACTCGCGCCGGGGGCGGCAGCGGCGAGCGCGGCGCGGGCGTAGGCGTCTCGGGCCATGTGGGCATGCAGGGTCAGGAGTTGATCGTAGGCGTGGGCCGCCGCCGGCTGGCTGCGCAGGGCGGTGTCGAGCTGCTGGCGGGCCTCGGTCAGCCGGCCCTGCCGGGCCAGCAGCACAGCCAGGTTGATGCGTGGCTCGGGGTGCTGCGGATGCTCACGCACCAGCGCTTCGAGCAGGGCCTGGGCCTCGCTCTCGCGGCCCTCCTGCGCCCAGCGCAGCGCCTGGTCGAACCGGTTCGCTGCCGGCAAATCCGCCTGCCCCGCTACCGACACCGCCGCCGAAGCCGACGTGGCAGGCGATGTGGCAAGCGTCGCCTCTGCCAGTGTGCCCGGCGCCGCAGCGCAGGCCGTGGCCCACAAGCCAAAGACGACGCCCATGATGAAGCCCCGTGCCGGCCGTGGCCAGGACCCCCGTCGCGGGCCGGCACGGTGGCGGGAAGCTGGGAAGAAGGTCATGCAGGCATCGGGCAACGATCCCCCGGGCACGGTGCGTCCCGACGATGCCGGGCAGGAGGCAGCCCCCTCTGTGCTGCGCCCGGCCGGCCGTATACTGATTCGATTGTAGGGGCAGGGCCCCTGCCAGCACCCCACGCTCGGCCGTCCGTCCGCCCCGCCACAACAGCCGCCCGGGCTCCCCAGGGCCGGCACGACAGTTGCCTCCTCCCGCTCTCTCCCCGATGTCCCTGCAGATCCACAACAGCCTGACGCGCGCCCTGGAGCCCTTTGCTCCGATCGAACCCGGCCATGTGCGCATGTACGTTTGCGGCATGACGGTGTACGACCTCTGCCACGTCGGCCACGCCCGCAACGTGGTGGCCTTCGACGTGGCGGCGCGCTGGCTGCGCGCCAGCGGCTATCGCGTCACCTTCGTGCGCAACATCACCGACATCGACGACAAGATCATCCGCCGCGCGGTGGAGCGCGGCATCACCATCCGGGCGCTGACCGAGGAGATGATCGGCGCGATGCACCAGGACCTGGGTGCGCTGGGCATCGAGGCGCCGACGCACGAGCCACGCGCCACCGACTACCTGCCGCAGATGCTGGACATCATCGGCCGGCTGGAGCAGCGTGGCCTGGCCTACCGCAGCGGCAACGGCGATATGAACTACGCCGTGCGGCGCTTTGCGGGCTACGGCAAGCTCTCGGGCAAGTCGATCGACCAGTTGCGCGCCGGCGAGCGCGTGGCGGTGGCCGAGGGCAAGGACGATCCGCTCGATTTCGTGCTGTGGAAGTCCGCCAAGGCCGAAGAGCCCGAGGATGTGAAGTACCCCTCTCCCTACGGCGCCGGGCGCCCGGGCTGGCACATCGAGTGCTCGGCGATGAGCTGCGCACTGCTGGGCGAGACCTTCGACATCCACGGGGGTGGCTTGGACCTGCAGTTCCCGCACCACGAGAACGAGATCGCCCAGAGCGAGGGGGCGAACGGACGGCCGCTGGCGCGCTACTGGATGCACAACGGCTTCCTGAACGTGGACAACGAGAAGATGTCCAAGTCGCTGGGCAACTTCTTCACCATCCGCGACGTTCTGCAGCACTACGACGGTGAAACGGTGCGCTTCTTCATCCTGCGCGTCCACTACCGCAGCCCTTTCAATTACAGCGATGCCGGCCTGGACGACGCCCGCAACGGCCTGCGCCGGCTCTACACCGCGCTGGAGTCGGTACCGGGCGAGGTGGCGCCGATCGATGCGATCGACTGGGCGGATCCGCAGGCTGCGCGCTTCAAGGCGGCGATGGACGACGATTTCAACACCGCCATCGCGGTGGCGGTGCTGTTCGACCTGGCGGCCGAGGTGAATCGCACCCGCAGTGCCCGCGCGGCCACGCTGCTGCGCTCGCTGGGTGCGGTGCTGGGCGTGCTGCAGCAGCCGCCGCGACAGTACCTGCAAGGTGGGGCTGCAGCGCAGCAAGGTGGGTTGGACGAGTCGGCGATCCTCGCGCGCATCGAGGCTCGTGCCGAAGCCAAGAAGGTGCGCGACTTTGCGCTGGCCGACCGCATCCGTGCCGAACTGACCGAGCAGGGCATCGTGCTGAAGGACTCGCCGCAGGGGACCACGTGGGTACGGGCCTGAAGTCGGGGGCGCCCGCCGCTGCCGCGGCGACTGACGCGCCGGGCCAGGAATCGGCCGGCTTCGTCACGCCCGACTACTGGGACGAGGCCTGCCGGCACCTGACGCGCCGCGACCGGGTCCTGAACAAGCTCATCCCGCGCTTCGGCGAGGCCCGGTTGCAGAGCCGGGGCGATGCCTTCACGACGCTGGCGCGTTCCATCGTCGGGCAGCAGATCTCGGTGAAGGCCGCCCAGTCGGTCTGGGATCGGTTTGTCCTGCTGCTGCCGGCTGCGGTGCCGCCCGTGGCGCCGCAGCAGGTGCTGGCCCTGACCACCGAGACGCTGCGCGGTGCCGGCCTGTCGGCGCGCAAGGCCGAGTACCTGCGTGACCTGGCCAAGCACTTCGCCGAGGGGGCGGTGCACGAAACCGACTGGTCGGCGATGGGCGATGAGGCGATCATCGAGGAGCTGGTGGCCATCCGTGGCATCGGCCGCTGGACGGCCGAGATGTTCCTGATCTTCCACCTGATGCGGCCCAACGTGCTGCCGCTCGATGACCTCGGTCTGGTCAAGGGCATCAGCCTGAACTACTTCAGCGGTGAGCCGGTCTCGCGGGCCGAGGTCCGCGAGCTGGGCGACGCCTGGGCGCCGTACCGTTCGGTGGCCACCTGGTACATGTGGCGCAGCCTCGACCCCTTGCCGGTCGAGTACTAGTACACTCCGCCCGGTTGCGCCCCTGTGCGTGCAAGGTCATCAAGCATGAGCAAACGCCACTTCCTCGAGTTCGAACAGCCGATCGCCGAGCTGGAAACCAAGATCGACGAACTGCGCTATGTGCAGAACGAATCGGCTGTCGACATCTCCGACGAGATCGACCGCCTCTCGAAGAAGAGCCAGCAGCTCGCCAAGGACATCTACGGCCGGCTCAATCCCTGGCAGGTGACGCAGATCGCGCGCCACCCCCAGCGCCCCTACACGCTGGACTACATCAACGAGATCTTCACGGACTTCCAGGAGCTGCACGGCGACCGTGCCTTCGCAGATGACCAGTCGATCGTTGGCGGGCTGGCACGCTTCAATGGCCAGGCCTGCATGGTGCTGGGCCACCAAAAGGGCCGCGACACCAAGGAGCGCGCGGCGCGCAACTTCGGCATGGCGCGCCCCGAGGGCTACCGCAAGGCGCTGCGGCTGATGAAGGTGGCCGAGAAGTTCGGCCTGCCGGTGTTCACCTTCGTCGATACACCCGGTGCCTACCCGGGCATTGGCGCCGAGGAGCGCGGTCAGTCCGAGGCGATCGGCCGCAACATCTTCGAGATGGCCCAGTTGGAGGTGCCGATCATCGCCACCATCATCGGCGAGGGGGGCTCCGGCGGAGCGCTCGCCATCAGCGTCGGCGACCAGATGCTGATGCTGCAGCACGCGGTGTACTCGGTGATCTCGCCGGAGGGTTGTGCGTCGATCCTGTGGAAAACCGCCGACCGTGCCTCGGAGGCGGCCGAGGCCCTGGGCATCACGGCGCACCGCCTCAAGGCGCTGGGTCTGGTCGACAAGATCATCAGCGAGCCGGTGGGCGGTGCCCATCGCGATCCGAAGCAGATGGCGGCCTTCCTGAAGCGCGGCCTGAATGATGCGCTGCGCCAGGTGGCCGACCTGAAGCCGCGCGAGCTGGTGAATCAGCGCTACGAGCGGCTGCGTCGCTACGGCCGGTTCACGGACACCAAGGCCTGATCGGCCGTCGGCTGTCTCTGCACGCAGATTCAAGGCGGCGCCGATGGGGCGCCGTTTGCATTTCTGCTGCAGGGTCTGAGGTAGTGTGATGGCCGGGGCATTGCCTGCTTTGGGTGGAGGTGCACTGCCGCCTCGCGTGGCCGTGGCCTTCAGCGGTGGGCGGGACTCGACCGCGCTGCTGCACGCGGTGTGGCGGCTGGCTGGCGCGCAGGGGGTGGAGGTGCATGCGCTGCATGTGCACCATGGCCTGAGCCCGAATGCGGACGCCTGGGCATCGCGTTGTCGTGCGCAGTGCAGGCGCTGGTCGCGGCGCGGGGCGCCCATCCACTTCCAGGTGAGCCGGCTCGGGCTGGCTCCACCACCGGGTGCCAGCATCGAGGCGATCGCCCGCGAGGCCCGCTACGCGGCGCTGGCCGACATGGCGCGTGCAACCGGTTGCCGGCTGATCCTGCTGGCCCACCATGCGCAGGACCAGGCGGAAACCTTCCTGCTGCAGGCTCTGCGGGGCGCTGGCGCCGCCGGGCTGGCCGCGATGCCGGCGCAGATCGAGCGCGGCGGCATTCTCTGGTGTCGACCCTGGCTGGCGCTGCCGCGCGAGGCGGTCGAGGCCTACGTGCAGCGGTACCGCCTGGGCCACGTCGAGGACGAGAGCAACGCCAGCCCGGTGTTTGCCCGCAACCGGCTGCGCCTGGAGGTGTGGCCGGCGTTGTCGGCGGCGTTCCCGCAGGCGGCCAAGGTGCTGGGCCGGGCTGCCTGCCATGCGCAGGACGCGGCGGCCTGCCTTGATGCGCTGGCGCGTGCCGATCTGCAGGCCGTCGCGCGACCCGGCGGCGGCCTGGAGATCGGCACCCTGCGCGCGCTGGGCGGGCCGCGTCTGCGCAACGTCCTGCGGCTGTGGTTGCACGAGGCCAGCGGCCATCCCGCGACAGCGGCGCTGCTGGAGCGGCTGTCGGCGCAGTTGAGCGAGGATCGTCCGGGCAGGTGGCAGGTCGCCAACGGCTGGCAGCTTTGCAGCCACCGTGGCGAATTGCAGCTGAGGGTGCAGGGGGCGACCCTGGACCTGGGCACCGTGCCGGATCCCGCCGCTGTGTCGCTGAGATTGCGCATCGATGGGGCAGGGTGGTTTCCCGCGCCCGCTTGGTCGGGGAGCTTGCAGGTCGATGTGGTGCCGTCCGGTGGGGTGCTGCTGTCGAGGCTGGGGTGGGTCGAGTTGCGGCCGCGCCAGGGGGGCGAGCAGTTCCAGCGCGCCGCAGGCACACCGCCCCGGTCGCTGAAGAAGCAGTTCCAGTCGGCCGGGGTGCCCGCCTGGGCGCGTGCCGGGCCGCTGGTCTATGACGCCCAGGGGCAGTTGCTGTATGTGCCTGGACTGGGGCTGGATGCCCGGGCAGTCGGTGAAGGTGAAGGCGGCGGTGCCCCCGAGGCGGTGGATGGCGGGCTCCGGGTGGGCCTCACGTGGCGCCCCGAGCCCGCTTCCTGATGCGAGCGCATGGGCGCATGGGCGGATTGGTCGGGATGTGCTGCCGATTGGCTAGAATCGAGAGCTTTTGTACCGCAGGGCCTGATGCTGTCTGCGGTGCCTTCCTCGAGATGCCACACGGATTGCCACAGTCATGGCTCTGATCGTTCACAAGTACGGCGGCACGTCGATGGGCTCTACCGAGCGCATCCGCAACGTCGCCAAGCGCGTCGCCAAGTGGGCGCGCGCGGGCCACCAGATGGTGGTGGTGCCCTCCGCGATGAGCGGTGAAACCAACCGCCTGCTCGGGCTGGCCAAGGACCTGTCGCCTGCCGTGCAGACGCCGGCGATGCTGCGCGAACTCGACATGATCGCCAGCACGGGCGAGCAGGTGTCGGTGGGCCTGCTGGCGCTGGCGCTGCAGTCCGAGGGCATGGAGGCGGTCAGCTATTCGGGCTGGCAGGTGCCGGTGCGCACCGATTCGTCCTACACCAAGGCGCGCATCCAGAGCATCGACGACGCCCGCGTGCGCGCCGACCTGGCTGCTGGCCGGGTGGTCATCATCACTGGCTTCCAGGGTATCGACGACGAAGGGCACATCACGACGCTGGGTCGTGGCGGCTCGGATACCTCGGCGGTGGCGGTGGCGGCGGCGATGAAGGCCGATGAGTGCCTGATCTATACCGACGTGGACGGCGTCTACACCACCGATCCGCGCATCGTGCCGGAGGCCAAGCGGCTGGAGACCATCAGCTTCGAAGAGATGCTGGAAATGGCCAGCCTGGGCTCCAAGGTCCTGCAGATCCGCTCGGTGGAGTTCGCCGGCAAGTACCGTGTGCCGCTGCGGGTCTTGTCGAGCTTCACTGCGTGGGACATCGACATCGAGGAAGAAGCCAAGTCGGGCACCCTGATCACTTTCGAGGAAGACGAAAAGATGGAACAAGCCGTTGTCTCGGGCATCGCCTTCAACCGCGACGAAGCAAAGGTGACCGTGGTGGGCGTGCCCGACAAGCCGGGCATCGCTTTCCAGATCCTGGGCCCCGTGGCCGAGGCCAACATCGATGTGGACGTGATCCTGCAGAACGTCTCGCACGGTGGTCGCACCGACTTCTCGTTCACCGTGCACCGCAATGACTACCAGCGCACGCTCGATCTGCTGCGCTCGCAGGTCGTGCCGGCGCTGGGTGCGGCCGACGTGGCGGGCGACCCCAAGATCTGCAAGGTGTCAATCGTCGGCATCGGCATGCGCTCGCACGTCGGCGTGGCCAGCAAGATGTTCCGTTGCCTGAGCGAAGAGGGCATCAACATCCAGATGATCACCACCAGCGAGATCAAGACCTCGGTCGTGATCGATGAAAAGTACATGGAACTGGCCGTTCGTGCGTTGCACAAGGCCTTCGATCTCGATCAGGCATCTGCCTGATCGACACGAATTCGCGCTATAATCTTTCTTCTGCGGAGACGTGACCGAGTGGCCGAAGGTGCTCCCCTGCTAAGGGAGTATGCGCCAAAAGCGCATCGAGGGTTCGAATCCCTCCGTCTCCGCCAAGGCCCGACGCTGTAAAGCATGCAAGCCCTCTGATTCCGGTCCTTTCCGGGTCATGAGGGCTTTGTCATTTCTGTCGTCATCGACGCAAAGGCTGCCATGACCGCACGCACGCTCTACGACAAGCTGTGGGACGACCATGTCGTCCACACCGAAGAGGACGGCACCGCCGTCCTCTACATCGACCGCCATCTGGTGCACGAGGTGACCAGCCCGCAGGCCTTCGAGGGGCTGCGTCTGGCTGGCCGCAAGTTGTGGCGTGTCAGCTCGATCGTCGCGACCGCCGACCACAACACGCCCACCACCGGCTGGGAGCGTGGCTATGACGGCATCGCCGACCCGATCTCGCGCCAGCAGATCACCACACTGGACGCGAACATCGCGGCCTTTGGCTCGGCGGCCTATTTCCCCTTCATGGACCGGCGCCAGGGCATCGTGCACGTGATCGGCCCCGAGCAGGGCGCGACGCTGCCGGGCATGACCGTGGTCTGTGGTGACAGCCACACCAGCACGCACGGTGCCTTCGGGGCGTTGGCGCATGGCATCGGCACCAGCGAGGTCGAGCACGTCATGGCCACGCAGACCCTGCTGGCCAAGAAGGCGAAGAACATGCTCGTCAAGGTCGAGGGGCAGTTGCCCCGCGGCTGTGGCGCCAAGGACATCGTGCTGGCGATCATCGGCCGCATCGGCACGGCCGGTGGCACCGGCTACACGATCGAGTTCGGCGGCAGTGCCATCCGCGCGCTGAGCATGGAAGGCCGCATGACGGTGTGCAACATGGCCATCGAGGCGGGCGCGCGTGCCGGTCTGGTGGCGGTTGATGACACCACGCTGGCCTACGTCAAGGGCCGGCCCTTTGCGCCGACCGGGGTCGAGTGGGACCAGGCAACGGTCCACTGGCGCACCCTCCACAGCGACGCCGGGGCGCATTTCGACGCGGTGGTCGAGCTCGATGCCAGCCAGATCCAGCCGCAGGTCACCTGGGGCACCTCGCCCGAGATGGTGCTTGGCATCGATGCGCGAGTGCCGGATCCCGACAAGGAGCGTGACGACGTCAGGCGCGGTGCGATCGAGCGTGCGCTGACTTACATGGGCCTGCAGCCGAACAAGGCGATCGCCGACATCCTGATCGACAAGGTCTTCATCGGCTCGTGCACCAACAGCCGCATCGAAGACATCCGCGAAGCGGCCGCCGTGGTGCGACGCATTGGCGGGCGCGTGGCCGCCAATGTGAAGCAGGCACTGGTTGTGCCGGGGTCCGGCCTGGTGAAGGCGCAGGCCGAGGCCGAGGGCCTGCACGAGGTTTTCAAGGCCGCTGGCTTCGAGTGGCGCGAGCCCGGCTGCTCGATGTGCCTGGCGATGAATGCCGACCGGCTGGAGCCGGGCGAGCGCTGCGCCTCGACCAGCAACCGCAACTTCGAAGGCCGCCAGGGTGCTGGCGGGCGTACCCACCTCGTCAGCCCCGCGATGGCCGCGGCCGCGGCAATGAACGGCCACTTCGTCGACGTGCGTCGCATCGCCTGATCCGCCCGGAGTCCAACATGCAAGCCTTCACCCTGCACAAGGGGCTCGTGGCCCCGATGGATCGCGCCAACGTCGACACCGACGCGATCATCCCCAAGCAGTTCCTGAAGTCGATCCAGCGCACCGGCTTCGGGCCGAACCTGTTCGACGAGTGGCGCTACCTCGACCCGGGTGAGCCTGGCCAGGATCCTGCGGTCCGCAAGCCCAACCCCGACTTCGTGCTGAACCAGCCGCGCTACCAGGGCGCCTCGATCCTGCTGGCCCGCGAGAACTTCGGTTGCGGCTCCAGCCGCGAGCACGCGCCCTGGGCGCTGGATCAGTACGGCTTTCGCGCCATCATCGCGCCGAGCTTCGCCGACATCTTCTTCAACAACTGCTTCAAGAACGGCCTGCTGCCGATCGTGTTGCCAGAAAACGTGGTGGCGCGGCTGTTCGACGAGGTCTTTGCCCATGTCGGCTACCAGCTGACCATCGACCTGCCTCAGCAGGTGGTGCTCGCCCCCGATGGCCAGGCAATCCCCTTTGAGGTGCAGGCTTTCCGCAAGTACTGCCTGGTCAACGGCTTTGACGACATCGGCCTGACGCTGCGCCACGCCGACAAGATCCGGGCGTTCGAGGCCGAGCGGCTGGCGCGCATGCCCTGGCTGGGCCAGCGCACGCTCTGAGCGACTTGGTCGCTCCACCCCATTTCGATACTTCCTTCCATCGTCATGAAAATCGCCATCCTCCCGGGCGACGGTATCGGCACCGAGATCGTTGCCGAAGCCGTCAAGGTGTTGCAGGTGCTGGACCTGTCTTTCGAAACTGAAACCGCCCTGGTGGGCGGTGCGGCTTATGAAGCGCATGGCCACCCCCTGCCCGACTCCACGTTGAAGCTCGCCCGCGAAGCCGATGCGATCCTGTTCGGTGCCGTGGGCGATTGGAAATTCGACAAGCTGGAGCGCTCGCTGCGCCCGGAGCAGGCGATTCTCGGATTGCGCAAGCACCTGGGTCTGTTTGCGAATTTCCGGCCTGCGATCTGCTACGAGCAGTTGACCCATGCATCGAGCCTCAAGCCCGAACTGGTGGCGGGGCTGGACATCCTCATCATCCGTGAGCTGACGGGCGACATCTATTTCGGCCAGCCGCGCGGCCGGCGCGTGGCCGTCGACGGGCATTTCCCGGGTGCCGAGGAGGCCTTCGACACGATGCGCTACAGCCGCCCGGAAATCGAGCGAATCGCCCACGTGGCCTTCCAGGCAGCGCGCAAGCGCGGCAAGAAGGTCACCAGCGTCGACAAGGCCAACGTGCTGGAAACCTTCCAGTTCTGGAAGGACGTGGTCATCGAGGTGCACGCCCAGTACCAGGACGTGGAACTCGACCACATGTACGTCGACAACGCCGCGATGCAACTGGTCAAGGCGCCCAAGAAGTTCGACGTGGTGGTGACTGGCAACATGTTCGGCGACATCCTGTCCGACGAGGCGGCGATGCTCACCGGGTCGATCGGCATGCTGCCTTCCGCGTCGCTGAACGCGGCCAACCAGGGTCTGTACGAACCCAGCCATGGCAGCGCACCGGACATCGCCGGTCAGGGTATTGCAAACCCGCTGGCTACAATCCTGTCTGCTGCCATGATGCTCCGCTACTCCCTCAACCAGCCCGAAGCTGCCGACCGGATCGAATCCGCGGTGAAGGCGGTGCTGTCGGCCGGTCTGCGCACCGGCGACATCTGGAGCGAGGGCACGACCAAGGTGGGCACCCGCGAGATGGGCGACGCCGTCATTGCCGCCCTGACCGGCAAGACCATTGGCAAAACCATTATCAAGAGCTGACGCTCTCGGATCGTTTCGCCCCTACCCCCTCTGGACCCGGCGAACGAGCCGGGAGAACCAGGGTCCGGAGTCTTGTTGAGTAAAGGTGATCTGAAAATGGCATTGTCCAAGAACCCCCTCGTCGGTCTGGTTGGTTGGCGCGGCATGGTGGGCTCGGTCCTGATGGACCGCATGGTGTCCGAAGGCGATTTCGCCCACTTCGAGCCGCTGTTCTTCTCGACCAGCAATGCCGGTGGTGCTGCGCCGTCGATGGCGAAGAACGAAACCCAACTGCAGGACGCGTTCGACATCGACGCCCTCAAGCGCTGCGAAGTCATCATCACCGCGCAGGGCGGCGACTACACCACCGAGGTGTTCCCGAAATTGCGTGCGGCGGGCTGGAGCGGCCACTGGATCGATGCCGCCTCGACGCTGCGCATGAAGGACGACGCGGTCATCATCCTCGATCCGGTCAACATGCCGGTCATCAAGGATGCGCTGGCCAACGGTGGCCGGAACTGGGTGGGCGGCAACTGCACGGTCAGCTGCATGCTGATGGGCGTGGGTGCGCTGTACAAGGCGGGCCTGGTCGAGTGGATGAGCACGCAGACCTACCAGGCTGCGTCCGGCGGTGGTGCTCAGCACATGCGTGAACTGCTGACCCAGTTCGGCACGCTCAATGCCGAAGTCAAGGCGCTGCTGGATGACCCGAAGAGCGCCATCCTGGAGATCGACCGCAAGATCATCGCGAAGCAGCGTTCGTTGGGCGAAGCGGAAACCGCCAATTTCGGCGTGCCGCTGGGCGGTTCGCTGATTCCCTGGATCGACAAGGATCTGGGCAACGGCGTGTCGCGCGAAGAGTGGAAAGGCATGGCCGAGACCAACAAGATCCTCGGCCAGGGCGAAGGTTTCGCCACGCCGGCCGTGCCGGTGGATGGTTTCTGCGTGCGCATCGGCGCCATGCGCTGCCACAGCCAGGCCCTGACCTTCAAACTGCGCAAGGACGTGCCCCTGGCCGATATCGAGGCGATGATTGCGGCCGACAACGCCTGGGTGAAGGTGGTGCCCAATACCCGCGAAGCCACAATCCGTGATCTGACGCCCGTGGCCGTCACAGGTACGTTGACGATTCCAGTGGGTCGCCTGCGCAAGATGGCGATGGGGCCGGAATACCTCGGTGCGTTCACCATCGGCGACCAGTTGCTGTGGGGCGCCGCCGAGCCGCTGCGCCGCATGCTGCGTATCCTGCTCGGCCAATAAGACAGCCGCCCGAGTGCGGCGGCGGCTCGTTGTCCTCGGGCAACGACCGCCGTTCGCTTGCGTACACCGGGTCGATTTGGCAGGAACATCAGAGACTGCATGAGCTTGTCTTTGTATCTTATTGATGTTATTGTCATTTCAGATATTCTGTATCCTCTTCGCCCGACCTGACTGACGCGGGCCGCCGGGTCTATTCCGGTACCTGCAGCGTGGGAGACGCCTTGAAAATCCAGACGAAGCGCACGGGGCGCATGGCTCTGAAAGAAGTGGCGGCCGTGGCCGCCGTCACCGCGGCCCTGTGTGCCGCGCCCTCGGCATGGGCGCTCAGCCTCGGTCGCCTGACGGTTCAGTCAGCCTTGGGCGAGTCGCTCAAGGCGGAGATCGACGTCACCAGCCTGACCCCGGATGAGGCGGCCAACCTGCGCGTGCGCATCGCACCGCCGGACGCCTACCGCATCGCCGGAGTCGACTACAACCCGGTGCTGCCGGCCACCACGGTGGTGGTGCAGCGGCGGGCTGACGGCAGTGCCTTCCTGCGCATCGTCAGCGATCGTGCGGTGCAAGAGCCCTTCGTCGACGTGATCCTTGAGCTGTCGTGGTCGAGCGGCCGCCTGCTGCGCGAGTACACCCTGCTGTTCGATCCGCCTGCCGTGGCCCGTGCGCCCGCGGCCGTCCCGGCCCCGGCCACTCCGGTGGCGGTGGCGGCTCCTCCTGTCGCTGCGGCGCCTGCACCCGCAGCGCCGCCTGCCGCGACGGCCGAGCCTGCTGCGGTGCCCGTGGCGCCGCCAGCGCCGGCCCGGGTCGCAGCAGAACCGAAGGCGGCCGCGCCTGCCCGCAGTGCGCCAAAGGCATCCGACGGCGAGCAGCAGGAATACCGTGTCAAGCCGGGTGACACGCTGGGAGGCATTGCCGGGCGCAATGTGGGTTCGGGCGTGTCGCTGGAGCAGATGCTGGTCGGCCTGTTCCGCGGCAATGCCCATGCCTTCTCCGGCAACAACATGAACCGCCTGAAGGCGGGCGTGGTGCTCAGCGTCCCGTCGGGCGAGCAGGCTGCGGCCATCGACGCGAGCGAGGCCCGCCGTGTGATCCAGGTGCAGAGTGCCGACTTCAACGCCTACCGCCAGCGTCTGGCGGGGGCGGTGCCCGCACAGACCCACGAGGCCGAACCGGCCCGCAAGTCGGCCGGCAAGGTGCAGGCCGAAGTGCAGGACCGCAAGCAGGCGGCCGCCCCGACGCCGGACCGACTGCAACTGGATAAGGGCAAGGCGGCTTCGTCGGCCGGGGCACTGGCCTCCGAGGACAAGATCGCCAAGGATCGCGCCCAGAAGGACGCGGCCCACCGTGTGGGTGAGTTGGCTCGCAATCTGGAAGACCTGAAAAAGCTCCAGGCGGCGTCCGCTGCTGCCTCGCCCGCATCGGCTGCCAAGGCGGCAGGCGCGGCTGCGAGCACGGCGGTGGCGGGCGCCAAGGCGCCCTTGCTGCCGACGATTGCCGCACCGGCTGCGACGGGTGTGGCTTCTGCTTCCGCAGTGGCCGCAAAACCTGCATCTGCACCCGCACCTGCGTCGTCGCCTGCAGTGGCGGCCAGTGCCGCCCCGATGGTGATGGCGTCTGCATCGGCAGCCTCTGATGCCGCCAGCGCGTCGATGCCGGTCGTGGTCGCCAGCGCCCCGATGGTCGCTGCCGCGTCGAAGCCTGCCGTGGCGGCGTCCCGGCCGCCGGTCGTCGTGCCGCCGATCCAGGCCGAGGAACCGTCGCTGGTCGACTCCCTGATGGAGAACCCGCTGCTGCTGCCGGGGGCCGGCCTGTTGGCGGCGCTGCTGGCCGGTTTCGGCTTCTACCGTTTCCGCAACAAGAACAAGGACGAGGCCGGGGTCACGTCGTTCCTGGAGAGCCGGTTGCAGCCGGACTCCTTCTTTGGCGCCAGCGGTGGTCAGCGCATCGACACGCGTGACGCGTCCGGTGCGCCGTCGTCGATGAGCTACTCGCTCAGCCAGATCGACGCCATCGGTGACGTCGATCCGGTCGCTGAAGCGGATGTCTACCTGGCCTATGGTCGGGACCTCCAGGCCGAGGAGATCCTGAAGGAGGCCATGCGCACCAATCCGGAGCGGCTGGCCATCCGCACCAAGCTGCTGGAGGTCTACGCCAAGCGCCGCGACATCAAGGGCTACGAGTTGCTCGCCGGAGAGCTCTACGGGCTGACCGGTGGACAAGGGGACGACTGGCAGCGGGCCCAGGAGCTCGGCCGTTCGATCGACCCCGAGAACCCGCTCTACGAGCCGGGAGGCCAGCCCAGTGCTGGCTCGACCGCAGAGGCTGGTGGCGGCGAGATGCTCGGCGCCAGCACCATGCCGCAGTCCGTTGTGCCGTCGCCTTCGCGCTTCGAGCACAGCGTGCCTGACCTGAACCTGGATGGCGACATCCCTTCGGGAAGCACCGCCGCGGTCGATCTGGACATCTCCGTGCCGGGCGACATGGATGAGGCGCCCACGGCGCGCATGAGTGGTTACCACAGCAGTGTGCCGGCGGCCTTCTCGCCGAGCGTGCCGCCGGTGTTTTCGCCCAGCGTGCCGCCCTTCTCGCCGAGCGTGCCGCCGACCGGGACGTCGAACTCCGGCAGCAGCCGCAGCCTGGAGTTCGAGCTGCAGGACCTGCCGTCGGCCTCTCCTGCGCCCTCCGCGGCTTCGCGACTCGACCTGACGGACCTGTCGCTGGACCTCGACGCGCCGGCTCCGACGGTGGCCTCTGCGCCGCTGGACATGGGGGCCTCGCTGGAGATGGGTCTGGACGATGACGACGGTGACCCGCTGGCCCGCAAGATCGAACTGGCTGAAGAGTTCCACCAGATCGGCGACCACGAAGGTGCGCGTGACCTGTTGCAGGAAGTGATCGAGAAGGCTGACGGCGCGCTGAAGGCCAGGGCCCAGTCGATGCTCAACAGCCTGAACTGATCTCGCCAACCCCTTCAGGGCGCGATGGGCGAGCCGCCAAGGCGGTGTCCCTCGCGCCCTTTGTCTTTGCGCTTCGAACCACTGGAGTCGACTCGACGTGCGTCTCGCCCTGGGCATCACTTACCGCGGCACGGCCTATCACGGCTGGCAGAGCCAGGCGGGCGTGGCTTCGGTCCAGCAGGTCCTGGAAGAGGCGCTGGCGCAGTTTGCGGCGATGCCGGTTCGCGTGACCTGCGCCGGGCGCACCGATACCAGCGTGCACGGGATCAACCAGGTGGTGCACCTGGACACGTCGCTCGACCGGGCGGATTTTTCCTGGGTGCGGGGTACCAATCGCTTCCTCCCGCAGGATGTCGGGGTGCAGTGGTGCCGGCGTGTCGACGAGGGATTCCATGCCCGTTTTTCTGCGCGTGCGCGCCGCTACGCCTACGTGCTGCGCGAATCCCCGGTGCGGCCGGCGCTGGAATCGGGCTTCGTCGGCTGGGTGTTCCGGCCCCTGGATGCCCCGCGCATGCGCGAGGCGGCCGCGCACCTGATCGGCGAGCACGACTTTTCCTCCTTCCGCTCCGCCGACTGCCAGGCGCGCAGCCCGGTCAAGCTGATGCACGAGATCCGCATCGAGCGGCACGGGGCCTACTGGCGTTTCGACTTCGAGGCCAGCGCTTTCCTGCACCACATGGTGCGCAACCTGATGGGCTGCCTCATTGCGGTGGGCACCGGCACCCGCGAGCCCGGTTGGATGCAGGAGGTGCTGGCTGCGCGCAACCGCGATGTTGCTGCGCCCACCTTTGCGCCGGATGGGCTGTACTTTCTCGGCCCACGCTACGATGCATGCCACGGCCTGCCGGACGGGTCGGCGGCGAACGATTGGTTGCCCGGCGCCGTCATCGCCGGCGACTCTGCTGCCTCACTCCCATGACCTCTGTTCACGCGCGCACGCGCATCAAGATCTGCGGCCTGACCCGTGAGACCGACCTGGAGGCAGCCGTCCAAGCCGGCGCCGATGCGATCGGTTTCGTCTTCTACCCGCCCAGTCCACGGCATGTGGGCGTCGAGCGGGCGGCGCAGCTGGTCGCGCGCCTGCCGCCCTTCGTGACGCCGGTGGGGTTGTTCGTCAACGCTGCTGTGGACGACATCGCTGCGGCCTGTGCCGCGATCCCGAACCTGCTGCTGCAGTTCCACGGTGACGAGACGCCAGCGCAGTGTGAGCTGGCCGCGCGTCCCTACCTGCGCGCGGCGCGGATGGCGCCGGGTTTCGATTTGTTAAACTTCGCAAGCCAGTACGCCGGGCTGAGGCACGCCCGGGCGGTGTTGCTTGATGCCCATGTCGAGGCGTACGGCGGTGCAGGAAAGGTCTTCGATTGGTCGCTCGTCCCCCCCAGCGTGCCCTGTCCGGTCGTTTTGTCTGGTGGGTTGAATGCTGCCAACGTGACCGATGGGGTGCTGCGCCTGCGCCCCTGGGCCGTTGACGTCAGTTCCGGCGTCGAGGCAGCCAAGGGCGTCAAGGACGCTGTGCTGATGCGCCAGTTCTGCGATGCGGTGCGCGAGGCCGATGCCCGCTTGGCCGACCTCGACAGCGCCTACTGAGTTCCCGCCGACCGGCTTTGTCTCCCGCGTGATCGTGAGCGGGGGTGCGGCCGGGCGGCCTGCGACAGGATCCCAACATGTTCGACTACCAGCAACCCGATGCCCGTGGGCACTTCGGGATCTACGGCGGCAGTTTCGTTGCCGAAACGCTCAGCCATGCCCTCGATGAGCTGCGCGACGCCTATGAGCGCTACCGCCACGACGCCGACTTCCAGGCCGAGTACCGCCGCGAACTGGCCCACTTCGTCGGCCGCCCCAGCCCCGTCTACCACGCCGCGCGCACCAGCCGCGAGATGGGCGGCGCGCAGATCTACCTCAAGCGCGAGGACCTCAACCACACCGGCGCGCACAAGATCAACAACGTGATCGGCCAGGCGCTGCTGGCCAAGCGCATGGGCAAGCCGCGCGTGATCGCCGAGACCGGCGCTGGCCAGCACGGCGTGGCCACCGCCACCATCTGCGCGCGCTACGGCCTGGAGTGCGTGGTCTACATGGGCAGCGAGGACGTCAAGCGCCAGTCGCCGAACGTCTACCGCATGGACCTGCTGGGCGCCCGGGTGGTGCCGGTCGAGTCCGGCAGCAAGACGCTCAAGGACGCGCTCAACGAGGCAATGCGCGACTGGGTCACCAACGTCGAGAACACCTTCTACATCATCGGCACGGTGGCCGGCCCGCATCCGTACCCGGCGATGGTGCGCGACTTCCAGCGCGTCATCGGCGACGAGTGCCTGGTGCAGATGCCGCAGATGATCGGCAAGGGCGGCGCGCAGCCCGATGCAGTGGTCGCCTGCGTGGGCGGCGGCAGCAATGCGATGGGCATCTTCTACCCCTACATCCCGCACGAGGGCACGCGGCTGATCGGGGTCGAGGCGGCCGGCCATGGCATGGACAGCGGCAAGCACTCGGCCTCGCTGCAGCGAGGCGCACCTGGCGTGCTGCATGGCAACCGCACCTACGTGCTGCAGGATGCCAATGGCCAGATCACCGAGACGCACTCTGTATCGGCCGGGCTGGACTACCCCGGCGTCGGGCCCGAGCATGCCTACCTGAAGGACATCGGCCGGGCCGAGTACGTCGGCATCACCGACGACGAGGCGCTGGTGGCCTTCCACTACCTCTGTCGCACCGAGGGCATCATCCCGGCACTGGAGTCCAGCCACGCCGTGGCCTACGCGATGAAGCTGGCCAAGACCATGCGGCCTGACCAGCACATCCTCGTCAACCTGTCCGGCCGCGGCGACAAGGACATCGGCACCGTGGCCGACCTGTCCGGCGCGGCGTTCTTCTGCCGGCCTTCCTGTCGCGGGCAGAGCATCAAGGGCGGGCTGCAGACGGTCGAGGTGCTGCGTTCGCAAGGTACTGTGCAAGGAGCAGCGCAATGAGCCCGACGAGCCGGATTGCTGCCACTTTTGCGCGCCTGGCCGAACAAGGCCGCAAGGCGCTGATTCCCTACGTGACCGCCGGCGATCCCTATGCGGACGTGACCGTCGACCTGATGCATGGCATGGCCGAGGCCGGGGCCGACGTGATCGAGTTGGGCGTGCCCTTCTCTGACCCGATGGCCGATGGCCCGGTGATCCAGCGCGCCAGCGAGCGGGCGCTGGCACGGGGCATCGGCCTGGGCGACGTGCTGGCGATGGTGCAGCGCTTCCGCGACACCGATGCCACCACCCCCGTGGTGCTGATGGGCTACGCCAACCCGGTGGAGCGCTATGGCCCGGAGCGCTTCGTCGACGACGCCCGGGCCGCTGGCGTGGACGGGGTGCTGATCGTTGACTACCCACCGCAGGAGTGCGAGGCCTTTGCAGCGCGCCTGCGCGAGCGGCAGATGGACCCGATCTTCCTGCTGGCGCCCACCTCCACCGACTCCCGCATGGACGAGGTGGGGCGCATCGCCACCGGCTACGTCTACTACGTCTCGCTCAAGGGCGTGACCGGTGCCGGGCACCTCGATACCGACGCGGTGGCGCGCATGGTGCCGCGCATCCGCCAGCACGTGCGCGTGCCGGTGGGCGTAGGCTTTGGCATCCGCGATGCGGCCACCGCAGTGGCGGTGGCGCGCGTGTCGGACGCGGTGGTCATCGGCTCCCGTATCATCCAGCTGATTGAACAGGAACCGCGCGAGGCGGTGGTGCCGGTGGCAGCCGGTTTCATCCGCGAGATCCGCACGGCCCTGGATACCCTGGCCCCGGCCCCGACGAAGTAAGTAAGTGTGTAAGGAGTTGCGCGCATGAGTTGGCTCGACAAGCTGCTGCCCCCCAAGATCCAGCAGAAGACCGATCAGAGTGAGCGCCGCTCGGTGCCCGAGGGCCTGTGGGTCAAGTGCCCGGCCTGCGAGACGGTGCTGTACAAGACCGACCTGGAGCAGAACCTCAACGTCTGCCCGAAGTGCTCGCACCACCACCGCATCGGCGCACGGGCGCGCCTGGATGCCTTCCTCGACGCCGAGGGCCGCTACGAGATCGGCCAGGAAGTAGTGCCGGTCGACGCGCTGAAGTTCAAGGACAGCAAGAAGTACCCCGAGCGCATCAAGGAGGCCATGGAGGCCACCGGCGAGACCGATGCGCTGATCGTGCTGGGCGGCTCGGTGATGAGCATCCCGGTGGTGGCGGCCTGCTTCGAGTTCGACTTCATGGGCGGCTCGATGGGCTCGGTGGTCGGTGAGCGCTTCGTGCGCGGCGTCGAGTCGGCGCTGGAGCAGAAAGTGCCCTTCGTGTGCTTCACCGCCACCGGTGGTGCGCGCATGCAGGAAGGCCTGCTGTCGCTGATGCAGATGGCCAAGACCAACGCCTCGCTGACCCGCCTGTCCAAGGCCAAACTGCCCTTCATCAGCGTGCTGACCGATCCGACCATGGGCGGCGTGTCGGCCGGCTTCGCCTTCGTCGGTGACGTGGTGATCGCCGAGCCGAAGGCGCTGATCGGCTTTGCCGGCCCGCGCGTGATCGAGAACACCGTGCGCGAGAAGCTGCCCGAGGGCTTCCAGCGTTCTGAGTTCCTGATGGAAAAGGGCGCGCTGGACATGATCGTGGACCGGCGTGAACTGCGCCAGACCATCGCCCGTGCGCTGGCCATGCTGCAGCGCCAGAGCGCCGACGCGGTGGCCTGACGCCCGCTGCATCGGTTTCCCCAGGGGCGTCCTCGGACGCCCCTCGTCGTTGACGGGCCCGGCGCACGGCGTGTGTGCGGCTCCTCACCGGCAGCTTTCTGCGTCGTTACTTCCCCATCTTCCACGTTTCTGCTCCGACCATGAACCGAAGCCTGGCCGACTGGCTTGCGCACTGCGAGCGCCTGCACCCGGTCACCATCGACCTGACGCTCGACCGCGTCGCCACGGTGCGTGAGCGGCTCGGCCTGCACTTCGAGATCCCGGTGTTCACCGTCGCCGGCACCAACGGCAAGGGCTCCACCTGCGCCATGCTGGAGGCCATCCTGCTCCAGGCGGGCTACCGGGTCGGCATCTACACCTCGCCGCACCTGGTGCACTTCGAGGAGCGCCTGCGCCTGAACGGCGAGGTGGTGGCCGCCGAGCGGCTGCTGCCGCACTTCGAGGCGGTCGAGGCCGTGCGCGGTGACGTTGCGCTGACCTACTTTGAGTTCACCACGCTGGCGATCCTGCGCTGTCTCGCGGCCGAGCCGCTGGACGCGGTGGTGCTGGAGGTCGGCCTGGGTGGCCGGCTCGATGCGGTCAATGCGATCGACACGGACTGCGCCGTGATCACCTCCATCGCGCTCGACCACATGGACTACCTCGGTGGCGACCGCGAGGCGATCGGGCGCGAGAAGGCCGGCATCATGCGCGCCGGCCGGCCGGTGGTGATCGGTGATCCGCAGCCGCCGGCGAGCTTGTTGGCGCATGCGCGCGACCTGGGCGCCGATGTCTGGCAGGCGGGGGTCGATTTCCGGCACGAGGGCGACCGCCAGCAGTGGTCCTGGAGTGGGCGAGGGCGGCGGCGCAACGCACTGGGCTATCCGGCACTGCGGGGGGCCAACCAGTTGCTCAACGCCTCGGGCGTGCTGGCGGCGCTGGAGGCCCTGCGCGACCGGCTGCCGGTGCCGGCCCAGGCGGTGCGCAATGGCCTGGCGATGGTGCAGCTGCCGGGGCGTTTTCAGGTGCAGCCTGGCCAGCCGACGCTGGTGCTGGACGTGGCCCACAACCCGCAGGCGGCCGCGGTGCTGGCGGTCAATCTCGACCAGATGGGCTTCTACCCGCGCACGCACGTCGTGCTGGGGGCCATGGCGGACAAGGACCTCGCCGGCGTGATCGCGCCGCTCCTGCCGCTGGTGGACAGCTGGCAGCTGTGCGACCTGCCCACGGCGCGGGCGGCCTCGGCGGACCGGCTGGCGGCGCTGGTCAATGCCCAGCGCCAGGCCGCGCGTGCGGCTGGTCAGGCCGTTCCTGATGCCGCGGTGTCGACGCACGCAAGCCCCTCTGTTGCGCTGCAGCACGCACTGGGGCAAAGCGACCCCGCTGATAGAATCGTGGTCTTTGGATCCTTCTTCACCGTGGGTGGTGTGTTGCAGCAGGGCCTGCCCCGTCTGGGGGCCGCTCATCTTGGTTGATGCCGACGCCGGCCGCCGGTACTGCAGCTTGCTCTACCCGGCTCCCTCCCTTTTTTGCAGCGCGGCAGCAGGCCGATCCTGATGCGTTTCCTGTCGTTCCTGAGGCGTTCTCCTGACGCACAGTCGCCGGCCCGGCGTGGTGGGTCGGTGCAGGACCCGGTGAGCGTCGAGGGCCTGCGTGCACGCACGCGCAGGCGGCTGATCGGTGCAGCGGTGCTGGTGGCGCTGGCGGTGCTGCTGCTGCCGGTGGTGTTCGAGAGCGCCCCGCGTCCGGTGTCCGACCAGGTGGCGATCCAGATGCCGCCGCGCGAAACGGCGGCCACCACGATCGAGATGGCCGGCCCGCGCCCTGGCAGTGCCGGCGCTGCGGCGCCTGCCCTGCTGCCCTTGCCCACACCCGCGGCCGCGCCGGTTCTGCCGGTGCCCCGTGCCGTTTCGCCTGGCGTGAGTGCTGCCATGCGCGAACCGGCGCCAGCCGCATCCCGTGCCCTCGCATTGGCCCCATCGCCGCCCGCACGGCCGGCGTCGGCGGCAGCCGCTGTGCGGCCAGCCCCGGCCCGGGCGCCGGCGACCGATGGCAAGGCGTCCACCAAGATCGATCGGATCGAGAAGTCCGAGCGCGCCGACAAGGTCGCCCGGGGCGAGCCTGCGGACCGATTGGCCGCGGCGGCAAAGCCTGCCAGGCCGCCGGTCGTGGTGAAAGAGGACAAGACGGCGCGCGCCGACAAGGCCGACAAGCCTGCCCGCAGCGAGCGCAAGGAAGCGCCGGAGAAGGCGCCAGACAAGGCCGCCGCCGCGACCAAGAAGCCGGCCGACACCCGGGTGTGGGTGCAGGTGGGCGCCTATGCGGAGCCCGGGACCGTCAAGACGGTGCGCCAGCGGGTCGACAAGCTGGGGCTGAAATCGCAGGAGCAGGCCGTGCAGACCCCGGCGGGCCAGCGCACCCGCGTGCGGCTGGGGCCCTTTGCCACTCGCGAGGAGGCCGACCGGGCCGCAGCCAGGCTGCGCGCCAACGGCCTGGGCGCCTCGGTGGTGTCGCCTTGAGGCGCGCGGCAGATGGCCTCCGGTGCACTGGGATGGGTCGACGTGCTGATCCTCGTGATCCTTGGGGGCTCGGTGCTGGTCGGCGTGCTGAGGGGCCTGGCCTTCGAGGTGCTGTCGCTGCTGGGCTGGCTGGTGGCGTGGCTGTGCGCGCAGGCCTGGGGCATCCGCGTGGCCCAGGCGTTGCATGTCGGTACACCCGGTTCGCTGCTGGAGCGGGGGGTGGGCTTTGCGCTGTGCTTCGTGGCGGTGCTGCTGGGGTGGAAGCTGCTGAGCTGGCTGGTGCAGCAGGTCATCCAGGCGACCCCGCTGGCGCCGATCGACCGCACGCTGGGTGCGGCCTTCGGTCTGCTGCGCGGCGCGGTGATCGTGCTGGTGGCCGTGACGCTGGTGGGTCTGACGCCCTGGGCCCGATCGGCCCCCTGGCAGGCGGCCACGGGCGTGCGCTGGGCACAGGTGCTGCTGGGTGTGCTGGCGCCGGTCATGCCCGGGCCGGGAGCGCCCGCATCGGGCAGCGGGAAAACATGAATCGAGCGTGCGACGCAACCGGCCTGGCCGGTGGCTGGCGCACCGTGAAGCGGGTGCGCCGGGCCGTCAGGGCCGCGTGAGCGCACCCAACCATTGGCAATCTTTGGAGTAGGCGATGTGTGGCATCGTGGGGGTGATTTCAGCGTCGCCCGTGAACCAGCTGATCTATGACGCGCTGCTGCTCTTGCAGCACCGCGGCCAGGATGCCGCCGGCATCGTCACGGCCATGGGGACGAAGTTCTTCATGCACAAGGCGCGTGGCATGGTGCGCGACGTGTTCCGCACCCGCAACATGCGTGCGCTGCCCGGCACGATCGGCCTGGGCCAGGTGCGCTACCCGACCGCCGGCAACGCCTACAGCGAGGAAGAGGCGCAGCCCTTCTACGTCAATGCGCCCTTCGGCATCGTGCTGGTGCACAACGGCAACCTCACCAACGCGCACGCGCTGAAGGAGGAGCTCTTCGACATCGACCGGCGTCACATCAACACCGAGAGTGACACCGAGGTGCTGATCAACATCCTGGCGCATGAGCTGGAAACGGCCGCACGTGACCAGCCGCTCACGCCCGAGGAGGTCTTCAAGGCCGTGGCGGCGGTGCACCGGCGCGTCAAGGGCTCCTATGCGGTGATCGCGCTGATCGCCGGCTACGGCCTGCTGGCTTTCCGCGACCCCTATGGCATCCGGCCGCTGTGCGTGGGCTCGCTCACCGGGGCGCAGGGGTCGGAGTGGATGGTGGCCAGCGAGTCGGTGGCACTCGAAGGCACCGGCCACCAGCTGGTGCGCGATGTGGCGCCGGGCGAGGCGGTCTTCATCGACATGCGCGGCGAGCTGCACGCGCGCCAATGTGCCGCCCATCCGGCGCTGAACCCCTGTGTGTTCGAGTTCGTCTACCTGGCGCGGCCGGACTCGGTGATCGACGGCGTGTCGGTCTACCACGCCCGCCTGAACATGGGCGAGACGCTGGCGCAGCGCGTCATCAATGCGATGCCACCCTCCGAGATCGACGTGGTCATCCCCATCCCCGAGTCCAGCCGGCCCTCGGCGATGCAGCTGGCGCAGAAGCTGGGCAAGCCCTACCGCGAGGGTTTTGTGAAGAACCGCTACGTCGGGCGCACCTTCATCATGCCGGGCCAGGCGGTGCGCAAGAAGAGTGTGCGTCAGAAGCTCAACGCCATCGGCATGGAGTTCAAGGGCCGCAACGTGCTGCTGGTGGACGACTCGATCGTGCGCGGCACTACCAGCCGCGAGATCGTGCAGATGGCCCGTGAGGCGGGGGCGCGCAAGGTCTACATGGCCTCGGCCGCGCCGCCGGTGCGCTTCCCGAACGTCTACGGCATCGACATGCCGACCAAGGAAGAACTGATCGCCCACGGCCGCACGATGGAGGAGATCCGGGCCTACATCGGCTGCGATGCGCTGATCTACCAGGACGTCGACGCGATGAAGCGGGCGGTGGCTGCGCTGAACCCGGCGCTGCAGGGCTTCGAGGCCTCCTGTTTCGACGGTCGCTATATCACCGGCGATGTGTCGGCCGCGGACTTCGACGCCATGCAGGCGCAGCGCCTTGCCCAGCCCCAGGACGAGGACGTTGCCGAGCGCGGCCGCCTGGCGCTGCCGAACGCCAGCGAGTCCTGATCACCGAACCGACCCATCCCTGTCCGACCCATGAGCACCACCGTCCCGAGCGGCACCGCTGCGCGCGCCGTCCGCACCCGCTTCGCCCCGTCGCCGACGGGCTTCATCCACCTGGGCAACATCCGCTCGGCGCTGTACCCCTGGGCCTTCGCGCGCTCGCAGGGAGGCACCTTCGTGCTGCGCATCGAGGACACCGACCTGGAGCGCTCCTCGCAGGCGGCGGTGGATGTGATCCTGGAGAGCATGCAGTGGCTCGGGCTGGGCCATGACGAAGGGCCGTTTTACCAGATGCAGCGCATGGACCGCTACAAGGCGGTGCTGGCGCAGATGCTGGAGCAGGGCCTGGTCTACCGCTGCTACATGAGCACCACCGAGCTGGATGCCCTGCGTGAGCGCCAGATGGCCAACAAGGAGAAGCCGCGCTACGACGGCACCTGGCGCCCCGAGCCCGGCAAGGTGCTGCCGCCGGTGCCCGAGGGAGTGCAGCCGGTGCTGCGCTTCAAGACGCCGCAGGGTGGTTCGGTGGTATGGGAGGACAAGGTCAAGGGGCGCATCGAGATCAGCAACGACGAGCTGGACGACCTGGTGATCGCCCGCCCGGACGGCACGCCGACCTACAACTTCTGCGTCGTGGTCGACGACATCGACATGGCGATCACGCACGTGATCCGTGGTGATGACCACGTCAACAACACGCCGCGGCAGATCCACGTCTTCCGCGCGCTGGGGCATGAGCCGCCGGTCTACGCCCACCTGCCCACCGTGCTGAACGAGCAGGGCGAGAAGATGAGCAAGCGCCATGGCGCCAAGCCGGTGACGCAGTACCGCGACGAGGGTTTCCTGGCCGATGCGGTGGTGAACTACCTCGCCCGCCTGGGCTGGAGCCACGGCGACGACGAGATCTTCAGCCGCGAGCAGCTCATTGCCTGGTTCGACCTCGACCACCTGGGCCGCAGCGCGGGCCAGTTCGACGAGACCAAGCTTCGCTGGGTGAACGCCCAGCATATGAAGCTGTGCGACAACGATCGGCTGGCGGGCCTGGTGGCTGAGCAGCTTGCTCGGCGCGGGCTGGATGTAGCGGCCGACCCGCGCCTGCCAGCGATGTGCGCCCTGTTCAAGGACCGCTGCAGCACCACGGTCGAGCTGGCCGACTGGCTGTCCATGTACTTCACCCCGGTGGCGCCGGCCGAGGCGGATCTGGCCACACACCTCACGGAGGCGGTGAAGGTTGCGCTGCCGACCCTGAGTGCCAAGCTTGTGGCCTTGTCCGAATGGACGGCACCGGCGATCCAGGGTGCGGTCAAGGAGACCATCGCGGCCCATGGGCTGAAGATGCCCCAACTGGCGATCCCGGTGCGGCTGCTCGTGTGCGGCCGTGCCCAGACGCCCTCGGTGGATGCGGTGCTCGGACTGTTCGACAAAAAAATCGTCGAGCAACGCTTGCAAAGTGCCGGAAGCTAAGCCATAATCTCTTTCTCGCTTGAACGACGAAGCAAATCGACGCCAAGCAGATTGCTGAATCGGCCTTGTGCTGTGAATGTAATCCGCAAGGGGGTATAGCTCAGCTGGGAGAGCGCTTGCATGGCATGCAAGAGGTCAGCGGTTCGATCCCGCTTACCTCCACCATCGAGGCGTTTCGGCATTCAAGGCAACAAGTTCCTGACCCCTTCGTCTAGAGGCCTAGGACACGACCCTTTCACGGTTGTAACAGGGGTTCGAATCCCCTAGGGGT